>Ga0075423_10002570_pt1 | contig 16535 bp, 15 predicted proteins | sample SoiMethybrSBSTD2_FD_80114 | JGI IMG/M metagenome (GOLD analysis project Ga0075423, IMG submission 80114) | Bulk soil microbial communities from a Populus tree surrounding site in Tennessee, USA - Soil MetaG P. TD hybrid SBSTD2 | ecosystem: Environmental > Terrestrial > Soil > Tree plantation...
AGCCGAGGAGAGGGATCGGGCCTTTCGATTCTCTATACGTTGGCCCAGTCGATGGTCGTGGTGGGATTGGTCGTTGTCGCCGCCTGGTATGCCGTTCCAAAATTGCTCGAGCACATCGTTCGCAGCAGAAGCCGGGAGTTGTTCCTGCTGACGATCATCGTGCTCTGCCTTGGCATCGCTTGGCTGACCTCCTTGGGAGGTCTGTCGCTGGCGCTGGGAGCGTTCATCGCCGGACTGGTCATTTCCGAATCGGAGTATAGCCATCAGGCGATGGCGGAAGTCCTGCCCTTTCGGGACAGTTTCAACAGTCTCTTTTTCGTCTCGATCGGGATTCTGATGGACTGGCGCGTGTTGCTCGACCATCCGGTATTAATCCCCGGCCTGTTGCTGGCGATCCTCTTCATTAAGTTCGTGGCCGGCGTCATCGCGTCGCTGACGGTCGAACTTCCCCCGCGTTCCGCCATCATGGTGGGCATTGCTTTGGCTCAGGTGGGAGAATTCAGCTTCTTGCTGGCCCAAGAGGGGCAAGAGAGCGGTTTGTTGCGCGGCGATCCCTATCAGATATTCCTTGCGGTCTCAGTGCTTTCCATGATCGCCACACCGTTCTTGATGCAATGGTCGCCATCGATGGCCCGCCGCGTCGAAGCCGTGCAGCGGCTGCGGCATTGGCTTCCGACCAGGACTGAAGCTCATGTGCTCAGGACGGAAGGCACGCACATCCGGCTGAAGGACCACGTCATCATTGTTGGCTACGGACTCAACGGTAGAAACCTGGCCCGGGTGCTGAGCGAGACCGAGATCCCACATCTCGCGTTAGACCTCGACGGCGACATCGTCCGTCGGGAATCGCGCCACGGCGTGCCAATTTATTATGGCGATGCCACGAATCCCAACGTGCTGCGACACGTAAAGATCGAAGAGGCCAAAGTGCTGGTCATAGCGATCTCCGATCCCTTCATTACCAGGCGGACAGTGCAACTGGCCAAAGGGCTTAATCCGAAAATCCGGGTCGTCGTGCGGACCCGATATCTTCGGGAATTAGAGGAACTACATGATCTCGGTGCGGATGATGTCGTGCCGGAGGAGTTCGAAACATCGATCGAAATTTTCGCGCTCGTCCTACGGAACTACAATCTGCCGCAGGAATTCATCATGGCAAAGGCTGAACAGGTGAGGCGGGAAGGCTATGCGCTCTTGCGACGGAGTGAGTTGCCCGAGCTCGCCCATCATCTGCGCGGCGGGACCTTGACCGACGCCGAGGTTGAAACCTGCCGTATTGACGACGATGCTCCTGCCGTCGGCAAAACCTTCGCCGATCTCTCGATTCGTCCTCGTACGGGGGCTTCGATCATTGCCTGGACGCGCAACGGCGTCACGGAATCGAATCCATCTCTCAAAACCAAACTCAATGGGGGCGATATCGTGGTGCTGCTCGGGTCTCGCACGCAGATTCGCCGTGCGATGAGCTTATTGCTATCGGGTGACTAGCAGGCCGTTAGACAGCCGCGGCTAGGTTTTCCATCGCAGCGTGACTCGGCCTTTGAGGGGATGGTCAAGCGGCTGTCCGCTTTGCACCGAAGCGAGATGGGCGCTTTTCAGTTTGTAGTACCACTTGATTGGTGTGTCTGCGTCGTCGATCAACATCAGCGCCGGTTTGTAACGTAGTCCAACCGCCTGGCGTTCCATCGCCTGCTTATCCTGTCCCAGAAAAATAGTGGCGAAATAACGAAAGAGCGTTTTCGAGAAAGGGAGCCAGGCGAGGGCGTTCCACGCGGCGCAGAAGTCGACCCGGCATCGCTGATCGCCGATCGGAGTGACCATCGTCCGCATCGACACGAACATCCTGCCGCATTGGACAAATTCGAATCGCTGGTTCGGCAGCACAAAGTCGATCGTCGTCGTGAGGGGTCCGCCGTAAAACATGTTCAGGATCTTATACGGCCCGCTGTTCTTGGAAGGGGCATGGGGGACCATGCGGAAGCCGCTTGGAGTCGGTTCAAATGTCTTGGTTTTTTCGTGCATGCTGGCCGGTGTCCGCCACCAGGAGCTTTGATGGACGAAGGGACCGTGTGCCGGGTCCATCAGGCCGACAATGCCGTCGTCGATGGTACAGTCCAATAAGGTCGAAATCTGAATCATTCGGTAGGGCGCAGAAGGCAGCGGAAGCGGGAGAATGTCCGGAACTGCCTGATGAGGCTGCTGCGGATCGGCAATAAATACCCACACATATCCGTCTCTTTCGCGGCAAGGGTAGGTCGTGACGCCGATTTTCTCCGGTTGGATCGGAGAGCCCTCGACCAGCGAGGGAATGCCTTGGCAACGGCCTTTGTGGTCGAATCGCCAGCCATGGTAGGCGCACTCTACGCAATCGTCCTGCATCTGTCCGAACGAGAGCGGCATGCCGCGATGGGGGCAAATATCCCGCATGGCGGCGACATCTCCGGTCGAGGTTTTACACACCAGGATCGGCAACCCCAACATAACCGTACCCTTCAAGCTCCCGGGGCGCAGTTCTCCGCTCGGGCAAGCTGGGTACCAAAATCCCAGCAGCGGTGCATTCTTGGAGGCTTTAATCTCTGTAATCAGCTCTGAGTTCATTAGAAATCGAAGAAGGTAGGCTGTCCGTGCGGCACGAGTCACTATACCGAGCAGGTCATATGAGGTCAAGGGAGGGTAGGGCTCACGGCTTGCCGGCGAACCGCGTGGGTCGAGAACATGACCTTACTTCTGAGGCCGCGAGTGGCGCGCGAGCACGGGAGACCCGCAGGCACTTTCCCGTGCCCACTTGTGTTGACAGGAAAAAGATGTGGGGTCTATAGTCAAAAACCTCGTGAAACAGTGGAATTTTGAATGTCCAGTACAGAAAGGACGTCATGACGACTACACAATTGGATCCGGCAGTGGCATTGGCCGATCTTCAGGCCTCGAAACCGGAGAAGGTCACGATTGTCTTATTGAGCGGGGATCTGGACCGAGCCATGGCAGCGTTCATCATCGCCACGGGCGCGGCAGCGATGGGGATGCAAGTCACGATGTTCTTCACCTTTTGGGGGTTGAATACGATCCGGCGGAAAGGTGCGACCAGTTCGGCCAAGGATTGGCTCCGCCGCCTATTCGGTGTGTTGAACAGGGGAGGTGCCGAAAATTTACCGCTTTCCCGATTCCATTTCGGCGGTCTGGGTACCAAGATGATGCAGAAGGTCATGAAGCAGAACCGGATGCCGGGAGTGCCGGAACTGATGCAGACCGCCCTGGACCTCGGCGTGCGTTTCATCGCCTGCACGACCACGATGGGCATGATGGGAATTACCAAAGACACGTTGATCGAAGGTATCGATCAATTCGCCGGCGTCACGACGTACCTCGCAGAAGCCAGGCAAGGCAGTGTGAATTTGTTTATTTAGAAACAGGCCAAGGAGCAGGTCGCCATGCAAGCCGATGTGAAACTCGATACGCTCGGATATTTCTGTCCGATGCCGATCATCATGACATCGAAGAAGATCAAAGAGCTGACGTTGGGCCAGGTGCTCGAGGTGGTCTCGGATGACGAAGGCATCAAGAAAGACATGCCTGCTTGGTGCGAAACCACCGGGCATCAAATGGTTGGGCTCGAAGAAGAGCAGGCCAAGTCGGGACCGATCTATAAGGCGTTCGTCAAGAAGACCAAGTAGCATCGCGCAGAGCATCAAGGCGGATAGAACAGCGAAGCCGGAGGGATGACGAAGCAGACCTCCGGCTTTTGTATTTTGGAGCGAGCGCGCTGGCATGGATCGCATCATAGAGTGTGTCCCAAACTTCAGTGAAGGCCGGAATCAGGCGACGGTTCAGGCGCTGACCAATGCCGTGGCCTCCGTGACGGGCGTGCACCTGCTGGATCACACGATGGATCCTGACCACCATCGTTCCGTGTTAACCATCGTCGGTGAACCGGAAGCCGTGGTCGAAGCGGCCTTTCGTGCGATTCGCGTCGCGACGGATCTCATCGATTTGCAAAAGCATGCCGGCGCGCACCCGCGTGTTGGGGCCACCGATGTGGTGCCATTCGTCCCGATTCGAGGCACGACCATGCAGGACTGTGTGCAATTGGCCAAGCGTTTGGGACAGCGGGTTGGACAGGAGCTCGACATCCCCGTGTTCTTGTACGAGCGTGCGGCCTTGCATCCCGATCATGCCCCGCTTGAAGCAGTCCGTCGAGGCGGGCTGGAAGGGTTGGCGTTCCGCATGGAGTCCGATCCAGATTGGACGCCCGATTTCGGTCCTTCCCACTTGCACAAGAGTGCAGGAGCGATTGTCATCGGGGCACGGCCTCCGCTGATCGCGTTCAACGTGAACCTCCATTCAACAAATCTCGAACTCGCTCGATCTATTGCCAAGACCATTCGTCAGTCGAACGGGGGCATATCGCATCTCAAAGCCATCGGAGTGGAGCTCGCCAGCCGTCGGATGGTCCAGGTCGCCATGAATCTCATCGACTATGAAGTGACTCCGCTTCACGTCGTGTTTGGGGCCGTTCAAACCCAGGCCGCCTTGCACGGTGTGACGATTGCCGGAAGCGAAATCGTCGGACTGGTTCCGCAGGCGGCGTTGGTTGAGACAGCGATGGAGGCACTGCGGTTGGACCGCTTTGATCCTGCACAGGTTCTTGAAACGAAAATAGAAGCGGCGCTCTCGCCGACACCAGTGACGCGGGAAAGATCAGAAGACCTACGACGGCTTCCCTTGTCAGAGTTCATTGAGGCAGTCGCGGCTCCGACACCAATTCCAGCCGGGGCTGCGGTGGCCGCATTTGCCGGAGCGCTGGCCTCGGCCTTAGGCACCATGGCAGCTAGGCTCAGTCGTCAGCCTGTCACCGAGCATCGTCTGGGCGATATTGCGTTGCGGTTGAGTGAGCTACTGCAAGCTGATGGCGAAGCCTACCGTAGGTTCCTGGGGGCTGCGAATATGGCAAAAAGCGATTCAAGCCGTCCGATGGCGCTCTCATCCGCCCTCCATGTCGCGACGGAAATCCCGCTCGAGATCGCCGAGCGATCGGCGGAAGCCGGGACTCTCCTCCACGCCTGTTCAAGCGGAGTGAAACCGCGGGTCCAATCCGATCTGAAAGTCGGACTCATGATGGCGATCGCGGCTGGGGAGGCCAGCCTCCACACAGCAAACGCGAATCTAAAAATTCAGCCAAATCAGCGACTTAAGCTGGCATTGCAGGGGCGAGTTCAGCAAGTGGCTGAAAACCTTGAGGAACTGAAGGCCCTATGTTACACTCCGCCGCCTAGTCGATCGGGCGTAGGGAAACATTCAGCGCAGGCATTGCCTGGGAAAGTGCGGAAGCGAGACGAATGGAAATCAAAGTCTTCAATAACAACGTCGAAAAAGCGCTCAAAGTCGCGAAGAAAAAGCTCGCGGGGGAAGGGCTCTTTCGGGAACTGAAGCGTCGAAGGTACTACGAAAAGCCGAGCGTCCGGAAGAAAGCCAAGCAGCGGGAAGCGCAGCGGCGTCGTCAGAAGTGGTTGTCGAAGCGCAAGCCGGAATAGGGTTCTTTCCTCAGGCCCGAGTCGCCATCTCTCCACAGTTCACCCGGTCTCTTTCCATGCGCCAGGACCAGATCCATGGGGCGATCAGGATCGTCAAGCGTGAGATCCGTCAGTGGCAAGAGCCGGTCGTCGGCGTTGTTGCCCGCGAGTCGGCGCGCGATCCCTTTCGCATCCTCATCTCATGCCTGCTGAGCTTGCGAACCAAGGACAAAACGACAAGCGAAGCCAGCGCGCGCCTGTTTGCCCTCGCGTATACTCCTGCCGGACTGCTCAAACTGCCACTGAAAAAAATTGAACGGGCGATCTACCCCGTGGGCTTCTACCGCACAAAGGCGAAATCGATCCATGCCATTTGCCGCCGGCTGCTGGATGTCTACGGCGGGACGGTTCCGGATTCGATCGATGAACTGGTCACACTGTCAGGAGTGGGGCGGAAGACGGCGAACCTCGTCGTGACGGTGGGGTACGAGAAGCCGGGGATTTGCGTGGACATCCATGTCCACCGCATCAGCAACCGCTGGGGCTATGTGAAGACCAAGACACCGGAGGAGACCGAACAGGCGTTGCGCAAGAAACTGCCGAAGCCGTATTGGATCACGTTCAACGATCTGTTGGTGCCGTACGGACAGAATCTCTGCCAGCCGGTCTCGCCCATCTGTAGCCGCTGCAAACTGACCAAGTATTGCGATCGGGTGGGAGTCACACAGTCGCGATAGGAAGTACGTTTCACGTCTTCAAATGAAGAGCTTCGTTTCCGCGTCTGCCGTCAGGGAAAGAATCGCCGGTAATCCCATCACTTCATCGACTTGTTTTGCAACGGCCGCTCCCTCGACACCCATGTATTCCAACCCGGCACTGCAGGCAATCAGGCGGAAATGCCCGGCGAGTCTGGCGTCTTGAAACATCTCGGAAATTTTTGGGACTTTCTTTTCCTTGAGCAATTGGGCCACGGTGACGGCCGCATCTGCATATTCGGGCGGAAAATCGAACTCGTCTATTTTCCCATCTGCAAGCTTTTTGATGGTCCAGAAGAACAGCACCACGATCACATCCTTCTCCATTGCAGCTGCGGTCAACGCTAATGTGGCGACCTGATGAAGCTTGTCGTACGTGGCGTTGTGGGCAAAGAGGACGAACTTTGGTTTGGGCTTGCTCATACTCATTGTTTGGGAACGCGTGCTTTCACACTGTTGATGTAATCGTTGATAGCCGCATCGACCTCAATCGGCGCCAACGGCCGGTCGTGGGTTTCGCTTTCGTCAAGGAGATAGTGATCACGGTCTTTTTCCTGGCGGACGATGACCGTATTTTCCGGTGTGACCTCCACCAGCATGAACCACTCGCGGAGCCCTTGCGTGATGACGACTTCTTTGCCCAACCCCTTCTTGCTGATCTCGATGCGCAGATCGTCTGCAGCAGCCAGGACCGAGAGACCACTGCCCAGTAATGCCGGCGAGAGGAGAAGAAGAGGCAAGATCCGAAACAAGGTGGCAAGCATAGGCGGATTATAGCTGCCCGGAGAAGTGCAGTAAACCAGCGTTCTCGTGGTCACGTTGTCCTGAGTGCACCTAGCAGGGGTTCAAAAACGTCAGTAGGAATAGATTTTCGACAGCCTGCTAGGTCGCATGTTAGGATGCCGCCCCCATGGAATCGCTCCTCTCGACCGTTCAGCAGTACGTTTCCGCCGAGACATTGATCTGGCTTGCCGCGCTGTCGATGGTCTTTTTTGTCGGTACGCTGATCGCGATTCCGTTCATCTTGGTGCGGTTGCCCGCAGACTATTTTGACATCCGCGTGCCGCGGCCGTGGATGAAAGATCACCATCCCGTCCTGCGACTCGTCGGTCACATCGTGAAAAATGCGATTGGTACAATTTTCCTCTTTGCGGGATTTCTGATGTTGTTTCTCCCTGGTCAGGGCGTCCTGACCATGGTGATCGGCATCTCCATGTTGGATTTTCCCGGTAAGCGGAAGGTTGAAGCCAAGCTAATCGGCCAGCCGACCGTGTTGAGCGTGGTCAATGGGATGCGCCAGAAGTTCAACAAACCGCCACTCCGCCTTGCGCCGGACTCGTAGCTGCTATGCCGCCATCAACAGCCTCCAGTCCACCGACTCTATATCTGATCGACGGGAGTGCGTACGTCTATCGCGCCTTCTTTGCTCTACCTCCGCTCAATAACTCCAAGGGTCTTCAGACCAATGCAGTCTACGGGTTTACCACCACATTGATGAAGATTATCCGGGAGCACCAGCCTCATGGCCTTGCTGTTGCTTTTGACGAGAAAGGTCCCACGCTCCGCCACGAGACATACAAGGCGTACAAGGCCCAGCGTCCGCCGATGCCGGAAGGTATGAGTGTGCAGATCCCCCATATTCATCGCGTTGTCGAAGCGTTGAACATTCCTGTCATTAGGCAGGCAGGCTATGAGGCAGACGATCTGATTGGGACTTTAGCCTTTCAAGCCGAGCGGGCGGGCTACGATGTTGTCATCGTCACCGGCGACAAGGACATGTTTCAGCTTCTCACGCCACATATCCGCATCTACGACCCGGTCAAAAACAAATGGTCAGGGGAAGCGGAATGTCGTGAGCGGTTCGGGGTCGAGCCGGCGCGAGTCGTGGAAGTGATGGGTCTGATGGGTGACAGCACCGATAATATTCCTGGTGTAAAGGGAATCGGCGAGAAAACAGCCATAAAGCTCATCACCCAGTTCGGCACGATCGACGAACTGTTGAGACGCGTCGATGAGGTCACTCCCGCACGGATCAAGACATTGTTGATCGAACAGGCAGACAACGCACGCCTCAGCAAGAAACTCGCCACTATCGAGACGCAGAGTCCTGTGGAGTTTCACCCCGAGAGCTATCAGATCAAACCTCCGCATCAGGATCAGTTGATCGATCTCTTGCGCGAACTCGAATTCACCACCCTGCTGAAAAATCTTCAACCCTCGTCAACGCCAGAGAGCAAAGCGCACGACATGACGATCATAGAGGATGAAACGGTCGCGCAGCGCTTTGTCAACGACTTGCCGCAAGGTAGTCCTCTCGGAGTCCAGTGTCTGCTTGCCGGCACGCCAGGTACGGAGACGGAAGTGCTCGGCCTGGCCCTATCAACCGCCGAGAAGACGGCCTACATTCCGCTCGACGTGCGCACGTTCATGCGGCCTATCACGACCCTCCTGCATGACGCGAACAGACCGAAGATCGTGCACGATCTGAAAGCGACGTTGCTGGCCTTCCATCGCATCGGGTTGACTCTCGCCGGTCCTTACGTCGATACAATGATTGCGGACTATCTGCTGAATCCCAACCGACGGGACCATCAACTGGAGACCATTGCGCTCGAAATGTTGGGCGAACGACTCGGGCCTGGAAGTCAGGCGACGGCCGAGACGCAATCGCTGTTCGAAGTGGATCATGGTTCGCGCAGCGAAGCGGCAGGGGCCGCAGCCGCGTTAGCCCGGCTTGGGCCTGTGGTGACCGAGCGCTTGTCCGAGCAGGGCAGTTTGAAACTCTTTCATGATGTCGAAATGCCGCTCGTGCCGGTGCTGGCTGAGATCGAGAAGAACGGATTCTTGCTTGATGTCGATGCACTGCATGCGCTGAGCAAGGAACTGGAGAGAGAGCTTGATCGCATCACCGAAATGATTTCCGGATTGGCGGGCGGGGAGTTCAACATCAATTCACCAAAACAGCTCGCGACGGTGCTATTCGAGAAGCTCGGACTCAAGCCGGTCCGCAAGACCAAGACGGGCTACTCCACGGATGAAGACACGCTCACGCAACTGGCTGCCCAACACGAGTTGCCGTCGCAAATCTTGAACTGCCGGAGTCTCAGCAAGCTTAAGTCGACCTATGTCGATGCGCTGCCGGAATTGATAAAACCGGCGACGAAGCGCCTGCACACCTCGCTCAATCAAACCGTCGCGGCGACCGGACGACTCTCTTCCACCGAGCCAAACCTCCAAAACATCCCGGTCAAAGGCGACTATGGTTTGCGCATTCGCGAAGCCTTCATCGCGCCGAAGGGGCACGAACTGCTCTGTGCCGACTACAGCCAGATCGAGCCGCGTATTCTCGCGCACCTTTCGCAGGATCCGCGGCTGCTTGCCGTCTTTGCCAAGGGCGAGGATATTCACATGGCGACAGCGATGGAAATCTTCAGCCTGCCGTCGAGCCAGATCACGAAAGACATGCGGCGTGCGGCCAAGACGGTCGTCTTCGGAATCGTCTATGGTATCAGCCCGTTCGGCCTATCGCAGAACATCGGTGTCCCGCAGGCCGAGGCCAAGAAGTACATCGATACGTTTTTTGAACGATTCCCTGCGGTCCGGGCGCTCATGGACCGGAATATCGCGGAAGGGAAAGAAAAAGGATATACCACAACCATCCTGGGCCGCCGCCGGCCGATTCCAGAATTGCAGAGCAGCGATCCCGTGCAACGCGGATTTGGCGAACGCATGGCGGTGAATAGTCCGATTCAGGGCTCAGCAGCGGATCTCATCAAAGTCGCCATGATTAACGTTCACAAGACACTGCGAGAAGAGATACCGCATACGAAGATGATTCTCCAAGTGCATGACGAATTGATCTTCGAGGTACCAGAGAACGAATTGGAAGAGGCGAAGCGGCTCGTGAAGCAGGAGATGGAAGGAGTGGGCAAGCAGCTCGGTCTCTCTGTTCCACTTAAGGTCGATTTGGGTGTTGGAAAAAACTGGCGGGTGGCGCATCCGTGACGCCTGAGCAGGCTGGTGAACCGGCTACTTCGCGCTTGGCTCGACCATGCTCAGTCTCTCACTTGCTCTAGCCTGTGAAGGTGGTCATGACTCGGCTCTTAACGACAACCAGGAGGCAGGCCATGAATCAGGGACGGGTGATGGTGATTTCGTTGGGTATTAGTCTGGTGGTGTCGATGGTGATGCTGATTGTGGGGCAGCCGGTTGGACTCAAGGCCCAGGAGCCCAAGCGGTTCGAGTATCGGATCATCGAAGTGCTGCCGGATACTCACAACATGCAAACGAAATTGAACGAGTTTGGAATGAGCGGCTGGGAGTTGGTAGCGGTTTCGATGGGGAACATGACGGAACCAAGGCTAATCTTTAAGAAATAGACGGTCTGGGTGCCGAGATGATCCGTGGCCGGTTCGATTAAGAGAAAACTATGCGCGACAACGGACAGCAAAGCGGAAACTTTCCGGACTCAGTTCCGTCGATCGAAGTTACGCGTCGCAGGTTCATGATGTCGACGCTGGCGATCGGATTCGCTCTGGCTGTGCGCCCGGTTTGGGCTGAGACGATCGTCACGGATGCGACTGGATTGACGGCTGGTGAAGTCATGATTCCCACCAGCGACGGCAATATTCCAGCCTACCGAGCAATGCCATCACAAGGACGCTTCTTTCCGGTCGTTCTAGTCGTCCAGGAAATCTTCGGCGTCCACGAACACATTAAGGATGTCTGCCGCCGATTCGCCAAACTCGGTTACATGGGTGTCGCGCCGGAACTCTATGCGCGCCAGGGCAATGTCTCGAAGCTGTCCGACATCGAGGAGATCCGCAAAGTCGTGTCGAAGGTGCCGGATGCGCAGGTCATGGCAGATCTGGATGCAGCCGTGGCATGGGTCAAGGCTTCAGAACAAGGAAATGTCGAGAAGCTCGGTATCACGGGATTTTGCTGGGGCGGGCGGATTGTATGGTTATACGCGGCGCACAATGCCCAGCTTAAAGCGGGGGTAGCCTGGTATGGACGACTGGTCGGCAAACCGAGCGAACTCCAGCCCAAGCACCCGATAGACGTTGCGATTAGCTTGAAAGCTTCGGTGCTCGGTCTCTACGGTGGAAACGATCAAGGCATCCCACTCGACACGGTGGAGCAAATGAGGACCGCGTTAAAGGCAGCGAATAGTCCATCGGAGATTATCGTATATCCGGATACGCCGCACGCCTTTTATGCTGATTATCGTGCGAGCTATCGCAAGGAGCCGGCGGAAGACGGATGGAGTCGGCTGCAGGCGTGGTTCAAGCGGCATGGCGCTGTGTAATGCGAAAATAGTCCGACAAACCGTTTTGCATGACAGGGATACGACGCAGCGAATGCTGGGGATTTCACGTCGCCCCGGATGATTTTTAAGAAGGCACAGTGAGCCGGTGGCTGCTCGCATCTGGAAGGACAACTTGTCCCGACAACCTTTCTTTGGTTCTAGCCGATGTTTCTAACGCCGCTAGTTGTATTATTTCTACAAAGCGGCATGTATTTAGGGTGCCTGCTCGAGCATAACAGACACCTATCGGCTTTCCTCTGCGACCAAATGCAGCCAATTCCCCTGATACCTTAAACAGGTCCATCCTCTTACGTTCAAACCTGTGCCTCTCGTTGGCACATTCATGCAGTTACACCATATCCGAATCCGGTTGGCGTGGGGTTAGGGGTGGCACTCCTCTTGCGGTACTCCCTCCCGTTTTCTTTCCTCACCAAATGTACTGGTTGGAACTCAAGAAAGGGGCAGCGTCATGATCCAGTCTGTGGAACTCGATAAACAAACGGCTTCGTTTGTGCGGCAGTTGGAGGAGCAGCGGCGGATCGAAAAGAATCTTATGGTGGAACGGGTGCGCGGCGTCAAAGAGGGTCCGGAGTCGGTTTTTCGTGACATCAAGGAGCGGGTGGATGCATTGGAGCGCATGACGGGCTCAGTGAGCTCCAGCTACATCGCGCCGATCGGCTGGAGCCAGATCTCCGCCGGCGCAGATAGTGTGTCCGCACTCCATTCGATCGGCTTCGGCGACCGGAACGAGACGCTGTGCAATCATGAGGGGATCCGCTATCTCGAAGACACAACGTATTTGCGATTGAGTGCCAATCCCCATTACGTGGAGCATGTGCTGCCCAATAAATCGGCCCATGCCCGGGCGGCCGCGAATCCCTCGACCTGGGACAACCTTGGCTATGCACATGTCGGATACTCAACTGTACTTCCGATTCCCGCTTCGCTCGAGCCGACGACGGTTTCGATCATGTCGCGGCTGAACACATTATTCAATTGGGTGGAAGTCAATGCGGTGGCTGACGATTGGTATGCTCATGTGGCGGCAACCGCGCGACTCTGGGTGACCTTTGATGCTGAGTTTCGCCAAACGCCGCCGGCGCAGTTTGTGAATCTTATGGCGACGCCGAAGCAGGTGAAGACCTATCAGAATATCGGCTCTCTCGCTCCCAGCGCGGCGCTGGCGCTGCAAGTCGACGTGTCAGCCGGTAGCGGCACAACGGTGAGTATCTATGAGGCGATTGAATTGGTTGCGACGACGCCGAATGGCCACGCCTATATCGACGGTGTGTTTTCGTGGGAGCCATTGGTCGTTCAGTGTGCATGAGGGCGACGGATTGGCGGGAAGCGGCTCCCTCCAAGAGAGGAAGCCGCTGTATCGTAATTACTCCATCAACCGGAGGGATTGTTGTCCTGCAGAAAACGTCGAGGTTGCCACCTTGCTTCCGCTCATTGAGATCTGAATGTCGATGGCGATGCCGCCGTTGGCACTCAACGCTGCGCCATTGACTCTGTCGAGGAATTCTAGCCTTTGAGCTTTGTTCATTCGCGTCCAGCCCCTATTCTCCACTTCCACGATCAGCAGATGGTTGTCGACGTTTTCCGCCGCGACCATCGGATCGGTAAAGCCCTGTCCTTGCAGATAGCGAGCGGCGGCTGTCACTGCCTTGCCATGCTCGTTCGCATCCTTCGCTGGCCGGGCGGTAGCCCCTTCCGCGAATGTTTGGCCTAACGCGATGATAAGACTGATCGCTACCGTTGTGCCCGATAATCCTCGACGCGCAATCGCAATGCCACTCATTCGATGTCCTCCATGTTGACGTATTGATGTGAATCGTAGATTCGAAGTCAGTATCTTCTCGCAACTTTTCCTCAATGACTTCAGCCCGACCGCAGCAAGGTTGCCGCCTGATCCGTTCAATTCCTACATGACACCCGTCCTCCTTTCTCATGTGAGTTACGAACCGCGGCGGGAATAAGCAATCCTTAGGCCTTTGATGTGAAAGAAAAGCCGGGCAAAAGAGAAAATCTTCTCAATGAAAATTCAAGGGCTTGCAGGATAAGCCCCTCTCGGGAACAGAATCGCCTTCCCAAAAACGACAGTCCGAGACAGAAAATGTCCCCGACACTCCAATGAAGATAGCCAGAACAAGCTGTCGCAGAACGATAAGGAAGGTGCAATAATTGAGAGGGAGTTTTACGCAGTCTGATATAGAGAATTGACAATGTGAGAGGTATTGAACAGCATGGCGTCCTGTCTTGTATAGGCGGCATGGCCGTAGTAGTGGTCACGGGGGTTCGTCGATCCGGTCGAATCTTTGTAGTCGGCCAATAAACAAAGGCCTTCACTGGGGAAACGCACCGCCCGTCTCGCACATTCCAACCAGTGTTCGAATCCATCGAACGGCTCAACCATTTCCCAGATAGCTTTGTTGGTCGCTTTGGCCTCTTCGGATCCCGGCATCGCGTCGCTGCCGGCGACGGCCAATTCCTGCACGTAGTCTCCTCCCCAAGCGATCGGCATCTCCATCGTGATCTGCGGCAACTCCATCTTCGCCAGCCACGTCTTCCCGTCCGTCCGGAGATTTCGGTGGTTCACGATGTGCAACAGCTTTCCGATGCCTGAAGGATCCCAGCCATAGCGTACAGCGGTGCCGAAGGTGACCACATCCAAGGATGTTCCATTCAAGAGTGATGCTGTGCCTAGCAGTGGTTCGATTCGTGTGATCGCAGCGACGAGATCAGGCTGATGGCTCTGCTCCGCATAAGATGTGAGCACGCCGAGCAGCTTCGTCCTGCCGGTAATCTGGCTAGGGCAGAGCAAATTGGACGCGAGCGCAAGCACAAGACCAGCCTGTCCGTACGCCTGCACGAGGAGGCGATCTCCGGCAGAAAGCTTATGCGATTCGCACAGCGTCTGGAGGTCATTCAATATGCGAACAGCCGCGATCGCGCGCCCGAGATGATAGTGTTCGGAGGACCAGATGATGCGGGCGCAGGCGATTGGCTTGATCACGGTCCTGTTCACCGCTTGATGGAACAGACCGACAGATGAGTTGGTGATATTGCCTGCATCGCCGATCTGTTCGTCGAGCAGTTTCTTCGTTGCCTCGTCGTTGTTGAGAGGCGGTTTCAAGCCGCCGGGCAAAAGAGGGATCCCATTAGTTTCTTGGCGCATGGCTGCGAGCAGGGCGTCCAGCCCAGACACGCCCCGTGAATAACCGCGCTTGAGGCCACCCACTTCATCCAAACGCTGCATGCCGAACACATCGGTACCCTGGATGGCGCCATGCAGAAACACGATGGCCCGCACGCCGGCTTGAGAGAGTTTCGCGCCACACTGGGCCATCGCGTCAATCCACGCAGGCGAGCCGGACGACGGCCCTGTCGTCATTTCGGCGGTGACCAGTCGCTCTCCCGGATTCTTTCGCGACAGAGCGTCATGCTGGAAATTATTCTCAATGGGCATGGCGAGATTACATAACCGATATACGGGCTGGACTGCAACGGAAGGACGATCAGCGAATCACAGCGGGCGTGGGTTCCGGATGATCTGGAGCAGGTCTCGACTGAATCTGGCTTCTCGGCATGACGGCCGTGGCAGAGCAGATCTTTTTCTCATCGTCGATCTGGCGATCGACGATTTTCACGTCCTGCAAATACTCCTGAACGATCTCCTCACGTGTGACCTCAATGTCTTGATCGGCGTCCTTGCCCGAGCGTTCGCGGACGCGGTCGACCATGTGTTCCTTTACCAAAATGCGGATCTGCTTAGCGAGATCGGTGCGCGCCGACAATTCCGACACGCGTTGACAGACGATCTGGCCTTTGGCCATGTCGCCCTGTCCTTTGCCGATCAGATAGTGATCTGACGAATAACCGTTTCGGTCTTTCGCTCCCGCGTCCGATGTCGTAAGACCCTTGTGATCGGTCTGTCGCTTCATCTGTTCGAACGATTGTTCGGCATGAGCTCGAACATCGCTTGAATCAGCCGCGAGGGCTGGACTGGTCAGCCATACCAGACTGCTTCCAAGGGCCAGGGCGGCAACGTTCCAATGGGCGCGTCTCGTCACAACCTATCTCCCCCTTCCACCACCACGACCTCCGCCGCCGCCACGCCCGCCACCGCCAAAGTGTCCTCCAAAGTGTCCTCCACCGCGGGATCCTTGAGGCGAGAAGCGATAAGGCACACGAGGCACTTGGTGGGGAAATGATGGATGGATCTGATTCATAGTGGGCGGCAGTCGCCGTGCGACCGGCGGCTGGCCGGTTGGCGGAACGGTTGCCGGTGGCTGCAAGAATTGCTGAAGTGTCCGTGCGGATTGGGAGCCATGTGGAATAGGTTGTTGTCCCGCGGAAGGCGTACCGCCCGGTGACATTAAGAATGGAGTTAATCGGCGGACATCGCTCATGGTTCGTGAACCGGACTGGACCGGTGCCATTCGAGTGAGTCCCGCTGGCTGGTTGCCTACGCGTATGGGCGAGGTCTGTGTCGTGTGCGAAATTTCGTTTAACGTCAAGGGCACCGGTTGAGAACCGGACTGTTGCGGGACTTGTGGAGTCGGCGGTTGCGCAGGCAGCGGGGGTTGCTTCATCACGATAGCCTGCTGCGCCGTCTGCACGTACGGGCTAGCGGGATAGAGCCCGCGCGCGACGCTCAATAACGCCTGTGTCTGGGCTACCCCAATCCAGGGATAAGGATAGACGACAGGGGCGACCACGATCCAATCTGTCCAAGCCTGAGAGACCATGGCGTTCGACTGAACACGATCCAACACCTCTTGTCGCTGCAGGCTGGCTTGTTGGACCTGTTCGGCCGTCGTGGCAGCGGCCAGTGCGAGATTGACTGATTCCAGTTCGTTATGCAGGTCGTCGATTTCGTTTTTTAAGGCCGCCAGCTGATGCCGCGCATCTTCGTTTTCACGGAGGGCGACAATGGCATGGGTGACCTCTTCCGTATCGACT
>Ga0075423_10002572_pt1 | contig 16532 bp, 17 predicted proteins | sample SoiMethybrSBSTD2_FD_80114 | JGI IMG/M metagenome (GOLD analysis project Ga0075423, IMG submission 80114) | Bulk soil microbial communities from a Populus tree surrounding site in Tennessee, USA - Soil MetaG P. TD hybrid SBSTD2 | ecosystem: Environmental > Terrestrial > Soil > Tree plantation...
CGCAGCCGAGCGCCGGCACCTGCGGCGAGCGCTAGCGAGCCGCTTGTATTTGGACGGGCGAGTCCAACCTCACTCGAAGGACTGCGCCCTGCGGCAACTCCACTTCCTTGCCTTCGGTCGCGGCGGTGATGCCGCCGCCGCCGATCAGCACACCGAGCAGCGCGCCTTTGAAGCCGCCGATCAGACCGCCGAGCACCGCGCCGACGCCGGCGCCGGTGGCGATGCGGCCGGTTTCACCCTTGATGCCCTCGCCCTGAATCGCCTGCGTCACCGTACCGCGAATCGGATACGGGCGGCCATTCACGGTGACCTGATCGAAGCTGACCGTCATCTTCGCCGTGCGATTCGTGCGGGTGGCGGGTTCGACCGCGGTGATGACACCGCGCATCACCGAGCCAGCGGGAATCACCACGCGTCCGCTGGCACTCACGTCGACGAGCGTCGTCGCTTCAAATCGATCTTCGACCTGCGCCGTGCCTGAATTCAGCGGCGCCTGCAGTCGTACGTCGAGCTCGGTTCCCGACGGAATCTCGATCGACCCTGGGGCGGGGGCGGACGATGGCGGCGGCGTCGACGGCACTCGCGAAGGAGGTGGCGCAGTAGCCGCTGCGCTCGACGACACCGGCGATGACGATGGCGGGGGCGGCGCCGCGGACACGGCCGGCGCATCACCGCGCGCGCGCGAACGCAGATCATCGATGCGATCGCGCGTATCGGCCCACTCGCTCCGCGACAGCGTGCGCTCCTTGCGCAGCTTGACCTTCAGGTAGATCACTTCATCACGAAGATCATCGAGCTCGGTCGCCAGCTGCGTCGCGCGCGCGGAGTCGCGGCTGCGCGCCTGCTGAATGTCGCGCTCGGCGAGATAGATGTTGTCCTGCAGGCGCTGCACGTCGGCCTGCGTCACGGTGCTGCCTTGTTGCGCCGCGGCAGGTGTCACCAGCGCAGCGAGTACGAGACCCACCATGGCCATTCGTCGAATCGATTTCATGGCTGCTTCCTCTGTCTGAAGAGAATTGGCGCGGCGCTTCTAATTACGCCACGGCATCAGGCGCTCGATCCAGCTGATGCGTGTCAGATCGTTGTAGATCACCGTGACCATCAGCATCATCAACACCACGAAGCCGGCGAGGAGCATCTTCTCCTTGACCTGCATGCTGAAGTCGCGGCGAGCGATGCCTTCGAGCGCCATGATGAGGATGTGGCCCCCGTCGAGGACCGGCACCGGCATCAAGTTGATGATACCGAGGTTGATGCTGAGCATCGCCATCAGCCCCAGCAGCGACAGGAATCCTTCTTCGGCCGACTCGCCTGAAAGTTGCGCGATACCCACCGGACCCTGCAGCGACTTCACCGACGTCTCACCAGTGAACAGGCCGCCCAATGTTCTGAAGATCAGGCCGGAGTTTTCGATGTTTCGTTCGACGCTGAGCTTGATGGCGTCGAGCGGTCCGGGTTTGAAGTACTTCGTCTGCTCACCGATGTAGAAGCCCATCATGCCGCGCGCGCCGCGCTGTTCAGGCGTACCGGTGAGCGTGAGTTCGCGATCACCGCGTCGCACGGTGATCGTGACGGTCTTGCCGCCGTTCCGCGAGATCGAGTCGATCAACTGCTGACGTGTGGCCATCAGCTCGCCGTTCACCGAGAGAACGACGTCACCAGCTTTGAGGCCCGCCTGTTCGGCGCGATCTCCCGCAATCGTCGATGAAACGACTGGATGCACTTTCGGCAACGCACCGATGCTGCCGATCTCGAACCGGCCTTGCGGCACGGGGCGTACCGTGGTCGTGACCGTCTTGCCGTTTCGCACCACGGTCAGCGCAACATCGCGGTCCGGTTTGGTCCCGATCGCGATATCCAGTTGCTCCCACGTCGTGATCTCGCGGCTGGCGACGGTGAGAACGCGATCGCCTGCCATCAGACCGGCACGCTCTGCCGGCGATCCAGCCAACACGCCGGCGATCACTGGCGGTTCATCGAGATAGGCTTTGACCTGCGCGCCCTGGGCCAGCACGAACGCCAGCACCACGACGGCCAGCAGGATGTTCATGGCTGGTCCGGCGAACAGGATCTGAAAACGCTGCCACTTCGTCTTCGAGAGGAATTCGTCGGGTTGACCCGTTCGCTGATCTTCGGGCGTTTCGCCCGCCATCTTGACGTAGCCGCCAAGTGGAATGGCGCTGACGCAATACTCGGTATCGCCGCGCGTCACCTTGAGGATCTTCGGTCCGAAGCCGAGTGAGAAGGTCAACACGCGAACGCCGTGTCGGCGTGCGACCAGAAAGTGCCCCAACTCGTGAACGAAGATGAGAACGCCGAGAACGAATAGAAACGACAGCAGCGTCGTCAAACAACAACCCTCAGATAATCAATTCTAACTCGGCGGCCATTGCCCGGGCTTGCTCTCGTGCCCACGCATCGACCCGCCGAATCACATCGATGGTTAGGACGCTTTCAGGGGAATGACCGTTCATGGTTCGTTCGATGACCCTGGGGATCGACGTAAAGCCGAGCTTTCCATCGAGAAACGTCTCGACCGCCACCTCGTTCGCCGCATTCAACACGACCGGAAACGTATCGCCCGCCCGTAGAGCTCGATAGGCGAGCCCCAGGCATGGAAAGCGATCGTAGTCGGGCGCGAGAAACTCGAGTCGACCCGCGCGCGTGAGGTCGAGTGTCGGAAGCGCGCCGTCCCAGCGTTCGGGATAGGAGCAGGCGTATTGGATGGGCAGGCGCATGTCCGTCACGCCCAGCTGCGCGATGACCGAACCATCGGTGAGCTCGACCAGCGAGTGCACGATCGACTGTGGGTGGATGACAACGTCGATCTGATCGGCTGTGACGCCGAACAGCCAATGCGCTTCGATGACCTCGAGGCCCTTGTTCATCAGCGTCGCCGAATCGATCGTGATCTTGCGACCCATCTGCCACGTCGGATGGCGCAGCGCTTCATCGGGTCCGACGCGTTCGAGCGCGGTCGCGGAGAAGTCACGGAAGGGGCCGCCTGAGGCGGTGAGGATAAGACGCCGCACCTCGGTGCGCGCGCGACCATGGAGACACTGATGCACGGCGTTGTGCTCGCTGTCGACGGGGAGCACCGACACGCCGCGCTGCTGTGCGCGCGCCATCACCAGCGCGCCCGCCATGACCAGCACTTCCTTGTTGGCGAGCGCGATCGTCTTGCCGGCGTCGATGGCGGCCAGCACCGCCTCGAGGCCTGCGGTCCCGGCAGATGCGCAGATCACGATATCGACAGCTGGGTGCGTGGCAACGGCGATGAGGCCCTCGTTGCCTTGCGCCATTGCCGGAGCGGAATTGCCACACGCCGCTCGCAGACGGTCGATGCCCTCGCCGCTCGCCATCGCAACGATCGCCGGCCGATAGCGCTGCACCTGCTCGGCGAGCCGGGCGTCGTTGTCGCCGGCCGCAAGCGCGACCACCGACAGCTTGTCCGGATGCGCGTCGACCACCGCAAGTGCGCTGCGGCCGATCGAACCGGTCGAGCCGAGAATCGCCAGGCGCTTCACGTGATGTTCCGCACGTACAGATAAAACGGCACTGCGGCAAATAGCAGCGCATCGATACGATCGAGCACGCCGCCATGGCCCGGGATCAGCGACGAGCTGTCCTTGACGCCGGCGGTGCGCTTCAGTCGCGATTCGAACAGATCGCCGCAGATGCCCACGATCACGACGAAGAGACCGAGACCGACGAGCGGCGCGAGACCGCGATCGGGCAGCACGCGCGCGCCGACGAATACCATGAACGCCGTCGCGAATATCAGGCCGCCGATCGCACCCTCAACCGTCTTCTTCGGGCTGATGGATGGGGCGAGCTTCGTGCGGCCCAGCAGCCTGCCGGAATAGTACTGCGCCGAGTCGCTGACCACGATCGTGCCGACCAGGAGAAGTGTTGCCTTCCAACCGAGGAGCGCGTGCACTGCCGCCAGCATTCCGAGCGGCATCCCAATGTAGATCGACGCGAACAGGCCGGCGGCGACGTGCTGCACGCCGTGATCCGAGATGAGCACGTTGGCGGCAACCCATAGCAGCGCGATCGAGAAGAGCACGTAGCTCTCCGGCCACGTTCCACCCGACACGATCCAGCAGAGCACGATGACGAGCACGACGGCGCGAATGCTGACACCCGTCATCTCGAAGTATTCGTGTGCGGCCATCGCCGCGACGACGCACGCCAGGACGCGCAGCGCGGTCGTCGGCAGAAACACGATCGCGGCAACCGCAACGACAGCGAGGATCGCCCCGCTGAGCAGGCGGATCATCCTTCGACTCGAGGGGTCATTTCGTGGCGCCGATGACCGCCGGAGGTGCGCTGATGCCGCCGTAGCGCCGCTCGCGCTTCTGATACGCGAGAACGGCTTCGATGAGATGCCGGCGGCGGAAGTCGGGCCAGAGCGTGTCGGTGACGTAGATCTCCGAGTACGCGATCTGCCAGAGGAGAAAGTTGCTCACGCGCATCTCGCCGCTGGTGCGAATGAGAAGATCGGGATCGGGCTGACCGGCGGTGTACAGGAAATTCGCGAAGCGCTGCTCGTCGAGATCCTCGGGGCGCACACCGGCCTCGATCGCGCGGCGCGCGGCATCGACGATCTCGGCGCGGCCGCCGTAATTGAGCGCGATGTTGAACAGCATGCCGCCGCCCGACTCGGTGCGCGCGATCGCGACGTTGAGCTCTTCCTGGATGTCGGGCGACAGCTCCTCCATCCGTCCGATGACCCGGAAACGAATATCGTTGCGCAGCAGCGTGTTGAGCTCAGAGCGCAGATAACGCTTGAGCAGGCGCATGAGCGTGCCGATCTCGGTGGCCGGCCGCTTCCAGTTCTCGATCGAAAACGCGTACAGCGTCAGCACTTCGATGCCGAGACGTGCGGCGGTTTCGACCGAATCGCGCACTGCATCGATGCCGGCGCGATGTCCCTCGACACGCGGCAGGTGTCGCTGCGACGCCCAGCGGCCGTTGCCGTCCATGATGATGGCCACGTGCGCCGGCAGGCGATCGAAATGGATCTGTCGCACGAGCGCCTCGTCCGGGTGACCGGGCGGAATCCACGTCAGCAGATCGTCAAGCGACACGCGTCAGTCCTTGGTGAAACAAAGCACTTAATGATAATCCACACGGACCAGGACGAGACCCTGTGGCGGGGCCGTAGGCCCCGCGTCGCCGCGTGTGGAACCGCGCAGCAGTGCGATCATGCCGCTGGAAGGACGCCATCCACGCCCGATCTCGACGAGCGTGCCGATGAGCGCGCGGACCATGTGGCGAAGAAAACCATCCCCGGTGATCTCATACGTCACCAGGCCCGCGGTATCACCAGCGACCTCCGACTGCCACACCGTGCGGACCGTGCCGTTCGTCTCGCCGCCGGCGCTTTGAAAGGCGGCGAAATCGTGGGTGCCGACGACAGTCGCCGCCGCTTCTCTCATCGCGCCGACGTCCAATGGTTCGGGAATGTGCCACACATAGGCGCGATCGAAGGGATCGGCCACTGGCGTATTGCGAATGCGATAGCGATACGTCTTGCGGCGTGCGCTGAAACGCGCGTGAAAATCGGAGGCCGCCTCTTCAACCGCGAGCACACGAACGTCTTCAGGCAGATGCGCGTTGATCGCCCGCGTCAGCGTCACCACGTCGTGTCGACACGCGAGCTGCACGCTTGCGGTCTGCCCCAAGGCATGCACGCCGGCATCGGTCCGGCCGGCACCGTGGACCGTGACACGTGAGCCCTCGAACTTCGCGAGCGCGTCCTCGAGCAGGCCTTGGATCGACTCGCCTTCGGCCTGGCGCTGCCAGCCGACGAATCGCGTGCCGTCGTACGCAATCGTCAATTTGAGCGTACGCATGGGCAGTGACGCGGTCCCTTATCAGTCGGCGGGTCTCTCGCCGTAGCCTCTGGCGTAGGCGGAAGCCGGCGCTACGTACGAGAGCCCGGCTTTATGACCGGTTGGCCCGCAGCGCAGAGCGGGCAGGACTCCGGTTGATACGTCGGTAGCGAAACGGTTGCTAACGCATGGAACGGCACGTCGAGCTTCTGGTCGCCGCCGCTGCGGTCGATGATCGCCGCCGCGCCAACGACGTGCGCGCCCGCGGCGCGCGCGACGTCGATGGTCTCGCGCGTGGATTTCCCCGTGGTCACGACATCCTCGACCACGAGCACGCGATCCTGCGGCCCGAGCGTGAACCCGCGTCGGAGCATCAGAACCCCGTCCTGCCGCTCCGCGAACAACGCCCGCACCCCGAGGGCACGGCCCACCTCCTGCCCGATGACAATCCCGCCAAGAGCGGGCGAGAGGACCACGGTCGGCGACAGGCTGCGCACCCCATCGGCGAGCTCCGCGCCGAGCGACTCGGCCTCGCGCGGGTGGGCAAGCACCAGGGCGCACTGCATGTAGCCGGGGCTATGCAGTCCGGAAGTCAACCGGAAGTGCCCTTCGAGGAAAGCGCCCACGCGCCGGAACCGATCGAGCACGGAATCTGTTGTCACGATGGCCATCGGAGCCGAGTATACCTTTTGCAAGTCCGCGAACATCTAACCGCCGCTGTTCGTCAAACTTACGTCGGTTCAGCCCATTTTTTGGAGTTCCTGAGAGATGCGTACGATAGTGTTTCGAGCCTGTGTCATCGCCGTGGCGGTCGCTTGCGGAACGCCGGTGTTCGTTTCCGCACAGACCCAATTCCCCGTAGGCCGGGGCCCACTGTTCCAGGCCGCGATCCAGGCAGCAAGCGGATCCCAACCGGTCACACCAACCGCGCAGCAAGCCGGTTCACAAACACCCGCCGGGCCCACCAGGCGGCTCACCGCCGACGAGGCCGTGATGCTGGCGGTGGAAAACAACCTCGGCATCCAAATCGCGCGGATCGACCCGCAGATCCAAGATCTCACCGTTCTTCAGGCGCGAACGAACTGGTCGCCCACGCTCACGACTTCGTTTCAGTGCAACAGCCAGGACGCACCCAATCAGAACATCATCGGCGGCGGCGCCACCACGTCCAGCTCCGATGCCTTTCAAAACAGCACCGGTGTGCAGCAGGTGTTTCCCTGGGGCGGCAGCTACAACGTGGCGTGGAACAGCTCGCGCTTCGAGAGCAACAGCAACATCAGCGCCGCCAACCCGCAACTGCGGTCCTCGATGTCGTTGCAGTACGCGCAACCCCTCCTGCGAAACTGGAACATCGACAACGCGAGACAGCAGCTGCTGACCAGCGAGAAGAATCGTGAGATCGCCGACATTCAGCTGCGACAGACGCTGGCGACGACGATGCGGACGGTGAGAAACGCGTACTGGGATCTCGCATATGCCGTGGCCTCACTCAGCGTGCAGCAGCAGTCGCTGGAGCTCGCGCAGGAATCACTCCGCAACACGAGATCCCGCGTTGAGATCGGCACGACTCCTCCCATCGACATCGTCGAAGCCGAATCCGAGGTTGCAACGCGTCAGGAAGCGGTGATCGTGGCCGAGGCGCAGATTGCGAGCTCCGAGGACACCTTGCGCGCGCTCGTGTTCAATCCGTCGCTGCCCGACTTCTGGACGCTTCACATCGAGCCGACGGAGCTGCCGCCGTTTCAGGTGACGAAGGTCGATACCGAAGCGGCGGTTCGCGCCGCGCTCGATCGACGCACCGATCTGCTGATGGCAAAGAAGTCGCTCGAGATCGACGACATCGGCATCCGCTTCTATCACAATCAAACGCTGCCCGACGTCAGCGCGAACTTCACCTACGGGCTGCAGGGTCTTGGCGGCACGACGTTGGTGCGCGGACCCGGAATCTTCGGCCCCAACACCGGCGACGTCATCGGCCAGGCGAATCGCGGATTCGGTACCGTGCTCGGCGATCTGTTCCGCAACGATTTCCCGAATTGGACGGCGACGCTGAACGTCTCGTATCCGCTCGGGAGGAGCTCGGCCCAGGCCAATCTCGCCCGCGTAAAACTGCAGCAGGCTCAGAGCACGACGCAACTGCGAAATCAGGAACTGCAGGTCGCGACGCAAGTCAGGCAGGCGGCACGCAACGTCCAGACGAACCAGCAGCGCGTCGAAACCACGCGCGCCTCGCGCCAGCTGGCCGAGCGTCGTCTCGATGCCGAGCAGCGCAAGTTCACCGCCGGCACGTCCACGAGCTTCCAGGTCTTCCAGACACAGCGCGATCTCTCGCAGGCGCGCAACAACGAGCTGCGCGCGACGCTCGACTACAGCCGATCGATCGTCGACCTCGAAACCGTGCAGGAAGTCCCGCTCGGCGGCGGTGGCGGCGGTGGCGGCGTGACGGCAGCGTCTGCGTCGGCGGTTAGATAGACAACTCAAGACTCAAAACGCAAAAACGGTAAGGGCCGCCATCCGGGTTTCCGGGTGGCGGCCCTTGTCCTTCCGGCCTACGTGTTTTTGACTTTTGAGTTTTGCCTTTTGAGTTTCGGGTAACATCGCGCCGTGCCGGCGCTCTCGGTCACGATCATCACTCTCAACGAGGCCGACCACATCGCTGCGGCCATCGACAGCGTCTCGTGGGCCGACGAGATCGTCGTCGTCGATTCGGGCAGCACTGATGACACGTCGGCCATCGCGCGCAGCAAGGGGGCGCGGGTCGAATGTCGCGGCTGGACCGGATACGTCGATCAAAAGAACTTCGCCGCCAGCCTCGCGCGCAATGATTGGATCTTCTCGCTCGATGCCGACGAGCGCGTGACCCCGGAGCTGGCGGCCGAAGTGCGCGCGCGGCTGGCGACGGATCCGCCGCTCCACGGCTATCGCGTCCCGCGCACGACGTTCCACTTCGGCCGGTGGATTCGCACCACAGACTTCTACCCGGACTTCCAGACGCGCCTCTACGATCGGCGTCATGCACGATGGCGCGGAAAGTATGTCCACGAATCGGTCGCTGTCGACGGTGCTGTCGGACAACTACAGAAAGAGCTGCAGCACTACTCGTATCGCGACCTCAGCGATCATCTGGTGCGCATCAATCACTACACGACGCTCGCTGCCCGGCAGATGCACGAGAGCGGACGGCGAACAGGAGCTCTCGACCTGTTCGTCCATCCACCCGCAGCCTTCTTGCGCAACTACATCCTGCGCCGAGGCATTCTCGACGGCACTGCCGGCCTGACACTCTCTTTGGTGAACGCGTACGCGGTGTTCTTGAAGTTCGCGAAGCTGTGGGAGCTGCAACGGACTCCCGCTCGCCAGCCACCGAGGTAATGTTCTCCCTCCACATCGACACCGCTCGCACCTGGCGTGGAGGCCAGGGACAAGTCCTGCATACGGTGATGGGGCTTCGGGCCATGCGGCAGCGCGCTGCGCTCGTGGCCCATCCCGAGGGCGAGCTCTTTCGCCGCATGTCGGAAGGCACCGATCTGATCCCGCTGGCGCCGCGCAACGAAATCGATCTGGCAGCGGCGTGGCGGCTGTCGCGCGTGTTGAAGCAGTATCGGCCCGATATCGTGCACGCACACGATCCGCACGGCGTGGCGATGGCGGCGACCGCGCTCTCGATCATCTCGCTGTCTCCATCCCCGGCCCTGGTCGCCTCTCGCCGGATCGAGTACCGCATCGGGCACAATTCCTTTTCACGCTGGAAGTACGACCAGGTGGACTGCTTCATCGCCATCAGCGAAGCGGTCAGAGATCGCCTGATCGCCGATGGCTTCCCGCGGGTGAAGACCACGGTCGTGCACGAGGGCGTCGACGTCGAGCGCATCGTGCATCTGCCGCCGGCCAACGCGCATGCGGTGTTCTTCCTGCCGACGCATGCACCCATCGTCGGCAACATCGGCGCGCTGGTGCCGCAGAAGGGGCAGCATCATCTGATCGACGCTGCCGCGATCGTCGTGCGCCAGATCCCCGACGTGCGCTTCGTGATTGCCGGTGAAGGAGAGCTGCGGCCCCAGCTCGAAGATCAGATCAAGAGAAAGCACCTCGAGCGCCACGTGTTTCTGGCTGGCTTTCGCGCCGACGCACTCGAGCTGCTCAAAGCCTTCGATCTGTTCGCGCTGAGCTCGCTGCACGAGGGCATGTGCACGTCGCTCGTCGACGCGATGGCGGCATCGAAGGCGGCCGTGGCGACTGCTGTGGGCGGTGTTCCAGAAGTGATGACGGATGGCCTGACCGGCTATCTCGTTCCAGCCAAGGACCACGACGCGATGGCACAGCGCATCGTCGAGCTGCTGCAGAACGAACCGCTGCGGCGGCGCATGGGCGAGGCGGCGCTGCAGCGCGCGCGCCAACGATTCACCGTCGAACGAATGGTCCAAGGCACAATCGAGGTCTACGAACGGCTCCGTGCGCCGGCGTTGAGCTGAAGGGGCTACTGCACTTCACGCAGCCGTTTCTCGAGAAACCGTCGCTCAGGCTCTTGACGGGTCAGTTGTAACGCGCGCTCGTACGACGCGCGTGCGTCGGCCGATCGTCCGAGCCGCCGGCAGAGATCCGCGCGGGCTGAATGCGCCAGGTGATAGCCATCGAGATCGCCGGTTGCGAGCAGCGCGTCGACGAGCGCCAGGCCGGCTTTGGGACCATCGCGCATCGCGACTGCCGCGGCGCGATTCAACTGGATCACCGGCGACGAATCGATCTGCAGCAGCAGGTTGTAGAGCTCGACGATCTCGTTCCAGTCGGTGTCCGCCGCGCGAGCGGCATCGGCGTGCACGGCCGCAATCGCTGCCTGCAGCGTGAAGCGGCCGAAGCGCCGCGACACGAGCGCGCGCCTCACGAGCGACGAGCCTTCGGCGATCTGCGCTCGATCCCAGAGGGATCGATCCTGATGGTCGAGGAGAATCAGCTCACCGTCGGCAGACGATCGCGCCGCGCGACGCGACTCGTGCAGCAGCATCAACGCAAGTAGCCCGATCGCTTCTGGCTCCGGCAGCAGTTCCACGAGCATCCGAGCGAGTCGAATCGCCTCGCCCGACAAGTCGCGTCTGGTGAGCAACGCACCGGATGACGCGGAGTAGCCCTCGTTGAATACGAGGTAGATCACGTGCAGGACGACATCGAGTCGATCGGGCAGGTCCGCGCGCGACGGCACCTGATAGGGAATATGCGCGTCGCGAATTTTCGACTTCGCGCGCACGATTCGCTGGGCGACAGTCGATGCCCCGGTGAGAAACGCGCGGGCGATCTCTTCGGTGGTGAGCCCGCACACCTCTCGAAGCGTCAGCGCCACCTGCGCATCGGGCGGCAGCGCGGGGTGACAGCAGGTGAAGATGAGGCGGAGACGATCGTCCTCGACGCCGTCCGCCTCCTGCCACGCCACCGGATCCGTGGTCCGCTCGTACTCGGCCGCGATCTCGGCCAGTGACGCATCGAAACGGGCCCGCCGGCGCAACGCGTCGATGGCCTTGAATCGGGCGGTCGACACCAGCCACGCGCGCGGGTTGGCGGGCACACCCTCGCGTTCCCACTGCTCCACCGCAGCGGCAAAAGCTTCGTGCATCGCCTCCTCGGCGCGATCGAAATCGCCGAGCAGGCGGATCAAGGTGGCGAGGACGCGACGGGAATCGGATCGGTAGACGGCATCCACCGCCTGCCGCGCGCGATCAGCCGTGCCCTCGCCTTCCGGTGAATTCACAGGGGCAATTAGTTGAACTCCTGAATGGGTCGCACTTCGACGGATCCGGTGCGCGCCGATGGGATCTTCGCCGCCACCTGCAGCGCGTCGTTCAGATCGCGCGCCTCGATCAGGTAGTAGCCGCCAAGCTGTTCTTTGGTCTCGGCGAACGGGCCGTCAGTCGTCGACAGTTTGCCGCTGCGGTTGCGGAGCGTCGTCGCGGTGCTGACCGGCTGAAGCGCGTTGCCTCCGAGGTAGTGTCCGCTCTTCTTGATGCCCTCGGTGAAGGCAAAGTATTCGCCCATGAACGCTTCACCCTCGTCCTTGGTCATCCCCGCCATCTTCTGCTCATCGTCGTAGATCAGGCACAGGTACTTCATCGCATCCTCCGAACAGGGCCGTCGAAGGCCGGCCCTTGCTTCAATGTGAGCCGCTCAAAGCGGCCTTTCACGGGATAGTCGTTCGGGAAGCCCCGTTTTCGACATCGGCCCGTTTTCGACATCGGTTTTCGCTAACCTTTGCCCTTTGACCCCGCCTCCGCCTCGCGGCTTCGGCGAGGCCGGCTTTTGACCTTGGGACGACACATGCCGCGCAGAGGGCACTGTGTGTCTCGCTGTGGCGTGCCGAAACCACACGCCCTCATCATGCCGACGTGGCACAGCGAAAAATCGTAGCGAACCGGGTCGTCCGGATGGAGCCTTCGTAGCGAGGCGGTGATTTCCTCGGCCATCTTCCACCCCGGGCTCGTGTATTTCGTCAACCGCAGACACCGTCCCAGCCGAATGACGTGTGTATCGAGTGGCACGATGAGACGTGACGGCGACACCGTCGTCCACACGCCGAGATCGATCGCATCGCGACGGACCATCCAGCGCAGGAACAGGTTCAGCCGTTTGCAGGCGCTTCCGCTCGACGGCCGCGGAAAGAAATACGAGACGCCGCGAACGTGAGGCACGCGCCGCCCGTACGCCGCTCGGAGATCACTACCAAGCGCGCGCGTCGAGAACGCGTCCAGCGCCGATCCGATGTGCGGCTGCGATGGATCGTCGCCGGCACGAAAGAACGCTTCAATCGATCCCGCCTCGCGGAGCATGCGCTGGAGGATCAGCAGTAACGCCACCAGATCTCTGCCTCGAATCCAGCGGTGGACGAGCGGCGCCAGACGCGCGCCGTCGCGACCGGGATCGAACTCGCGTACGAACGACGCCGGCGCGGGCCCCATCACCTGCACCAGCGCTTCGATGGACTGCAGCACGCTCGAGACGCGACCGAACGCGAGACCAGCCGCGCAGAAGCCGACCACTTCGCGGTCCGGACGCTCGGGAAAGCGCCGAACGATGTGCACCGGATCGGACGCGGACGTGGTGTGATCGAACGCGCGGTACAGCTCTTCGAAGCGATCGCCTGGGGTCATCGGGTGCGCACGCCCACCTTCATGATGCAGAACACGGTTGCTGCGATGACTGCAGCAACCACCGTCCAGTATGTCACCGCGTTCCAGGCGTAGATTGGGTACGGGTTCGCGGCGCTGACATACGGCGTGGCATCGTGCCCGTGCTGCGACTCGACATTGGCACGTTGCTCGTGTGGCCATCGCGCGCCCGATGGAGTCGAGTAGGTCCGATACTCGAGCACTGGATCAAAGAACCGCTCGAGAATCAGATTCTCCTTCCACGTGTTCAGGCCGGTGCCCTCGTTACGGCGTTGAATGTGCCACACGCCCTCAGCGAGGTAATGGTCCTCCACCGACACGCGGTGCAGGATCAACGGCGGATCCGTCTTCCACCGCACCGCGCGATCGCGCGCGGCTGCCCTCAGATCGTCGGCGCTGTATCGCGACAGGAATCGACCGGCATCGCCGCCATCGATGTCGTAACCGAGATGTACGACGTCGAAGAACCCGGCAAGAATCACTGTCGTCGCCGCCACGAACACGCTGATCGTCCGTCGCGTGCGTGAGTCGACTGCGAACGTCAGCGACGCGGGCGGATGCAGGCCGAGGCTGAACGCCAGCCCGCACGCAACCGCCGCGCCGTCGAGCAGCACATCGTGCAGCTCGCCAACGCGCGCTGGCACGAGCCACTGAAACCCCTCATCGAGCGTGCCGACGATGAGGCCGGCGAGGAGAGGAAAGAGCAGCGCTTCGACATTCGCACGGTCCTGCCACTCGCGATAGAAGAGAAACGTGATGAGGCCGTACTCCACGAAATGGAACCGCTCGACAACATCGACGGCGCCATTGCCGGTGGCGGTCGCGACCGCATAGACACCGGCGCCGACGAGCGCAGCGACGATCAGGCCATAGCGGAGGAGCCGTCGGTCGCGGATCCGGACAACTGCTGCGCCGAGCGCCGCGAGGATGGCGACAGCGATCGCGCCGCCGATGATCAGCCGATACTGACCTGGCAGCGTCCGCTGAATCGCCGCGCGAAGCTGACCGACGTACGGCGCGCCGAAAACGACGACGATCGACAGTGCGATCGCCGCAACCAGACGGCCGCGCCCCTCAGGCATCGAGCGCAGCGGCGCGATCGAGCGCGTCGCCGGTGAGGCGGCAGATTCGCCAGTCGTCGAGCATCTCGGCACCGAGCCGACGATAGAACCCGATCGCGGACTCGTTCCAATCGAGCACCGCCCACTCCATGCGGCCGCAGCCGCGTTCCACCGCGATCGAGGCGAGATGTGTCAGCAGGCGACGACCAACGCCCCTCCCCCGCCATTCTGACAGCACGAACAGATCTTCGAGGTAGAGACCGGGGCGGCCGAGGAACGTCGAGAAATTGTGGAAGAAGAGCGCGAAACCAATCGGCGTTGAACCGGAATACGCGAGCACGACCTCGGCGAATGGCCGCGGGCCAAACAGTGAGGTGCGAATCGAGTCTTCGGTGGCGACAGCCTGGTGAGAGAGGCGTTCGTACTCGGCGAGGCCGCGGATCATCTCCAGGATCTTTGGCACATCGTCGGGGCCGGCTGGCACGATCGCGATCGAATCCACCTAGAAGGTATTGATCGGAATGCCTCCCGCGCACAACGGGCACGTCGCCGCCGGGTAGTTCTCCGGCGCCTTGTATTCGGCGAGTGGGAAGTTCGGGACGCCGGCATCGACGACGGCTTCCATGCGATCGCAGATTTCGGCGGTCGCGATCACGGTGCCTCCACTCTCGCCCACCAATTCGGCACAACGAACCAGGGTCTGCCCCGTGTTGCGCACATCGTCGACGAGCAGCACGCGATGCCCGGAGATCTGCTGCCGGTAGAAGCGGCTCAACACGTGGCTGCCGCCAGGCTCTGCGGCGAATGGCGCGAACAGCGTTGCAGCACTCGAGATCGGCCGACGGCTGTCGAGCAGTCCGGCCATCGTGTGGGCGAGGAGCGCGCCTCCCGTGACAGGGCCGGCCACCACCTCGGTCGCCTCGAGGATGGGGCCCGGGAGAACATCGAGCAAATCCTGCGCGAACCGCCAGATGGTCGATGGATAACGAAACAGCTGATGTGGGTTGAGATAGGCGGGACCGTGATAGCCGTTGCCGTAGTCGAAGTGCCCATTGAGCATGAGCACCTGCTTTTGCTGCAGCGCTGTGAGCGCCCGTCCGCGAATCTCGTCGGCGCGACTCACAGGTGTGCGATCGGTGTGTCGGGATTCGTGAACAGCGTGCGCCCCCCGACGATCGTTGCCGCCACTCCCCCGCGCAGCTCCCATCCGTCGAACGGCGTGTTCTTGGATCGCGAGCGCATCCGTGCTGCTTGAACGCGCACTTTCAGATCCGGCGCGATCATCGTGATGTCGGCCCGTGCGCCTGGTGCGAGCGATCCGCCTTCGACACCGAGCACGCGCGCCGGGTTCACCGAGAGCAGCTCCACCAGCCGCGACAGTCGAATCAGTCCAGCGTGCACGAGCCGGTCGAGCGACAGCGAGACCGCCGTCTCGAGCCCGACGATGCCGAACGGCGCGTGGTCGAACTCGACCTTCTTCTCGTCGTAGTGATGCGGCGCGTGATCGGTGGCGATCACGTCCACCGTGCCGTCGGCGATCCCCGCAAGCATCGCGTCACGATCGGCGCCCTCGCGAAGCGGCGGATTCATCTTGACGTTCGTATCGTAGGGAATGGGTGCGGCCAGCGATTCGTCGGTGAGCGTGAAGTGATGCGGCGCCACCTCACACGTGACGCGCACACCAGCGTCCTTTCCTTTGCGCACCGCTCGAATCGATGCGCGCGCGCTCATGTGCGCTACATGGAACGTCGATCCCGTCAGCTCGGACAAGAGGATGCCGCGCTCCACGCCGAGTGCCTCGCACGCTCCGGGGATGCCGCGCAATCCCAGAGACGCCGCGTGAAAGCCCTCGTGCGCGACGCCGTCGCCCTTCAGGGTCGGATCCTCGCAGTGCTCGATCACCGGCATCCCGAACATGCCCGCGTATTCGAGCGCGCGCCGCAACAGCAACGCCGTCTTCACCGGATGGCCATCGTCGGTGATCGCGACGCATCCCGACTGCTTCAACTCGGCGATGTCGGCAAGCAGCTCGCCTTTCGATCCCTTCGACACCGCGCCGATGGGATACACACGCGCCAGCGACGCTTCGGCGGCCTTGGCCAGGATCAACGACGTGACGTTGGCGTTGTCGTTCACCGGCACCGTGTTGGGCATGCACGCCACCGCGGTGAAGCCGCCGGCGACGGCGGCGGCGGTGCCGGTGGCCACCGTCTCTTTGTGCTCTTGCCCCGGCTCGCGCAGGTGCACGTGCATGTCGATGAAACCGGGACAGACGATCACTCCAGCCGGGATCTCGACGACCGTCGCCCCGTCAGCGGGCAAGTCGCGGCCAACACGCTCGATCCGCTCGCCACTGATGAGAACGTCATGCACGCCGTCGATCCCGTTCGACGGATCGATGACCCGTCCTCCTTTAAGCAGCTTCTTCATCGGTTCCGCCCGCGAGCAAATACAACACCGCCATCCGCACCGCCACTCCG
>Ga0075423_10002574_pt1 | contig 16528 bp, 12 predicted proteins | sample SoiMethybrSBSTD2_FD_80114 | JGI IMG/M metagenome (GOLD analysis project Ga0075423, IMG submission 80114) | Bulk soil microbial communities from a Populus tree surrounding site in Tennessee, USA - Soil MetaG P. TD hybrid SBSTD2 | ecosystem: Environmental > Terrestrial > Soil > Tree plantation...
CGAACGCGGCCAGGACGTCGGCGTACGACGTCGTCGCACCGGCCGCGAGCGAGTAAGTGACCGACGGATCCGTATCGGAGCCCGAGAAGCCGGCGGGGTGAAAGACGAGTCTCCCGGAGACCGGGGTGCTCGTCGGGTTGTGGAGCTGCAGTGTCGTGCGGAAGAGCGAGTCGAGCACACCCGGCGCGGCTGCAACAGCCGCGATCGTCCGACGCGGGTCGCTCGTCGAGCTCGACGCGCGCGCGAACTGGAGGCTCGGATCCTGCGTCGTGTTGTCGGTCGTGGCGCCGTAAACGATCGCGCTGCCCGCGTCGACCTCGAACGTGATCGTGTCGTTGGCGAGCAGTGCTATTCCGAGGAAAGCCTCCGCCGTCTGTTGCGCGAAGAAGGACGCGGGAAGGAACTTCGCCCCGGTCGTGCGGACAACGCCCGCGGCGTCGCGCACCGTGAACCGGATCGTCGCGCCGAAGGCGAGCGACCGTACGCCGATGTTGAATCGCGCGCGCGAAGGCTCCGGCGGCGCGATCAGGACGCCACGCTTGCCCGCCTCGAGCGCTTCGCCTGGTCGCACAAGCTCTTCGGTCATGCCGGTCGTTCCCGCCTCTCCCGCGTCGTTGAAGATGCGAATAGTGGCGACGGGGACGGTGCCCGTGCGCGGGAGAAGGTCGACGCTCCCGAGGCCGGACTGCAGGATCTCCGGGAGGAGGTCGGCGAAGGCCACCGTCTGGCCCGGGGCGAGCTCGTAGTTCAAAGCCGGATCTTCCGCCGTCGGCGAGACACCGCCCGGGTGGTAGGTCAGGTCTCCCGAGATCGGCGCGGCCGTCGGGTTGTGCAGCTGCACCGCCGTCTTGAAGAAGGAGCCGAGCGCTCCCGGAGTCGAGGCGACAGCCGGCACGACGAAGGTGTCCACACCGCCGGCCTGCGCGATCACGACAGCGGCGTCGCCGATGGCTAGAACCGCCGAGCGTGAAGACCCCGAATTCGGGCCGATCGAAAAAGCGAGGGTGCCGTTGCCGGATCCGGCCGGGCCGGATGCGAGCGTGACCCAGTCTCGGTTCGGCACGCCAGTCCAATTGCAGCCCGCTGGAGCGCTGACGGTGACCGACCCGGTACCGCCCTGCGCAGGAATCGAGAAGTTCGCGGGCGAGACGGATTGCGCGCAAGCCATTCCCGTGCCGGTCCCCGTTCCGGAGAGCGCGACGGTCGTGAGCGGGCTGCCCACGGCCGTGCCGACGAGCGAAAGGGTTCCGGTCTGGGCACCGCCCGCGACGGGTCGAAAGCGGACCGTGACGACGACTTCCGCTCCCTCGGGGACGGCGACGGGAACGGCCGGCGCCGTGACGGTGAAGGCCGAGTTGCTGCTTCCCGCGGCGAGGAGCCCGAGAGTTCCCCTTCCGGTGTTCCGGATCCGGACGGGGAGCTCCCTCGATCCGCCGACCACGACGTCGCCGAAGCTCAGGGACGTCGGGGTGACCGCAATCTGCGGATCCGGCAGTCCGGCTCCAAACACGCTCGCCGTCACCACCGGCCGGACGGGGTCGTCGCTTTCGATCGACAACGTGGCTGCCCGCACCCCTTCGGCCGCGGGCGTGAACCTCACCGTGACCTCGCGGTTGCCGTCCGACGGGACGACGATGGGGAAGGTCTCTCGAGCGGTGAAGTCACCGAGGCTGCTCCGGATCGCCCGCACCGTCAACTCCTTCTCGCCCCGGTTCGTGAGCAGCAGGGTCGCTTCCGCGAAGGCACCCAGCTTCACGGAACCGAAGTCGGCCTCCTTCTGCGCCCCGATGAGAGGCGCTGCCACGACGGTCAGAGGCCCCGCCGTCGCCTCGGTCGTGCGGAACCCGTCCGACGCGAGGAGGCGGAAAAGGATCTGGCCGCCGGACGCGATCTCCCTCGTGTCGAAAGCGAACTCGGTCGACGTGGTATTCATCTCGATCGGAAGCCACCGCGTGCCGCCGTCGGGGCTGTAGAGCACTGCGTATGTCAGTGCGTCCCCGTCCGCGTCCGCACCCTGCCACCGGATCGTCCGGTTCCCGTCCCAGGTCTCGCCCGCGCCGGGGCTCGTGATCGTCACCGTCGGCGCGTTCGCGCTTGCCGTCCGGCTTGCGAGCTCGGTCTCGCCGCGCCGCAGAGCGACGCGGGTCGCTCCGGCGGGAAGCGCGACGCGCAGGGCGAAAGGCTCCTCGTCGACGTCCAGATTCTGCTCCTGGTCGTGAAAGGTGAGGGCGAAACAGGAGTCGCCCAGAGAGCCGGCCGCGCCGCTGAACCGAATGCAGTGGTTGGCCTCGCCCGAAGGAGGGGGCGGGGCGAGCGACGAAGTCAAGGTGATCACCGGATCGAGTTGCCCCCCGGTTCCGTCCCTCTTTGCCGACCCGGTGACCAGGGCGTAGCTCGCGTCCACCGCGGCCTCGGCCGCGCGCATCGGTCGAAAGTGACCGTCGAAGAGCTTGTTGTAGTGGAAGGGCGAGATCCAGATCAGTGCGCCCGGGTTGTTCCTGTAGGTCATCACGTCGAAGAATTCCCGGGGAATGACGTAGAAGCGGCTGGGGTCCGGGTCGAATCCGAACTCGTGCACGGTGCCGCTCGTCGGGTCCGGCCAGTCCGTGTTCGGATCCTTGCACCCGCCGCAGTCGTCTGTGTTCGTGTGACGCAACCCCAGGTTGTGGCCAACCTCGTGCGCGAGGAGGTTCGCGGTGACCCCCAGGCCCCTGTAGTCCCGGATATGCGTCAAATCCATCACCCAGGCGACTCGACCCGTGCCCGCGCTGTGGAGCCAACGGCCATCCGAGTACCCCGCAAAGTCCTTTGGGTTTTTGCGAACGTCGGGCAGCCAACCGACCAGCTGGTCGATCGTGGAGTCGTTCAGCAGCTCGTAGTACCCCCGGAGGAGCGCGGTAAGCTGCATGTGCTCCTTCTCGTTCGTCAACGGCTTTGAATAGGTCCATTTCGGCACGTCTATCGGCGAGTACGAAACGCCTTCGTCGCCGACGGGATAGATCTTCCTCATCTTCCTCGCCTGCGCGCCCACTTCGTCCGTGGGACAGTTGGTGGGCGTCTGGTAGCAGATCGGAAACCAAGAGATCCGAAACTGGTTCCGGGGAAGAAAGAGAGCACCCTGCTCCTTGAAGTTGTTCGAGCGGTCGGTCTCGGCGACCGACGCGTCGGGATTCACCTCGGCCCGTAAAGTGATGGTTCCGGCCGCCGTCCACGCGGGGGGCAGGGCGAAATTGAGCGAATGCTCCACCTTGTCGCGATCGGGACGATTCGGCGCTCGGATTCGATCGCCTCGCGGCGTTAGCGGCGACCCCGGCAGCGGAGCGCCGGAAGCGTTCCTCCCGTGAAGCAATCCGCCGACGAGAGGCGGCTCGAAGACCGAGGTCTCGTTTCCGAGACCGACGAACACTCGCGCGACCGTGCTCTTGTCGGCGACGAGGCGGATCGAGTTCTCGACGTCCTGGACGACCTGCACGACCTCGATCCGGCTGACGGTGAGGTCAAGGGGCGAATAGGTCCGGTATTCGGTGTACACGGTGCCGAGGAAACCGCAGATGCCGCATGAGCTGAAAGCGGTCGAGAAATCGATGAAGTTGCCGACCACGATCGGTGAGTCCGGAGCGTTTCCCCCCGAGACGCCCGAGATAATCATGCGCGAGAACGTGCACTCGAGATCGTCGGAGATGTGTGTCGTGGTGCCGCTTTGATGCTGACGCGACGGCCGGACCACTCTGCAGGGTGAATTCTCGTCCCGGGTGTGTCCGCTCGAGATCTCGAGTTGCAGAGCTGACGAGATGGTTTGCGGTGGGGTCGCCGCGTTCGCGATGTAATCGAACTCGAGGTGGAAGCCGACGGTGACGGGCGAAGACAGGACGAGGTAAGGCCCGACCTCACCCGTTCGGGTGTGAACCATGCCATCCGGCAGGGAATCGGGGTAGCGCAACTGGAGGGTTCCGGTCATCGTCCCGTCGGACCGCACCACGGAGAAGGGGATCGTCGCCCGAGGAGAAGAGACGGTGTTGTAGCCGCCGAAGCCTGACGCCGAGATGTTGTAGCTGTGAAGTCGGAACCGTGACGGCCACGTCTGCGCGGAGAGCGAGGCTGCGGCCGCAAAGAGAATCGCCCCGGCGAATCGCTTGCGCATGAAGCCCCCCGATCGCGATCCGAATCGAAAATCCGTGTGCAGACGCGATGTTCTGGTCGAGTTGTGTGTGGAGCTTAGACGGCGCGTCCGTTCCCGGCAATCGGTCCAAAGTCCTACGACCTCCTCCGCGCACCGTTAGAATTCCGTGGTGCTCTATCGGCTCGACCGCGTCCGCAAGTCCTACGGCCCCAAGGAGGTGCTGCGGGATGTCACCTGGCAGCACAACCCGGGCGAGAAGGTGGGTCTGGTCGGGAGGAACGGCGCCGGCAAGACCACCCTTCTGAGGCTCGTCCTCGGGCGGGAGGAGCCCGACGCGGGCGAGGTCGTCCGAGCCAACGCCGTCCGCATCGCGACCGTCGAGCAGGCGCTCGAGGCGGACCTCGAAGAGACGCTGCACGACTACACGGCCGGCGCGTTCGCGGACCTCCACCGGATCGAGGCGGAGATGCGCCGAATCGAGCACGCGATGGCCGACGGACAGGACACATCCTCTCTGCATGACCGCTACGACGCGCTCTCGCACCGCTTCGAGAACGAGGGCGGCTACGACATGGTCGCCGAGGTCGACAAGGCGCTTTCGGGCCTCGGCTTCGAGAAGTCCGACTTCGCCCGCCGGCTCGGAGAGCTGTCCGGCGGCCAGAAGAACCGCGCGATGCTCGCGCGCGCGATCCTCTCCTCCCCGGACGTCCTCCTCTTGGACGAGCCGACCAACCACCTCGACTTCCAGGCGGTGGAGTTCCTCGAGGACTACCTCGCGCGCTCGCGCCGCGCGTACCTCGTGGTCACGCACGACCGGCGATTTCTCGACCGCGTCGCGGGGGAGATCGTCGACCTGGAGAACGGCCGCCTCACCGACTACTCGGGCGGATACAGCGCGTACCGCCGGCAGAAGGCGGAACGGATCTTGACCGCCACCCGCGCCTTCGAGAAGCAGCAGGAGTTCATCGAGAAGGAGAAGGACTACATCCGGCGCAACATCGCGGGCGTGAACTCGCGGCAGGCGAAGGGGCGCCGGACGAAGCTCGCGAGGGTCGAGGTCCTGGAGAGGCCGGTCGAGGACGCCACGTCGGTCGGATTCCGTTTCGACGCGGCGCGAATCGGGGGCCGGACGTTCCTGCGCGCGAAGGACCTGGACGCGGGCTACGTTCCGGGCTCTCCCATCGTCCGCGGCGTCAGCTTCGAGCTCCTGCGCGGCGAGCGCATGGCTCTCCTCGGAGAGAACGGAACCGGCAAGACGACGCTCTTGAAGACCCTCGCCGGTCGCCTCCCGCCGCTCGCCGGCGCGGTGACTCCCGGTCACGACGTCTCGATCGGGTACTACGACCAGGAGCTCTCGGACTTGGACTCCCGGCGGCGCGTCATCGACGCCGTCTGGGACCAGCACCCCGAAGAGACCGAGGAGGAGATGCGTTCGTACCTCGCGCGGTTCGCGTTCCGCGGTGACGAGGTCTTTGCGGCCATCGCCGGCCTTTCGGGAGGCGAGAAGGGGAGGCTGACGCTCGCCGTCGTCATGCGGCAGCGCCACAACCTGTTGCTCTTGGACGAGCCGACGAACCACCTCGACCTCGACTCCCGGGAGGCCCTCGAGGAGTCGCTCGACGAGTTCCCGGGGTCGATCGTGTTCGTCTCGCACGACCGCGCTTTCATCGACCGGCTGGCCTCACGCGTGCTGGACGTCTCCGCCGGCCGCGCGATGCTCCTCGGCGGAAACTACACGGACACCGCCCAGGCGCGAGCCGAGCGACGCAGACGGCCGGAACTGGAGAAGATTCCAAGTTCCACGTTCCCGGTTACAAGCGACGTCCCACGTCCCAAGTCTCAAGTCCCGAGAACCCGGGGCCGGGATCAGTCCTCGGACGCGAAGGAAGCCGCTCGGCGGAAGCGGCGCATCGAAGCGCTCGAGGAAAAGATCGCGGGCGTCGAAAAGGACATCGAGGCGATCGAATCGCGGCTCTGGGAAGAGGGGCTGGAGCTCGGACCCGTCGAGTCGCACCGGCTCTCGGAGGAAAAGGCCCGGCGCAAGGGAGAGCTGGAACGGCTGGTCGAGGAGTGGGCGAAGCTCTCGGAGGAGAGGGAACCCGCCGGCTTCACTAAACCATGACCTCCGCACCGCGGGCGGCCATTATCGCCATCGGCAGCGAGATGCTCGGCCCGCTCCGGCGCGACACGAACTCGCTCTGGCTGACGGTCCGCCTCGAAGAGGCCGGGATCGAGATCGTCCGCAAGTCCGTGGTGGGCGACGATCCGGAGGCGATCGCACGCGAGCTCTCGTGCGCAGCCGCCGATGCCGGGTGGGTCATCACGACCGGCGGACTCGGCCCCACCGCCGACGACGTCACGGTGGCGGCGGTCGCGCGGTGGGCGAACCGGAGCGTACGGCGCGACGAGGCGTTCGTCGCAGCCATGAAAAAGCGATGGGAGCGGCGCGGCATACCGATGCCGGCCGTAAACGAGAAACAGGCGGACTTCATCGACGGCGCTCGCGTGCTCGCGAACCCCCGCGGTACCGCTCCCGGGTTCTGGCTCGAGAAGGATAGCGTCAACGTCGTGATCCTTCCCGGCGTGCCGTCGGAGATGCGGGAGATCTTCGAGCAGTCGGTCGAGCCGGCGATGCGCGGCTCGGGCGCGGCCACCGTCCGACGGCGCGTCCTTCGGATAGCGGGCATGGCGGAGTCGGCAGTCGAGGAGCTCGTCGCTCCGCTGTACCGCAAGTGGAGCGCCGACCCGGTGACGATCCTCGCGTCGCCCGGAGAGGTCGAGCTCCACCTCGTCGCCCGCGGCGACGCGATCGAAGCCGAGTCGCGGGTCGCCGCGATGGAGGCGGACTTCGCGGAGGTGCTCGCGCACCGCGTCCACGGCCGCGACGGCAGCGAGCTCGCGGCGAGCGTCGGCCGGCTGCTCAAGGAAAAGGGGAGGACGCTCGCCCTCGCGGAGTCGTGCACCGGAGGCCTGGCGTCGGCTCTACTGACGGACGTGCCCGGCTCCAGCGCATACTTTCTCGGCACGGTCGTCCCGTATGCGGACGCCGCGAAGGAGGAGCTGCTGGGCGTTCTCCCCGAGACGATTCGCCGCCACGGGGCGGTTTCGGAGGAGGCGGCTCGCGAGATGGCGCGAGGCGCGCGGGAACGCTTCGACTCGGACCTCGCGGCGTCGATCACCGGCATCGCGGGACCCGACGGGGGCTCCGAGGAGAAACCGGTCGGCACGGTCTTCTTCGCGCTGGCGGAACGGGGCGGGCGAGAGGCGGCGAAGAGGCGGCTGTACGGCGGGGACCGTGCGACGGTCCGGCGCGCATCGGCGATGTTCTCACTCGAGATGATTCGACGCTTCGTGGTGACCGGGTCATGAGGGTCTTCTTCGCGATTCCCTCCGAGCCTCGCTGGGTCGACAGCGCGCGCGGGCTCGTCGAGCGGTTTCGGCAGAATCTCCCGCGCGCATCCTGGACGAAACCCGAGAGCTGGCACCTGACGCTGGCGTTCTTCGGCGAGGTGGACGCGGCTTTCGTCGAGAAGGTCACCCACGCCATCGAGCCCGCGGCGTTCGAAACGGTTCCCGGTGAGCTCCAGGCCGGACCGGCCGTGGTCTTCCCCGAGCGCGGCCGGCCGCGGGTGCTGGGAGTCGGGTTCGCGCCGTCAACCGGAGTCGAGTCGATCCGGCGGCTCGCCGCCTCCGCCGATGAGGCCGCCGGGCGACTCGGCTGGAAGGGCGGGGACCGACCCTTTCATCCTCACGTGACCTTCGCGCGTCTCCGGGATCCCTGGCCTCCTGCGGCGGTAGAGGAATACCGCCAGGGCGTCGAGGCCTGGCCGTTCCCCTCGTGGCTCGCCCGCTCGTGCGTGCTCTTCGAGAGCCGCCTCGGGCCCTCCGGCGCCGTGCACACGCCTCTGCACGAGTGGACCTTCCAGGGCGGCCCGCGCGGGGTCCGTGCTTGACGATTCCTCCGGCGGCGCTGGTCGTCGTCGCATACCTTCTGGGTTCGATCTCGTTCGCGGTGCTGATCGTCCGCCTGACGACCGGGACGGACATCCGCTCCGAAGGCTCCGGAAACGCCGGAGCGACGAACGTCCTTCGCTCTTACGGCCGGAAACTGGCGATCCTCGTGGCGCTGCTGGACGTGGGAAAGGGCGCGGCCGCGGTCCTCCTGATGCGCCTCGTGACGGCGGATCCGCTCTGGGGCGCGGCCGCCGGGCTGGCCGCGGTGCTCGGCCACGTCTTTCCGGTCTTCTACGGCTTCCGCGGAGGGAAGGGCGTGGCGACGGTGGTCGGCGCTTTTCTCGTGCTGGCGCCCCTCGCTCTCCTGACCTGCCTGGCGGTCTTCGTCCTCGTGGTCGCGCTGACGCGATACGTTTCGCTCGGGTCCGTGATCTCGATGGTGCTGCTGCCTCCGGTCGCCGGCCTTCTCTTCCACGCGTCGCGGCCGGTCGTCGTCGCCGCATCGCTGACCGCGCTCGTCGTCGTTTTGAAACATCTCGGCAACTTGAAGCGCCTCGCCACGGGACGGGAGAGGAAGCTCGGAGCGAAGTGAAGGTTTCCATCGTCGGAGCCGGATCCTGGGGGACGGCGCTCGCCATCCACCTGGCGAGGAGCGAGCACGACGTGCTGCTCTGGAGCCGGGACCCGGAGGTCGTTTCGCGCATCGCGCGTGAGCGGCGACACCCTCGTCGTCTTCCGAGGCACGAGATCCCGTCATCCGTCCGGACGACGACCGATCTCGGCGAGACCTTCGATCACTCCGAGACGGTCCTGCTCTCCGTCCCGTGCGCAGCGATGAGAGAGGTGCTCGCGGCGGCGCCCGACGCCGGGAACCGCACGCGACGGTTCGTTTCGACCGCGAAAGGTATCGAACCGGACACGTTGAAGCGAATGACCGAGCTCGTTCTCGACCGGTATCCAACCGCGTCCGTCGCCGCTCTCTCGGGACCAACCTTCGCCGAAGGCGTCGCCCGAGGAGATCCTTCCGCGGCGGTGGTCGCCGACCGAGGAGAGAGCTTTTCGCGGGATCTGCAGCGGCAATTCTCGAACGCGCGCCTGCGCCTCTACCGGTCGTCGGACGTCGTGGGAGTCGAGCTGGCCGGGTCACTCAAGAACGTCATCGCGATCGCCGCGGGAATCGTGTCCGGGTTGGGCTACGGTCACAACACCCTGGCTGCGCTGGTCACGCGAGGCTTGACCGAGATCGGTCGGATCGTGGAGGCGTTCGGCGGTGAGCCCCGCACCGTGCACGGACTCGCGGGAATGGGGGACCTCATGCTGACCGCGACCGGACGGGAGTCTCGGAACCGCCACCTGGGCGAGGAGATCGGGCGCGGCCGGCGTCTCGCAGAGGTCCTGCTCGAAATGCCGGAGGTCGCCGAAGGAGCGCGTACCTGCCTCGCAGTGCCCGCGATCGCCGCCCGTGCCGGAGTCGAAGCTCCGATCTCCGAGGTCGTCGTGGCCGTCCTCTACGAGGGCTGCGAGCCGCGAGAGGGGGTCGAGCGCCTCATGACGAGGGCACTCAAAGCCGAATGAGTTCCAAGGAAGAGACCGGCCGCCGGAAGGGTTCATGTCGAAGTGCGAACGAGTCGAAACCTGACCAGGAGGCACGGATGAAAAAAGCACTGACTCTGGCTGCTGTCGCGATCCTGACCGTTTCGATCGCCGCGGTCGCCGCCGACAAGCCGAAGTCGTCGGCGGCCGGCGAGAAGACCGCGACCGGGACGATCGCGAAAGTCGACTCAGCGTCGAAATCGCTGACGGTCACCGATTCGAAGGGTACGAGCTGGACCTTCCTTTGGAACGACTCGACCCGGATTCTCGGGGGGGAGCTGAAGGAAGGCGCAACCGTCCAGGTCGGCTACACCGAGGGCGACGGCAAAATGTGGGCAACGTGGATCCGGGCGGGGGAGACGGGTAAGTAAAGGAAGCGCGCGGGCGGGAGTTCAACCGTCCGCAGCGAGTACCTCAGGATTTCTGCGCCGCCCAGGGCGGCTCGAACGACCGGTCGTCGCCGTGAAAGACCGGAGAGTCCGTTCCCTCCGCGCTCGGAGGTACGCCGTCCTCGGCGGCAGCGGTGAACGCCGGATGCAGGCCGGCCTCGTCCGGGATCCATCCGCGCGATGCCCGACGAAGGCGGAGACGTTTTCCGCTCCCGACCAGCGGGAGATTCAGGACGGCGCGACAGATCGCGAGCGGACGAGCCGCCGCGCTACCGCTCGCAACCCTCTCTTTCGTCCTGTCGCCGGGACGCGGGGCCCAGAAGACGCAGTACCAGAGGCCCTCGTGCTGTTCCATGCTCGCCGCGATGCCGCGATTCTCCAGCCTCTGTATCAGGTCGCTGGCCGGCGACTCTTCCGTCGAATAGCGCGGGGGTTCGGCGCCATTGCGCGGTCCGTCGATGAGTCTCGCAATCCGCCGATCGAGGGCGAAGCCCGACTCCGCCGGGGGAATGACAGACATTGGTACCCCGGCAAGTCTACGAAGTGGAGAAAAGGAACGCAAGGATCGGGCCTCGCGAAAAAGAAAGCAAAAAAAACGTAGGTAACCGTATCCTCGAGGGATAGCATTCTGCACATGGCGACTCCCGATCACCGGACGCCGACGCCTTTCGCAGTGCCTCCGGAGCCCCCCACTCCGCGGGCAGCCGGTGAACGCCTGCTGGAGACCATGGAAAAGAGCCTCGAAACGGTGCGCCACGTCTTCGGCGGCTCGCATCGTTTTTATGCCGAGGCGCTCGAGCACTACGCCCGGGCGCTTCACGCTCTGGGCGACACCACCCGGTCTTCCGAGGCGAGTCTGCGCGCCGCCGCAATTCGGAGCGGCGCCGAGAATGCGGTGATCGCACACCTGCCCCGGCTCGACGAGCCACGGGTTCTCGATGCACAGGGAGCGGCGCGCTATCTCTCGCTCGGGCTGGACACGCTCTATCGGCTCGTCCGGTCGGGTGAGTTGCCGCACTCTCGCATCGGCAAGAGCATCCGCTTCCGCCCGGAAGATCTGGACGAGTACATCGCCGCTCGCGTCACGCGCGAGTGGACCCGCGTCGACAGGCGCGGCCGGCCGAAGCGGAACGCGATGGAGAAGGCGACCGAGAGCTAGATTGGACCCCGGGACTGCTTTGGAGATCTCTCCTCTGTCGGTCGTTCATCATGAGTGATGGCAAGCACTGGGACTCTGTCTACAGGACGAGAGGTCTCGATCACCTCAGCTGGTTCCGTCCACATCTCGACAGATCCCTCGCTTTTCTGGACGCTGCAAGCTTGAGTCACGCGGCGGGCGTGATCGACGTTGGCTGCGGCGCGTCGACCTTTGTCGACGACATCCTCGATCGCGGCTACGCGGTATCTCACGTGACGCCCCGTCCCTGACCGGTGGGACACCGACGACCCGGACCTGATCCGCCCCGGTGAAGAGAAAGTCCGGTGGGTGGTGCTCCATCCGAAGATGATGATCAAGCAGCCCGAGCGCCCACCCACTCGGTTGATGCGGCTGCCCGGAAGAGAAAGTAGCCGGCGATTCGAGGCACGTCGAGCAAAGGACGGTCAGCGTCTCCGAGGCTCCGCTAGTGTCCTAGTTTGAATCCGGCGAGCCCGGGAGCCCGGCAGCCCGCCAGAGGACGGTGAGGCCATCGGGCGTGCCTGGCCAGTTGCGGCGCACGGCGTCTGAACCGGCCTTCCGCACGACGGAACGCAAGACGAGACAAACCAGGATCGCGTCATCGGCATACCCGAGCACGGGGATGAAGTCGGGGACAAGATCGATAGGAAAAACGAGATAGGCGAGCAGTAGTCCCAGCCGAAGCCTCACTCCCGAAGTGAGCGAAGGATCGGCAGCCAGCCTCCTGACCAAACGGAGCACGTCGGGCATCAGCCGGAGTGCTTCCTTCAGACGGGTGCCATTCGGTCGAGCGAGAGCCAAGACGAGAACGAGGATGAGCCACGCCGCAACGAGCCCACTCACAATAGAAACCACGATGTGCCATCCAGAAAAGGCGAGCCTCATGGAACCGGGACGCTACCGCGGTTTTCGGTAAGCGCGCAGCGTCTCGTAGCGGGAGGGGGTTTTGCGTTCCCTGAGATTCTACGTAGTTGGTTCATTGCGATGAACGACGAGACGACGAACCGGCTGCGCGCCGGCTGCGCGTCTGACGAGAAAGCGAACGTCGAGAGTGATGCCAAGTCATTCGATGAGGACTGGTGGCCCCAACGGGACTCGAACCCGTGCCGCGGCCTTGAAAGAGCCGTGTCCTAACCTCTAGACGATGGGGCCCGCGGGCAAAATAGCATAGCGATCACACCGGGATTCGCGCACCTATAATCCCTTCGGGATGTGGAAGATCCCGGGAGGACGACGCACTTGCGGTTCGGACGGGTCGCGGCCGCGGCGATGATGTGCCTCGCGGCCGGCGGCTGCGGGGAACGCCGTTCCGCGTCGTCGTCCGCCCTCACGCCTGCACCCGCGCGTTCTCCGGCCTCACTCGCGATCTACCGCAAGGCGCGTCCGACGTACCACCCGATCGCGGTCGCGACGGTGGACACGATCCTCGGTTGGGGATCGTAGGGGAGCGCGCCACGGGCGCGGAGGCCGTGTCGTCCGATCCGGGCTCCCGCAAGCGGCGTCTCCGGGCGGTTCTCGCCGTCACGATCGCCGTACTGCTGCTCGAGGTCGCCGGCGGGCTCGTCTCGGGAAGTCTGGCGCTCCTCGCGGATGCGAGCCACATGCTCGCGGACGTGGCGGCGCTGACCCTCGCCTACGCGGCGACCGCCCTGGCGGTACGCGCGCCGACGTCGCGCCACACCTTCGGTCTCGCCCGCGCGGAGGTGCTGGCCGCATTCATCAACGCGCAGATCCTTCTCCTCGTGTGCGGGTGGCTGATCTTCGAGAGCTTCCGCCGGGTCCGACATCCCGCGGAGATCCAGCTCGGGATCATGATCCCGGTCGCGGCCGTCGGCCTCGCGGCCAACCTCGTCTCGATGGCGATTCTCGCGCCGGATCGCCGGGGGAGCCTGAACGTCCGGGCGGCGTTCACGGAGGTCCTGATGGACGCCGCCGGATCGCTCGCGGTGCTCGCGGCGGCCTCCGGGATCCTGTTGACCGGCTGGGTCTGGCTCGACATCGTCGCTTCGGGCCTGATCGCGGCATTCGTCCTTCCGCGCGCCGTCGGATTCCTGCGGCAGTCCGGGCACATCCTGCTCGAGGGTGCTCCCCGGGAGATCGATCTCGAGTCGCTGCGAGGTCAGATCCTCGCCGTTCCCGGAGTCGAGGGCGCGCACGACCTGCACTGCTGGACGCTGACGTCCGGCTCTCACTCCGCGAGCCTCCACATCCGTGCGGCCGCGGACAGCGCTCGCGGTCAGGTGTTGCGCGACGTCCAGCTGCTTTTGAAGGAGCAGGCGGGCGTCGAACATGCGACCATCCAGGTGGAGACGGGACCGGAACGGGGATGCACCGCGGCGCCGGATCACGCCTAGACGCGTCCAGGGCTCAAAGACAGCGGAGGAAAGTGTGAAGTTCTTTCTCGGGGTCATCTTCGGGATCCTGCTCGTCGCGATCGGCGCGGCGGCCGTCGTCTACACGGGCTCGTTCGACACGTCGGCGGAAAAGCCTCCGGGCAAGCTCGAGCGGCAGCTCGCGACCTTCGCCCTGAATCGCGCCGTCGCCCGACGGGCTCCGAACCGGAAGAACCCGCTGCCGGCGACTCCGGAGAACCTGCGCGGCGGCCTGGCTCACTTCCGGGAGAACTGCCTCGTGTGCCACGGCGCTCCCGGCGTCGACCCCGGCGAAATCGGCCAGGGATTGAACCCGGGCGCTCCCGATCTGACACTCCCGCGGGTGCAAGGCCGTACGGACGGCCAGATCTTCTGGATCGTGGACGAAGGAATCCGGATGACGGGCATGCCTGCCTTCGGTCCGACTCACCAAGAAAACGAGATCTGGCAGATCGTCTCGTTCGTGCGCCATCTTCCCGAAATCACCGACGCAGAAAAGGGCGAGCTCCAGCAGCAGACCGAGCTGGAAGAGCACCATCACGAGGAGGCGCCGCCGGCAGGCGGAACCGCAAAGCCGACGCACACGCACCCGCCGGGCACTCCGCCGCACCGGGACTGAGCGAGGCGCGCCCCCGTCGCGATGACGGGGCTTGCGCGTCCGCTCCGAGCTCGCTCGGGCCCCGCAGGCGAGAAGAACCCGGGGAAAGAGCGGATAATGCAGGAATGTCCCGCGGCGACGCGCGCTTTTTCCGGCTGATGTCTCGTCTCCGACTTGTCGCGGCCGGACTTCTCGTCGTCTCGATGTGCGGCGGCGCTGCGGGGGCGGTCGGGCTCTGTGGCGGCGCCTCCTGTTGTGCCTCCGCGGAGAAGGATCTCCGGCTCGAGGCCCCGAGCTGCTGCGGCGACGAGTGCAGGACGACGACCGTCACGGCGACCGACTCGGACCGGTTTATGCGGTCGACTTCGCGGCTCGATCTGGCCCTCGCCGCGGAATTGCCGATGGTTCTTCCGGCGCTGGAGCGCGTCTCTCTCTCCCGTTCACCCGTTTTCGGCCTTTCCCCTCCTTCCGCCGACTCGCCGCCCCCCGTCCCCCTCCGACTCTAGAGCCCCGTTCGTCTTGAAACGCCGGGCGTGTCCCCGGCATGACGAATGGAGTTCGAAATGAATCGACTTTTCCTCGGCTTCGTTCTCGTTCTATCGTCGTTCATCGCGGCCGCGGAGATCCCGGTCGGTGCCGGCCCGGAAGTTCCGCCGCGCCTGGCGGACGCGATCAGCCGCGCTCTCGCCGACAATCCCGAGATCGCGGAGGTCGAATACTCGATCGAGGCGGCCCGCGCGAGAAGCGCCCAGGCAGGCGCGCTGCCGGATCCGCGGCTGACAGCCGGCGCCGTGAACGTCCCGCTCCCGAGCTTCTCTTTCGCGCAGGACGACATGACGATGAAGACGGTCGGCCTCGAGCAGACGGTCCCGGGGCCGGGCAAGCGCGCGGCCTCGCGGAAGGTTTCGGAAGCCCAGGTCGAGACGATGCGCGCGATGCACGTAGACCACGTCAACCGCCTGGTCGCCGAGGTCGCGGACGCGTATTTCGAGCTCTCGTCTCTCGACGCGCGGATCGCGATCCTGCACCGCAGCCTCGAACGCCTGAAGCGGGTTTCCGAGTCGGTCCGAGGCCGCTACAGCGTCGGCCAGGGGACTCTTCCGGATGCGCTCCTCGCCGGCGTCGAGGAGACGAAGGCTCGCGACCGGTTGCGGGCTCTCGAAGCCGAGCGCGCAAAGGCGGCTGCCCGATTCAATGCGCTTCAGAACCTCGCGCCCGACAAGCCCGTCGAACCGGTCCCGCGGCCGGAACTGATCGCGGGACCGACGGATGCCGTCGATCTGACGTCCGCCGTGGCGAAAGGCCCCGCGGTTCGCCGAGCGGGGGCAGAGGTGAAGCATGCCGAAGAAGAGGTGCGGCTGGCCCGTCTCGAGCGGCGCCCGGATTTTACGATCGCGACCTCTTATGGAGAGCGGCAACGCCGCGACGACATGGTCTCCGCGACCGTCGGTTTCAACCTTCCGTTCGTTCAGCGCCGCCGCGTCGCCGCTCGCATCGCCGAGAAGGAGGCCGAGCTCTCTGCGGCGCGGAGCCGCCTCGCCCTCGCATGGCTGGAAACCTCCCGGGAGACACGGGAAGCGCTCGTCACTCTTGCGAGCGAGAAGGAGCGCGCCGATCTCTACCGAAAGACGATCCTGACGCAGGACGAGACGGCGGCGCGGGCGGCGGCGGAAGCGTACGCTGTCGGAAAGATCGACTTTCAGACGTACATCCGCGCCGTGCTCGCCGTCGACGCGGACGAGGCGGAAGCAATCGAGCGGGAGACCGCCATTCCGCGCGCGCGAGCGAGGCTTCAGGCGGCGAGCGGAATTCGCTTCTATCCGTACACGGCGCCCAGGGAGGAGGAGGAGGAGAGTCATGAGTGAGCAGGCGCCGAACGTATTTCCGAGAAGGCCAGACCGGCCGCGGCGGCGCGCGTGGCTCCTCCTCGCTGTCGCCGCAGTCGGCGTTCTCGCCGCGATCCTTTTCCTCCGAACGAGCGAAGGACGCCGCGGAAAGCCGGCGCCGGGTCCCGCCGGCGATCGCAAGGTCCTCTACTGGTACGACCCGATGAAGCCGGAAGTCCACTTCGACAAACCCGGCAAGTCTCCCTTCATGGACATGCAGCTCGTTCCGAAGTACGCAGAAGAAGCGCCGACGCCGGCCGCGGCGGCGGGGAAGACGGTCCTCTACTGGTACGACCCGATGAAGCCGGAGGTCCACTTCGACAAACCCGGCAAGTCGCCCTTCATGGACATGGAGCTCGTTCCGAAGTACGCCGAGGAGGCGCCGCCCGCCGGAGCCGCCGCGGTTCCGCCCGGCTTCTCGGTCGTCCGCATTCCGCTC
>Ga0075423_10002575_pt1 | contig 16528 bp, 16 predicted proteins | sample SoiMethybrSBSTD2_FD_80114 | JGI IMG/M metagenome (GOLD analysis project Ga0075423, IMG submission 80114) | Bulk soil microbial communities from a Populus tree surrounding site in Tennessee, USA - Soil MetaG P. TD hybrid SBSTD2 | ecosystem: Environmental > Terrestrial > Soil > Tree plantation...
GGTGTCGCCACCAAGGACAAGGCCAAGCAGGACAAGGCGGTGGCCGATCTCGTGGCCTACACGGACGACTTCGGCGCCTTCCTCGCCGCGGCGAACCCGAACCTGCCCAAGGCCGCGGTGGCCAATCTCGTGAAGCACCACGTGGTGACGCTCAAGGAGGTCATCGACGTGCAGGCCACCGGCGATCAGACCAAGGCCTGGAAGAGCGTTCGTACCGCCGCCGGCCACATGAACAAGATCGCCGACCCCCTCGCCGCGGCCATCGCGAAGCAGTTCCCCCAGAGGTTCGCCGCCAACTAGCCGAGCCCCGAGAAGGGTCCAGCTGCGAGGCGGCGCCCGAGAGCCGCCCCCGAGGCGTACTCCTGGTACGTTGAGGGGGCGGCCGAGAGGCGCCAACGAAGCAGATGGGCCCTTATCGGGGGTCGGCCGACTGAGACCGGGAGCGGCGCACCTCCGCCTGAACGTTGCGCACGACGTCGCCGTCGAAGTCGATCGTAACCGTCTGCTCCTCGACGTTGAAGTGCCGCACCGTCGAGAACCAGCCCACGATGCGGCTCGTCTGCGGCCGGACGCGGCGGCCGCGATAGACGAGCGTGCTGCCGCGCTGGGGCGCGAGCCGCTCGTTGCGCTCGGCGTCGGGCCCCGCGAGGGCGAGCACCTCGTCCAGCGTGGTGCGGCCGGGCACGATCCGCGCGATCACGTCGTCGCCGAGCAGAGTCCCGCTCACCCGGTCGCGGGGGGCGCGGTTCCAGCCGCCCAGGTACACATGCGTGATGAGGCTCGAGGCAATGTGCGCCCCCACGCGGCCGAGCGCCGGACCCACCGCATAGCCCAGGGCCAGGAAGAGCATGGGCACGATCACCAGTAGAGCGCCCTGCAGCTTCGAGAAATAGCCGTACTGGATCGAGAGGTGCTGGGGCGAGATGCCCTCGGAGGTGTCGAGGAACAGGGAGACGACCTCCGTGCTCTCGAGCGTCTCGGAGAGGCGCCGGATCGTGGTCCGTGGGTAGACGTCGTCGATCTTCAGCTGATCGGACTGCGGGAAGTGGATGACCAGCTCGGCGGGGGCGTCGGCGAGGCGCAGGGCGCGGTCCCGGTGCGCGAAGTACATGGGGAAGAGCGGCCGGTCCCGTACCTCGTTGAAGCTGATCGTCAGCATGTAACGCTGGCCCTGGATCACGCGCTCGAGCCAGCTCGCCTGGCGCGGCTTCACGAGGGCGTGGCTCTGCATCCGGAGCTCGATGAGCCATTTCGGATCGGCCAGCCGGGGCGTCGCCGGGATCTGGATCCACGTCGCGGGCGGCGAGAGCCCGAGCGCGCCGCCGTATTGCACGAACGTCACGTAGGGCGCGCCGCCCTCCACCGGCTGCGCCTTCGCTGCGGCATCCGGATCGGACAGGTTCTGGGTGTAGAGCGGCAGCCGCCCCTCGCCCACCACGTCGAAGCCCAGATCGGTCACCGCTTTGGCCAGCGCGGGATCGGGCTTGCCCCCCGGCACCGGGGCCGAGACCTCGCCGGGCCAGAGGAGATAGAGCGGCTGGGGCGGAAGGCTCGCCCGTGGCGGCAGGGCCACGCTCCAGAGGATGTCGATGTCGGTGGTGTCGCGGCCGGGGGCCACGCTGGCCCGCACGATGAGCGGGCCGATGCGGGCGGGCGAGTTCGGCTCGCTCGAGAAGAAGAGCTGCGCGGCGACGGGGCGCGCGCCGGCCAGGGCGAGGACCGACGCGGCGGCGAGGAGGACGGCGCGTAGCAAGACAGGCGGGCGGCGCATCGCCCGATCATACCCCGGGGCTTCGCGGGCTCCGGTTCGCGGCCTGTTAGGCGGCCCTAAGAAATCTTCGCGGGGCGGAATCCCGGGCCTTGCCGCCCGGATCGGAAGGAATGGCTGGTGCCCCACCGGGGCCGGCCGCTCGACCACACAATCCCGTACCCAAAGGAGCCATAGATGCTGACCGTTGGAGAGCGCCTCCCCGACTTCGCCCTTCAGGCCGTCGTGAGCCTCGACAAGGGGCAAGAGTTCGCGCCCATCACCCACCGGAGCTATCCGGGCAAGTGGCTGGTGCTGTTCGCGTGGCCCATGGACTTCACCTTCGTCTGTCCCACCGAGATCGCGGAGTTCGGCAAGAAGAGCGCCGATTTCGCCGATCGCGACGCGCAGGTGCTCGGCATGAGCACCGACACGCACTTCGTCCACCTGGCGTGGCGCCGCGACCATCCGGATCTCAAGTCCCTGCCCTTTCCCATGCTTGCCGACACCCGGCGCGAGCTCTCGTCCGCGCTCGGCATTCTCCACAAGACGGAGGGCGTGCCGCTCCGCGTGACCTACATCGTCGATCCCGACGGCGTGATCCGCTTCGCCAGCGCCAACGACCTCTCGGTCGGCCGCAACGTCGACGAGGTGCTGCGCGTGCTCGACGCGCTCCAGACCGATGAGCTCTGCCCCTGCAACTGGCAGAAGGGCGAGCCCACGCTTCAGGCCGCCTGATCATGGAGGCGCTGGAGACGCTCCGCACCGCGCTGCCGGACGCGGCCAGGGACATCCGGCTCAACATCCAGTCCGTGCTCAAGGACGGCGCGCTCTCCGAGCCTCAGCGGTGGGGGGTGGCGGTGGCCTCGGCCATCGCCGCCCGTAACCCGCGGCTGCGCCAAGCCGTGCTCGCCGCGGCGGCGAGCGCGGTGGACGCCGCCGTGGTGGAGGACGCCCGCGCCGCCGTAGCGCTGATGGCGATGAACAATGTCTACTACCGCTTCCGCCACATGGTGGGTAAGCCCGGCTACGCCGAGATGCGCGCCGGGCTCCGCATGAACCGCCTCGCCCAGCCCGCCACCAACCGCGCCGATCTTGAACTGTTTTCTCTGGTCGTCAGCGTGATCAACGGCTGCGAGATGTGCGTGCGCGCGCACGAGAAGGCCGTCACCGACACCGGCCTCACTGCCGAGCACGTCAATGACGCCGTCCGTATCGCCGCCACCCTCTACGCGGCTGCCGTCTCTCTCGAGATGGATTGACCTCGGCCGGGGGCCGGGCTACGCTCGGCGCACGCCATCCGAGGAGGAGCCCCGCCATGCCCGACGTCCGCGCCACCGCCGCCATCGCCGAGTTCGTGGTGAAGAGCCGCTTCGAGGAATGCCCGGCGGAGGCAGTGGACGCCGCGCGCCGGGCCATCCTGGACACTCTCGGCGTGATGCTCGCCGGCGCAGTCGAGGAGCCCGCGCGGCTCGTGCGGCGGGTGGCCGAAGCCGAGGGCGGCGCGCCGCTCGCCACCGTCGTCGGCGCGGGCGGCCTCCGCACGGGGGCGACGTGGGCGGCGCTCGCCAACGGCACCGCCGCGCACGCCCTCGACTTCGACGACACCAACTTCGGCATGATGGGGCACCCCTCCGCCCCCGTGCTCGCCGCCGGCCTCGCTGCGGGCGAGCTGGCCCTCGCCGACGGCCGCGCCCTGCTCCACGCGTTCCTGCTGGGCTTCGAGGTGGAGACCACGCTCGCGGAGGTGCTGAACCCCGCGCACTACCATCACGGCTGGCACGCCACCTGTACGCTCGGTACGCTCGGCGCCGCGGCCGCGGCGGCCCGGCTCCTGGGCCTCGATGCGGCGCAGACGCGTATGGCCCTCGCGGTGGCGGCGTCGCAGTCCTCCGGCCTCAAGGAGAACTTCGGCACCATGACCAAGCCGTTCCACGCGGGGCACGCTGCGCGCAGCGGCGTCCTCGCCGCGCTGCTCGCGCGCGAGGGCTGGACGGCGTCCGAGCAGGCGCTGGAAGGGCCGCAGGGCTTCCTGAACGTGCTGGGGGCGGGCAGCCTCAAGCCGGAGCGTCTCGCCACCCTCGGCGGCCCGTGGAAGATCCTCACCACCGGCGTGGCGGTGAAGCCGTATCCCTCGTGCGCGTGCACCCATTCCATCATCGACAGCGCGCGTGAGCTACGGCAGCGGCATGCCCTCCGGGCGGGCGACATCGCCGAGGTCTCGGTGGGCGTGAACGCCGCGGTGCCGAACATCCTCATCCACTCCAATCCGCGCACCGGGCTGGAGGCGAAGTTCTCGGGCGAGTTCGCCGCGGCCGCCGCCCTCGTGGAGGAGCGCCTCGGCATCCAGACCTTCAGCGACGAGAAGGTGCAGCATCCCGCGATCCGCGCGCTGCTGCCGCGGGTGCGCGTGACGGTGGACCCCGAGATCCCCGGTGACCTCGAGCGGCACATGTGGTCCCGCGTGCGCGTCCGGCTCACCGACGGGCGCACCCTCGAGATCGGCCCGCGCCAGGTGCCCGGCCATCCGGGCAACCCGCTGAGCGCCGATCAGCTCCGCGAGAAGTTCGAGAGCTGCGCTGCGGTGGTGCTGAGCCCCGAGCGCGTGCAGGCCGTCCGGGAGATGGTCGAGGGGCTGGAAGGCTGCCCCGACCTCCGGAGCTTCACGGCAATCCTGTAGCGACGGGGTCGCGCAGGGCGCCCGCCGCCGCCTCGAGGAAGCACGCGATGTCCCGCTCGTCGTGGGCGAGCGAGAGATAGAGTTTGGTGGACATCGGGTTGAGGAAGATGCCCCGCCGGAACAGCCCCAGCAGGAAGGCCCGCGCCCGCCGCCGGTCGGAGTCGAACGCGCTTCGGTAGTCGGTGACCTCGCGCGCGGTGAACACCACGGCGGCGAGCGGGCCGTCGCCTTGCACGTGCGCGGTGACCCCCGCCTCTGCGAGCACGCGGCGCAGCCCCGCGCGCAGCGCCTCGCCGATGGCGAAGAGGCGCTTGTACGTGTCGGGCCGGCGCAGCTCGCCGAGCGCGGCGAGCCCCGCCGCGCAGGACACGGGATTGCCGCCGAGGCTCGACGCCCACCAGACATAGCGTCCGTCGGCGCCCAGGCGATCCTCGCGCACGAGATCCATCACGTCGGCGCGACCGGCCACCGCGCCGATCGGATAGCCACCGCCCAGTGCCTTCCCGAGCGTGGCCAGGTCGGGCTCGACACCGTAGTACTCCGCGGCGCCGCCGTAGGCGAGCCGGAACCCGGTGACGGTCTCGTCGAAGATGAGGAGCACGCCGCGCTCCGTGGCCAGCTCGCGCAGACCGGCCAGGAAGCCGGGGCGCGGGGACGTGCAGCGGTGCAGCGGCTCCACGATGATGGCGGCGAGGGCGTCACCCTGCGTCTCGACGATCGCGGTAGTGGCGGCGAGATCATTGTAGGGCGCCACGAGCACGTCGGCGACCGCGCCCGGCGGCACGCCGGCCGAGGTGGGCTCGCCGGCGGGAAACTCGAGTAGCCGCGTGGGGAAGAGGCTCACCGTGCCCACCTCGTTGGCGCCGTGGTACGCGCCCTCGAACTTGAGCACGCACGGGCGCCCCGTGAAGGCGCGGGCCAGCCGCACCGCGTGCGCGGTGGCCTCGGTGCCCGAGGCGCAGAAGCGCACGCGCTCGGCGCCGCGCCGCGCGCGCACGATCTCCTCGGCGAGGGCCAGCGCGGGCGCGCTCACGTAGGCGAAGTTGGAGCCGCCGGCGGCGGCGGCGCGCGCGGCCTCGAGGACGGCGGGATGGGCGTGGCCCAGCAGCACCGAGCCCCAGCCCATGGTGAAGTCGGTGAAGGCGCGTCCCTCGGTGTCCCACACCCTGGCGCCCTCACCGCGGGCCAGCACCACCGCCAGCTCGGGCGGCAGGTTGTACTCGCCGAGCGATCCCGCCGGAAACACCCGCTGGGCCCGCTCGGCCGGTGAAGCCACTACGTTATTTCAATGGTGGCAGGTGATGCATTCGAGCGGGGCGTTGAACTTGTCCTTGCTGAGCTTGGGCAGGGGCTTGGGGATCCACGTGAGGCTCGCGAGCTGCCCGCCGTTGGCGGCGCGATGGCACTCGACGCACCAGCCCATGGTGAGCTTGTTGGGCTCGTTCGGCACCAGGGCCAGGTTCTTCATGTCGTTCAGCAGGCTCTGCCCCGTCACGCCGCCCGTCACCTGCTCCATCGCCTCGATGCGGCCATGGCAGGTCTGGCACGGCAGCCCCGCCTGGATGTGGTTCTTGTGCACGAACTTGGCGTGCTCGGGCACCTTGAACACCCGCACCCACGGGATGGGCTCCTTGCGCTCCCAGAAGCCGTGGAGCTTCTGCACCTCGGGATTGCCCTGCGCGGCGACGATCTTGTGGCAGCCCATGCAGCGCTCGACCGAGGGCAGCCCGGCCGCCGCCGAGCGCCGGGCGCCGGTGTGGCAGTACTGGCAGTCGATCTTGAACGCGCCCGCGTGGATCACGTGGCTGAAGAAGATGGGCTGCACCGGCCCCTCGCGCTTCTCCGACACGGGGAGCGCCCCCTTGGGATCGAAGGGCGGATCGGCGAGGGTGCGGACGTACGCGACCACGTCGTGGATCTGCTTGTCGGAGAGCGTGGGCTTGAACGCCGGCATCAGGTTCGAGAGCCCGATGGACTGCGGGCCCTCGCCGATGGCGCGCACGAGCATGTGATCAGGCAGCGCGTTCATCACGCGGCCGTCGGCGAGGTTCTGCGGCCTGATGGGGAGATTGGCGCCGCCCGGTCCGTCGCCCTTGCCCGCCTCGCCGTGACAGGTCACGCAGTACTGGACGTACACCTGCTTGCCGCCGAGGACGTGCGGATCCGGACGCTCATGCGGCGCCTTCGCATCGACCTGCTCGGTCTTGGCGGTGGAATTCTGGGACCAACCGAGGAAGGCGATGAGGATTCCCGCGGCGAGAACGGCAATAGTGAGCATGAATCGGCCGACGCGCATGGCGCGGATTGTACTTTATTTCACCCGCCGAGGTAAAGGCGCTTGACCTCGGGGTCGGCCAGCAGCGTCTGCCCCGCGCCGTCGAACCGGTTGTGGCCGAGCTCCAGGACGTAGCCCCGGTCGGCCACCGAGAGGGCCTTGGCCGCGTTCTGCTCCACGACCATGAGTGTGTACCCGCTCTTCTTCATCTCCACGAGCTTCTCGAAGATGAGGGCGACGTACTTCGGGGAAAGCCCCAGCGAGGGCTCGTCCAGGAGCACCAGCTTGGGGTGGGTCATGAGGGCTCGGCCGATCGCCACCATCTGCTGCTCGCCGCCCGACATGGTGCCGGCTTTCTGCTGGCGCCGCTCGGCCAGCACGGGGAAGAGCGCGTAGACCCGCTCCAGGGAGTCGCGGATCTTCCGGGCGTCGCGCTCGATATAGGCCCCCATCTCGAGGTTCTCCAGCACCGTCATCTGGGGGAAGACGATTCGCCCCTGGGGCACGTACGCGAGCCCCCGGCGCAGCACCTGGTCCGGGCGGAGCCCGGTGATGTCGTCACCGTCGAACAGCACCCGGCCCTCGGTGGGCTTGAGGAAGCCGACGATCACCTTGAACGCGGTGGACTTGCCCGCCCCGTTGGGGCCGATCACCGCCACCAGCTCGCCCGGCGTCACGATGAACGTGACGTCGTGGAGAATCGCCATCTTGCCGTAGCCCGCGGTGAGGGCTTCCGCGCGCAGCAGGGTCGAGATCACGGCAGGCGCTCCCCCACATAGAGGACGTGGGGATACGGAAACAGATCCACCATGAGATGGCGGTAGACGCGGAAGCCGACCGACTCCAGCACCGCCTGCAGCGCCTCGGCCGGCCAGTAGTGCACGGGGGTGCGCGGGTCCATGGCGAGGTCCAGCGCATGGGTGAACCAGCGCTTGTAGGCGGGGCGGCTGTCCACGTCCTTCACGATGAGCCGCGCCCCCGCCGGGAGCGCCTTCGCGAGCTGCTCGAGCAAAGGACGCACCGCCTCCATCGGAATGTGATGCACGATGTCCAGCATGTAGGCGGCGTCGTAGAGCACGCCGCCGCGAAAGCCCGTGGCATCCCCCACCTCGTAGCGCACGTTCGTGAGGCCCAGGCGCGCGGCGGCGGCCTGCGCCATCGCGATACGACGGGGATTCCGGTCGAGGCCCTCCAGGACGAGCCCGCGTCGCACGCTCGCATAGTAGAGCGAGAAGAGCCCGAAGCCGCAGCCCACGTCGAGCACGCGTCCACGCTCCGGCAAGTACTGGCCGATTTCGTCGAGAAAGCGCTGGCGCAGGATCCCGAACCGGCCCCAGCAGTAGGCGCGGACGACCCAGTCGTCGTAGGCGCGGATGACACTATGAACCGCTTCGCTTCGCATAGATGCGGTAGCCGTCGCCGTCCACGGCGAGGACATAGTCGCGCGCCAGCAGGTCCCGTAGGGCGGGAAACGCCTCGAGCCGCTCGTAGCCGGGCCGCGGCCAGGTCTCCCGCATGACGACCACCGCGGCCGGGCGCCCGCGCTCGAGACCCCTCAGGAATTCGGCGCGGAGGGCCTGGATGCGCGCGTCGGCGACGTGATGGAAGAAGTGGAAGTCGTAGATGAAGCGCGTGGGCTGGCGCACGCCCAGCCGCAGGAGGGCGTGCACGCCGCCCGCGGTGGTGTCCATGACCTGGACGGTGGCCCCGGGGGGCACGCGCGGGGCGAGGTCGCGCGCGAGCGCGGCGACGCGGTGCGCCTTGTCGTCGATCCACGGCGCGTCCATCGCCTGCACGCCCTTGACGCCCAGGACCAGGGCGGTGGCCGCGAAGAGGACGACGGCGGCCGCGCGCACGAGCCGCGCGCGCACGGCGAAGGCCGGCGCGACGAGCGCGCACAGGAAGAGGGCGAGCGGGGAGAGGTGATATTCCCAGCCCTTGCCCTGCATCACGAAGTGGAAGAGCCCGGCGGCGATCCCCAGCGCGGCCAGCGGCCGCCGGATGCCGAAGGCCGGGCGGGCGGGGACGAGCGATCCCCAGAGCACCAGCGCGCCCAGCAGCACGATCAGCGTCCGCGCGTAAGCGTGACCCTCCACCGCCTGCCAGAGGGGCTCGCGGCCGAGGAATCCGTAGAACGGCAGCACGTACTCCCTGTACTCGTCCACGAACGCGCCGAGGCCGCCGCGCCACGCCAGCCACCCGAACACCAGCGCCAGCACCGCCAGTCCCCCGCCCGCCGTGGCGCCGGCGCCGGCCAGCGCCGCCCGCCCGCCCCGCCGAGCCGCGAACGCCCCCGCCACGATGCCACCCAGCCAGAGCAGCGCCGGGCCATAGGGCTTGAGCGTGAATGCCGTGGCGAAGGCGGCGCCGGCGAGCGCCAGGGGCCAGAGCGCGCCGGGTCGATCCCACGCGCGGGCGAGACCCGAAGCGCCCGCGGCGAGGAACACGCAGAGGAGGAAGTCGCGCTGCCCCGCACGCCAGGCGCCGCCGGCGAGGTGGTAGAGCGCGAACAGGATCGCGGAGGCCGCCGCGCCCTCGCGCCCACCGAGCGGCAGAGAGAAGGCGAACAGCGCCCCCGCCGTCGCGGCGAGCCAGCCCAGGTCGACCAGGCGCCAGGCGAGATCGCCGGCGCCCAGCACGGCGACGATCGCCCAGTGGACCAGGTAAATCCCCGGCAGGTTCATGTCGAAGATGTCGCGATACGGCACGAGCCCCTGCCCGACCAGCCAGCCGATGTAGTGGAACAGGGGCGCGTCGTGGATCAGCGGCCAGCCGAGCGAGCGCCAGCCGAGATACCCCGCGAGGAGGGCGCTAGCGGCCAAAGTAGGCTTCAATCACCCGCTCGTCGGACTGGATGGAGCCTGGAGGACCTTCGGCCAGCTTCTCGCCGTGGTCGAGGACGAACACCGTCTCGCAGAGACCCATCACGACCTTCATGTCGTGCTCGACCAGGAACACCGTCTTGCCGCGGTCACGGAGCGCCCGCACCGCGTCGAGCAGCTCGTTGAGCAGGGTCCGGTTGACACCGGCCGCGGGCTCGTCGAGCAGGATCAGCTCCGGGTCGGTCATGAGCACGCGAATGAACTCCACGAGTTTCTGCTGGCCGTAGGAGAGATTGCCCGCGTACTCGTCGGCCAGCCCCTCGAGCTTGACGAAGCGCAAGAGCTCCTCCGCCCGCTCGCGCGAGCGCGCGTAGTCGCCGCCGGTGACCACCAGCAGGTTCTCCAGCGCGGTCAGCTCGGGGAACACGCGGATGACCTGGAAGGTCCGGCCGATCCCACGGTGGAACACCTGATGTGGCTTCAGCCCGTCGATGCGGCGGCCCTTGAAGCCGATGGCACCCTGGTCGCGGCGCTCGATGCCGGTGATGCAGTTGAACAGCGTGGTCTTGCCCGAGCCGTTGGGCCCGAAGAGACCATAGATCTTCCCAGCCTCGAGCGACAGCGACACGCCGTTGACGGCGGTGACGCCCCCGAAGCTCTTCATCAGGTTGCGGACCTGGAGGATGGGGCCGGGCACGTCAGACCGTCCGGGGAAGGTTGTACTTCTGCTGGAGGACCCCGAGGATCCCGCGGGGCATCGCCAGGACCACCGTGATGATGATGGCGCCCAGCAGCACCTGGTGCGCGTGGGGGAAGTGCGCCCACACGAGCTCCTGGAACGTGAACAGGATCACCGCGCCGAGGACCGGCCCCCAGATCGTCCCCTTGCCGCCGAACAGCACCATCACGATCATCGTGATCGTGGTGATGAGGGGGAACACCGAGATGGGCTCGATGTAGCCCATGTCCCGCGCGGCGAGACCGCCCACGATGCCGGGCGCCGCCGCGGACAGGAGGAACGCGTAGACCTTGTAGCGGAACGTGTCGATGCCCATCGCCTCCGCCGCCACCTCGTCTTCCCGAATCGTCATGAGGCGCAGGCCAAAGCGCGAGGTCACGATGGCGTGGGTGAGTCCGGTGACGGCGATCGCGACCAGGCCCATCGCGTAGTAGATGCGCACGCTCGCGTCCAGCGTGGGGAGCGAGAGGCCCAGGCCGCCGCCGGTCAGGCCTTCGAAGTAGGACGCGGCGACCCGCAGCACCTCGTTCAGTCCCAGCATGGCGATGGCGAAATAGGGGCCCTTGAGGCGCAAACAGGGCCAGCCGATCACGAACGCCAGCACCACCGCCATCGCGCCGCCGGCGAGCGCGGCCAGCGGCCACGCCATGCCCTTGGTCACGAGGATGCCGGTGGTGTAGGCCCCGATGCCGAAGAAAGCGACGTGGCCGAACGACACGTAGCCGGTCAACCCCGAGATGAGGTTCCACGACTGGGCCAGGGCGATCCACATGAAGAGCTGGAGCATCACGCGGACCCCGTAGCCGGTGGCCCAGATCGGGAACACCGCGAGGATCACCAGGAGCACCGCGACGCCGGGGAGGAACCATCGGGCCCAGCGCCGGAGCTCGGCCGCGAGCGTCACGTGGAGCGACCTCCTAGGAGGCCGGTGGGGCGCAGCAGGAGCACCAGCACGAGGAGAACGTAGGCCACCGCCTCGTTCACCTGGGTGGTCAGGAACAACGAGGCGAGCTGCTCGACCAGGCCCAGGAGGAGGCCGCCCAGCAGTGCGCCCGGATAGTTCCCGGCCCCGCCCAGCACGATCACGAGGAAGGACTTGAACGTGTACACCGCGCCCATCTCGGGCTGGATGGCCACCATCACCGCGACCAGCGTCCCGCCCGCGGCGGCGAGCGCCGAGGCCAGCCCGAAGGCGAAGAGGTGGATGCGCTGCACGTTGATCCCGCACACCTGCGCCACCTCGCGGCTCTGGGAGACGGCCCGGATGGCCTTCCCCAGCCTGGTCTTCTGCAGGAAGAGGAACGCGAGCGCGGTGATCCCCGCCGCGAACAGGCACGCGATCACCCGCGACTTCGAGAAGGCGAAGGGCCCGACGAGGAAGGAGCCGGTGAGGAACTCCACCGATCGGAGGTCGGAGGTGAAGGCGAGCTGGGCCAGGTTCACCAGCGCGATCGAGATGCCGAAGGTGAGGAGGAGCGAGGACAGCTCGGGCGCGTCCACCACCCGCCGCACGAAGACGTGCTGGAGGGCGACGCCGATCAGGAAGACCAGCGGCATCGAGACCAGCAGGGAGAGGTAGGGATTGAGCCCCACCGTGCTGAACAGCCAGTACGTGACATAGGCGCCCAGCATGAGGAGCGGTCCGTGGGCCACGTTGAGCACGCGCATCACGCCGAAGATCAGGCCCAGCCCGAGCGCGACCATCGCATAGAGGGCACCGGCGAGGAGACCGGAGACGATCACCTGGCCCAGCATGATCGGCGTGACGTGGGGCATCACGGCTGGGCGCACGAGCGCCCGCCGGAGACCCGGCGGGCGCTTCCGGCCGGCGCGATCAGCGCCACCCGGTTACCGTTGGTTCCACGGCGGTGTGGGGAAGCGGACCTTGGCGCCGGCGGCCATGTCGTCCGGCCACACCGTCACCTTCTTGCCGTCTTGCCACTGGAACAGCACCATCTTGTGCGCGGTCTGGAAGCCGTCGGCGTCGACCTTGTAGTCGCCGAGTATCGTCCGCATTTCGAGCTTCAGGAGCTGGTCGCGTACCTTGTCGGCATCGAGGGTGGCCGCCCGCTTCACCGCCTCCAGATAGATCTGGCAGCCCGCGTAGCCCGCCGCCGCGTGATAGGACGGTTCGTGCTTGAACTTCGACGTGTACGCGGCCATGAATTCCTTCTGCCCCGGATAAGGCAGGGTCGGCTCCCACTGGGTGGCGCCGTAGATGTACTCGGCGTTCTGCTTGAGGAGGTCGTAGAACTCCGGGATGTCGCCGCCCACCGTGACCCCGTACATCTTGGGATTCAGATTGAGCTCCTTCATCTGCCGCGTGAGGGCGACGGCGTCGTCGAAGTAGGTGGAGGCGGCGATGACGTCGGGGTTCGCGGCCTTGATCTTGGTGAGCAGCGCCGAGAAGTCGGTGTTGCCCTTGGGGTACGCCTCCTGCAGCACGATCTGCAGCCCCTTCTTCTTGGCCAGCTCGGCGGTGCCCACCGCGGCGGTCTTGGGGAAGAGGGTGTCCTCGTTCACGATCGCGATGGTCTTCAGCCCACGCTTGGCCGCGAGATCGACGAGGCCCTCCAGGTACACCTCGGCGGGCGAGATGACCATGAAGGCGTACTTACGGCCCTTCTTGAAGATCGACGTGGTCGCGGCGAGTGGCGCCACCATCACCTTCTTGTACTTCTCCGTGACGTTGGCGACGGCCTCGGAGATGGCCGAGGAGTACGGGCCCATCACCACGTCCACCTTGTCCTCGGTGATGAGCTTCTCGTAGAGGCGCACACCGGTCGGCGGCATGGACTGGTCGTCATAGAACACGAACTCGACCTTGCGCCCGAGCACGCCGCCCTTGTCGTTCACTTCCTGGGCGCAGAGCTCGTAGCCTTCCTTCTGGTAAGTCCCGGGCTTGGCGTAGGTGCCGGTGAGTGATATCGAGGCGCCGACCTTGATCGGGGCCTGAGCGGCAGTGGGCCATGCCAGGGCCAGCACGGCGGCGGCGGCGAGCAGAGCGGTCGCGCCCAAGTTTCTCTTTATCATCGTGATCCTCCTCCGGGGGGAATTGCGCTTACTTTTAGCAAGCTTACGGGGCCGCTGTCAAGGAGGCGGGGCGGCCTGCGCGGGCATGGCGACTACTCGAAATTCCGGAGGAGCACGAAGGGTCGGCCTCCCACCATGGCGGAGGCGACGGGGCGCCAGGACGGATCCGCCTCGGCGCGCAGCGACGTCCACCGGTCCTCGCGGAGCAGGAGCGCGTGACGATCGGCCGACTGTGCCACCATCGCTCTGAGCTGATCGGGGCGCCGCAGCTCGCGGATCGAGCGGCGGAGGTAGAAATCGAAGGCGAGGTTGGCGTCGGGATACGCGACCACCAGGTGCTCCACCGGCCGCTCCTTGCGCACGCGCTCGGCGAAGCTCTTGACCCCATACCATTCGGCGTAGCGGCCGGGATAGCCGACGCCCTCGAGCCCGAGCACGGCGATCACCGCCAGCGCCCAGCACGTCGCCATCGCGAAGCCGCCCGCCCGGCGCCACGCCACCCACAGGCTGCCGAGAGCGCCGCCGAGGAGGAGACTCGCCATCAGGCCGCGCTCGAGCCCCGCGGCAGGCAGGTAGACCCAGTCGCCGCCCTTGGCGCTCATGTGCGGCGGCGCCCACATGATGGCGACGCCGGCGACGAGCGCCATCACCAGGAAGAGGCCGGCGAGCAGGGGGAGCCGGCGCACGCCGCGGTCGCCCGCCTCGGGCGCGCGCACGAAGAACTCGCCGAAGAGCAAGGCGAGGAGGGGGAGCACGGGCAGGAAGTAGCGGGAGCGCTGCGCGGCGGAGATGGCCACCGCCACCGTGTAGACCGCCGACCACGTGAGCAAGCGCCGCCGATTGCGGTCGGGCGTCGCCACCCACCACCAGTGCGCCATCAGGGGCAGCACCAGCGCCCACGGCAGGAAGCCGGCAAGGTAGGCGCCGAGGGCGGTGAAGCGCGAGTCGCCGTGGAGCCGGAAGTACCAGGCGAGATAGTCGGTGACGAGCACCGACTGGGTGTAGCTCCTCTCCGTCTGCATGAGATACGGCACCAGCCACGGCAGCGTCGAGAGCGCGATCAGCGCCAGCCCCCACGGCAGCCGGAGGGCCCGCAGCCCGGCGCGCCCATCCACGACGGCGCTGGTGATGACCGCGGCCAGCAGGGCGAGCAGGGCCGCGGGCCCCTTGGTGGACAGTCCACCGGCCACGCAGAGATAGAACCCCACCCACGCATACGGCGCCGGCGCGGGCGGCACCGTGCGCAAGTAGAAGTAGAGCGCCCACACCAGCCACGCGGTGAGCATCATGTCGGTGAGGACCTGATGCGCCATGAAGAAGTAGAACGGCATGGCGGCGAGCACGGCGGCGGCGGCGAGGCCCCCGGCGAAGCCCCAGAGCCGGCGGCCGATGGCGAACACGCCGAGGACGCCCATGAGAGCGGCGGCGACGGAGACCAGCGGCGCGGAGACGTCCGACACGCGCCCCGAGGGCAACGAGATGAGCGCCACCGTCCAGAAGAACAGCGGCGGCTTGTTGAGGTACACCTCGTCGCGCACGCGGGGCAAGAACCAGCGGCCGTGCTCGACGACGTCGCGGGCGAGGATGGCGTAGCGCACTTCGTCCTGGTTGTAGAGGGGGCGGCGGCCCACGGGCAGCACGAACACCGCCGCAGCCACGAGCAGCAGCGCGGCCACCGCGAGGGTACGGCGTCCTGCCACTCAGATCACCCCGGCGTGCCGTGCCCGCTCGACGATCTTGCGCGCCCGCGTGAGATGCGGCATGTCCATCATCTGTCCCTTCCAGGCGAAAGCTCCCGCCCCCCGGCGCGCGTGCTCCTCGAAGGCGGACACCAGCGTCGCAGCCTCCTCGGCCTCGGCGCGGGACGGTGTAAACACGGAGTTTATCACCTCGATTTGCACGGGATGGATCGATATCTTGCCCGTGAAGCCCATCGCCACGCCCTCCTCGCACTCCCGGCGCAGCCCTTCGAGATTGTGGAGGTCCGTGTACACGGTGTCGAGCGCCTCCACCCCGGCCGCCGCTGCCGCCACCGCGCACATCACGCGCGCGTAGCGCGGGATGTCGAGGTAGCGGCCGTCGGCGTCGCGCACCCGCGGCAACCCCATCGCGGCGGAGAGGTCCTCGACACCCCAGGACACCACCGCGATGCGGGCGCTCGCCGCCGCGACGTCCCGGATATTGAGCAGGCCCTCCGGCGTCTCGGTGGTGATGAGGGTAAGGCGCGTGGAGCCGTGGGGCAGCCCGTGCCGCTGCTCGAGCTTGTCGAGGATCTGGGCGATGCGCCGGATGTCGCCCGCGTGCCGGGGCTTGGGCACCACATAGCCATCGGGCCGCCCGGCAATGGTCTCCTCGAGATCCCGCTCCCCGTGCTCGGAGAAGATGGGGTTCATCCGCACCCAGCGCTCCCGGCCGCCGAAGTCGAGCTGCTCGAGCCAGCCGCGCACGATGGGGCGGGTGGCCGCCTTTCGCTCCGGCGCCACCGCGTCCTCGAGGTCGAGGATGAGCCCGTCGGCGGGGCCGGTGATGGCCTTGGCGATCATGCGCTCGTTACCGCCGGGCACGAAGTGCAGCGACCGCCGGAGGCGAGCGGCCATCAAGCCCCCCGCCGCCGCATCATGGCCGCGCGCCGGCAGCGCATCACCAGATCGCCGTGCTGATTCCTGGCGCGATGCTCGAAGATGACGATCCCCCATTCGGGGCGCGAGCGCGACTCGCGCTTCTCCACCACCTCCGTCTCCGAATAGATCGTGTCCCCGTGGAAGACCGGCTTGGGGAACTCGACCTTCTCGAAGCCCAGATTGCCCACCGTGGTGCCGAGCGTGGTCTCGCCCACCGACAGGCCCACCGCCACCCCCAGGGTGAACAGGCTGTTGACCAGAGGCTTGCCGAACTCGGCCTTCTGGGCGGCGTGGAAGTCCACGTGCAGGGGCTGCGGGTTCATCGTGAGGCAGGAGAACCAAATGTTGTCCGCCTCGGTCACCGTGCGGCCGGGCTGATGCTGGAACACCTGCCCGGGAGACAGCTCCTCGAAGAGCTTGCCGGCCATGTTTTCCTCCCCTCCGGATAAAAAGAGCGGCGAACGTCGATCAGCGGGGAGCGGGACGGGCGAGGGCGGCGGCCAGCTCGGCGCGGACCTCGTCGCTGCGCGCCACCCGACCGAGCAGGCGCGCGAAGTTCTCGCAGGCGGCCTCGTGCAGGCGCCCGCTCGCCGCGCCGCAGCCGTCCTCCA
>Ga0075423_10002576_pt1 | contig 16516 bp, 17 predicted proteins | sample SoiMethybrSBSTD2_FD_80114 | JGI IMG/M metagenome (GOLD analysis project Ga0075423, IMG submission 80114) | Bulk soil microbial communities from a Populus tree surrounding site in Tennessee, USA - Soil MetaG P. TD hybrid SBSTD2 | ecosystem: Environmental > Terrestrial > Soil > Tree plantation...
CGTCGTGAGACGCCGCAGGAGTTGTGCGACGCGTTGGCCGGGCTTGGGCTGACGATCGACGTACTCGTCAACAACGCTGGCTACGGCATCCCCGGAAGCTATCTGTCGTCCCCATGGCCACGTCACGATGCGATGCTGCAGGTGATGGTCGTCGGCCTGGCCGAGCTGACGCATCGCCTCCTACCTGGGATGATCGAGCGGCGCTACGGACGCATCATCAATGTGGCTTCGCTGGCGGGCCTCGTGCCCGCCCCGGCAGGGCACACGTTGTACGCGGCGTCGAAGGCGATGGTCATCAAGTTCTCGGAAGCACTGTCGCACGAAGTTCGTCAGCACGGCGTGCATGTCACCGCGCTGTGCCCGGGGTTCACCCTCAGCGAGTTTCACGACGTGACCGGCACGCGCGAGATGATGAAGCAGATGCCGTCGTGGATGTGGATGGATGCGCCGACGGTCGCCGAGCAAGGCTACGAGGCGGTCATGGCCGGCGTGCCGATCTATATCAACGGCCGCGTCAATCGATCGATCGAGATGATGGTGCGCCACGTGCCGCAGAGCGTGGTGCGCTACATCGGACGTCGTGTGGGCCGATCGTATCGAAAAGCGTAGGGGACCGAAGCGCGTGGCGACGATCGCCGTTGGCGACATCCATGGCTACCTCGCACCTCTGAGCGATCTGTTGACGCAGCTTCGCGCCGAGGTCGCACGGGACGACACCGTGGTCTTTCTGGGCGACTATATCGACAGAGGACCCGACTCGAAAGGATGCATCGACGCGATGCTCGGGTTCGAGCAGGACATCGCTGGCACCGTTGTCTACCTGCGCGGGAATCATGAGGATTGGCTGTTGCAGACGTTCCGAGATTTCTATCGGCATTCCTGGGTACTGGGCATGGATGGGTACGACACCATTCGCAGCTACTCGCCCGACGCGGCGCGAATCATTCGCGATGCCCAGAGAGAGGCCGGCCTCGGCGTCTACCTCGAGCGGGTACCGTTGCCGTATGACGTGTTCGTCGACAGCATGCCGACGACGCATCGGATGTTCTTCGACCGCCTGCAGCCCTACTACCGGGGACCCGATGGCATCTGCGTGCACGGCGGTCTCGATGCGAGCGTCGCGCGGCTCGAGGACCAGGATGTGCGAGCGTGCATCTGGGGCACCGACGGATTTCCCGAGGACTACTGCGGCGACGAGGTCGTCGCGTATGGGCATCTCAATAACGCCGCGATCGACGGCGACGGATGGCCGCGCCCGCGCATCATCGGGTCGACCATCGGTCTCGACACGATTGCACATGGTGTGTTGACGGCGATGCGTCTGTCCGACCGGCGCCTGTTTCAGAGCGCACGGCACGATGTTCGTTGAACATCGGCTCGCACGTGCGACACGAGTCATCGATGAACGTTTCAGTCTCGGCAACGACTCTCGAGCGCATCCACCTGTGGCGCGACATGCACCGCTTCGAGATGAACTGCCAGGTGGTGCACGATTCGATTCATGACCGTCCCGGGTGGACGCAGGAATTTCTGTTGGCAGTCGGTGAGACGCCGGTCGGCTACGGCTCGCTGGCGATTGGCGGGCCGTGGAAGGATTCGCCGACTCTCTACCAGGTGTACGTCGTGCCGACTCACCGGCAGCGCCTCCTGGATCTCTATGGCCGGCTTGTCGAGGTGAGCGAGGCCGTGCAGATCACGATTCAAAGCAACGATCCGCTGGCCACGGTGATGCTGCACGCGTGGGTGACGCAGGCGACGAGCAATGCGATCCTGTTCCACGACCGGCTAGTGACGACCCTGGCTCCCGCCGGTGCGACGTATCGCGCCGCGACTGCCGCAGAGGCTCCGGATGTGCCGCCCCAGGAGCTGTTGTATCGCGGCGTTGTCGAGATCGACGGACAGGTCGCCGCGACCGGCGGCGTGATGTTTCACTACAACCGGCCGTTCGGCGACATCTACATGGACGTGAACGAGCCGTTTCGGCGCCGCGGATGCGGTTCGTTCATCGTGCAGGAGTTGAAGCGCATCTGCTACGAGAACGGGCACATTCCTGCCGCGCGCACCAACACGGACAACATCGCCTCGCAGCGCACGCTGCAGAAGGCCGGCTTCGTTCCGTGCGGACACATTCTGACTGGCCCGGTGCGTCGATGAGCGCGTCGACGAACGCGCCAGACGCGATCGGTCCGCTCGATCGCGGACGCGAAGCGGCGGCATGCGCCGAGATGATGTTGACCACGGAGCCGTGGATCACGCTCCAGCTCACGCGCGAGAACGCACTCGCCACGCTGTACGACCACGCCAAGGAGGTCTATGCGGCCCGCGACGGGCGCGGCGTCTCGGGCTTCGTGATCATCGACATGCGAGGCCTGATCCGCGGCTACATCCAGACCGTGTGCGTGCGACCCGATCGGCGCGGCTCGGGAGTGGGATCGAGCTTGCTGCGCTTTGCCGAGGAGCGCATTTTCCGTGAGAGCCCGAATGTCTTCATCTGTGTGTCGTCGTTCAACCCGAATGCACGTCGTCTCTACGAGCGGCTGGGGTTTCAGCAAGTGGGCTTGCTGCCCGAGCTGATCGTGCCTGGTCACGACGAGCTGCTGCTGCGCAAGACACGCGGCGCTTGGACGGAATTTGTGAACCGTTAGTGGGTGCAGTTGGTTCAGAAGGCTTTGCCCGAACCTGTGCGACTCCGGCGTTCCAGCCGAAAAGCAGTCCATGAGCACGCTTGCCGTCTTGATCATGTCATCGGCGATCGCGATTGCGAAAACTGCGCGCGGTCATGTCCCGCAACGTGTACAAGATGCTCGCGGTGGTGGTCGACGCGCCGATGTCGAGCCCGTGTTGGAGTTGGTGAACGATTTCCACAAGAACGGGAAGCGAACGGATCCCTGGTGAGGGAGCGCGCTGGTTCGTTTTAATCCACAGAGCAGGCACTCTGCTAGCATGCGAATTCTTGCAGCTCGCGCCTTACCGCCGAACCTTACCCCTCGCCCCAACAATGGCTATTACCCACCAACGCCTCGTTAGAAGCCGTCGATACATCGCCGTCGCTTTGTTGCTCGGACTCTGTGCCTGCAGACACGAGGCCGTCCGCCTCGGTTTCGGCGGGCCTGCCCCGAATCCCAACGGCTGCTATGTCTTCGCCTACGATCGGCCCGACTTTCGAGGCGATCGCGTGGTTCTGAATGGTCCCGAACGATGGCGCACGCTGGAACGGTTGCGCGTCGATCAGGTCGACTGGCGAAAACGGATTCGCAGCTTCGACGTCGGTCCGGCGGCGACGCTCATCGTCTATACCGGTTCCAACCTCACAGGCGTGTCGCAGCGCTTCGTGCCCGGGAGCAGGTTGTCTCGCCTCGAGGGCGAGCTGAATCAGGCTATCGAGTCACTCGAGCTCTCGTGTCCAACTACCAATCCTTGAGCGCTCACGTCCACCACCACTCCGCCCGTGACGTGCACGTGTCGACGGGCACGATGAGCGCTGCGATGGGGGTCACGCTGGCGTTCGTGATCGCTGAAGCGCTCGCTGGCTGGCTGGGCAACAGCCTCGCCCTGCTCTCGGACGCCGGCCACAACTTCGCCGACGCCGGCGCACTTGGTCTCAGTTGGTACGCCCTGAAGATGGCGACGAAGCCGTCGCATCATGGAATGACCTTCGGCTATCACCGCGTCGGTGTGTTCGCGGCCTTGATCAACGCGGTGTCACTGGTCGTCATCGCGCTCGTGATTGGCGGCGAAGCGATTGAGCGTCTGCACTCTCCCGAGCCGGCGAATGGCCCGCTGATGATTGGAGTCGCGCTGGCCGCGATCGTCGTCAACGGTGCCATCAGCGTTCGCCTGCACAGCGGTGCGAAGCACGATATCAACGTGCGCGGTGCCTACCTGCATATGGTCGGCGACGCGATCGCCGCATTTGGCGTCGTCGTTGCTGGTGTGATGGTGATGGCGACGCGATCTCCGGTCGCGGATCCGGTCGTATCGCTGCTGATAGCCGCGTTGATTCTCTACAGCAGCTACGACGTACTCCGTGAAAGCACAGCTGTGCTGTTGGAGGGAACGCCAGCGCACGTGGATATGCCATCGGTGATCACCGCCATCAAGGGCGCGGTCGGTGTGCTCGATGTCCACGATCTGCACGTCTGGATGGTCGGTCCGGGCGTCGTCGCGTGCAGCTGCCATATCGTCGTGGCGGAACAAAGCGTCCGCGAAGGGCAGCAGGTACTGCGGACCGTCGCTCACGATCTCGAGCACCAGTTCGGCATCACGCACTCGACGATTCAAGTGGAGGTCGAAGGGTGTGAGGCCGACGACATGTACTGCACGGGTCGCGTGCACGCCAAGCATTGAGGCCGGTGGCTTATGAGCAACGAGAACATTCCCGCGTCGTGTTCGGACGATTTCCGCAAGAACGGGAAGCGAACGGATCCGTGGTGAGCGGTCCGGCTAAAGCCGGACACCACGACTGACGGCCGCCTGAAGCCGGACACCACGACTGACACTACGACTGAGAGAGGAACTGACGCGCGAGGCGTTCGACGAGCGCGTCGAGGCGCTCGCCGTCGAGAACGAAGGTCGACTCGGCGGGCGACCACGTCAGCTTGAAACTGCGCGACATCGCCGATACCCAGATCTGCCGCACCGGCGCGTTGGGGCTGACGACGAACTTGGTGGGCGATGGATCCTCGAAGACGACCTGCAGCACGCCATTCTGCAGCTCCACCTCGAAGCCCTCATCATCGGCCATCGGCTGCAGCGTGTGTTGCAGATGGTCGAGCGCGAGATCCGCTTGCAGACGGAATTCCTGCTCAGTGAGCGCGGTCACTTCGTGCCGGACAATCGTTCTGCAGACGCGATGTATGTCCTGCGTGCGCGCGCCGTCTGACCCGGCATCTTCACTTTCACTTCGAGCTTGTGCTCCTTGTTGTCCAGAGCGGGAGGCGCGAAGCCGAGTGTATAAAGGCTGTGGAGTTCTGCGGCCACGCGAGTGAAGGTCGGCGCGAGCTCCGCAGTCTTCTTCAACTCGAAGTAGCCGCCGCCGGTTTCATCGGCGAGCTTGCGGAGTCCGCGATCGGGTCTGGTCCGCTGCACGCGCCCGGGAGCGATCGCGACCTCCGACTCCAGCCCGATCGCGTACACCATCGTCTCGGTTTCGCGCGCGTGGGTGAGCACGTCGCCCATGCTCTTCTTGCTGTAGGTGTCGTCGCCGTCGGTGAACACGAGCACGATCTTCCGGCCCTCGACGCTGCTCAACAGATCGATGCTCGCATCGATGGCGTCCCAGAGCCGTGTCGGGTTGCCGAACTGCAGGTCCTTGAGCGACCCGATCAGATCGTCGCGATTGCTCGTGAACTTGCCGCTGAACTGAATCTTGTCGCTGAACGCGCCCACCTGGCCCTTGTCGTGTGGGAGCATCCGGAGCACGAACTGCTCGGTGGCTTGCTTCAAGAGATCGAGATTCGCAGTCATGCTGGCGCTGAAGTCCAGCATCACGATGACCGTGAACGGCTGCGTCTCGTTCTGGAAGAACGTGATCGGCTGCGGCTTGCCGTTGTCGAGGATGGTGAACTCATCCTGCTCGAGGTTCGGCACCAAGCGGCCCTGTGAATCGATGACCGTGGTGAGCACTGGCACGATGCTCGTGCCCGCCTTGAACGTGGCCTGTTGGGCCGAAAGGACCGCGGCCGCAAGGACGATGGCCATCGGCGTCAGAAGTGCACGCATGGATCGAGCTTAGCTCCTGCAGCACCGCCGAGCAAATAGTCGCCTGTACAGGCCTTCCCCGGCGGCTCACGTAGAAGGGATACGCGCTAATATTGCCGGTCATGCGCACAGCTGTCTTCATTCTTTTGTGTTTCGTGACCGGTGTCGCGTACGCAGCCCAGGCCGGCCTGTCGGGGACCATCAGGGACGAAGCCGGTGGGGTCGTCTCAGGTGCGTCGGTTCGGGTCGTCGGTGCCAATGGTGTCGAGCGGCAGACGCTTTCGGGGCCCGACGGCAAGTTCACGCTCGCTTCCATCCCCAACGGCGACCTCACGCTGGTCGTCCGCGCCGGAGGGTTCGCCGAGTTCTCTCAGCCGGTGTCCGGCCGCGAAGTGGATATCGTCCTCAAGCTCGCAGGCCTCTTCGAAACGGTCACGGTGACTCCGACGCGCAGCGAGCAGCGGCTCGGCGAGGTGCCGGTCAGCATCAACGTGGTGGAGAAGGACGTGATTCAGCAATCGCCAGCCGTGGTGGCCGACGACGTGCTGCGTCAGGTGCCGACATTCAGTCTGTTCCGCCGCAGCAGTAGTTTGTCCACGCATCCGACGACACAGGGCGTCTCGTTGCGAGGCATCGGCCCGAGCGGTGTGAGCCGCACGCTGGTGATGGTCGACGGGGTTCCCTTCAACGATCCGTTCGGCGGCTGGGTCTACTGGACGCGTGTGCCGCTCGAGAGCGTCGATCGCATCGAGGTGATCGACGGCTCGAGTTCGAGCCTCTACGGCAACTACGCCATGGGCGGCGTAATCAACATCGTGTCCGACAAGCCGGCGCGGCGTTCGGTGGACTTCAAGACGCAGTACGGCAATCACCACAGTCCGAAGGCCGATTTCTCCGCCAGCGATGTGTGGGGCAAGGTGGGCGCGTCGGTTGAGGGCAGCTACTTCGACACCGACGGGTTTCCCATCGTCGTCGCCAACGAGCGCGGCATCATCGACAACAACGCGACGGTTACGTACAAGAACACGAACTTCAAGCTGAACTACCGCGCCAACGATCGGCTGAGCGCGTTCGGGCGCGTGGGCTACTTCAAGGAAGATCGCGTCAACGGCAAGGTGGGCGAGTTCAACGGCACCAAGTGGACCGCCGGCAGCGGCGGCGTGCGCGTGCGGATGCCCGATGCGAGCGATCTGCAGGTGACGGTGTTCTCCGACTCGAACGAGTTCCACAGTACGTTCCTCGCCGTCAACGGGGCGCCTTACAACAACGTCGCCCTGTATCCGCCGCGCAGCATCGTGCGCCTTGCGACCGACCAGACGGTGCCGACCGATTCATTCGGGACGATGGTGCAGTGGTCGAGGAGCCTTGGTCGCTACAACTATCTGAGCGCCGGCCTCGACTGGAAGCGCGTCGATGGCGACAGCAACGAAGACGCCTACGTCAACGGAGCGATCGTGGCGGTTGGCCCAACGGCGCCGGCCGTGCTTTCGCTGCGGCGCATCTCGGGCGGCACGCAAACCAGCACGGGTGTGTTCGTCCAGAACGTGTTCACGATGGACAAGGCGGTCTTCACGGTGAGCGTGCGCGCGGACAACTGGAAGAACGTCGACGGTCACATCAACGAGACGTCGGCAGCGACCGGGCTGCCATCGGCCGGCAACCGGGGCGATCTCCCAGACAAGAGCGACACCGTGGCCAGCCCGCGCTTCGCGGCGCTCTATCGCGTGTCGGACCGCCTGTCGGTCTGGGGCGACGTCGGCTACGGCTTCCGCGCTCCGACGTTGAACGAGCTGTATCGCCAGTTCAGCGTCGGCGTGGTTCGCACGCTCGCCAACGAAACGCTCGGTCCCGAGCGCCTGTTCGGCGGCGAGGCGGGTGTCAGGCTAGAGGCCACGCGCGCCATCTCGTTCCGGTCGACGTGGTACGACAACCGCGTGAAGAACCCAGTGGCCAACGTCACGATCGGCACGAACTTGCAGCAGCGGCAGAATCTCGGACGCACACGCATTCGCGGCTGGCAGAACGACGTCGATGCCAAGATCGGTCAGTTCGTGCGCGTCTCCGCCGGGTATTTGTTCAACATTGCCAAGGTCACCGAGTACAGTCCCGCACCCGTTGCCGGCGTCACTCTTCCGAGTCTCGTCGGCCTCTATCTCCCGCAGGTGCCGAAGCATCGCGGGTCGTTCTCGATCGCCTACGCCAATCCTCGATACATCACCGTCGCGCTGGCCGGCACGTTCTTCGGCCGCCAGTTCGACGACGATCAGAACATCAGGACCAAGCCGGGGGAGACCGAGCCCGGGCTGCCGCCGTACGGCATCCTCGACTTCAGCGCCTCGCGCGATATCGGCCGCAACCTCCAGGTGTTCTTCGGCGTGCAGAACCTCCTCGACCAGGAGTACTACGTGATGTTCCTGCCGACCACCACGGGGTCGCCACGCCTGGTCAACGGTGGCATCCGCGTCAAATGGTCTGGCCGTTAGAGCACAAGCGGTGCGTGTCCTGCGTCTGGCGGCGGTGTTTGCGTTTCTGAGCCCGCTCGCTGCGCAGGCGCAGATCGAGAACAAGGATCTCGTCGCGCGTGTCGGCGCGTACGTCACCGAGTTCTATCAACATTTCGGATCGGTTGTCGCCGAAGAGCGGTACGAGCAGGCAGTCCGGCGCGCGCCCGGCTCGTCGACCACCACCGTTCGGCGTGGCGACACCGGTCCTGTGGCCACCACGCTGGTCTCCGACTTCCTTCTCGTGCAAGTGCCCGGCGAAGGCTGGATGCCGTTCCGCGATGTCTTCGAGCGAGACGGCAAACAGGTGAGGGATCGCGAAGAGCGCCTGGCAAAGATCTTTCTCAGCGGATCGCGCGAGTCGCTCGATCAAGCGCGCGCGATCATGAACGAGAGCGCGCGCTACAACATCGGCAATGTCCAGCGGAACATCAACGTGCCGACGCTGGCATTGGTCTTCTTCACCGACGATCAGCGTCCGCACTTCTCGATCAAAGTCGGCAAGAGCGAGGATGACGGCGTCGTGATCGAATTCCGTGAGACCGCGCGGCCCACGTTCATCAAGACTGCCAACAACCGCGACATCCCGGTCAACGGCAGACTCTGGGTCGACGAACAGGACGGTACGATTCACAAGACCGAGCTGCATGCCGTCGACTCCAACGTCGAGGCACACATCACTGTCACGTATTCGCTCGACGCCGGGCTCGGCGTCTGGGTCCCGTCGCGCATGGACGAACGCTACCGCGCCGGGCGCGACTCGTCGGAAGTGCGCGGAACGGCCACCTACTCGCGGTTTCGCCGCTTTGCGGTGAAGACCAGCGAAAACATCGACGATCCAAAATGACGTGTATCATTCGCTTTATGAAGAAGGCCGTATTTTTCGCCGCCATCTTGTCGTTGTTTGCCTGCTCGTCCGCGCCGGCACAGTCGGGGAACGAGGTCGCCGCCAAAGTCGGCAACCGATCGATCACGACGAAGGAGCTCGACGAACGCTGGAGCAAGGACGATCCGGCCAACCAGGCGGAGACGACACAGAAGCTGTACGACGGACGCCGTGCGGCGCTCGACGCCATCATCGCCGACACCGTGATCGCCGATGCGGCGAAGGCCAAGGGCATGGCGCCGGACGCGTATGAAACCGCAGAAGTCGGGAAGCGCGTCAAGCCGGTCACCGACGCCGACGTCGGCGCCTTCTATCAGCAGAACGTCAACCAGATGCAGGGGCGGTCACTCGAGGTGATGGCGCCGGCGATCAATCGCTTTCTCACCGAGCAACGCCGCGCCGAGGCGCGCATGGCGCTCATCACCGAGCTGCGAAAGAGCGGCCCGACGGTGGCCATGATGTTCGATGCGCCGCGTCGCGACGTCGAGATCGAGTCCACCGATCCGACCGTCGGCAGCAAGTCGGCGCCAATCACGGTGATCGAGTTCGCCGACTTCCAGTGCCCGTACTGCGGCCGCGTGGCGCCGACGATCAAGAAAGTGCAGGAAACCTACGGCGACAAAATTCGGCTGGTGTGGAAGGACTTCCCGCTCACGCAGATCCATCCGCAGGCGTTCAAGGCGGGAGAGGCGGCGCACTGCGCCGGCGATCAGGGCAAGTACTGGGAGTACCACGATCGCCTGTTCGCGAATCAGCAGTCGCTGATGCCCGACGATCTGAAGAAGCACGCGGAGGCGCTTGGTCTCGATGCGTCCAAGTTCGCCTCGTGCCTCGACACGTCGAAGTACGGCGAACGCGTCCGCGACGGCGTCGCCCAGGGCACGCGCCTCGGCGTCAACTCGACGCCGATGTTCTACGTCAACGGCCGCATCCTGTCGGGCGCGCAGCCGTACGAAGCGTTCGCCGCGGTGATCGACGAAGAGCTATCGAAGAAGAGGTAGTTCGACGTTCGACGTTCGACGTTCGAGGTCGACGGTCACGGCACCAACACGATCTTCCCGAACGCGCCGCCCTGCATCACGGCGTCGTGCGCTTTCGGCGCGTCTTCGAGCGGCAGTTCTTTCCCCACCGCCGGGTTGAGCGTGCCGTTCTCGAGCCCGGTGATCAGTCCCGAGTGGATCTCGTGGAACTCCTCGCGCGTGGCGTTGAAGAGTGTCATGCCGAGAATCGCCGCGTCTCTCCCCATCGTCTTGCGCGGGTCGATCTCCACGCGTCCGCGGCTGCCGATGACGACCACGCGGACGTGCAGCGCCAGCAGGTCGAGATCGCGATCGAGATTCACGTTGGCCAGCATCTCGAGAACGACATCGACGCCCTGGTTGCCGGTGAGCGGCAGCACCTGATCGAGATAGTCCGCGTCGCGGTGGTTGAGCACATGGTGTGCGCCGTGATTGCGGACCAGCGTCATGCCGTCGGAGGTGCCGGCGGTGGCAATCACCTTGAGTCCATGTGCGCGCGCGATCTGCACGGCACCGGCGCCGACACCGCCGCTCGCGCCGTGCACGAACACTGTCTCGCCGGCTCGCGCCCGAGCGCGAATGAACAGTGCGCGCCAGGCAGTGCCGTACGGCACGCCGAGTGCGGCCCCCTGTTGGAATGAGATGCGATCGGGCAGCGGGTTCACCTGCCACTCGTCGGCCACGGCGAGCTCGGCGTATGCACCGGGCACGGCGTGCGCATAGACGCGAGCGCCCGTGATCAATCGCGTGACGCCGCTGCCGACGGCTTCGACCACGCCGCCAAGATCGGCGCCAGGCGTGTACGGCAGCGTCGGCTTACGTGCGTAGGTGCCAGCGCGAATGTACGCGTCCACCGGATTCACGCCGGCGGCGCGCACGCGAATGAGGACCTGCCCGGGTCCCGGTGTGGGATCGGGCACGTCCTCGATCTTCATGACATCAGGAGGGCCGAACGAGCGGACGACGATGGCTTTCATGCCATCGACTATACGATGGTCCTTGGGCCTTGGTCCTTGGTTCTTGGTCCGTGCTTGGTCCACGGTCCGTCCTTCGTCCCACGTCCGCAGTCCTCGATGGACCAGCACGGACCAAGGACCAAGGACCAAGGCCCAAGGACTACTGTTTGCCCCGCCCCCCGCCGCCGCGGCCGGCGTCTATCGTTTTCTTGTAAACATCGAGGTTCGCGTCGTACATCTTCGGCGTCACGATCTTGTAGTCCGGCGGGACGGTGAAGAGATCGGGCGGCGGTTCGGCGCGGACGATGTTCGCGAGGCGGTAGACCGTTTCGCCCGATCGCGGATCGCTGCGCGTGATGCGCACCGCCATGCCGAGCTCGTCTGAGTACCAGCGCTCGGTGACCATGTTGATTGGCGAGAGGTTGCCTATTTCACCCGCAGGGATCGTCGTCGTCGATCGGATCCCCTTGGCGGCGACGCCTTCGATCTGCCTGGTGCCGAGATCTTCGACGACGACGCCTGGCTGGTTCTTCGCGCGTTCAATCTCTCTCTTCATGTTCTCTTCGCGTAGCTTGAGCTCTCGCGCTTTGTCGGCGTCGGCCTCCGCGCGCGTCAGTTTGGCCTCCAACAGCTTGAGATCTTCGAGGCGCTGCACGACGAGTGGCGAGCTACGCAGTGCTTCTTTAGTCTGCTCATAGAGCGTGTATGAGACGCGCTCGATCGGGTCACTGATCACCACCAGCCGTTGCGGCTCCTTCGCCGCTGGTGCCGTCACCCAGAGGTTGCCTCCTCTGCCGCCTCTGCCGAACGCATCGATCTTCGCTGTCAGCGGCTGCAGCACAGTCAGCGGCCCGACGAGCGCCATCTCCTGCTCGCGCCGTGTGCGGCCGCGGCTGTCGCGCGCAATCGACGTCGAATAGTGCTGCTCGATGCGATTGCCGTCCACAAGCACCTGAGTGAACTCCGTCGTCGCATCGGCGGTGAACGGCGCGCCGGCAATCGGCGGCACGTTCTCGTTTGGCTCGACGCTGCCGACCTCCCAGCGAACGACCTTGCGCTCCTCGGCGGAGCGACCCTGCGCGGCAAGTGATGCGGCCCCACACAACACCGCCGCCACCAGCCACATCATTCCGTATCGAAGGTTTGCCATCGTCATTCTCCCTAGAGCGGCAGCCGCAGGCCGCGCGCCACGCCGTCCTCGCCGACGAGGACATCCACTTCAACGGTTTCGCCGGAGCCGTTCTGCGTGATGCCAAGCGCATTCAGCGCCGATCGATCGACACGCATCCGCACCACCTGCACGAGCTCGCCGCTCGCCATCGGTCCGCCGACGAGGACCACCGTCGACCGAGGCTCACGAGGCCTCGAATCGATCGCGCGCTGAACCGGCGGCGCACTGTCGAGCACCGTCGACGGCAGCACGAGGTCTGCGGTGTCCGACGGCATCGTCGGTCGAAGGGGCAGATCGACGCGAACGGGTGTGAGCTCTCGCTCGAGCATCACCGCGCCGAACAGCACGACGCCGGCGGCCATCGTCGCGGCGCCGCGCACCAATGTGCGGGTACGAGCGGCGCGTTTCCGACGGCGACGTTCGTCGTTGTATTCATCCCAGCGCGTCATCAGCGCGGCCTCGACGCGGGGCGGCGTTTCGACGCGCGCTTCGTCTTCGGCCACGGCGCGCAGGGCGCGCGTCAGCCCAGTGTTGTCCAGGGCGGCGTCGTCCACGGCTCGCGGGGTCATACTTCGCACCTCACTGTGGGTCGCGCTGGTGTCAACGCGCACGCGCGAGCGCGCTGCATCTTCTGCGTCAGCAGCTGTCTGGCGCGATGCAGCCGCGAGCGCACCGTGCCGACGGCGCAGCCGACGGCCTGGGCCGCATCGGCGTAGCTCAGATCCTGCAGATCGCACAGCACCACGATCTCGCGGTATCGCGGTGGCAGCGCGAGAATCGCGCGACGCAGATCGCGGAGGTCGCGTTGGCGCGAGAGTTCATCGGCGCTGACGGCGAAGGTGCTTGCGCTGCACAGGTCGGGAGCGCTGTCGTCGAGCGACACGAAGAGTCGATCGCGCAGCAATCGCCGCCGCACCTGATGGCGGGCGGCGCCGTAGAGATACGTGGTCAGGGTCGAGCGCGACGGGTCGTAGCGAGCCGCGCTGCGCATGACGCCGAGGAACACTTCCTGGACGACGTCCTCGGCTGCCTCGGTGGACCCGATCATCAGCCTGGCGAACCGAAAGACGAGGGCATGGTGCCGGCGATAAATCGCGGCGAACGCGTCGCGATCGCCCTGAGCGGTGCGCTGCATCAGGGCCTCGTCGGCAGCCGCGCTCTCGTGTCGCATGACGAACGTGATTGCGTCATGCCCCGGAAAAGTTCCGGAGAGTGCGGCCACGAGGCGTTAGACGACCGGGACCGCTCTCCAGCTTGCGAGACGCGGTTAGGTTCGGGGCGCGGGGAACAGGCGATCGAAATTGCCCCCGAAGATCAGCGCTTCATCGTCGGCCGAGAGCCCGAGCCTCGAAACGGCGGCCTTTTGTGTGTCGAAAATGCTCCGCTGCCAGCCGCGCGGGAAGAACGACGAGTCGGTGCCGAACAGCAGCCGCGATGGCCCCGTGACAGCGAGGGCGGTCGTGAACACGTCCTCGAGTGTCAGGCCGGGGCTGTAGCGTATCCACCCGTTCGAGCTCGACGTGTCGAGGTGTACGTTCGGGCAGGAGTCGGCCGCCATGAGCGCCTCTCGAAACAAACCGGCGCCGAAGTGCGGAATGATGAACGGCACGGAGGGAAACATCGCCGCCAGCCGCGAGACGCCGAGCGGATCGCCAAGGCGCATGTCGAAGCGGCTCACCAGTCCGAGCTTCTTGCGCACGCCCACCGACAGCACGCCACAGTGCACGAAGACCGCAGTTCCCGGATGCGCCTCCGCGACTTCCACCACCCGACGCACGCGTTCATCGTCGAGCGGCACCTGATGCATCGCGGGAAAGAGACAAATCCCGCGCAGACCGAGATCTTTCACCGCGCGCCACGCGCGGTCTGGCGCGTCAGGACTTGTCGGATCCAGCATGAAGAATCCGACGAAGCGATTCTTCTGGTTCGCAACGGCCGCGGCGACCGACGTTTCATCCCCCGGCACGCTGGCGATGAGCGCCGCGCGCGAGACGCCGGCCGTGTCCAGCTCGCGCACCCATCGTGAAGCCAGCTCCCAGGCCGTGCCCGGATCGTCCCACTCGAGCATCCGACAGAGCTGCACTGCCGTGTCACCCTTTCCGCGCTGGTTGGCAAGCGTGGAGAAGAACTGCGTCGAGAAGAAGTGGCAATGGCAGTCGTTCATTTCTGCATTCTGAATTCTGCATTCTGCATTACAGCGGTTCGTTTCCACCAGACTCCGACCAAAACCACTGCCGAGAGTACCAGCCCGATTGAGAGTCCCACCCACAATCCGGCGACGCCCCACGCAAAGTGAAAGCACAACGCGTATCCCACCGGCAGCCCGAACACCCAGTGGCCGACGACGTTGACGATCATGGGCATACGCGTTTCCCCGATACCGCGCAGGACGCCGGTGGCGACGGCCTGTGTGCCGTCGAACAGTTGAAATGCAGCGGCGATCGCCAGGAGGGTCACGCCGATGTCGACGATACGCGTGTCGGTGGTGAAAACAGCGAGGAGCGTCGCCGGCCAGACGAAGAGGACGATGCCGATCATGGCCATCAGCACACCGCCAGTGGCGAGCGCCGTCCATCCGGCGCGTACTGCGCGCCGCAGATCGCCTGCGCCGACGGCATGCCCGACTCGCACCGCACTGGACGAGGCGAGACCAAGCGGCACCATGAACGCGAGCGAGGCGATGTTGAGTGCGATCTGATGTGAGCCGGACGAGACCGGTTCGAGGCGTCCGACAAGCGCCGTCGCGGCGGCGAACACGCCCACTTCGAGCGTGACCTGTGATGCCGCTGGAAAGCCAAGTCGCACGAGTTCTCGGAGACGCGGCACATCAGGCGCGAACGGTAGGTGAGGATGGTCGACCCTCTTGCCCTGACCATCGTCGAAGGGCTTGCCCTGAGCGCAGTCGAAGGGGCGACGGTGTTCGCGTTGAATAGCGATGAAGAGGAACGCCGCCATGTAGATGCGCGCGATGGTCGTTGCCCATGCCGCGCCCTCGACGCCGAGCGCCGGCATGCCCAGGTGGCCGTAGATCAGCACCCAGTTCGCGCCGGCGTTCACGAGATTCGCCGAGACGAGCGCGACCATGATCGGCCGCACCACATGCGTGCCTTGCAGGTAGCGGCGGTACGCGGCGTAGAGCAGGAGCGGCAGCGCGCCAAACGAGATCACGCGCAGGTATCCGCCAACCAGCGGGCGAATCTCTGGATGCAGCCCCCACCAGCCGAGCGTCAGCCACAACAGCCAGGTCAGCCCCATCACGAATGGAGCCGTGAGCAGCGCGAGCCAGACGCCGCTGTGCAGCCATCGCCGGCAGGCGCTCGTGTCGCCGGCGCCGTACGACTGCGATACGAACGTATCGAGGCCGAGCATCAGCCCCATGCCGAAGATGGCGATCGCGGTGAAGACGCTGCTGCCCATGCCCGCGGCGCCGATCGCGGCCGGGCCAAGCGGGCCGACCATGATCGTGTCGACGATCCCCATCGACATCCAGCCGACCTCGGCGAGGATGACGGGCCCGGCGATGCGCAGCAGCGGCAGCAGTTCAGACACGTGTAACATTCCTATTGTCGTGAAACAGCACCCTGTCTATTACAGCTACGTTGAAGGACAAAACGTGCTCACGTGCCTCGAGAGCACACCCGCCATGTACGCCTCGCTGGTTCGCGGGTGGCCGCGTCAGCGCGACGATCAGTCCTACGCTCCCGGGAAGTGGACCGCGCGCCAGATCCTGGTGCACCTGGCGCAGATCGAAATGGTCTTTACCAGCCGCCTCCGCTTCGCGCTGACGGCGACCGACTACGTCGTGCAGCCGTTCGAGCAGGACGACTGGATGGCGCTCGAGCCGTCGGTGTCAGCCCTTGAAGCGCTCGACGCCTATCTCGGAATGAGGCGCATGAATCTGCTGCTCTGCCGCGCCCTCACTGCGGAGCAGCGCACGCGCCGCTTCACCCATCCCGAGTTCGGGGAGATCGACGTCGACTGGCTGTTGAACTGGTGCGCCGGGCACGAGCGGCATCATCTCCCGCAGGTGGAAACCATCGCCAGGGGTTAGTCCTTGGTCCTTTGTGCTTGGTTCTTGAGTCCGTCCATGGTCCTTGGTCCCTGGTCCGCTGCGAAGCAGAGTCGAAATGGACCAAGGACTAGGGACCTGGGACGGACGAAGGACTAGGTGTGAATGTCAAAGAGGTTGTTCACGATCAAGCAGCCTCTTGGAAACGCATCCATGGCGAGCGTCGACCGAGACTCGCATGTGGACGCCGGTGATTATAGAAACGCAGATACGA
>Ga0075423_10002580_pt1 | contig 16512 bp, 16 predicted proteins | sample SoiMethybrSBSTD2_FD_80114 | JGI IMG/M metagenome (GOLD analysis project Ga0075423, IMG submission 80114) | Bulk soil microbial communities from a Populus tree surrounding site in Tennessee, USA - Soil MetaG P. TD hybrid SBSTD2 | ecosystem: Environmental > Terrestrial > Soil > Tree plantation...
CGGGCGCGGCGATCGCGGCGGCATAGCCGGAGATGAACTCAATCACCTCCGGCATGGTCATGAAGCTGTCGGGATGGGGACCCCCGTAGCGATAGCCGGGGAGACGGCTCTGCCAGTTCGGCGTGAGCAGGCGGAGAGAGTCCCAGCGCTCGCGCTTCCACGAGTTGGCGACCTCGCCCCGTTCCAGCACCACATGATCGATCCCGCGCCCGGTGAGGCAGCGGCTCGCCGCCAGCCCGGTGTGGCCGGCGCCGATCACGACTGTCGTGACGCGTTCGATGGTGGTGCTCCGGCCGCGCCGTGGTCAGTTCACTTCGACGGTGACGTTGGTCGGATTGGTCACGAGATCGTAGACGGCCGAGCGCTTCTGCGACTGCGCGACCAGCGCCTCGATCTCCTTCTTCGGCGCGTCGGCGTCGATGTTGAAGGTGACCTTGATGTTGTCGTAGCCGTTGCGCACGTCGCTGTCGATCCCGAGGATCCCCTGGATGTCCATGGTGCCTTCCAGCTTCGCTTCGACCGAGCGCAGCTGGATGCCGCGATTCTGCGCGACCGCGGCGACGCCGGCGGTCAGGCAGCTGGCGAGGCCGACGAGCACGTACTCGACCGGCGTGATGCCGAGGTCCTCGGAGGCGAAGATCTCCGGATGATCCGCTTCGAAGGACCATTCGGTCTTGTGCTGCTGTTCCGCGCCGAGCCCGTGGAATCCCGCCACCGTGGTCTCGCTATGCGTGCCGTTCTTCCATTTGCAGGCGGCGCGCCAGGTGAACTTCGCGGCTTCGGGCGCGTTCCGCAGCGCCTCGCGCGCGGCGAGCAGCGCGTCGACGTTGACGCCGTTGTTGACAGTCGACTGAGCCATCGTGCACTCCCCCTCGATGGACCACTGAATGGTCGTTTCGCAATTGATTAGCGCAAGTCTCGCATCATACATCGCCGGCATGGATATGATCAGCCGATATGTCCACGCCTGCCCCGGACGCCGCCGCGGGCTCGGTTGGCACGGTCGACACGCAGTTCCTCGATCTGCCCCGGCCCGTGGCGCTCGACTGCGGCCGCGATCTCCATCCCGTCCGGGTCGCCTTCGAGACCTACGGCACGCTGTCGCCCGCGCGCGATAACGTCATCCTCGTCTGTCACGCGCTGAGCGGCGACGCGCACGCAGCCGGCTACGCGAAAACGCCGGCGGGGGAGAGCACCCGCGACGGGTTCCGCGCCGAGGAGCGCGACGCCGGCAGCGGCCGCGGCCTCGGCTGGTGGGACGGCATGATCGGTCCCCGCAAGGCGTTCGATACCGAGCGGTTCTTCGTGGTCAGCACGAACCTGCTCGGCGGCTGCCGCGGCACGACCGGCCCCTCGTCCATCGATCCTGCCACCGGGCGTCCCTATGGCGCCAGCTTTCCGGTGGTCACCGTCGCGGACATGGTGCGCGCCCAGCACGCGTTCCTCACCGAGCTCGGCATCACGCGACTCGCGGCAGTGGCTGGCGGCTCGCTCGGCGGGATGCAGGCGTTCGAGTGGGCGATCCTCTATCCTGATCAGGTCGACGCCATCATTCCGATCGCCAGCACGCACGCGCTGCAGCCGCAGGGGGTCGCCTGGAACGCGATCGCGCGCAGCGCGATCATGGCCGATCCGGACTGGCAGCAGGGGCAGTACTACGGAACGGGCCGATCGCCCGATGCCGGAATGGGCATCGCGCGAATGGTCGGCCACGTCACCTATCTGTCCGCCGAATCGCTCGCCGCGAAGTTCGGAAGGCGGCTGCAGTTCGCGGCCGACATCCGCTACACGATCACCGAGCCGGAGTACGAGGTCGAGAGCTATCTCCGGCACCAGGCCGCGATGTTCGTGAAGCGCTTCGACGCCAATACTTACTTGTATATGTCGCGGGCGCTCTCGTACTTCGATCTGGCGCGGCAGTACGGCGGCGGCCGTCTGGCCGATGCGCTGCGGCGCATCTCGGCACGCACGCTGCTCATCGCGTTCAGCTCTGACTGGCTGTATCCGGCGTCGGGATCCGAGGAGATCGCGGCGGCGCTCCGTGCCGCGGGCAAGCCGGTCGACCTCCACATCATCGAAGCCCCCTACGGCCACGACTGCTTCCTGCTCGAAGAGGCCCGCCAGATCCCGATCGTGCGCGAGTTCCTGGCGCGGCGGGCGGACGGGGTGGCGGCGGGTTGAGCGCGCGACGGGCGCGCCCGCCGTCGCGGAGCGGGGCAGAGGGGCCCCCGAGAGCGGCGGCGTAAGGGGGCTCCGGGAGACGAAGTCCCCCGGACTGGGAGGAGACGTTCATGGAAGAGTCCCGCAGCTTCGGGTTCGACACCCGGCAGGTCCATGCCGGCCAGCGTCCCGATCCGAACACCGGTGCGCGCGCGGTGCCGATCTTTCAAACCACCAGCTACGTGTTCGAGGACCCCGAGTCCGCGGCTGCGTATTTCAACCTGCAGGAATACGGCAACACCTACTCGCGGATCATGAACCCGACGGTGGCCGTGTTCGAGGAGCGGATGGCCAACCTCGAGAACGGCTGCGGCGCCGTGGCGTTCGCCAGCGGCATTGCCGCGCAGGCGGCGGCGCTCTTCACGCTGCTGACGCCGGGCGATCACGTGGTCTCGTCCTCGGCGCTGTACGGCGGGACGGTCAATCAGCTCAAGCACCTGCTGCGCAAGATGTCGGTCGAGCTGACGTGGGTCGACCCCGACGATCTCGACGCGTGGAAGGCCGCGGTTCGCCCGAACACCAAGGCGTTCTACGGCGAGACCATCGGCAATCCCGGGGGCAACGTACTCGACATCGAAGCCGTCGCCGCGATCGCGCACGCCCACCGGGCGCCGCTGCTCGTCGACAACACCTTCGCGACGCCGTATCTGTGCCGTCCCATCGACTGGGGCGCCGACATCGTCCTCCACTCCGCCACCAAGTTCATCGGCGGCCACGGCACGAGCATCGGCGGCATCGTCGTCGACTCGGGGCAGTTCGACTGGTCCAACGGACGCTACCCGGTGATCGCCGATCCGTCGCCGGCGTATCACGGCCTGCAGTTCCACGAGACGTTCGGGACCTACGGCTATCTGATGAAGCTGCGCGCCGAAACGCTCCGCGACCTCGGTGCGGCGATGAGCCCGTTCAACGCGTTTCTCTTCCTGCAGGGGCTGGAGACCCTGTCGCTGCGGATGGCGCGGCACGTGCAGAACGCCGCCGCGATCGCGAGCTATCTGGAATCGCACGATCTCGCGTCGAACGTCACCTACCCGGGGCTCGGCGGCAGCCGTTACAGGAGCCTGGTCGACAAGTACCTGCCGCGGGGAACCGGAGCGGTCTTCTCGTTCGATTGTCGCGGCGGCCGCGCCGCCGGACAGGACTTCATCCGCGGCGTGAGCCTGTGGTCGCACCTGGCCAACGTGGGGGATGCGAAGAGCCTCATCATTCATCCCGCCAGCACGACCCACCGCCAGCTCAACGACGAGGAGCTGCGGGCGGCCGGCGTCGGTCCGGGCACCATCCGGCTCTCGGTCGGCATCGAGGATCCCGGCGATCTGATCTGGGATCTCGACCAGGGGTTCGCCCGCGTCGCCGCGTCCGCGGCCGCCGGGGTGACGTCCCGATGACCCCGGCGTTCGACCTGCGGCGCTATCAGGACCCGCTGACGATCCAGCGGGTGATCCACACGGCGAAGACCGTCGCGGTCGTGGGCCTGTCCAGCAATCCGCTGCGCGCCAGCTATTTCGTCGGCTTCTACCTCGAACGCCACGGCTACCGCGTCATTCCGGTCAACCCGCGCGAGACGGAGATCCTCGGGTTGCGCTGCTACCCGCGGCTCGCCGACGTCCCCGGGCACGTCGACATCGTCAACGTTTTCCGTGCGCCCGACGCGCTGCCAGGCATCGCCGAAGAAGCCGTCGCCATCCGGGCCGGGACCCTGTGGTGCCAGTTCACGGTGATCAACGAGCAGGGCGCGCGGATCGCGGAGGCTGGCGGCCTCACCGTCGTGATGGATCGGTGCATCAAGGTCGAGCACGCGCGCTACGTCGGGCGCATGCACTGGCTCGGCTTCAACACGCAGCGCATCACCTCGATCCGGGGCGGGCTGCAGTAGCGGAGCGGGCAGCGTTACGTCTTCGCCAGCGCTCCTGCGTGCGCCCGGATCTTGAGGATCGCGTCGGCGATGTCGTCCATATCCCGGCGCGGACCGAGCAGCATGGTCTGCGTCAGCCAGACGGCCTCCCGGCACAGCCGATCGTTCTCCGGGCAGCGGTTGCGTTCGCGCCAGCCGTCGAGGACCTCACGCGGATAGATCGCTTTGAATCCGCGGCTGGAGAGCGCCTGCTCGAGGAAGGGCTGCGCGTTCAGCGGGACGTAGCCGGCCGAGGCGGGCACGCCCTCCGCGGCGAGCGCCTTCAGGAACGCCGCACGCGGCAGCCCGGAGAACTGGCTGGCGTCGTACCGGAACATGTACAGGTGCCACGCATTGCGCGTGCATCCGGCGTACATCCGGGCCGGTGCGATGCCCGGAATCTGCGCCAGCCGTCTGGTCAGGTACGCGGCGTTCTGCTCGCGCGTCCTGGACTGTTCCTCGACCCGTGTCATCTGCGCCTGGAGCAGGGCCGCCTGGAACTCGGTCATGCGCAGGTTGACGCCCGGACGGGAGTACGAGAAGTCGGTCCCGGTGTTGCCGCGGCCGCGGCTGTTGTTGTGGAACCGGAAGCAGGCGGCCAGCAGGTCCTCGTCGTTGCTCAGGATCGCGCCCCCCTCACCTGAATTCAGGTTCTTGCTCGCCTGAAAGCTGAAGCAGCCGGTCCTGCCGTAGGTGCCGACCTTGCGGCCGCGCCATTCCGCAAGATGCGCCTGGCAGGCATCCTCGACGACCGGGATCCCGCGCTTCTCGGCGATCGGCAGGATGGTGCCCAGATCGGCGGCGGCGCCGCCGAGGTGCACGGGGATGATGGCCCGCGTACGCGGCGTGATCGCCGCGGCGACCTTGCGTGCGTCGATCTGGAAGGTCTCGAGATCCGAGTCCACGAATACCGGCAGCGCATGCATCAGCAGCACCGCGTTCACCGTCGCCACGAACGTGTAGGGCGGCACGATGACCTCGTCGCCGGGCCCGACATCGAGGGCCGCGAGCGAGATGATCAGGGCGCTGGTTCCGTTCGCGGTGGCGAGACAACCCCTGGCGCCCGTCAGCGACGCATACGCCTTCTCGAAGGCCGTGACCTGTTCGCCGCGAAACCACTTGCCGCTACGGACAATGCCGCTGAGCGCATCTTCCTCCCGCGAGCTCGCCACGGGCCATGGCGGGAAGGGTCCCTGGCGCAGCGGCTTGCCGCCGAGCAACGCCGGCGGTGCTGATGCGGGCTGAAGCAGCGGCGCTGGGGGTCGAGCGCGAAACGCCCTGGTCGAGTCGCCGCTGATGGCGGCGGCGCCCAGCGTCCCGGCGAGGAATGTTCGTCTGCTGACCGGAGACTTCGTGCGCATGGAGAAAGACCTCGTCAACGGGGGATAATCTTACGCTCTCCGGAGCCGCCGGATCGCACGCGAGAAGGAGCCGCAAGACATGCCGCTGATCAATGGAGCGCACGCGATTGTGTACAGCAAGGACGCCGACGCCGATCGCGCGCTCCTGCGCGATGTGCTCGAGCTGCCGCACGTGGACGTCGGCCACGGCTGGTTGATCTTCGCGCTGCCGCCGTCCGAGGTCGCCGTCCACCCCGCGGAGGAGAGCCGGCACGAGCTGTACCTGATGACCGACGACGTGCGCGCGTTCATCGATGCGATGCAGGAGCGCGGCATTGCGTGCTCTCCGCCGAACGATCAGGGCTGGGGCGTCCTGACGGAGATGACGCTGCCGGGCGGAGGCAAGCTCGGCGTCTACCAGCCGCGCCATGCCCGTCCGGTCTGGTGAACGCAGCCGATCGTCGATGATGCCCGTCTCCGATCGAGTCGGCCGTCTGGCGTCGGCGCTGTGTGCGGCCGTCCCGTTCGCGTTCGGCCTGGTTCGCGCCGTGCGGACCGGCACCGATCGCCGCTATCTGTGGGTGGCGCTGGCCTCGTTTGTCGGTTCAGCGATGGCGGTGGCAGCCGCGAGGTCTCACCTCTCGAACACGACGCTCGTGACGGCGACGGCGGCAGCCTGCTTCGTCACGGGCACGCTGTGCGCCGTGCTGATGGCGATGATCCTCGGGACCAGACTGAACCTCGGGATCGTCATCGTGGCGACCGGGTTCGGCCTCTGCTTCGCCGCCAGCGGATGGCTGTACGCAGCGACGCGGGTGCCTCGAACCGCCCGCTGATGAACTGAAGGCCGCTCACGCGTGACGATGGACCGGTGGCATCCCGAGCCGGTCGACGGTCTCGCGCTCGAAATCGAATTCGATGACGACTACCGGTTCTTTGCCGACGACCCAGCCGTCATGTCCCGGGTCGATGGCGATGATCTGCGGCGCCCGGTGCTCGACGACGCAGCCGTCCGCGTACTGGATATGAATCTCCCCGCGCGCCAGGAAGCCGACGTGCGCGTGCATGCACAGATCGGTGCCGACCACGGGCTTCATGTCGACGGACCAGCGGAATCCGGCCGGATAGACCATCCGCTTGACCCGCGCGGCGCCGGCGCGTCCCACGTCGAGCTTCACCCGGCCGACCGTGCGGTGCTCGGCGCCCGTCACCTTCGCGGTCAGCGGATCCGCAGCCGCCGTGCGGCGTCCTCCAGCCGTGCGCCGCTTCGCGCTCGCGGTTTTCTTCGCCCCCCGCGCCGCGCCTCTTGAAGGCGCTCTTTTCGTCACGGTCTTCTTCGCCGCGGCCCGCTTCCTCTTCGTCATCGTCGCGTCCTCGCTTTCGACGGAACACTAGCACGTCCGGCTTGCTGCGTGACGGCGTGTGTTTCATGATTGGCCCGGCGTCGAGGTCATGGCCGAAGAGAAGACTGACATCGAGATCAGAATCGCGGGCGCGGCGGACGCGTCGGCCGTCGCCGTGCTCCTTCACCACTCGTTCGTCTCCTATCGGGACCGCTACACGGCGGCGGGGTTCCTGGCGACGACGCCGAAGCAGCCGCACATTCTGACCCGCCTGAGCGAAGGTCCGATCTGGATCGCCGAGCAGCGAGGGACGGTCCTCGGGACGGTCTCGGCCGTATCGCGCGGTCGAACCCTCTATATCCGCGGCATGGCCGTCCTGCCGGCGGCGCGTGGCCGCGGCATCGCGGCGCGGCTGCTGCGAGAAGTCGAGAAGTTCGCGTCGGCCGGCGGGTGCGAGCGGCTGTGTCTCAGCACGACGCCGTTTCTGAGCGAAGCGATTCGGCTGTACACGCGTTCGGGGTTCCAGCGGAGCGACGAGGGGCCGGACGACCTGTACGGAACTCCGCTGTTCTCGATGCAGAAGGCGGTCGCGCCTGTCGATCGGTCCGCCGCGGAATCGAACATCGCGGCCGGGCCGCGCGCGATTGCCGTCGCCCAGACCTGTCCGATCGCGGGCGAGATCGCCGCGAACCTCGAAGAACACCTCCGGCTCGCGCACCGCGCGGCAGCCGAGGGCGCGCGCCTGGTCGTCTTTCCCGAGCTCTCGCTCACGGGCTATGAAATCGATCGGGCCGATCGGCTCGCGTTCGTGGAGGACGATCCCCGTCTCGCGCCGCTCGCCGATCTGGCGGCGTCGCGTTCGCTGACGCTGATCGCGGGGGCGCCGGTCAGGCTCGGTTCCCGTCTCCACATCGGCGCGTTCATCCTCTTCCCCGATCGGCGCATCTCGCTCTACACCAAGCACCGGCTCGGCGCCTTCAGCGAGGATGCGCGGTGTGACGGCACGGTCCCGCCCGCGGAGTCGACGGTGTTCGAGCCGGGCGACCGGAATCCAGAGATTCCGGTCGGCGCGCACACCGCCGCCGTCGCCATTTGCGCCGATGTGGGTCAGCCCCTGCATCCGAAGCGTGCGGCCGAACGGGGGGCCTGGACCTACCTGGCGAGCATGTTCGTGATCCCCTCCGAGTTCAGACGCGACGCCGCCAGGCTTCGCGGCTACGCGGCCGAACACTCGATGGTCGTCGCGCTGGCCAACTTCGGCGCCGCGAGCGGAGGTCTCGCAGCCGCCGGCCGCAGCTCGATCTGGTCGGCCAGCGGCAAGCGCCTGGTTCAGCTCGGTCCGAGCGGCGCCGGCGTCGCCGTCGCCATCGAGCACGCACAGGGCTGGCGGACCGCCGCCGTCGCCGTCTGACAGCTGCCGCTCGAGACCGTGACATCATCGTCCTGATGGCGCTGTCCTCCACGGTGTTCGTCTTTGACATCGATCTCGCCGACGCCGACCGGCAGGTCTACGAGACGCTGTCCCTCCGGGTGGCACGGCATCCCTCTGAATCCGATGAGTTCCTGGTCGCGCGCGTGCTGGCCTACTGCCTCGAATACCGCGAGGGAATCGAGTTCTCGCGCGGGCTCTGCGATGCCGACGAGCCGCCGATCGCGGTGAGGGATCTGACCGGCCGCTACGTCTCCTGGATCGACGTCGGCACACCATCGGCCGAACGGTTGCACCGGGCTGCGAAGGCCGCGGCGCGCGTGGCCGTCTACATCCACAAGGAGCACCGCCAATGGCTCGCCGAGATCTCCGGTGCGAGGATTCATCGAGCCGGCGAGATTGCCTTCCTCGCCCTCGACGCGCGCCTGATCGCCGCGGTGGTGGCCCGGCTCGAGCGGCGAATGTCGTTTCCGTTGACGGTCGCGGATGGCGAGCTCTTCATCGCGTTTGCGGATGCGACCGTGTCGGGGCGGGTCGCGCGGCTGGCGCCGGTTCCCTGAGCAGACGAACCTCTTGACGGCGCCGGCGCGAAGCGCGATGCTTTCCGCTGGCGTCGATCCGCGCCCAACCTCCACGACTCCTCCCCGGCAGGAGTTCCATGCGAGGCAAAGGGGGGCACACTCCCGGATCGGGAATCGTCATCCTTTTCGCGTCCATGGACAGCTGCCGGAGGAGCGCCGTGGTACGCCTGAAGGAGCACGTGACGATGCCTCGCAACAAGGATCTCAAGCGCCTGGTTCGCGCTCGCATGAGCAAGACCGGCGAATCCTATACAGCCGCCCGAGCCCGGATTCTCGCCAGGACCACCGCGCGATCGCGCGCTGGCGCCAGCGTTGTCCAGCCTGCGCGTGCACCGGCGCCGCAGCCGGACTACGCCGCGCTTGCCGGTACCGCCGACGCCACGCTCAAGGCGAAGACCGGCTGCACGTGGGCGCGATGGGTGGCCGCCCTCGACTACCACGGCGCCGAACGCATGTCGCACCGCGACATCGCCGCGCTCGTCAGCACCAAGTACAAGATTGACGGATGGTGGGCGCAGGCCGTGACCGTGGGCTACGAGCGCATCAAGGGCCTGCGCGAGCGAGGGCAGCGGCGCGACGGCACGTATGAGGCCAACAAGTCGCGGACCTACAACGTGCCGGTGTCGAGACTCTTCGACGCCTGGCTGGATGCCCGTCGGCGCGGCCGATGGCTGGACGGCGGCGTGGGCAGGGTCCGGACCCACACGAAGAACAAGTCGATGCGGCTCGACGGCCAGGACCACAGCATCGTCGCGGTCGGGTTCCTGTCGAAGGGGCCATCGAAGAGCGCCGTCGCGATCCAGCACACCAAGCTTCGCGATCGCGAGACCGCCAGTCAGCTCAAGCAGTACTGGTCCGAGCGCCTCGACGCGCTCGGGTCGCTGCTCGCGTCGGCGTAACCTGTCGCTGTTGTCGATGACCGGGGCCGGGACGGCGAGCCTATTCGCCGCCCCGCGTCCCGGCCTTCTTTGTCCCTTGTCCCTTGTCCCTTATCCCTTGTGCCTTGACGAGATCGCGCAACTACTCCGTCCGCAGCGCGACCAGCGGATCGGTTCGCGCCGCGCGCCTCGCCGGCAGGTAGCAGGCGACGAGCGACGCCGTCGCGAGCAGCAGGAACACGCCAATGTAGGTCGGCGGGTCCGTCGGCGTGATGCCGAACAGCACGCGCGCGAGCAGCGTGGCGGCGGCCACGCTGAGCGCAAATCCCAGGGCGATGCCTATCGCCGTGAGACGGAAGCTTTCCGCCATCACCGCCGCGATGAGTTGCTGCGACGACGCCCCGAGCGCGATCCGCAGGCCGAACTCGCGGGTCCGGCGGCGGCCGTCGAAGGCGACCACGGCATACTGACCGATCGCGGCAATTGCCAGCGAGCCGCCGGCGAAGATCGTGAGCAGCGTCGCGAGGATCCAGAGCGGCGCGACCTCGGCGGAGATCTCGGCCTCGAACGTGCGGAGGCTGGAGATCGGGATCCGCGCATCCGCGTCGCGCAGGGCCCGCGCGATGAGTGGCGCCATCGCCTCCTGCCCGCCGCTGTAGCGAATCAGGAAGGTCGCTTCTCCCGGCGCCGGCGGCCGCTCGGCACTCGCAAAGAAGACGTACCTGGGAGGTCCTTCCGAGGCTCGCCCGCTGAAGTACGCATCCCCGACGACGCCGACGACCTCCGCGCGCACCGGCTGTTCGGCAGGTCCGCCAAGCAGCACCTTGCCGATCGCCGGTTCACCCGGCCAGAGCGTGTCGGCCAGGTGGCGGTTGACGATCGCCGACCGGCCCGCCGGACGCGCCCGTAACGTGAAGTCGCTGCCCGCGACGAAGGGCACGCCGACGGTCGCGAAATAGCTGGAGGTCACCGCGTTGTCCACCGCGAGAACCGGCGCGTCCGACTCCGCCGCGCGGACGGGGAAATCGACCCAGCTCGAAAAGCGTCGCCCCGGCACGAACGAGACCTGGTCGACGCCGGGCAGCCGCTCGAGCCGTGTCCTCAACGTTTCGAGTATGGCGAGATTCCCGGAGGGAGCGTTTGCGCCGGCGGAGGTGTTGACCGTCGCCAGCAGGATGCGGCGCGTGTCGAAGCCGACATCGAGGCTGTCCCATACCGACAGCGAGCGGCGAGCAAGCCCCGCGCTGGTCAGAAGCAGAATCGAGAAGGCGAGCTGGACGACGACCAGGGCGTGCGTCAGGCGGGACCTTCCCTGGACGACGCCCTGTTCCCCAACTTTGAGGAATGGCAGGAGCTGCTGCGATCCGGTGCGGAGCGCCGGGCCGACCGTCACAGCGATGGTGCAGCCGAGCGCGAGCACCAGCGCATACCCGATCACCGTCCAGTCCGGCGTGAGATCCGGCATTTGCACGGGTTGCGCGGCGTCCGGCACCAGGAACGGCATCACCGCCCTGGAAACCCACCACGCCATCAGGCACGCGGCGATCCCCGCGACCACCGACAGCACCAGCCCTTCGGCGAGCAGGCCTCGCACGATGCGCCGGCGTGACGCGCCGAGCGACTGCCGCACCGCCATCTCCCGCTGACGGACGACGGCACGCGCGATCAGCAGATTGGTGACGTTTGCGCAGACGATCGCGATGGTCAGGAGCGTAACCGCCGAGAAGACCGCAAGCATGCGGTTGCCGCGCGTGGCGACGAGGCTGTTGCCGCCGGCGGTCCCGGAGTAGGCGACAAGTCGCACGCGGTACTTCTGAGAAAGTTCCGGGTGCGCGCGTTGCAGCTGCGTCCACATCGTCGCGAGTTGCGCCTGCGCTTCGGCCAGTGAGGCGCCCTCGCTCTGTCGGCCAATCATGGCCACGCTGGTGCCCGAATTTCGCCGGAGCCGCTGGCGCGGGTCACCGTTCAGCGGTACCCACACGTCAGCCAGTTCCGAAAAGATGGCGCCGCGGAACGTGGGCCCGGCCACGCCGACTACGGTCGCCGGCTGGCCGTTCAGCATCAGCGGCTGGCCGACGATGTCCTCGCGCCCCTGAAACGAGTTCTGCCAGACATGATGGGCGAGGACGACGGCGACCACCGGAGCGCCCGCCGCCGCCTCATCGTCCGTGAAGCCTCGTCCCTTCGCGAGGCGCACGCCCAGCGTGTCGAAGTAGTTGCCAGACACGACGGCGCCGCGAACCGCGTAACTGCCGTTGTCGTGCGTCATCGTCAGGCGGGCGAAGTCGAAGGCGGCGATCGGCTGAAGGGCGGTGCTGTGCCGGACGAAGTGCTCGTAAACGCTGTACTCGGTGTGAGTTTCGACGTCGCCGTTGTCGGCGACCCAGCTCACGGTCGCGAGCCCCGAGGCGTGCACGCCGGGCGAAGGCTTCGTGAGCACGCTGTGAGCGATCGAGAAGACGGTCGTATTGCCGCCGATCACGAGCGCGATCAAGCCGACGGCGGTCAGGCTGATTCCGGGCGATCGCGTCAGGATGCGGCTGCCGAAGCGCAGATCCTGGAACAGCTGCTCGAGCCGGGTCGACACCCAGACCGCGCGCGTGTCCTCCTTGGCCAGGGCCACGTTGCCGAACGCGCGCCGCGCCGCGGCGGCCGCCTCGTCCGCCGTCAGCCCGCGCTCGGCCTGGACGTGCGCCTCTTCCGCGAGATGGAAGCGGATCTCGTCGTCGAGGTCGCGATCGGCCTGGCCGGGGAAGAAGAGCAGGCGTTGAACGAGCTTCCAGAGCCGCTGGTGCCACGACATGATCGCCTCCGTGCGCGACGAACGATTCGATCTCGAGCGAGCCGTCTCTAGGCCGGTCCGAGCACGCGGGCAATCGCCTCCGACAGGCGGGTCCAGCGGCTGCGCTCGAGCGTCAACTGGCGACGGCCCGCGCCGGTGAGCCGGTAGTACTTCGCCCGCTGTTTGCGATCGCTGATCTTCCACGACGCCTCGACCCATCCCTGACGCTCGAGCCGGTGCAGCGCGGGGTAGAGCGAGCCGTGGTCGATGATCAGCACCTCCTCCGAGGTCGCGCGCAGCGCGACGCCGATGCCGTGGCCGTGCTGCGGTCCCCACTGCAGGGTGCGAAGGATCAGGAGATCGAGCGTGCCCTGGAGCAGCTCCGGCTTGTGACGGGTCTTGGCCATAGGTAGGAGGCAATCTACCACCATGGTAGGAGTCTGTCTACTACCTCGCCGCACCGGGGTCGGACCGGGGTCGGACCGGGGTCGGACCGGGGCCGGACCGGGGTCAGACCGGGGTCGGAGCGGGGTCAGACCGGGGTCGGACCGGGGTCGGAGCGGGGTCAGACCGGGGCCGGACCGGGGTCAGACGGGGGCCGGACCGGGGTCAGACCGCGGTCAGACCGGGGTCGGAGTGGGGACGGAGCAAGACCCGAGCGGGTCACGTCAGGATCAGACCCCGCGGTAGCATGTGCGGCTATGCGCATCTGGCTCATTGTCTTGGTAGGGTTGTCCGCGGCCCTGCAATCGCGATCCGGCGGGCCGACCGACTATCCTGTGGCCGATCGTCGCGCCAGGCTCGCGACGGCCTTCGCTGACATCGATCGTCTCTTCACTGATTTCGCCACGACGACGCACGTACCCGGCGCCGCCTGGGGCATCGTCATCGACGGCGAACTGGCCCACTCGGGCGCAGCGGGAGTGCGCGATGTCGGATCGAAGACGCCGGTCGACGCCGATACGGTCTTCCGCATCGCGTCGATGACCAAGAGCTTCACGGCCCTCTCGATTCTCAACCTGCGCGACGAGGGGAAGCTGGCCCTCGACGACCCGGCCGAGCGTTACGTCCCGGAGCTGAAGACCCTGCGCTATCCGACCTCGGATTCGCCGCGGTTGACGATTCGCCATCTACTGACCCACTCGGCCGGGTTTCCTGAAGACAATCCGTGGGGCGACCAGCAGCTCTCAGAGACGGAAGAGAGTCTGACCCGGATGCTGCGGGAGGGGATTCCGTTTTCTACGGCGCCCGGGACGGCCTACGAGTATTCGAACTACGGCTTCGCAATCCTCGGCCGGATCGTTTCGACGGTCTCGAGGCAGACGTACGACGACTACGTTACGAAGAACATCCTGCAGCCCCTCGGGATGACGTCGACCACGCTTCATGCCGACCGCGTGGCGAAGGGCCGGCTCGCCATCGGATACCGATGGGAAGACGAACGCTGGAAAGAGGAGCCGGCGCTGCCGCACGGATCGTTCGGAGCGATGGGCGGCATGCTGACGACCATTCGCGATCTGAGCCGCTACGTCTCGATGTATCTCGACGCGTGGCCGGCGCGCGATGGCGCGGAGACCGGTCCGGTCCGGCGCGCGTCGCTGCGCGAGATGCAGCAGGCGTGGCGGCCGTCCACGACGCGCGTCGTCCTGGACAAGGCGAACCTGTCGGCCCATCTCACCGCGAGCAGCTATGGGTATGGATTGAGCAACACGCAGACGTGTCAGTTCCGCACGGCCGTCGCGCACAGCGGCGGCCTGCCCGGATACGGGTCGCTCATGCGCTGGCTCCCGGAGTACGGCGTCGGCATCATCGCCTTCGGAAGCCTGACCTACACCGGTTGGGGCAACACCGTCGGAGCCGCGTTCGACCGGCTCGAGCAGACCGGTGGGCTGGTCACCCGTGGAGTGGCGCCGTCGGCCGCACTGGTTGCGGCGCGCGGCGACGTATCGAAGCTGGTCGCCCGCTGGGACGACGGTCTGGCCGATCGCATCGCGGCCGAGAATCTGTTCCTCGATCGGTCGAAGGATCGCCGGCAGCGCGAGATCGCGGATCTCACCGCGAAGGTCGGACAATGCTCGCCCCCCGACGCGTTCGACGTCGTCGAGAACGCGCTCCGCGGCAGCTGGACGATGGCGTGCGAGCGAGGTCGGCTGCAGGTGGCAATCACACTGGCGCCGACGATGCCTCCGAAGGTTCAGTACCTGTCCGTGCGTCCGGCGGCGCCGCAACCGTCGGCGCCGGGTCCGTGCGTCTCGTTCTGAACGAGGGGGTGAGCGCAGGGTCGTACGACGATCCCATCCGTCCATCCCGTCCCAACACGGCGAGCCTGAAGGCGCGATCGCCGACTATGGGGCTCCGCGAACGGAATCGCTCCTGGAGCTCATGGTCTGGATCGCCGAACACGAAGTCTCTGTAGCGCGACCGCAGCTCGCCTGGGTCGTCGTCGCCGAACAGGCTGAGCGTACAGTTCGGGTTGAGAAAGACAGGCGACGGCCGCACGCCAATAATCGATGCATAGCTGCTCCACGGCCAGTCTTCCGGCGACGAAACCAACCCCGCCCTGACCGGGTTGAGAGGGACGTATCGACACAACTCCAGCAGATGACGATCCGCTTGCACGACCTGACTCTTGAAGCGGCCCTGGAATACGTGGCCGACGTGGTCGTGACGTTTGTTCCACCACTGCGCGTAGGTCTCGTTCAGCCGCTTCATCGCGTTCGAGAGGTTTCGTGCGGTCGGCTGCAGCGTCGCGTGTGTGTGATTGGACATGAGGCAGTAGTTCCAGACGAACATCTCGAACTCCTGCATCACCTCGCTGAAGAGCGACAGGTAATGCCGGTGGTCCTGGTCGTCATGGAAGATCGTCATGCGACCGTTGCCACGCGTCATCACGTGATAGATAAGATGCGGTTCCTGTACTCGCTTGCCACGTGCCATGCGCGATCAGGATTCACGAAGCGGACCACCGAGGCGCGCCGGGGAATTGCGGGCTTTTTCGCGGGCGCGAACGTTCGAGTACGCAGACACGGCATCGCTCGGACAGCCCTCGGTTTGCAATCACTGCGCTCCTACGGTTCGGCACGAACTCAGTCCAATGACGATCGGACCTGACCCCGCTCCGTCCCGGGTCCGACCCCGCTCTGGCCCCGGTCCGACCCCGGCCTGACCCCGGCCTGACCCCGCTCCGACCCGGGTCCGACCCCGGTCCGACCCCCCGGGGTCCGACCCCGGTCCGACCCCGGTCTGGCCCCGCGTCCGGAGTAGGATCCCCGCGTCAGCTCGAACGATGGAGGCAATGCGATGCGACCTGGAACGCTCCGAACTCTCGCGCGCGCCGCCGGACTGGTGGCGGGCGTCATCGGCCTGGCGGCGCTGACCGGTGTCATCTGGTTCGTCGCCCATCATCGGGATGCGTCGCGGGTGACCGCGGCCACGGCCCAGACGGCGTTCGACCGGCTGCGCGCGCGGTTCGCCGGACAGCCGCCGCTCGTCGACATGGCGCTCCGCGCCAGCCGCGGCACCCCGGGGCGGGCACCCCAGCCCCTGCGCTCGTTCCACACGGTCATCTTCGACCGCCGCGGCGGCGATCGGCTGGTCGAGATGACGGTGCCGTTCTGGTTCGGCCGGAAGTACGCCCGCCACGACGGCTCGTTCGTGTGGCTGGGCGAGCTCTCGTTCCTCGACGATACCGAGTTCGATCCCGAGCCGCTGCGGCTGTCCATCGACGAGATCGAGCGGCACGGGCCCGGATTGCTCGTCGACTACACGCATCCGGGCGGCGGCCAGTTCCTGGCGTGGGTGGAGTGAGCCCGCGGCGGTCGACGGCCGGCTGACGCCGAGTCGATGGCAGGCATCGGACATGTGGCGGTCGGGATGCTGGCCGCACGCGCCAGCTCGCCGGGCGTCCGGGCGACGGTCTTCTGGTCACTGCTGTCGCTGTTGCCGGACGTCGATGTCATCGGCTTCACGCTCGGCGTCCGCTATGCAGATCCGTGGGGACACCGCGGCGCGACGCACTCGCTGCTGTTCGCGGTGGCGACCGGAA
>Ga0075423_10002584_pt1 | contig 16507 bp, 11 predicted proteins | sample SoiMethybrSBSTD2_FD_80114 | JGI IMG/M metagenome (GOLD analysis project Ga0075423, IMG submission 80114) | Bulk soil microbial communities from a Populus tree surrounding site in Tennessee, USA - Soil MetaG P. TD hybrid SBSTD2 | ecosystem: Environmental > Terrestrial > Soil > Tree plantation...
ATCCTGTCGTCCTTCGCCGGATCGTAGCCGCGCGTGTCGCGCGCGAGATCAACGCGCTTGATAACTTCCGCCGGCGCCTTCGCCTCTTTCGGAAATTCGTACGGCGGAAGCGGCTTGGTGGCGTCGAAGATCAGCTTGGTTTCCATCGGCCCCTTCTCCAGGCGGTCGTGGCCGTAAGCGGTCGGATTCAAGTGCGAGCCGAGCGCGTTCGGAATGACGACCAGATCGCGGTCGGCCTGAAAGCGCATCGCCAGAGCCCACAGCACTTGGGTCTCGTTGAAGACATCGATGTCGTCGTCGACGACAATGACGTGCTTGATGTTGGGATCGGTGACGATGGCCGCCATCGCCGCCTGCTTGGGCTCGCCCTCGGCGCGCTTCTTGAGCGCGATATAGCAGTGCGCGCGCGCCGCGCCGGACATCGGCATGTTGACGCCAACGAGGCTCGGCACCGCCTCCTGGATGCGGCGAAACAGGCTTCCCAGCCGCGGCGCCGCGCCGATGATATTGTGCTCGAAATGCGCGCTGTGGATGCTCTGGTAAATGGGATTTTTCCGCATGGTGATCGCCGTCACCTCGATGTAGGGCTGCTCGCCTTCCTTGTAGTAGTAATGCGGCCATTCGCCGAAGGGGCCTTCGTAATGGCGCTTGTGCGGCGGCACGATCCCTTCGATGACGATCTCGCAGCGCGCCGGAACCATTAAATTTACGGTCTCGGCTTTGACCACTTCCATCGGCTCGCCCAAAAACGCGCCGGCGACCTCCAGTTCCTGCCCGATGCCGGCCTGCTTGCTGACGGCGGCCATGTTGAGCGCCGGGTGATGGCCGATCGCGAGCGCCACCTCCATCGGCTCGTTGTGATCCTCGTATTCGGCGCGCACGTAGTTGCCGTGGTTCGCCGGGTTGATCATCAGGCCGAGCTGGCGCTTACCCTGCTTCTGGTGGCGGTAGATGCCGACGTTGACGGCGCCGGTGCCGCGCTCCTTACAGATCAGCGCCGCGGCGTTGATGTAGCTGCCGGCGTCACCCTCGTTGTGCGTCAGCACCGGCAGCAGATCGAGATCGACTTGATCGCCTTTCAAGATCACCTCTTTAACCGGCGCGTCCTTCGCCGCGACCTCTTTCACCGGCACGGGATTGTGCTCGCGGGTCGCGAGATCCTTGACCATCTGCGGCACGGTGGGCGAGCCGAGCGCGAGCGCGAGCCGCTCGTAGCTCGCGCCGAGATTGATGATCAGGGGAAATTTCGAGCCTTTGATGTTTTTGAAAAACACCAGTGGAAACCTGTTCTCGCGCTCGAACTTCTCGACGATCGCCGCCGCCTCGTAGCGCGGGTCGATCTCGCGCTCGACGACGGCGACGTCCTGCGGCCGCTTTTCGAGCAATTCGTCCATGTAGCTGCGCAAGTCCTTGGTCATGGGGGTCACCTCCCGGAACAAACGTTATATCCTGCGCCGATTTGCCGGTGTCAAGGCGGTTGACACGATCGGGCGCTTCTTCTAACAGTCATGGCCGGAGTCTCGTCATGCGCCGGCTGCCCATCAGGTGGGGTCTCAGCCTGCCGAATCGCGGCGTGCTCTTCGGCCTCACCGATATCGATACGATTTTACACGCGGCGGCGCTCGCCGAGAACTCGGGTGTCTTCGAATCGGTTTGGTTCGGCGACAGCCTCATTCACAAGCCGCGGCTCGAATCGATCGTCATGCTGAGCGCCGCGGCGGCGCGAACCGTCACGGTAAGGCTCGGCGTCATGTGCATGGCGAGCTTTCCCGTGCGCCATCCGGTCCTGCTCGCGATCCAGTGGGCGAGCCTCGATCAGCTTTCTAAAGGACGCACGGTGCTCGGGGTCTGCATCGGCGGCGGCCACGATCCGGAGCTTCGCGCCTTCGACGCGCGCCGCAGCGAGCGCGTCGGCCGCATGACGGAAGGTATCGAGCTTTTGCGTAAGCTGTGGAGCGAAGAGGAAGTTAATCATACGGGCAAATTCTACCAATTAGAGAAATGCCGCGTCGTTCCAAAGCCGGCGCAAAATCCCTGCCCGATTTGGATCGCCGTGAGCCCCGACCGCAAAGCGATCGGCGACGCCGTCGTCGACAATGCGATGAAACGCGTCGCGCTGCTGGCCGACGGCTACATCACGATGGGTGTCGAGCCGGCGGAGTTTCGCCGCCGCTGGCAGACGATCGAAGAGAGCGCGGCCGCGGCGGGCAAGGACCTCTCCAATTTCGAGACCGCGATCCACGGCATGGTCAACATCAACGACGACCGCCGTACGGCTTACGCCGAGTCGCAGAATTATTTCCGCCACTATTACAGCCCCGGCTATCCGCCGGAAGAATTGATCAAGGTCTGGCTCGCGCACGGTCCTCCCCAAGCATGCGCGGAGCTGATTCAGAGCTGGATCGACATGGGAATCACAACGCCGGTGCTGCGCTTTACGTCGCGCGATCAGATCGGACAGATCGAGCGCTTTATCGCGGATGTGTTGCCGCTCTTGCGGTTGCAGTGAAAGTCCAAACGTGGCTAAAAGATTTTGTGCCGAATAACGGTTTGCCGGCAGATAGGAAGCCGCATGTTTGAAGATTTAAGGGGATATCTAAAGCATCTCGAAGAAGAGGGCGAGCTCGCACGCGTCGCAGACGAAGTCGATACCAAGTACGAGATCGCGGCCGGCATCCGCAAGACCTCCGACATCGAGGGGCCGGCGCTGCTGTTCGAGAACATCAAGAATTTCCCCGGCTGGCGCGTCCTCGGCGGGCTCTTCGCGACGCGGAAACTCATCGCGATGGGTCTCGGCGTCCCCAAAGATCAGCTGCTCGAGCGCTATCTCACGCTGGAGGACAAGCGCATCCCGCCGGCGACCGTGTCGACCGGGCCGGTGAAAGAGATCCGCTGGACCGGCGCCGAGGTCGATCTGCACAAGCTGCCGATCATCACGCACGCGGGAAAGGACGTCGGGCCTTACGTCACGATCGGCGTGCAGGTCGGTAAAGACCCGGACAACGGCGCGCGCAACTTATCGATCCACCGCATGCTGCTGCTCGGCAAGGACCGCCTGTCGCTGTGGGCGCCGCCGGACCATCATCTAGGCCGGATGATTTTGAAGGCCGAGGAGAAAAAGCGCGGCCTCGAAGTCGCGACCGCGATCGGCGTCGAGCCGGCGATCGTCATCGGCTCGCAGGCGAAGGTGCCTTACGGCGTCGACGAGTATCACGTCGCCGGCGGGCTCCGCGGCGCTCCCGTCGCGCTCGTCCGCTGCGAAACGATCGACGTCGAAGTGCCCGCCTCCGCCGAGATCGTGATCGAAGGCGTCACCGTTCCCGGCGAGCGCGTCGCCGACGGGCCCTACGGCGAATATCCCGGCTGTTACAGCGAGGCAAAACAGGCGCCGGTGCTCAAAGTCACCGCGATCACGATGCGCAAGAATCCGATCTACCAGACCGCGCTCACCGGCATGCCGGTGACGGAGAACCATACGCTCATCGAATACGCCAATGCCGCGGTGATCTATCGCGAGGCGATGAAGATCGTGCCCGAGGTGCGCGACGTGTACGTGACGCCCGGCGGGACATTCCGCCACCACGTCGTCGTTTCGATCAAGAAGCGCCACGACGACGAGGCGCGGAACCTGATCCTCGCGCTGTTGGCGCTCGGCATCGGCCTCAAGCAGGTGACGGTCGTCGACGACGACATCGACATCCGCAACCCCACCGAAGTCGAGTGGGCGCTCAGCACGCGCATGCAGCCCGACCGCGACCTGATCGTCATCCCGCGCCTCGCCTGCTCGACCCTCGATCCCTCGGTGCCGAAGTCGCGCTCGACCGCCGGCTGGGGCATCGACGCGACCGTGCCGGTCGCGGATCGCGCAAAATACGAGAAGGTCCTGATTCCAGGAGTCGACAAAATAAAATACATTTAGTTGTTCGATGCGAGATTTCGAATACCTCGAGCCGACGACCGTCGACGAAGCTTGCGCGATGCTGAAAGATTACGGCGGCGAGGCGCGGCCGTATGCCGGCGGCGCGTATCTATCCATCGTCATGCGCCAGGGGCTGCTCCAGCCCAAGGCGCTCGTCAACATCAAAAAAATCAACGAGCTCAAAGGCATTCGCTTCGACGCCAAGGAAGGTCTTGTCATCGGCGCGCTCACGACCCACCGCGAGCTCGAAACGTCGAAAGTCGCGCGGGAGAAATTTCCGATCTTCGCGCACGTCGAGCGCGAGGTGGCGAACATCCGCGTGCGCAATGTCGGCACGATCGGCGGCAACCTCGCCGCCGGCGAGCCGCTCACGGATCTCGCGCAGGTCTTCATGACGCTCGACGCGCGCGTCGTCATCGCGGGACCTGCGGGGAAGCGCATCATTCCGATTGAGGAATTGTTTTTAGACTTTTATCACACGAGCCTTGGCGACGACGAAATTCTCACGCAGGTGATCGTGCCGCCGCTGCCGCCGCGCTCGGGCATCGAGTACATCCGCTTTTCCAGCAGTTCGGTCGTGGACAAGCCCTGCGTCGGCGTGTGCGTCCGGCTGACGTCGGAAAACGACGACATGTTGAATACCGTCCGCATCGCGCTCGGCTGCGTCGCGCCGACGCCGCTGCGCGCGCGCAACGCCGAGGAGATTCTTTCCGGCAAGCGTTTGTCTCCGGAGCTTATCGAGCAGGCGGCCGGCGCCGCCGCCGAGGAATGCAGCCCGACGAGCGATCTGCGCGGCTCGGAGAAATTCAAGCGCGGCATCGTGCGCGTGCTGGTCCGGCGCGCGGCGGAAAAGGCATACGAGCGCGCGCGGCAAGGGTAGCATGAAGAAGCACATTCGCCTCCGCGTCAACGGCTTAGATCGAGAACTGGAGGTCTCCACGCGCGCGACCCTGCTCGATACCGTGCGCGACCAGCTGGATCTCACGGCGGCGAAGCTCGGCTGCGAGATGCAGGTATGCGGCGCGTGCACGCTGCTCGTCGACGGCAAGCCGGTGAGCGCATGCTCCTATCTCGCGCTCGACGCCGACGGCGCGGAGATTCTCACGACCGAGGGACTCGCCCAAGGCGACAAGCTTCATCCGCTCCAGGAATCGTTCATGGAAATGGGGGCGCTCCAGTGCGGCTACTGCACGTCGGGGTTTTTGCTCGCCGCCAAGGCGCTGCTCGATGAGAATCCGCGGCCGAGCGAGGACGAGATTCGCGAATACCTCGCCGGCAACTTCTGCCGCTGCGGCTGCTACGGCGAAATTTTACAGGCGGTGAAGAGAGCGGCGGGCATATAATATGTCAGAGCGCAGCGACGGCGCGCGCCGGCTCGATTATCTCGCCAAGGTGACCGGCCGCGCGACTTATCTCGCGGACATGAAGCTTCCAGGCGTCTGCCACGGCCGGATCCTCCGCAGCCCCTACCCGCACGCGCGCATCGTCCGCATCGAGGTCTCTAAGGCGGCGAAAATTCCCGGCGTCGTCGCGACGCTCACGCGCGACGACATTCTCGATCACCCGGCGCTCGACCCTTACTACGGTCCGGTGTTCAAAGACCAGACGATCGTCGCGGTGGAGAAAGTGCGCCACGTCGGCGATCCGGTCGCCGCGGTCGCCGCGCTGACGCCGGATGCGGCGGAGGAGGCGCTCGGAGCGATCGAGGTCGAATACGAGGAGCTCGCGGCGATCACCGACGTGCACGAGGCGCTCAAGAAAAACGCGCCGCTGGTGCACGACTACGTCAAAGTCCCCGAGGCGGGCTTCGCCGATCTGGCCGAGCTCCGCCCGGTCGAAGGCACCAACATCTGCACCCATTTCAAGCTCCGGCGCGGCGACATCGACAAAGGCTTCGCGGAATCGGATCATATCTTCGAAGACACCTTCACGCTGCCCGCGGCGCAGCATGCTTTTTTAGAGCCGCACGCCTGCATCGCGCAGGTCGAGCAGGGACAGCGGTTGACTGTCTGGTCGACGACGCAGAATCCGTTCGTCGTGCGCACGCAGCTCGCGAATATTTTCAAGCTGCCGGTCGCGCGCGTGCGCGTCGTCGTACCGTATCTCGGCGGCGGCTACGGCGGGAAGGTCTATCCCAAGGTCGAGCCGCTGACCGTCGCGCTGGCGCTCAAGGCGGCGCGCCCGGTTCGCGTCGTGCTCTCGCGCGAAGAGGTCTTTCACACGATCACCAAGCACGGCGCGGTGATCCGCATGAAGACCGGCGTCAAAAAAGACGGCACGTTGATGGCCCGCGAGTGCGAGGTGCTGCTCGATACCGGGGCCTACGCCGAGATCGGTCCGCGCGTCGCGAAAAAATCGGGCTACACCGCCGCCGGTCCGTACCGCATCCCGCATTTGAAGATCGACTCGATGTCGATCTATACCAACAAGCCGCCGGCGGGCGCGTTCCGCGGCTTCGGCGTCTCGCAGTCCGCCTGGGCGCACGAGTCGCAGATGGACATCATCGCGCACGCGCTGAAGATCGATCCGCTCAAGCTCCGCCTCCAGAACGGCTACGACGAGAACGATACGTTCGTCACCGGCGAGCGGCTCACGAGCATCGGCTTCAAGCAGTGCCTCGCCGAAGTCGCGAACGCGATCGGCTGGGAAGAAAAGCCCGAAACGGCGAAAGACAGGCACGTCAAGCGCGGCAAGGGCATCGCCTGTCTCATCAAGGCGACGATCACGCCGTCGATCTCCTCCGCGGTCGTCAAGCTCAACGAGGACGGCAGCGCGTCGGTTTACGCCGGCACGATCGAGATGGGGCAGGGCTCGGAGACGACGCTCGCGCAGATCGCCGGCCGCGAGCTGGAAATCCCGCTCGAGCGCATCCAGATGCTCGGCGTCGACACCGACGTCGTGCCGTACGATTTAACCACCTCTTCGAGCCGCTCGACGTTCCACATGGGCAAGGCGGTGCAGCTCGCGGCGCAGGACGTGAAGCATCAGCTCAAGCGGATCGTCGCCGAAGACTTCGGCGTCCCGCCCGAACAGATCGGATTTTCGCAAGGCAAAATCCGCCTGCCGGAATCGCTGCTCGACTATAAAGAGGTCATGGCGAAGCGCTTCGGCATGCCTGGCGGAACGCTCGTCGGCCAGGGGCAGGTGAAGACCAAGACGGTCGACGAGCGCGGCGAGAAGACGACCTCGGCGTTCTGGTTCGTCGGCGCCGGCGCCGCCGAGGTCGAGGTCGACAGCGAGACCGGCAAGCTGAAGCTGCTGCGCTACGTCACCGCCGTCGACGTCGGCAAGGCGATCAGCGTCTTGGGTTGCCGCCAGCAGCTCGCCGGCGCCTCGATTACCGGCATGGGACAGGCGCTCTTCGAGGAGCTGGTCTACGACAACGGGCAGCTCATCAACCCGAACCTGATCGACTATGTGATTCCGTCGCTCGGCGATATGCCGCAGAAAATCGAGCCGATCCTCGTCGAAGTGCCGCACAAGGAAGGGCCGTTCGGCGCCAAGGGCATAGGCGAGACCGCGCTGATCCCGGTCGCGCCGGCGATCGCCAACGCGATCTTCGATGCCGTCGGCGTGCGCGTTAAAGACCTGCCGATCAAGGCCGAGAAAATCTTTCTCGCGCTGGAAGAAAAGCGCGGCCAGGGACGATGAAATCAATCGCTTACCGCCGGTTGTTTCTCCTCATCGCTACTCTTTGGCTCTGCGGTTGCGAAACGCAGGCCGTGCGCGACAACCGGGAAATTCTTCGCCGCCAGGATGACGAGATAGCTCAGCTCCGCGCCGAGAATCAAAGGAGGCGCGAGGAAGTGGAGCGCCGACGGAGCGAACAGGAGGAATACGAGGCTTGTCGCCGTGCTTTCGTGAGCTTTGAGCAGGCGCAGGTCGCGAGCAACGCCCGCGCGGCCGAGTCTTATTACCGCGAGGGGCTGGCGCTTTGTCCGCGCGACGACGTCGCCCATTACGAGCTCGGGCGAATTCTCGCCGAAGGCGGCCGGTCGCGTGAGGCGCGGGAGGAATTCGAGGCGGCGCTCAAGGTTAATCCTGATTTCGCCGCTGCCCGCGAAGAACTGGAGAGCTTACCCATGCGGGGTGAAAAATGAAAACGGTCTTTTTCGCACTCCTGTGGCTCTTGTACGCCGCTCAAGCCTCGGCCGTGGACGAGAAAAAGCTCGTCGACATGACCTATCCCTTCTCCGAAGCGACGCAGCACTGGCCGACCGCGCATGGGTTCAAGCTCGACAAGCATACCGAAGGAATGACGCCGGACGGCCACTGGTACGCGGCTTACGATTACAGCTCGGCTGAGCACGTCGGCACGCACATGGACGCGCCGTTTCATTTCGCGCAGGGGAAATGGAAGGTCGACCAGGTGCCGCTGTCGAAGACGATCGGGCCCGCGATTGTCGTCGACGTAAGCGGAAAGGCCAAGGCGAGCGCCGACTATCGGCTCCAGGTGACGGACCTCCGCACCTGGGAGAAGCGCTACGGCAGGATCGCGCCGGGAACGATCGTCCTGCTCTACACCGGCTGGGGCAAATTCTGGCAGGACCGCAAGCGGTATTTCGGCAGCGACCAGCCGGGAGACACGGAAAATCTGCGCTTTCCCGGTTACTCCAAAGAGGCGGCGGAGTTTCTCGTGAACGAACGCAAGATCGCCGCCGCCGGGATCGACACCGCGAGCATCGACTACGGCGCGTCGCGCGACTTCATCGTGCACCAGGTCTTCGGCAAGGCGAACGTGCCGATTTTCGAGAATGTCGCTAATCTCGACAAGCTTCCCGCCAAAGGCGCGACGGTCTACGCGGCGCCGATGAAGATCGAGGGCGGCACCGGCGCGCCGCTCAGAATCTTCGCGCTGCTGCCTTAATCGGCTTCCGCCGCGACCACCGCCGCGTCGCTCGTCTCCGCCGGTCCGGCGGGGTCGGGAATGATCCCGCGCGCGATGAGGACCGGGAGCGCCGCTTCGCGAATCCGCGGCAAAAGCCGCGCAAACCACAACCCTGCAATCGCGCAGCAGAGCCCTCCCGCCGCGACTACGACCCGCGCGCTGAAGCGGTCGGCGAGCGTGCCGGCGAGCAGGCTTCCGAACGGCGCCATGCCGATCAGCATCATCGAGAAGAGACTCATCACGCGCCCGCGCATCCGCTCCGCGGCGAGCGACTGCAACACGGTGTTGGAAGCCGCGATCAAGACCATCCAGCAAAATCCGACTCCCAGCAGGATGACGAGCGAGACGGAAAAGGCCGGCGCGTAGCTGAAGGCGACGAGCCCGAGGCCGAAGCCGACGGTCGTCGCCACGATGATCCTGCCGATGCCGAGGAGTTCCTTGCGCCGGGCGAGAAAAAGCGCGCCCGCCAGAGCGCCGAGGCCGACCGCCCCCATCATCAGACCGAGCGCGTCGGCGCCGCCTTTGTGTACCTTGGCGGCGAAGACCGGCATCAGCGTGATGTAAGGCATGCCGAGCAGGCCGACCGCGCCGAGCAGCAGCAGGAGCGTGCGGATCGGCGCGTTGCGCCCGATGTAGCGAAGGCCTTCGACGAGCGAGCGCGCGATCGAAAGCGACGGCTTCGCGCGCCGCGCCGACTCGGAGACTTTCATCGCGAGGAGGGCCCAGAGGACTGCGAGGTAGCTGAGCGCATTGAGCAAAAAGCAAAAACCCTCGCCCAGCGCCGCGACGAGCACGCCGGCGAGCGCCGGGCCGACGATGCGCGCCGCGTTGATCATCGAGGAATTGAGCGCAATCGCGTTCGGGAGATCTTCCACGGCGACCAACCGATTGACGAGCGTCTGGCGCGCCGGCATGTCGAAGGCGTTGACGATGCCGAGCACCGCGCCGAGGATGAGCAGATGGTAAACCTCGACCCGGCCGCTGATCGTCAGCGCCGCGAGCAGCAGCGCCTGGAACAGCGCGAGCGACTGCGTCAGCAATAGAATGCGCCGGCAGGAATAGCGGTCGCTCACCACGCCGCCGATCGGGCTCAGCGCGAAGATCGGTATCTGCGAGGCGAAGCCGACGGCACCGAGGAGCGTCGCGGATCCCGTGAGGCGGTAGACGAGCCAGCTGAGCGCGACCTGCTGCATCCAGGTGCCGCACACCGACACGAGCTGTCCGGTGAGGTAGAGGCGGTAGTTGCGATGGCGCAGCGAGCGCACGAGCGCCGCGCCGAACGAGAGTTTAAACATGAAAAATTATAGCAGCTTATCGCCGGCGGACCGAACGGCCGTTGGCGCGGTGAACCATGCCGGCGGCGCGGTTCCGCAGCGAGCCGCCCCAGCCGGCGAATCTTTCTTTCCACGCCGCGATCCACCGCAGGTGTGCGACATCGTCGAAGAGCGAGTAGGCGACGGGTGTGATCAGCAGGGTGATTAGCAGCGAGAGCGCCTGGCCGCCGATGATAACCTTGGCCATCGAGGCGCGCGACGCGGCGCCGGGACCGCGGCCGAGCGCCATCGGCAGCATGCCGAAGATGAGCATCAGCGTGGTCATGAGGATCGGCCGCAAGCGGGCGTGGTTCGCTTCGATGATCGCCTGGTCGCGCTCCATGCCCTGCGCGCGCAGCGTATTGGTGTAGTCGATCTGCAGGATGCCGTTCTTCTTCACGATGCCGAAGAGCATGAACAGGCCGAACATCGCGTAGATGTCCATCGGCTGGCGCAGCAGGATGAGCGACAGCAAAGCGAAGGGAATCGTCAGCGGCAGCGCGAGCAGAATCGTGATCGGATGGAAAAAACTCTCGAACTGCGCCGCGAGCACCATATACATGAAGATGAAGCTGAGCCCGAAGGCGTAAATGAAGTTGGCTCCCGTCTCGGCCAGCACCTTGGCGCGGCCGGTGAAATCGGCGGTGTAGTTCTGCGGCAGATCGAGCTCGCGCACGAAACCCTGGATTTTTTGCACCGCCTCGCCGAGCGGCAAGGTCGGCAGGAGATTGGCGACGATCGTGACTTTGCGCTGGCGGTTGTAACGGTCGATCTCCGAGGGCCCCAAATCTTCCTTTAGATCGACCAGGTTGGCGATGCGCACGAGCTGGCCGTTCTTGCCGGGCACGGTGAGGTTCATGACCGCCTGAGTGTCGTCGCGCTTGGTCTTGATGGCGCGGATCCAGACGTCGTATTCCTCGCCTTCCTCTTTGTATTTCGACACCGGCTCGCCGCCGACGAAAGTCTGCAGCGTGTCGGCGACGTCTTCGATCTGGATGCCGAACTCCGAGGCCTTCTTGCGGTCGACCAGCGTCCGCAGCTCCGGCGTCCGCACGGACAACGTCGTGTCGATGTCGACGAGCCCCGGGATGTCGCGCATCCGCGCGATCAGTTTGTCCGTGTATTCCTGCAATTTCTCGAGACTCGGGCCGCGCAGATTGAACTCGAGATCGGTCTGGCGCACGCCGCCGCCGCTGAACGAGTTGACGCCCTGAACGCTCACACGCAGGTCGGGGTATTCCTGGAACATCTTGCGCGCGTCCGCCATCACCTCGAATTGCGTGAAGTCGCGCTGGGAGAGATCGACGAGGCGCACATAGATGTCCGCGAGCGTCACGTCGCCCTGTCCGGATTTGATGTTCCCGGTCGTGTCGCCGATCGTGGTCAGAATGTTCGTCACGCCGCGGAGCTTGCGAATGCGCTCTTCGAGCTCGCGCATCACGCGGTCGCTCTCGGCGAGCGTCAGGCCTCCGGGCGTCTGGACGATAACTTCGAACTCGCTCTGGTCGTCGGTTGGGATGAAATTTTTGCCGATTGCGGAAAACAGCGGGACGATCCAGAAAACCGTGAAGATGCCCGCGGCGACGACGACCCAGCGGTAGCGCAGCGACCAACGCAGGATCCAGCCGTAGGATCGATCGATCCAGGAATAGAAGCGGCTTTCTTTCGAGGACTTGCCGGCGTGCTTGGGCTTCAAATAACGCGAGCTCAGCATCGGCGTTAGCGTGAAGGAGATGAGCAGCGAGACGGCGACGGAGAACGCCACCGTCGAGCCGAAGCTCGAAAAGAAGCGGCCGACGCGGCCGGCCATGAACGCGAGCGGAACGAAAATGACGATCAGCGAGAGCGTCGTCGCCATGACGGCGAGGGCGATTTCGCGCGTCGCCTTGGAGGCCGCGCTGCGCGGCGATTCGCCGCGCTCTTCGACGTGGCGGAAGATGTTTTCCAGCACGACGACGGCGTCGTCGATGACGATGCCGACCGAGAGAATCAACCCCAGCATGGTGATGTTGTTGAGCGTGAAGCCCATGATGCGCATCAACGTGAAAGTGGAAATGATCGACGCGGGAATCGCGACCGAGGCGATCACCGTGCTGCGCCAGTCGTGCATGAAGAGAAAGACGGTGAAGGCGACGAGCAGCGCGCCGAGGATCAAGTGGAGCTTGACCTCCTCGTAAGAGGCCTTGATGAAGCGCGACTGATCGACGATCACCTCGCTGCGGATATCCTGCGGCAGGACGCCGCGGAGCTGCGCGAGCCGCGCCTTGACGCGGTCGACGACCTCGACGGTGTTGGTCCCCGACTGCTTTCGCACGATCAGCTGGACGGCGTTCTCGCCGTCGAGGCGCGCGAGGCTCCGCTGCTCGACGACGCCGTTTTCCGCCGCGCCGATGTCGCGGATCATGATCGGACGGCCCTGGAAATTGCCGACGATCAGATCGTTGAAATCCGCCGCGCTGCCGATGCGCCCCATCGTGCGCAGCACGAGCTCGCGCCGGCCCTGGTCGATGCGGCCGCCGGGAATCTCGATGTTCTGTCCCTGGACCGCGCGCTTGATCTGGGCGATGGAGAGATTGTAGGCGGCGAGGCGGTCGGGATCGACGTTGATGTTGACGGCGCGCTCCTGCCGCCCGACCATGATCACCTGGCCGACGCCGCGGAGCGATTCGATGTCCTCTTTGATCTGTTTGCGCGCGATCTCGCTCAGCTCGCGGAGGTTGCGCTTGCCCGACACGGCGATCTTCATCACCGGCATCGCGTCGACCTGGAACTTCTGGATCACCGGCGGATCGGTGCCGGTGGGCAGCTGCGAGAGAATCGTCGAGACCTTGTCCCTGACTTCCTGCGCGGCGACATCGCCGTTCTTCTCCAGGATGAACTGGACGGTAATGATGGAAATCCCGTCCTTGATCACCGCGCGCAGCTCGTCGATGCCGTCGATCGTGCTGATCGTATCCTCGATCGGCTTGGTGACGGCGGTCTCCATCTCCTCGACGCTCGAGCCTTTGAGCGTCGTCGTAACGGTGACGGTCGGAATATCGATGTTGGGATAGAGATCGACGCCGAGACCGCGGTAGGAAAAGATGCCGAGCACCACGAGCGCGGCGATCAGCATCGTGGCGAAAACCGGCCGTCGGATACAAATATCGGCGAGATTCATGGCTGCGGCGCTCCGTCGCGCGGCATGACCGGTCCGGTCACTTTGAGCTTCGTGCCGTTGTTCACGCGCGTCAGGCCGGAGATGATCACGAGCTCGCCCGGCCTGAGGCCGGAGGCGATCTCGACCTCGTTCGTGCCGACGCGGCCCGCGGTCTCGACGACGCGCTCGCGCGCGACGTTATTTTCCGCGACGAAGACCTTGCTTACGCCGGCGAACGAGACCACCGCCTGCTGCGGCACGGTGAGCGCGTTCGGATCGACCTTCGTCGTCACCGACGCATGAGCGAAAAACCCCGGCTTCAAGCGGCGGTCGGGATTTTCCACCAGCCCTTCGACGAGAAACGAGCGGCTCGTCACGTCGGAAGAGGGGCTGATGCGGCTGAGCTTGCCGCGGAAAATCTCGTTGGCGAACGAATCGACCCTGATCTCCACCGCCTGGTCGCCATGGATGTCGGGCGCGAAGCGCTCGGGGATCATGCCGCGGAGCTTGAGCGGATTATCCTGCACGATCGTGAAAAACGGCGCGCCCACTTTCACGTATTCGCCCGCCGACACCGAGCGCTTGCTGATCGAGCCCGCCAGCGGCGCGACGATGACCGTGTCGCGCAGTTTCTTTCGCGCGGTGTCGAGCTGCGCCTCTTTGGAATAGGCCGCGGCGAGCGACGCGCGCGCCTCCTCGATGCTCGACTGATAATTGGCGCCGCTCATCTTCGCCCGGGTCTCCGCGGTGTCGTAGTCCTGCGCCGCGACGAGCTGCTTCTCATGGAGCGTTTTCATGCGCTTCAGCGCCAGCTGGGCGTCGTCGAGGTCGGCTTTCGCCCGGGTGACGAGCGACGTCTGCTTGACGTCGAAATCCTGCGGCGGCGTCTTGTCGAGGCCGAGCTTGGCGAGGTTCTCGCGCAGGTTGCTCTCCATTTGTCTGATGGCGTAGCGGAACTCGGCGTCGTCGATCCTGGCGAGCGTCTGGCCCCGCGCGACGCGGTCGCCGAGGTCGGACGCAAGCGAGGCGATCCTCCCGTCCAGCTCGCTCGAGACCGTCACCTCCTCGTTCGCGAACAGCGTCCCGACGAAATCGACCGAGCGCGCGACCTTCTGCGCGCGCACCGGCGTGACGGTGACCGCCAGCGGCGCCTCGGCCAGCGGCGCTTGATTCTTGGACGCGGCGGTGTCGCGGCCGCAGCCCGATAGGGCGAGCGCAGAGAACAGCGCCGCAAGGAGCGCATTGGCGACCCGGATTCTCATAGACTCACCCCGCCGCGCCGCGCGCGTGCTTTCGAACCAGCAGCCCGACGAACGCGAGCAGCTCCTCGATATCGCGCTCGAGCGTCTGCGCGCCCCGGCCCATCATGCGCCGCCCTGCGGCGCTGACGGTCATTTCGTTGATAAAGAAGGCGGCCTGCGCCGTATCCATGGAGCGGAAGATCCTCTTGCGCACGCCTTCGTCGAGGCATTGTCTCAGCCTTTCCTCGTGGCGATCGCGGTATTTGAACAGCCGCCGCGCGTGCTGTCCTCCGGGGCTGTCGCGAAGGAGGCGGCGGTCGAGCAGGAGCACGCGGATGAGATCCCTTTGCTCGTCCATGATCGCGAGCTGCGCGCGCAGCGTTTGCGCGAGCCGCTCCCAGGGCGGAGCGTCGGCGTCGACCTCCGCCGCGATGCGCTCGACCAGCTCGGAGGATATCTCTTCGACGGCCGCGAGGATGAGCTGCTCCTTGTTCGAGAAGTAGAGGTAGACCGCGCCCTTGGTGAGCCCCGCCTCGGCGCTCACGCGCTCCATCGTGACCGCGTCGAAGCCGCCCTGCGCGATCACCTTGCGCGTCGCCTCGAGCAGCGAGCGGGTACGGTAGCCGTTCAAAAGCTCCTTGCGACTCGTCTTTTTGGCGCTTGACTGAATCATGGTTTAGTATACTAAATAGGTGTTCAGTGTACCCACTCGCTAGTGGGATTGTCAAATACCCTTTGTGCTTTCCATAGGGGAAAAAAAGGGGTATAAACGCAGTCGGCTTACGAGGGATTATGGCCGGAAATAAAATCGCAACCGCTCTGCTTTCGGCTGTGGTGTTTTTTTGCGCGACTTCCGTTTCGCTGTTCGCCGCCGACGCTCCGGTTCCTCCTGCGCCCGTCGCTCCTCCTCCTATTCCTCCGACTGCGCCGGCGCCCGTCGTCGTTCCCGCTCCCGCCGCCGGCCCGGTGCTGACGCTCGATCAAGCGGTCGCCAACGGCCTCGACTATCATCCGAGCATCAAGCAGGCGTTCGAGAGAATCGGCGCGCAGGCGGCGGTCCTGCGGCAGCAGCTCGCCGCCTACTATCCGACGATCGCCTTGAACAGCCAATGGTCGCGCAGCAACCAGTCCGGAGGCAGCAACGTCGCCTCGCATTCGAACGATTTCGTGCAAATCTCCCCGACGGCGACCATGATACTGTACAATTTCGGCAAGCGCGAAGGGACGGTGCAGTCGGCGCGCGATACGCTGGATGCCACCCGGTTCAATCTCAAGACCACCGCCGATACCGTCGTGCTCGGCGTCAAGCAGGCCTTCTACTCTTACCTCCAGGCGCGCGCGCTGGCGCGCGTCGCGGAAGAAACGGTGCGCGACCGCGACCTCATCGTGCAGCAGGCGCGCGCTTTCTTCGAGGTCGGCACGCGCGCGAAGATCGACGTCGCGCGCGCCGAGGCGAACCTGTATAACGCCCAGTCGGGCCTCATCGGGGCGCAAAATGCGATAAGAGTCGCATGGGTGACGCTGAAGAACGCGATGGGCTTGCCCGATCTGCCCGATAACGTCGTCGTTCCCGACCTGTCTACCGACCAGATTCAGAACTTCGCCACCGTCGCATTTCCGCTCTCGCTCGACCAGTCGCGCAAGCAGGCGTACGACGTACGTCCGGAGCTCAAAAGCTTCGACGCGCAGCTCCGCGCCCAGGACCAGACGATCGCGACCAACCGCCGGGGACATTTCCCTGATATAATACTCGACGCGAACGAGGCGTGGAGACACGTGAGTAATGATGTGGTTAAAGTCTCAATACTCGATCATACAGATACAAAAAATGACAATCTCCCTGTTTTTCCTCTGAGATCCAGTTTCAACGTCCGGCTCAGCATCAACATCCCCATCTTCGACGGCTTTCGTACGACTAATAGAGTAGAAGAGTCGGTCCGGACCTATTACGCGATCCGCGCGCAGGCCGATCAGCAGAAACAACAAGTTGCCTTAGAGGTCGAGCAA
>Ga0075423_10002585_pt1 | contig 16507 bp, 19 predicted proteins | sample SoiMethybrSBSTD2_FD_80114 | JGI IMG/M metagenome (GOLD analysis project Ga0075423, IMG submission 80114) | Bulk soil microbial communities from a Populus tree surrounding site in Tennessee, USA - Soil MetaG P. TD hybrid SBSTD2 | ecosystem: Environmental > Terrestrial > Soil > Tree plantation...
CCAGTCACGCGTCCTCGCCAATTGCGGGGCCGCGAACGTTCGTGATGCCTTTGTACGCTTGACCGGTGGCGAGCATTTGGTGGGCGAGCCCGAATGAACAGCAGCGACAGGCCGAGCACCATTTCTCTCGTCTCTCCGCCAAAAGGCTTTACGCCTGGCCAATTCGCAATTTGCTTAAAAGGTATCGTTTGGCGCGAGAGTCTCAGGTTCCTGCATCAGCGCGAACGCTTCATCTCGGCGTTGGTTCGCCCTCTCGTCTGGCTATTCATTTTCGCCGCTGGATTCCGACAAGTCCTCGGCCTGTCCATCATCCCCCCTTATCAAACGTATATCCTTTATGCTGAGTACATCACCCCCGGTTTGATTGCGATGATCCAGCTGTTCAATGGCATGCAGTCATCGCTCTCAATGGTGTACGATCGTGAAATGGGCAACATGCGTACGTTGCTGGTAAGCCCATTTCCGCGCTGGTATCTTCTTTGTTCGAAGCTGATCGCCGGCACAGCCGTTTCGTTACTGCAGGTGTATGCATTCCTGCTGATCGCGCGGTTCTGGGAGATCGGGCCGCCCCCTGTTGGCTATCTGCTGGTGCTGCCGGCGCTTGTGCTCTGCGGCCTTATGCTCGGCGCGCTTGGCATGCTCATTTCCTCTGCCATCAAGCAGCTTGAGAACTTCGCAGGCGTTATGAATTTCGTGATCTTTCCGATGTTCTTTGCCTCATCGGCACTATACCCGCTCTGGCAGGTGCGCGAGAGCAGCCCGCTGCTCTACTATATTTGCGAGTTCAACCCTTTCACGCATGCCGTCGAGCTCATCCGCTTTGCCCTCTATGCGCAGGTGAACTGGCTCTCCCTTGCCGTCGTGGTGGGGTGCACCGTCCTATTCATCCTCGGCGCCATCCTCGCCTACGATCCTTCGCGCGGGCTCATCACGCGTCGAGGCGAAGCTGCAGGTGCAGCATGAAGCACGGGATCATTGCAGGACTGGCCGTTGTCACTCTGCACGCCACCGCGATTGCCATGGATGCACGTCATCCAGACTGGCCCTGTCCTCAGATCGTGGTGCCCAAGCTTTCGATCGCGGCCTTCTGGACTGGCCCCGAGATCGATGACGTCGGCGATGCCTGGACGAAAGATCCAACAGTTCAGGGTCTCGTGCTTCAGCTAGCAGGACGGCGCACACCCCTTGCAGATGCGGAAAAAGGCGCCGCCGACTTCATCGTCGGAACGAGTGCCGAGAAACAGCTCAAAGCAAAGCTGTTGTTCGCCGGCCTTTTCGCCACACTCAGTCGAGAACGCGATGACGTCATGGCCGGCATCTGGCGCTTCTCGTTGCGACAGCAGCAGTTGAGGGAAAAAATCAGCGCCGAACTGACCAATTTGCGTGCGCAGCAGGACGCGCCGAATCAGGATGAGACCGCGATCGAAAAGCTTGCCGACCAAATTGCTTGGGAAACCCGTGTGTTTGACGAGCGCCGACAGACAGTTGGCTACGTGTGCGAGGTGCCGTCTACGATCGAACGTCGACTATTTTCGCTGGCACGGGTCATTCAGCAGAAACTGGACTGAACGAGCAGGCACCCATACTGTCGGTAACCTAGACGCGCGGGCATCATCTTAAGAGCTTAAGCAGTGCCCGGCCAGCCTTTGTTCTCAATTCCTTTGCATCCAGCGTCCCGTCACGATCCGGATTAGCGGCGTTGAAGCGTTTCTCGACAACTGCAAGGTATTCGTCCTTTGTCAGCGTCTTGTCGTGATCGGGATCCGCGGCGTCCAGCTCCTTCGCCGTAAGGCGGCCGCGAAGCTCGCGCCGATCGAGGGTTCCATCGTGATCGCGGTCGAGGCGATCAAATACAGCGGATGCCGCTTTTTTGGCCTCTGCAAGATCAATCGTGCGATCGTTATCAGTATCAAGTCCGTAGAGTGGATCGCCTGACCTCGCGAATGCGAACCTTGGGAGCGCGGCCAAACCGAGCGTGACTGCAACACTGAGAATAGCTTGCCGCCTGGATACTATCATTTGATTTTCTCACGATGACGTGGGCCTCATTTGACTTGAGCACAAAGGCATCCGCATTGGAAGCAGCTGTCCACCTGTGAATCGAAATCACCTGGCAGCGTGGCATTTCGCCAAGGCCAGAAGCGGACGTTCAGCGAAGACAGAGGGTGTCTCGCTCTCGCGCCTCTACAGAATGTGAAGCGCAGCGCCCATACTCCGGATCTTGGCCTCCAATATCGAGCGGCAGGGCAGTCCAACTGACTGAATCGCATACGCTACCGGACGAGGCGTTACCGCAGGCCTCGACGAAAGTCGTGGCTCCTGGGGGAAGCGTAATGTTGAAGGAGAAGATATTCTCGTTGTTGGTCTGGACACCCTGCGAGGCTCCGTTCACCTTCAACTCGATGTGCGGCAAGTTGGAATAGACGTGTACGGTGATATTGCCACCTGGACGCGGATTGTAGCGCTGCTGGGTGACGTGGACAGTCGGCTGACCCGACCAGTTCGCTTTATACCAGTAAAATGCGTCTTTCCGCGTCGCGCGGTCGTAAGTCACGAGTCCTTTGTCGTTCCGACCAGGCGTGTCGCCTTCATTGCGACTGTCGCTGGCGAAATCAAACATGTTCCAAACAAACTTGCAGCAAAGGTGTTTGCGAGTTTTCATCGACTTCCAGTATGTCTCATGGAAGAACGACTGCCACTCCTCCGGATGAAACGGACCACCTGGATTGGGTTGTGAAGTGAGAGATTGGTGCTGTCGCACGCTTGCCCCAGCGCCATACTCGCTGACGCACAGTGGCCGTCCCGGGAGCGATTGGTGCAGGCCATCGATGTAATCGGCAAGATCAGACGGACTGCCCCCGTACCACCCGAGATATACGTTGTATCCAATGACATCGGCCGTGCTTCGGACCGCCACGCCATCGATTCCGCTCATGGTTGCGAGCGCGGTGAGCCGACTAGGATCCTCGGCCTTGGCCAAGCCGATCAGTGACTGGACCGTCGCTGTTGGATCGTCGCCGGCACGCGCTCCCAACTCATTCCCGACGCTCCAGAAGGCAATCGAAGGATGATTGTAGTTTTGACGGATAAGCTCCAGCAATTGCTTCTGAGTCGTAGCCAGGTACGCAGGAGTTGCCTTCACGGAATCGATGTTTGGAATCTCCGCCCAGACGACGAATCCGAGTCTATCAGTCAAATCGTAAACGTGTTGGTTGTGTTGGTAATGCGCCAATCTGACGGCGGTCGCGCCGATCTCAGCGATCAGGCTAAAGTCGCGGTCGTCATCATCCGACGACGTGGCCCAACCGCGATCGGGCAGGTCTTGGTGACGGTTGACGCCATGAAGATCGAGATATTTCTCGTTCAGAAAGAAACCTTGCTCGGCATCGACTCGAAATGACCTGAAACCAAGAGGCTGAACGATCATGTCGCGCGCTTGGCCGCCGGTCGAAACAACGGTGTATGTCGTGTAGACGTACGGATCGTCGCGGCCTTGCCACAGATGCGGATTAGTGACGCTGGTTTGGACGCTAAACGGAACGGACGCTTTGGCATCGGCATGGACGACAGCGCTGAGAACCGTCAGTACACTTTGGTCGGCGCCGACGACCGTCGTTTGCACTTCAATATCTTGGGCGGATATGTCGCCATTGTAGACGTCGCCGCGTACCTCCAGTGTCGCTGATGCGGCACCGACTTTGCTCGGCGCAAGAAAGATGCCAGGTGACGCGTAGTTGCTCATCACAATGTGAACGGGCTCAACCGTGAGAACATGCACTCCGCGATAGATTCCACCGAAAAAAGTAAAATCACCCGTAAGGGGTGCGACATCGGGAAACGAAGCGTTGCTCACCCGCACTGCAAGAACGTTATCGCCGCCAATGCGAACAACCGAGGTCATTTCGAACCGGAACATTCCGAAGCCACTACGATGCTGGCCCAGGTAAACGCCGTTCACCCAGACATCCGTTACCGTGTTGACGCCATTGAAGTGAACGAAAATTTGACGGCCAGCTTCGCTGGCATCGATAAAGAAATGACGACGGTAGAAGCCAGGTCCGCGATAATAGTCGTTGCCGCCATCCTGGCCGTCGTGGGCGTTCCAGGTGTGGGGGATAGAGATGATGTCCCAACTTTGGTCGTCGAAGGTTCCCTGTTCTGCGCCGGTCACATCGTGTCTGACAAACCGCCAACCATCGACCAACGACGTGTCGCGTCGGATCTCCGCAGGTGGCGTGAACGTTTGCGCCGGAGCCATGCCGAGTGAAGCGCAGAGAAACAAGATTGTCCCGACGATCACGCGGTTCATACCGACCTCCCAAAGATCACGGCGGGGCCGCCATTCAAGGATACTAATTCGGCGTTTTTTGAGCGTGTTGAACTATGGTAGCAATGTTTCGCTTTGGTCATTATCGATGGGATGCGCGCTTTCACCGGGTACCACTACGAGCGCAAAGCTTGGAATCGTACCCTCTTACGGACTGCAGACAGTGAAGCGGCGCGAGTTAGTCAAATTTATCGGCGGCGCTGGGGCATTTTGGCCCGTGCTGATATTTGCAGCGCTGGCACTGTGGTTTTCCGCTGGGCGCCCACCGGCTGCCGAGTACGGCGCCATACCACTGGTCGTAGCCGATTTCGATTACGAAGACACTTCAGGGGAAACGGAGGACAAGCGGGCGGCATACACGGCACGCGTGAAGACGTTCCCCAGTCTCCTGCGAGAGCGGTTAACAAGAGAGGACAGGTACAAGGTCTTGGGGCTCGATTGTGCTAAAGTGACCTGTTCAGCCGATAGTATTGGCGCGGAAGATCTTGTCGCGGCTGCGCTGAAAGCCGATGCGCGGTTCTTAGTCTATGGACGCATCCACAAAATGAGTACGCTCATCCAGTGGGGCAGCATTCAGGTCGTCGATGTACAGCGCAAGCAGCAGTTGCTGAACCGCCTCTTCTCGTTCCGGGGTGATACCGATGAGGCGTTTCGCAGGGCGGCAGAATTCGTCAGCGAGATGTTGAAGGACGCTACGCCGAAATTGTAAGCGCGGGCAGGCACAGTGACGCCAGATTACGACTACTGGGCTGCCGCCTCGATCGCACATATGCGGAAGGTCGCACATTGCTGGCCAATCTTCAGCGCGGCTGAAGTCTGCGCTATAGGCGTTATGCAATTCATAAAAAGGCCCTGCACTCATCGATGTTAATGCTGCTTGCGTTCGTTCGCGATATACACGCACAAACCAACCATGCTCAGAATGAACAGTGAAAACTCCCACTGGTCAAAAAACAGCGGCAAAACAATCGCCAAAGATAAAAGCGCCATTGCGGCGCCGGAAAATGATTTACCGATGCGGCTCACTCACGAAAAGTAGCCCCCGGCTGGCTACGACTACAAGAAGGAAAAGTTCAACTGATCCATCGACACCAGGCGAAAAACCCAACTATCTTTCGATGGAATCGAAAACGCAGTTCAATCATCGAAATTGAACAATTACTGTTTCACCGTAAGCGCAGTTCGTGCATTCAAATGTTCGCTGATCGTATCCGTCTTCATCGCATGGCTCAATCTGCGCAAGAAGCATGATCATGCCGCACTTGGGGCATCGCCGTCTTCCCATCGGCGCTTCCGTTGGATCGAATTTGTTTGGCTGAGGCATGTGTACGCCCAAAACGGAAACATCTTTATCCGATACTAGACGATCATAATTCAACGTGAAAGTTATTCTGTCGGGTTGCCGACTTATTCACGCTATTCATGCGCCCGTCTATGCATTCGCTGCAGTTACCGGATCTGGGGGCGTCGGGAGACACCGTCGCCAGTGTCGGCCGCAGGGAGGGTTCGCCAAGGGTCCGAAGCGGACATCAAGTGCCGCCTACGACATAGCGTGCAATCAATGCCAGCCCTACGATAATCATCGGCAGTCCCACGACGATAAAAAGAACGTAGGCCCCAACCCGGTCGAAATCGTCGAGCCTGGACACGAATTTCGAGTACCTTGTCGCCGTAGCGGTAAGCAGAATCAATATGACCACCCCAATTACTACGGGCAACACGTTGGAGCATCCTTCTGGTAAATGATCTCAAGTTCCCTCGCAGCTCGCCATCTGCTGCGACTGTGCCTAACGTTCTGCACCATGGCTTGGTTTCAGTCCGCGCTTTGGCATTTGGCGGTGTTTTTTTGGTGCCGGGCATGTCCGTTTTCCCCCAATAGCGGCATGTGCGGTGCAACTACGGATGCCGCTAAGGGCCAGAAGCATTACTCCTGTGCATGAGTTGTCTGTGGCCGGGTTTCAGGCATCATCAGCAAAACCACAGCAAACGCGGTCGCCGCGCTGGCTGTTAGGGACAAAAACGCGATTTCGTTGCCAAACCGATCACTGAGATACCCGGCAAAAACCATGCTGACCGAGGCGCCGAGCCCGGTCGCGGTGCCGACAAATCCTTGCGCGAGATTGAAGTGGCCGGATCCATAGGTGACGTCCACGACGACCAAAGGTATCAGAACGCTAAGCACCGCCGCCGACATGCCATCCAGCACCTGGATGATGACGAGCAAATACGGATCGCGCACAAATGCAAACAGCATTCCGCGGAATACGAGCGCGCCCATGGCGATGAGCAAGAGCGGACGTCGTCCCCAACTTTGGGCCCGCCGGCCAACCCAGGGAGACATTGCCGCGACTACAATCTGCGGCACGATCATGCAGGTTGCGATCAGCGCAGGCGCCCAGGTAGCGGACTGCGTGGTCATGAAGCTTCCTACCAGTGGGAGCATCGCCGCGTTGGCGAACTGAAATAACATCACAACCAGGGCAAACTCGAGCAGCGGCCGGTTGCGCGCAAGAACTGCAATGCTTGTTGTCGATGGGCCTTTGTCATCCGTTCTTGGAATGGCGCCATGTGCCCGGTCCGGATTGATATCGTCCGCTCGTATGCACGCTAGCGCCAATACTGTAGGAATCGCCAGAGCGACCGTCACCAGAAACACGGCACGGCTCGACAACAAATATCCAAATGTACCCATTACCGCCGCGGCCACTCCTGCACCAATGGAGGCGAAGCGGGCATTACGACCCAATCGTTGGCTGATCACCGATCGTCCGACAAGGCCCAAACTGATGGCGGCAATCGCCGGGCCCAACACGCAGCTGCTGACCGCGTGGAGCAGCGCGGCGCATAGAACGACTGGAAAGATTGGCCAGACGGCATAAGCCAACGCGCTCACGCCGATCATTGCGACAGCCAGACCGGCGACCAATCGCTCGGACCGCGCCCAATCGACCAGTGCTCCTCCCGGCACCTGACCAAGCAGCGAAGTCAATCCGCTCACGGAAAGAATCAGGCCGATCTCAACCTGAGTCCATTTCTCCGTCGTTAAATAGACTGCGACGAAGGGACCAAAACCGGTCTGCACATCGGCAAGAAAGAACACGAACCAATCGAGGCCGCGCGTGCTGCGAACCGAAGGTCCGCGGCGCTGAGGTGCGTCGGCAGCCAAGTGGCCAGCTCTCTCAACATGATCGATACGTTGCGTTGCTTGCGCAAACAGGTCATTTCTCCGGTGTCGTTGCGGGTGGAAAATCCAACGGCTCCAGGGCACCGGTTGAGCCGATGACAACAACCGGATTGCCCTCCCGATATTCAGGCGCGGTCTTCAACTGATCCCGGGTCGCTTCAAGCTTTATGTCGTCGCGGTTCTTGACCGCACCGGCAAAATGCAAAGCGTTCCAGCTTACCGCAATCTTGCGACTTCCAACCCCAAGAAAACCGCCAAAATCTATAATGGCGGCGCGCGCCTGCCCCGCCGGATCGACCATGATGTCGACGATACGACCCATGTCCTTGCCATCAGCCCCCTGCACCGTCCTGCCAAGGATTCCCCGCACTGCCGCACCATCAATAACGGTAACAGAAGGTTCTGCCGCCGCAGGTGGCGATTCAGGCTTGGGATTATCCGTGGCTGGCACGACTTGCGGCAGAGTTACGAGCAGAATCGCAGCCAGGATGACGCCAATGTCGGATCGCTTCGCGCCCACGAAGCCCTCCTTATCCGAACGCGGAAAGGCGAAAGCCGAAATCACCGCGATCGGCAATGGTTTCACAGTGTCGCAACCGCCTCACGCGCGCTTTGCTATCAACGGATCGAAAAACGAATCGTAATGGTCAGACGACAATCTGATCACGCGGCACGTCTGGTCAGTCGATTCATTTCGCGGAACATCAGTTCGTAGTAAGCGCCTTTACGCTTCATCAGTTGATCCGGCGAGCCATCTTCGATCACGCGACCGGACCTTAGCACGACAATACGGTCGAAATTGCGCAAGCTCGAAAGCCGATGCGCAATCGCTATGACGGTGCGTCTCTGCATCAGCCGCAGGAGCGCTTCGCGAACAGCTTCCTCGGAATCGCCGTCCAGTGAGGCCGTGGCCTCATCAAGCAACAGGATCGGTGAATCCTTCAGGAAAGCGCGTGCAATGGCGATGCGCTGGCGCTCGCCGCCCGAGAGTTTGACACCGCGATCGCCGACGACCATCGCGAAGCCGCCAGGAAGCTCGTCGATGAATTCGCATCGTGCCGCTTTGGCGGCCTGCATTACCTGATCGTCGGTTGCGTCGGGTCGGCCATATCGGATGTTTTCCATAATCGATCGCTGGAAAAGGGAGATGTTTTGCGGAACCAGGGCGATTGCCGAACGGAGGCTATCCTGAATAACACGAGTAACATCCTGGCCGTCGATGAGGATACGGCCGCCCTGGACATCATAGAAACGCTGGAGCAGAGCGAACAGAGTGGATTTGCCGCCACCGGATTCACCCACCAATCCGACACGTTGATTCGATTCGATTCGAAGACTGAATGTCTCGAAAACGCGACGTCCACCAAGATAATTGAACGAGACATTGTCGAATTCGATGGACGCGCCACGCTTAACAAGCGGACCAGCCTCAGGGTGATCCCGCAGCTGGTGTTGGGCCAATAGTGTTTCAAGCGCTTCCGAGAGGCGCGCCACATGCTGCGTCACGTCAACCAGCGCCACCGCCAGGTCGCGTGTGGCGTGGAGGACGGATAGTCCCAGTGTGCAAGTCAGAACAACATCGCCAGCGGTGGCTTGGCCGTGTTGCCACAGTGTGACCGCCCAAGCGACCAGTCCGATCGTGACGGCGGCTGTTACGAGGGCGTGCGCAATCCTCAGCCGTTCCAGATAGAGAAGGCTTCGGCGGCGCGCCGCGATTTCGCAGTCAACCTTCGCGCCGAAGCGATCAAGCTCGCGTCTCACCGCGCAAAATGCCTTGACGACAGGCATGTTGCTGACGACATCGACCATCTCCCCGTCGACGGCCGCCGCCTTGCTGGCAAAATCGTGATGAAGAGGTTTGCCAGCCGCTGCAAGCCGGAACATGGCAACGACAATCACACTCCCGGCAACACTTAGGACGCCCGCCATTGGGGGACTGACAGTTGCAACCAAGACAATTGCCGAGACTGTCGCCAGACACGGCGGCAGAATGTTCCACACGAACATGTTCTCGATCGCAAAGACCGCATTGGAGGTCGCGGAGATGCGGCTGGTAAGCGTCCCCGGCAACTGGTCGGCAAAATAGCTCGGAGCATGCCCGGTCACGTGCCAAAACAGATCACGGCGCAGATCGCCGGTTACTTTGACAAATGTTGTGCTCGCGACCCAGCCGGCTGCGCGCCAAAGCAGATTATCGAAAGCGATGAGCGCGCCTAGTAGCAGGAAGGCTACCCAGACACTTTGCGATAACCCCGACGTGAGGCTATCGACCAGAAACTTGACCGCGTACTGCGTGCCGACGGCGCACATGACAGCGGCGGCAACTGCCGTCGCAATTAACGCATGCGAACGCGGGTGCCGCCACAAATAGCGGCTGATAAATGCAAAAGGTCGACCCTGGTAGCTCGTCAATTTATCCATGCATCCGACCGGCCCGGGGCTTGCGAGATGTGCGACAATGTCGCGTACACACCCCCCTTCGATTCGTTTTGGGAACAATCTTGACCCCGGAAACGTTCCAAGGATCGGTGGATTTTCACGTCGGGGTGCGAGTTTTCAGGTTCAATGATTCAAAAAATCAATGAGTTCAGCCCGATGCGTATCGCTCAGGTGGCCCCGCTGACTGAAGCTATCCCTCCCAAACTCTATGGCGGCACAGAAAGGGTTGTTCACTGGTTGACCGAAGAGTTGGTTGCCCTCGGCCATGATGTGACATTATTCGCGAGCGGCGATTCCAGGACCACCGCCAGACTTGAGGCGACCTGGCCAAAGGCTTTACGGCTTGACGGCTCAATTCGCGATCCAAACGCTTTGCACATTGTAATGCTGGAACGCGTACGCCAAGTCAGTCATGAATTCGACTTGTTGCACTTCCATCTGGATTATTACCCTTTTTCACTTTTTGCCCGGCAGCAGACGCCATTCATCACCACCCTGCATGGCAGGCTTGATTTGCCGGAGCACCAGCCGGTATTTCGGACATTTCGCACAACGCCGCTCGTTTCAATCTCAAACTCACAACGGCGGCCGGTGCCGCAGGCGAATTGGGTGGAGACGATCTATCACGGGATTCCCGAAAAATTATTAACGCCACGTCCGCTCGAGCCGGCTTACCTTGCAGTGCTCGGTCGTATCGCACCGGAAAAATCGATTGATCGCGCCATCCGAATCGCCAAACGATGCGGGATACCGTTGAAAATTGCGGCCAAAGTCGATCGTGTGGACCAGGAATACTACGACGAAGTCATCAGGCCGCTTCTCGATCCGCCATTGATTGAATATATCGGCGAGATCAGTGATCAGGAGAAATCCGAATTTCTGAGCGGCGCGATTGCGCTGCTGGTGACGATCGATTGGCCCGAGCCATTCGGGCTTGTCATGATAGAAGCTATGGCTTGCGGCACGCCGGTGATTGCGTTCAACCGTGGTTCTGTGCCCGAAATTGTCGAAGATGATGTCACCGGCTTCATCGTGGAAGACGAGATTTCGTCGGTGAGTGCGGTCAATCGGGTCTGCGAACTGGATCGCAAGAATGTTCGCGCCCGCTTCGAACAGCGTTTCACGGCGCGACGGATGGCCTTGGATTATCTGGCGGCCTATCGAAATGTCATGCACCTCAAAACGCCGCGGCTTAAAGTCGTCATGAGCACTGAGTAAGCTTCCTTCCGCGTCTGGCCGTCGAGAACCTGTATCAAAGTCAAGAACATGTCCGCTTTCGGAGCTAAAGCAGACATCATTTCCGCAGTGCAGAATGTCCGCTTATGACCCAAAGCGGACATTAGTGGCCAGTGCTAGTGCAGGTTGGTACGATAACTGCCCCGACTGTTGAGGCGACCGTGAGACGGCGCGAGTTCATTGCCTTGCTTGGTGGTGTGACGGCCGTGTGGCCGCTCACGGCGCGGGCGCAGCAGCCGGCGATGCCAGTGATCGGCGTTCTGAGCGGCAGATCTTTCGATGACAGCAAGGAGTTCGTGGCCGCATTTGGACAGGGCCTTAGCAAGGCAGGTTTTTTCGAGCACCGAAATGTAGCGATCGAGTATCGCTGGGCCGAAAACCACGTTGACCGCCTGCCGGCGCTGGCGGCCGAACTCGTCCGCCGGCAAGTAGCCGTAATCCTCGCGGTTGGCGGCGTCCAGCCCGCTCAGTCTGCGAAGGCTGCGACCTCAAACATCCCTGTCGTATTCATCATCGGAGGCGACCCGGTCAAGCTCGGCCTCGTCGCGAGCCTAAACCGGCCGGGTGGCAACGTCACTGGCGTGACTATTCTCTCCGGCACGCTGACCGCGAAGCGACTGGAACTGCTTCGCGAGCTCCGTCCGCAAGCGAGCGTTGCCTGTCTTGTGAACCCAAGCAGTCCGGAAGCCGAAACACAACTCGCAGACCTCCGGGAGGCGGCGCGCACGACTGGGAAGGATCTCCGTTTGCTGAACGTGAGCAACGATAACGACCTGGATGCTGCCTTCGCGACACTGGCGCGTGAGCAGATCGGCGCATTCCTGGTGGCCAACGATGCATTCTTTGTCGGCCGCCGCGAACAAATCGTCGCGCTGGCGGCCCGCCACGCCATCCCGGCGATGTACTTTCTGCGTGAATTCGCCGCCGTCGGTGGACTAATGAGCTACGGCAATAGCCTCGCCGAGGCGTATCATCGGGTCGGCATTTCCACTGGTAGAATTCTCCGAGGCGTCAATCCGGCCGATCTACCGGTCGAGCAAGCGGCGAAGATCGAGCTGGTCCTCAACCTCAAGTCCGCCAAAGCACTCGGCCTAACTTTCCCGCTTACGCTGCTCGCGCTTGCAGACGAGGTGATTGAATAAGTCTGACCGTGTCCGCTTTTGGCCGTTAGCAGACATTGCTTTTGCGCCGCTTGATGTCTGTTTTCGGGAGTGATCCGGACATTGGAAAACACCTTCAGGATACGAGGTTACTTTATCTTGGCGACGGCGCAGCGATCTTGATCCGCAATGTCCTGGAACGTGCCTCGACGCTGGGGACTCGAAAACCTGTGCGTCTATCGAGAGGCTTATTGCGGGGCGCAAGCGAATATTGCTGCTGAAGTGGCTTAGCCGATCAGCTTCATACCCAGCGCCAGCTCGGTAAACATCTGAACGGCGGCTTGTGCGTACTTGCCGTTGCAATAGGCAACGTCCAGCCACATCGCTATTCCGAGCAGTCCACAGAGTGGGAAGAACACACGCATCCGGTAAGGATCGCGCAAAGACCTTAATCGATCGTTGACTTAATCAAACCATACCGGATGGCTGCAACTTTAGCCTACAAGCGACAACCTTGTTCGTCCGTGCGGTATCAAACACAGGAACAGTGAAGAAATTTATCGGAACCGTAGCGGTCGAGGCTCATTGACGTGATGACCGCAGTAAGCGATTCGCGGCGTGCAGGAAGAAATGACAAGCTACCTAGGAGTTAGCTATGGCAAACATCGGAGAGCCGATGCGCCGACATCATGTAATTCCGCTGGATCATCCAATTCCGGCCACCACAGAACCGAACCCCTCTTCATTACCGGCGATAAAACCAGAGACGCAGCCCTCGGAGAACCCAGAATTAGAGCCGGCGAAATAATTGGTTGGCGGTTTTGGGGGTTATGCGACGGACTTTTGCACAGCGTGATCGTATCACATGTTTGGCGTCCCGGTGTGCTGGAGCGTGCCAGCTGCAAGGAGTCTGGACCTCACAACTTAGGCTACCACGCGTTTTAAAGACAGAGAGCAAGCGGAGCGCCAGGCGCCTAGGCACGTCTGCGATTGGGTTGTTGTTATTGGTTCCGTTGCCATGTGGGGCGAAGTCATAGAGCATCAATACGGCTGGCGGTCTGAGTATGCTGTCGTTCGGTCGATCATCAAAATTACTGGAGACATTGGCTTTTGGAGTAAGCAGCGATTGTTGTTAGATCTAGGTGAAAAGTACGGCTGCGCAGTAGTGGCAGAATTATGAGCGCCGCGGCGGTTCCCATACTTTCGACCGACTGGCTGACATGGATGATCACGCGTCAGGAAAGGATAGCTGATGGAAATCTCCATAATAATTTTTTTGGTTGTCTGCGTCATATGGTTTGCAATGAAAGTGCGAAATCGCGTCAAGGAGTCAGACGAGGCCAGTATTGGCTAATGCATGGCGTGTAGTGCTTAGTGACCCGAATTATAAGCGGCGCCGGCCCCTAGAAAGAGCGCAAGCACGCTGTAGAAGGGCAGGCACTGACACTTGGTAGGGCCGCGCGGGAAACCTCGCAGGTATAAGCGCGATCGCGCAACGCGGCCTGGGCGCAGTATTTATTCTCCCGGAGGGAGCGTTTCTGCCTTCCGGCAGGTTGGTTTGAGCTACCGGACGTGTCGCCATGACTCCAACCAAAGTTCACGATGCCGAATTGCCACCGAGCAGCGACGAGATCGATTGGCGGCATATTTGGTTGACTAGAGGGTCGATTGACGCCCCGAACCGCGAAACAATCGCCCGCCCTAAACCGATTACAAAGATGTCCCCGGCGCGACGTCTTGATAACCTTCGCCGCTTGAGGGCGACGCTGGAGCCGCCGCGTTCCTGGCTCTTCAAAAAATAGTCGCGGCCATATTTGTTGTGGGAACAGAGACAATTTGAGGTCATCTGCGGACCGACCATATCAACCCTGAGCACGTTGACGCGGAAGCCATTTCGCCCATGCCTACTGATGTGTTGCAGCACGTTTGCCATGGTTAGACGGTCAAATCTAAATAGCGGATATCAAACATGAAACGTTGGCTGGCGTAGCAGTGCAGACCGCCCCCTGCTCTACCCGTTTTCCCTGCTAACAGGGAATTTTACAGGGAATTTTTGAAAAATCGCGGCTTTGGGAACCCCAGAGACTCTAAAAAGTCGCCTCATAACACGGCTTTCAACGTGATTTCCCTACCCCACGAAACAGGGAATTATTTTTGCATAACAGGGAATCCTGGAACGTGAACAGGGAAGTTTACCGACCGCAATTGAAGCCATCGAGTGGACATGCAGCTTGTCTGCAATGTGCGCTTTACCCCGAAAGCAGACATCTGGGATGCTTTACCCCTGAAAGCGGACATGTGCGGTGCACTAGCTCATGTCTGCTAAGGGCCAGAAGCGGACATCCCATCATTTATTCGATCATCTCGTCCGCGCGAGCCCCCTGCCGCATGGATCGCGTCTGCATGAGGATGATGGCGAGCTTCGGCGATCTTCGCGGGAATGTCATGGATCGCGATGATCCCGTAGAAGATCCCCCTGATGTGACATCGGAACATCGAGATACTGTGCTTTTCCCAGTCGCACCCATAGGTCGGTGAAGAATGTTGCGGCACGGCATTTCGCGCTCTTGCTCATCAACAGTACGTGTTCCTGTGCACGGGCAAGTTCATTGGTTGTCGCTCTCAGTAAAACGTTTGCAACCCGAGCGTCCCGAGAGGCGAGAGAAAGCAAGCCACTGCGTTTGATAAACAACACCTCCGTATCGGTGGCTGCTTCAATTGAGAGCGCGAGCTACGGATCGATCCAACCAAAAAGATCGCCTGGAAGATAAAAGGCCACGACACTGCGAGTGCCGCTTTGACAAATCTTGCAACTGCGAACCACCCCGCTAACAACAAACAGGAGATAGGCGGCTATATCTTCGTCAAGAGCGATGACGTTATCGCGATAAAAACGGACGGGACCGCGCTGAAGCGCTGACAACGTCCTTTGCAGGGATGCGCGGTTATCGAACGCTTTGGCAAAATGTGCCGATGTATCTGCGGTACCAAAAATCTTGGTGTCATTAAACTCGACAAAAGGCGTTGCGTAATCAATAGCGGACATAACGGCATTTTCTTCCGAAAGCGGACATTCAGGAGCGCGGTTGGATTGGTAGTGTTGCGAGTGCTCCGGCGCGCAGCCGATCCGGATCTCGCTCACCCTGCTTGGCGAGCGAGAGTATTCGCAAAGCGATGATCTCGTTTACTGGGTCGGGCTTGCCGATGTCACAGACGGGCCTGCGAGTCTTCAGGTAGGCCTCGTATATGATCTCGATCGTCTCAGCATCGAAGCCTGCCACTCGAAGCAACTCTAACACCCCGTTCACGGGGAATCGTGGCTGGCCGGGAGGCAGCCTCGTCCAGTCAAAGTTGTGCGGTCGCGGCAATGGCGTGGGTAAATTCCTCCCCAAAAAAGTCACGGGAGGATGATCTCACTCAAAAATAGAGTCTGTTCAAAATTGAACACCTCGCAAATCTGTGAGGCGAGTTCCCCTTCGGACCAATGTCCGCTTTGGGTTAAAAGCGGACATATGCAGTGCAAAAGGTCATGTCTGCTTTACCCTCAATAGCGGACATGTGCAGTGCACTAGCCCATGTCTGCTTTGGGCCAAAAGCGGACATCGCTTGTTGGCATTTCCTTTGCTGAGACGTGTCAACCATCTTGCTGAGATATGTCAGCCATTCATCGATCGTGGCCGATCCACGCTACACAGTTTTCTGTCTGATTAGCACCTATTTGGTGCGATTTGCCGGGCTTCACTGGCGCCGATTGTCATCGTCGTGTGAGCCTTGAGGCAGCGGCGTATTCGACGAAAATTGAGCAAGCGCGTGCAGACCACAGCAAAGTCGTCCAATTCTATTCGACGCCTTTCCGCGAATATTGAGGCTATGGGTCCGGCTTTGTGAGGGAGGTTTTTATGGCAACCCAATTCCTGGCGCTAGTACTCGTCTTCTTTGCGGTGGGTACTGCCGCCTACGTTGAGCTGGTCAACATGGGAGTGATCTACTCATGGTAGCGGCGACCTCGCGCTGTTTGGTCCGTACAGTGAGCATGATCATGCCCGCGCTATTCCCAATCATATTGGCGACACAAATCGTTCTGGCTGCGGATTCAGCGCCAAAATTCGATCTCGAGCGGACTTGCCGCGGGGCCACAGCCGCAGACTTGCCTGGGCGCGATTCGGCGTCATGCCAGCAAGACGAGCAAGCTGCGCGCAGCCAACTCGAGAAAGTGTGGAG
>Ga0075423_10002588_pt1 | contig 16498 bp, 11 predicted proteins | sample SoiMethybrSBSTD2_FD_80114 | JGI IMG/M metagenome (GOLD analysis project Ga0075423, IMG submission 80114) | Bulk soil microbial communities from a Populus tree surrounding site in Tennessee, USA - Soil MetaG P. TD hybrid SBSTD2 | ecosystem: Environmental > Terrestrial > Soil > Tree plantation...
CGCACCACGGTCGAGCCACTGCGCCAGCCCCTGCCGAATTGCTGCTACACTGGGCACGACCAGACGTGTGCCAGGCCCTTGTACCAGCTCGACCAGCCCGCCCACGCATGTTGCGAGCACCGGCTTCCCAGCCGCCAATGCCTCGAGCGCGGCAATGCCGAACGGCTCCTGGCGCGAGGGCACCACCACAAAGCGGCACCCGTTGAGCAGCCGGACGACCTCGCAGGCATCTGCGCGCCCGAAAAAAAGAACCCGCTCGGCCAGCCCCAGTCGGCCCACCTGCGCCTGCAACCTCTGACGCTCTTCGCCCTCGCCGGCCAGGATCATGTCTACATGTTGGTGCTCCAGCGCCACCTGCGCGAAGGCATCCAGCAGCATGTCGAAGCCCTTTTTGTAGGTCAGCCGGCCAAAAGCCAGGATGTATGGCCGCTGGTGGAGGTAGGGCGTCTTGTCATGAAACCGCTCCAGATCGACGCCGTTGTAGATCACCCGGCCTTTCGCCGCCGCTGGCTCGATCTGGATGGCCTTGTCGAGCAAGTAGCGCGAGCAAGCCGTAATAGCATCGGCCTCTTGGAGGATCGATCGCAACCGGCTAATCGCCGCTCCGCGACCACGCCGGCCCGCGTTCGGCTGATCGGCAATCATGTCCGTTTCCGGCTCGAACCAGCGCTCGACCTCGTGCCCATGCAGCGACACCACCAGGCGGAAAGCGAATCGGCGGCGCAGCCACAGTACAAATGGCAGCTGGCTATCGGGAAAATGGACGTTGACCACCTCCGGGCGAAACGTCTGCATCAGGCGCAGCAACCGGATCAGCGTAGACGGATAAAAATAGCAGGAGGCCAGAAACAGATCCGGCCGACCCCGGCACAGATCCTCCGCGTCGGGCGTCAGAAACAGCCAGCGCTGTACCGATACTCCATCCAGCACGTCCTGCGCCGGTAGCGAGCGCGGGTAGCGATTCGTCACTACGCGCACATCGTGCCCATGTTGCAAGCGTTGCGCCAGCGTATGCGCGACGGTTTGCAGGCCGCCTAGGATGGGCGGGTACGAAGCTGTCAGTAGCAGCAGGCGCATTGCTAGACCTTCGCCGCCACATCGCGATAGACCGCCACGGTTCGCTCCAGCACGCAATCCACGGTAAATTCGCGCAGCACCCGCGCGCGCCCGGCCTGGCCGAGGCGGCGGCGCAGATTCCCGTCGCGCAGCAGGCGCATGATCGCCGCGGCCAGCGCATGAGCGTCGCCGGGCGGCACAAGCAGGCCAGTCACGCCATCCTCCACGACCTCGGGCAACCCGCCCGCCGTCGTCGCGACGATCGGTAGACCAAAAGCCATCGCTTCCAGGCAAGCGATACCAAACGTTTCGTAGTACGAAGGCATGACAAAAACTGTCGCTGCGCGATACCAATCCGCTAGCTTTTGCCAGGGGACATGGCCCAGCCAGATCAGCCCCTGTGACTCGACGCTTGCCGGCTGGAGCCCCCATCGCTCCGGTTTACCCGGCATCTGCCAGGGCCCGGCCAGCACGAAGCGCGCATCGCGGAAGGTCTTGCGCACCTCCCCGACCGCGTCGAGCAGCGGCAGCGTCCCTTTGACCGGTGCCAGCCTGCCCATGTACAAAATGACCGGCGCGGCGCTGCCGTCGTCGGCAGTCGCTGGACTTCGCAATGCCTCCGCCAGCATGACCGGCGTGATCGGGTTGGGGATGACATGGATTCGGTCGTCTGCCCAGCCCAGATCGCGTGCAACCTCTGTGGCCTGAAAAGCGCTCGGCGATGTCAGCGCCCGCGCGCGCCGCCAGACATGCTGCTCGAAGCGATGATTCCAGCGGCTGCTCAGGTGCAATGCCTCCCCGGTATACTTGCGGAAGATGTAGTCGCTCCCGTGCAGGCGAATCACGAGCGGTATACCGGCGCTGGGGGCCAACCACAGCGACCCCAGATCAGTGCTTTCGAGCACATCCGGCGGATCATAGCGAAAGACCCGCCGCGCCGCCCGGTAAAACGTCGATGACCACTCGAGCTGGCGTAGCGGAAGCACGACGGTGCGCGCGCACCAGGGCAGCCGAGCGAGATACCAGTGCAGGCTGGGCAGCCGCACCTGCACCACATTCAGGGCGCCGTCGTAGGCTCGCCGGACTCCGGCCTCGCGCGCGTTGGCGATGACTGTGACGCGATGCCCGGCACCGATCAGCCCCGGAATGATCGCACGTAGATACGCGGCGATGCCGCCGCCGCGGCTGGGATCATCGGGCGACTCCGGGGTCACGAATCCGATATGCACCCGCTGCTCCGTCCCGCCTTGCGCGCGGTAAACATAACGTGACCGGCAAACTCCAGCGGTGCCAGCTCGACGATCCAGCGCATCCCATGGCCGGTACCATATCCGAGATACCACCACAGCCAACTGACAAGAAAGCGCATCGCCGCTAGCGGTGCGAGCCACGCTGCGGCCAGGGGTAGCGCGAGTCGCCCCAATGCCGGCCCTCCCAAGCGGCGCAGCCATGTCCACAGCATCAAAGCGAAGCCGGACAGTCCGGGGCGGATCTGAATATCGGTAAAGCCATATTTCCGCAGCAGATACTCGATCAGGAGCGGACTGGTGCCGTAGAACGTGCGTCCATGCACCGGTTCTAGGAACGAAACACTCCCGCAGAAAATCCCGCCCGGCTCGATCACGCGGGCCACTTCCGCAAAGAGATGCTCCGGCTGCTCGACGTACTCCAGCACCTGCCAGGCGACGACGGCCGCTGCCCGATGTGCTCCAAAGGGCAGTCGCTGGCAGTCGGCCTGCAAGACCGGGCCTGCCACTGTACCAGGCGTCCGGTCTACCCCGATCCAGCGGTAGCCGCGTTGCTGAATGATCGAGCGCTGCCGCCCGCTGCCGCAGCCCAGGTCCAGGCAATCCCCCGCGCCGATCGGCAGAACCTCATCGACGTTGTGCCAGCGCAGCGAATCCAGGAATCCTCCGAAGTCGCTGAGTGCCGGCTCGCGCACTTGTCTCGTGAATGGCAGCGCGCCGTCGCCCGGCAACTCCGTCATCCAGAGCGCGGTCTGCTGAGATACTTCCCAGTAGCGCTCTTTCGGCTGGCCGCCATCGATTTGGCGGGAAAACTGCGTCAATCGCCTGGTGAGCGATTCGGCCGAGCCGCCCAGTCCCTGGATCTGCGAGGTGTACTGGCGCGCGGCGCGGATCTTGGGATCCAACAGGATGTCGAATACCTGGCTGGACCAGCCAACAGTGGCCGGAGAAAGCGCATACGACTCTACGTAGGGCCATTCTTCATAAAATCGCACGCGATAGCTGGTCGCCCGCAAGCGCATACCAATATGAAAGAGCAGCTGATGGTCGACATGCCGGCCAAGCGACAACGGAAAATAGAGTGTCCTGCCAGCCGTCCCGCAGCCCAGCCAGTTCAATACAGTAGCCGATAGGGCGGCACCCGTCTGCCGGTCTTCCGTCGCCAAATTGCCCTGAAGCTCCTCGTAGGAGGCGTAGAGCGGCTGCCCAGCGGCATTCAGCCGATAGGGAGCTTCCAGAAAATTCCACTGCTCGATCTGCCGCACCCCCAGATCGCGCAGGGCCGCCAGATCTTCCTGCAAACGCTGCACATGCGCGGGCTGCTCAGTCTCCCATTTAGCGTGCAGATGGCGCGCATACGCCGAATAGCTCGCGTGCTCGTCGTTTCCGGCGAACACAGTCACCACGCGCACAGATTTGCCCTGTTTCAGCAGGGATGCGATCAAGCCACCACACGAAAGGACCACATCGTCGAAATGCGGGGAGAAGAAGATATGCTCGGCGTCGCCGCCCACCGCTGGGCTCTTGGTATTCATAGACGCTCGAAAAACCTGCAACGTCGTATCAAGATGCTGGGCGACATCAAACCGCCGCTCGGCACGCTCGCGTCCGGCGCGGCCGATGCGCGATCGCAGATCTGTATCGCGGAGCAGGCGCAGCATCGCCTCGGCCAGCGCCGGTGCGTCACCCGGCGCTACCAGGATGCCGGTTACACCGTCTTCCACGACTTCAGGCAATCCGCCAGCGGTGGTCGTCACGACCGGTACGCCGAAGGCCATCGGCTCAAGCGCAGCTAAACCGAACGTCTCATAATATGATGGCAGGACACACATCGCCGCTCGACGATACCAGATCGACAATTGCTCCTTGGGCACATGTCCCAGAAAGTGTATGTGATCACGCAGCCCAAAGCGTTGTACGAGTCGCTCCAGATCGGCCTGCGACAGCGTCGGATGATGGCCTCCGGCCAGCACGAAGCGCACCTCGGGCATCGCTTGAATCAGCTGGTGCGCCGCCTCGAACAGCAAGGGAATACCCTTACGGCGCTCCAATCGCCCGACGTACAGGATAAACGGGCCGCGCGGGATCGCCGCTGTGCTATCCGTTGCTGCTATGCCGTCGCTCTGCAACGGCAGCGCCAATGTGTTGGGGATGACTTCGATCGCTGGATGTTCAGCGCCTAGCTCGGCGGCGATCTCCTGCGCGTGGACATGGCTGGGCGAGATCAGCAGTCGCGCGCGGCGTAACGCGACTCGCTGCAAAACGCGGTTCAAGCGCAGGGCCAGCGTCATCGGCAGATCCGGCGTATACTTGTGAAATGTGTACATCTCTCCGTGCAGCCGGATCACCAGCGGCACGTCGCGCAGACAGATCGCGATCCAGAACGCGCCCGTCTCGGTCCCCTCGATCAGGTCGAACGGCTCCTGCCGGCGCAGCGCCTGGATCTGGCGGTATGCAGCCCAGCCATATTCCAGCTCTCGTAGCGCCAGGATGAGCCGGCTACCCAGGCCGGGCAGCTTGGAGGCATACCAGTGCAGGTTGCCCCGCGCCACGCGATAGATTCTGATTCCACCGTCGTCGTCGTAGGCCGGTAGCCCCGGCTCGGACAGTGCCACGACCGTCACTCGGTGGCCGGCTTGCACCAACGCCTGCGCCAGCGTCCGAACCTGGTTTCCAACACCGCCGCCGCTGACAGACGAGGGATAGTCTAGGGCCACAAAGCCGATATGCATAATGCTCTTCATCAGATTACAGACGCTGATCGAAGCGACTGCCAGGCCAACAGACAATGCGTACGCAGGCGACCCAGGCGCTGAACCAGCGCCAACGCGGTATCCAGGCGCTGCTCCTGGTTGCCCTGAATCACCGCCTGGAGCCAGCGGTAGCTGAAAAAGGCCATGCGCCGCAGATCATGGTAGGTCTGCGCAGCATAAAAGTTGGGCGAGCGCGCCGCGCCATGATCGAGCAGCGGCTGCGTGGCCCCATCCCAGAACAGCCTGGCCCAGAACCAGCGCCGGCGTTGGCGCGCCTGCGACACGGCGTGCCAGACGATCGCCTTCGGCTCATAATAGATCACTACGTCCTGCTCACGCAGCCGCGCGAGCAAAGCCGCCTCCTCACCCGAGAGCAAGCTCATTCCTCGTCGCCCCAGCCGCGTATCGAACCCGCCTTGCTCGCGCAGCACATCGGCGCGAAAGGCGATGTTTGCCCCGACGAGATACTCGCCCGAACTGAGGCAGTGCCCCGCTTCTCCGTGATCGACATATGTGTACAGCGACCAGTAGCGCTGCGGCAGCCAGGCTGGCGGCGGCCCCGCCCAATCGAGCCAGACGCGCCCGCCCACCGCTCCTGGAGCCGGGACCACGCTCTCGAACGCATGCAGGAGCGTCTCAAGCCACTGCGACTCCGCGCGGGCGTCGTCGTCCAGGTAGGCGATATATGGCGCGGAAGCGACTGCGGCACCCGCATTTCTGGCCCAGGAAAGCCCCAGCCGCTCCTCGCGAACATAGCGCAGCTCGAACAGTGTGGCGTAGTCGCGCACAACCTGCGCGGTCGCGTCGGTCGAGGCGTTGTCGACCACGATAACCTCATAGCTGGCGGGATCGAGCGTCTGCACGCTCAGGCTCTCCAGCGCCCGCAGCAGCAGAGCGGCACGATTGTGGGTGCAGATGATAGCCGCAATCGAAGGCATAGCGATGGTTCTCGACATCATCCGGCCTGCGCAGGAAAGTCTAGTCTCCAGATAATCAGGCGTACCGTTTTACCCATATCGGTGTATTGCTGCGAGCGATAAACTTCCTGGTACGGCAGCAACTTCAGCGTTCCGCCGATGTTCCGGAATTTTCGAGATGGCAGATTGTAGGTATAGACAGCGTAATGATCTTCGTCAACTGCATGGAAGACGAGGTATTGGACGCCTTTTTGCCCTAGCCACTCGACTCCATGTCCCTGCTGAAGCGCATACTGATACTCAAATCCATTGATGACACCGTCGAGATTTATGACTTTCCGATCCGAAAAGTATCCGAACACACCCGCGTCACTCATCGCCAGCGTCGCATCCGGTGGCAAATTCCGGCTCGCCCATACAGCAGCAGTATAGGAAACATGTTGCCAGGTCAGAACACTGGACTCCGTGTTGCTTCCCAATTGGTTGTGATAAGAAGATGTAGTTTTCCAAAATGCCCGCCCAGATAATAGTAGGAGCACAATGATCGCTATAAATTGGATGCGGGGTTTAGTTATGAAATCGAGTCGTAAGAATGTACGGCCTTTTACATAAGATATTATCTTAGAAAGCTCTATCTTGAACGAACGGCCAATAAAGTTGCCAATTCTAATGGCGAGAAAGGGTGCTAGTACCAATTCTATCCAGGAATAATGCCAGTACATAATCCCCCATCGCAAAAAGCTCAACTCGAATATCATTAAGCAGATGCCGAATATCGCTAGGTATCGAACAATCTGATTGAATGTTATATGGCCATTATTGATCATGTGATCCGAATAAAAACCATCAAACATTCCCGATAGGAACAGAACTATGAATATAGCGTTGACGCGAAAGAGAAATAGTGCTACCAACAACATTAAGAATCGAATAGCGCGAAACGACGGTTGTAGTAAAATAGCCGCTTCGCAAACAAAAGCGATAGTTACTATTGTGATCCAGTTCGGCCACAGGAGCGACTGCCATTCTCCTGTCATGAGTCTATCGATCAGCAGAAACTGAGGAAAAGAAGATTTGACGAAACCAGAGATAGGAGCGATATGACCAAAATAAATGACATTCCAGATGAAATAGGGAAATAATATCAGTGCCAGCGTAATCAACGAAATAGGCCATGAAATCGACTTTGATTTAGAGTGCTTTGACGATAGATTTGATAGAAGAAAAATAACCAGCACTAATAAAACAGCATCTAATCGTGATAGTATTAAAGTACCAGAGATGATACCCAAGACGATACTGTTGAATGCTATGCTGTCTCTATGATTAGATCTAGTTGTCCAAAAATATACTATCCAGCTTAGGGAGAATACGACGAGAGCGGTTTCCATTCCCGAAACAACATTTCTGATGAAGTAATCGTTTAAAAAAACCAGGATGATAGCTATCGCAGAAATAGAACCTACGCCCTGCGAAAGTGTTTTAAATTGAAGAAGCAATGCGCCAACGCCCACAAGCACTTGAAGGGTCAAGATGACGTGGATTGGTGTCTCGAAAGAGAATTTGAAGATCGTATAGACCGGAATGATGAGCATCATCCACAAAGGCTGAAAACCGTTTGTTGGATTGATCCTATCAAATGTCAGTCCCCAGCCGAGCGCAGCATTCTTTGCCACCTGAAAGTAGTAGAAAGCATCGTCGAAGACGCGAGTGTTTCCACCGATAAGAAACGATAGATCACTCCAAGCGTACTGCAGAGAGAGGATAACGAAAAGACTGATGCCCAGCAGCAGCGCGAGCGGTACCGACAACTCTCTTCTATGTCGAACGATGTTCATATAGCAAACCTAGATGAGTTGTAAACCACGCTACCCACCTTCCATCGAAACTCGGCTTCCTGATGCAGCAGGCAGAGCAGCCAGTTTACAACTCCGGTAGGCATGCTATAGCGCTGTCAGCACCCGTTCAGAACAGCGGTATATGCGGCGAGCATCCTCGGCACGACGCGCGACACACTGCACTGCTCCTCTACCCGGCGGCGCGCGTTCCGGCCAAGCTCCACGCGCCGCGGCGCATCATCGAGCAGCGCACACAGCGCGTCTGCCAGCTGGACCGGGCTTTCGGGCGGCACCAGCAGGCCGCTGACACCGTCTTCGACCAACTCAGGCATGCCGCCTGCGCGTGTCGCTATGATCGGCGTAGCGCAAGCCATCGCTTCGAGCAGCGTGTAGGGAAAGTTTTCCCACACCGATGGCACCACGCAGAGCGCCGCCTGGCGATAGCGCTGAATCAGCGTATCGCGGGGGATGTGCTCGAAATGGACACGCTGTTGCTCCGCAGCCGGCACCTGCTCAAGCAGCCGCTCGCGCCAGGAGCGCCCGTCGCTATCCATGCCATCGCTCCCAACAAAGCGAAACGAAGCCGCTGGCGCGCGCCGCAGCACACAGGCCAGCATCTGGCTCAGGGTCGCTACTCCCTTGCGGCGCTCCAGGCGCCCCGCGAAGAGGATGTCCGCGCCTCGATGTTCCATCGTGGGAGCGAAGGTGAGTGTATTGATCGGGTTCGGAACCACCGCTACATCGCGCTGTCGCAACGACAGCCAGCTGCGCGTCAGATCGACGACCGCCTGACTAGGTGCCGTCAGGCCATCGGCCCCGAGGATCGCTTGCCGCTCCTGCCAATAGATGAACCGCTTCTTGCGATCAGGCACGATCTCGTTCAGGCGGTCTACGAAAATCCAGGCCGTATGCAGCCGTACGATCAGGCGCGGTCGCCGGCGCAGCCATGGCACGAAAAAGCTGTCAGCGCGATCTTCGGCGGCCTCGACCAGATCGACGCGCGTTTGGGCATGCACACTGCGCAGCCGAAGCATCGCCGCCCAGGCGAAGCCGGGCCAGATCCGGTTGAGTCGCCAGAGGCCGCGTACCCGGCTCCAATCCGGTGCCGGCAAGACGCGATGCACCGCGACGCCGGCATCGTCGAGCACCTGCTCGCGATCAACAGCGCGCGTGATCACCGTCACGCGCTGGCCGGCCTGCACGAGCCCGTGGGCCATCTCGTAGGTATACGATCCGATGCCACCCCAGCCGGTATCGGGCGGATACTCCTGCGAAAGAAAGCAAATATGCAATGGTCGCACAGCTCCAACCCTATCGCGCTCGCCCAACCAGGATGAACGTCAGGTGCCGATCCGAAGGCTCCTCGAACGGCTCTATGACATAATCGCCCGGCAGCGCGCGTGCCAGCTCGCGCGGTATGGATGGCACCGCCCAGGATTCGCGGCCCAACCGGCGTCGCACCAGATTCTCGAACGCGAGCGCCTTGCTAAATCTGACTGGCTTCGCGAGCTGATCCAGCGCTCGCAGCAGCTCCAGGTGCCGCTGATAGGACTCGGAATGTGTCTGATACAGGCGCTCTTCGATCACAAAATACGTCGTGAAAACAGCCGCGAATTCCGCGAAGCCCATCTCCGAAAGATGATAGGGATTCGCAGTCTTCCCGCGATTGGCGAAGTGTTTGTTCGGCGTGCTACAGATAAACACGCCCCCCGGCCGCAGCACGCGGTGCATCTCGGCCACGAAACGCTCCGGGCAACGCAGATGCTCGATCGTCTCGAAGCTCATCACGATATCGAAGCAGGCTGCGGGTACGGGCAAATCCTCCACGGCGCTGTTCACGAAACGGGTGGTTGGGCAGGCGAACGTTCGGCGCGCGTAATCGATCGCCTTCTTGGAAATATCCGCGCCGACCACCGAGCGCGCGCCGGCCTGCGCCAGTATCTGCGATCCGTATCCCACGCCGCAAGCTGCATCCAATATATCGCGCTCGTGGCACCTGGCGGCGAAGAATGCGTAGCGCTGCCGGTGCTCGTACGAATACACTTCCCAATCACTTGTTCCGGGCACCAGTCGCTCAGGGATCATAGACGTGTAGCTCTTCGTGATACAGTTCTGCGGTGCTCCAATGGCAGCGCGGTCGCACTATCCCCGTCCATTCGCCAACGTAATCGCCGCGTGTCGCCCCATTGTCATAGACTGAGAACCCGACTACTTCTTCGGCGGACGCGCGCACGAGCCGGGTTTCGTGTACCACTAAAGCGCTGACGACGTAATGCCCTTCGTTCAGCAGATGCGCGGGAACGAGGCAGTGCGCGCGATAGTGCCCGCTCGCCGAAGGTCGCGCTCCCCAGACCGGATCCTCGAAATTCGAGGTCGAAAAAACTGTGATGTTCATCGAGTTCTTGACGACGAACACGGGATTGACACGCACCTGATCGCGCAAGATAAGATAGTCGATGACCAACAGAATCGGCTCGGTCAGGGCGAAAGAATGTGCGCTGACCCGATCTTGCGTGCAAACCCTGACGCCCATAATCTTGGCCAGCTCATCGCCCGGCGCCTGCTCAAGCTCCCAGGATGCCTCAGAGCGACCATCGGTGCGCTGATCGAGGTAGTGCTCGATCACGGTTGTAGACATCCCGCGCAGCGCAATCTGACCGGACTCGAATAACAGCGCGGTCGGGCACAGGACCGATATATTGGTCATGTCGTGGCTCACGAATACAACCGTGCGCCCCTCTTTCGCCACAGCGCCCATTTTTCCGAGGCACTTCTTCTGGAACGCGGCATCTCCTACGGCCAGCACCTCATCAACCAGCAGAATCTCCGGCTCCAGATGCGCCGCGACGGCGAAGGCCAGGCGCACATACATGCCGCTGGAGTAGAACTTGACCGGCGTATCGATAAACCGCTCGATCTCCGCGAAAGCGACGATCGCGTCGAGCTTGCGGCCGATCTCGGCCTTCTTCATGCCCAGCAGCGCGCCGTTCAGGTAGATGTTCTCGCGCCCGGTCAACTCAGGGTGGAAGCCCGTGCCGACCTCGAGCAGCGAGCCAACTCGGCCATAGATCTCCGCGAAGCCCTCGGTCGGCTGGCTAATGCGCGAGAGGATCTTCAGCAGCGTGCTCTTGCCCGCGCCGTTGCGCCCGATGATGCCGACGATCTCGCCGCGCTTGATTTCGAGCGAGACTTCTCGCAGCGCCCACAGGTAGTCGTCTTCCGGGCCATTCGTGCCGAGCCGGGAGCCAGCGTTCGCGCGACGGGCGGCCGACGACAGCCCGCGCAGCGGCGCCGCGATCGCCCCGGCGATGCGATCACGCAGGGTGTCGTAGCGCGGGCTGCGGCCCTGCCCAATGCGGTAGCGCTTGCTGAGTTGCTCGACGCGGATAGCAATATCGCTCATTTTAATTACACAACATCGGCAAACGTCTGCTCCATGCGGCGGAAGTAGAAGGCACCGCTGATCAACAGCAGCAGCGCGACGGCGGCTGATGCCGCGATCATCGGGCTGGGCGGGCTGATGCCCAGCAGCGCCCAGCGAAAGCCCTCGACAACCCCGACCATCGGGTTGAGCCCATAGAAGCTGCGCCAGGGCTCGCTGAGCAGGCTGCTGGGGTAGACCACCGGCGTAGCGAACAACCAGAACTGGACGAAGAACGGCACGATATAGCGCACGTCGCGGTACTGGACGTTGAGCGCCGAAAGCCACAGCCCCACTCCCAGCGCCGTGATCATTGCCAGTAGCAGGAAGAGCGGCAGCAGCAGCAGGCTCGGCGTGAGCGCGATGCCATAGTAGAGCAGCATCGCCAGCAAAACCAGGAAGGCGATCGCGAAATCGACCAGCCCGGCCAGTACGCCGGCCAGCGGCACGACCAGTCGCGGAAAGTATACTTTGCGGATGAGCGCGGCGCTGCCCACCAGGCTATCGGAGGATTGGCTGACCGACTGCGCGAAGTACTGCCAGGGCAGCAGCGCGGCATAGCTAAAGATTGGGTACGGCAGCCCTTCCGAGGGGATGCGCGCCAGCTTGCCGAAGAACAGCGAGAAGATCACCATCGTGAAGACCGGCTGCATGATCGCCCAGGCGGCACCGAGCGCCGTCTGCTTGTAGCGCACCTTCACGTCGCGCCAGACCAGGAAGTAGAGCAGGTCGCGATATTCCCACAGATCGCCGAGCTTGAGCGAAACCCACCCGCGCGCGGGCGTGATCACGATCAGCGGTGGATCCGGCGAATGATCGCCGGCTGTAGTGGGGGGAACTGGTCGGGCATCTAGCAAAGACAATCCGGTGCTCCAAACGACCATCATACGGTTAAAAGGCACGCTCCGCCATTTCGACATCGTTGCGGGATGGCGACTCGATCGCATTGTTCTGATGCATGCCCGCGGACAGCGGCCTTGCCGAGCCGCTGTCCGCGCGCCGCTTTTCGGCTTGCGGTCTCTCACGAGAGACTGAAGACAAGCGAATTAGTGCGAGTCGACGGTCACGCCATTCGACACCGTCGGCTTGGGCGGTTCGCGCCGCAACGCGAGCCGCCCGAACATCGACCGCTTCGCGGGTTTGGAGCCGTTGCCGCTGTGGCCGTTGCCGCTGTGGCCGTTGCCGCTGTGGCCGTTGCCGCTGTGGCCGTTGCCGTTGTGATAGCCGTCGGCTGCGTAATAATAGGAATACGACCCGAGATCAGGTGTGCTCACCTGGTTGAGCACCGGGCCAAGGATACGTGCGCCGCCGCGCTCCAGGAGCGTCAGGCAGCGGCGCATGAGGTCGATGCGCGTGCTGCCGGCCCGCACCACCTGGAGGACAGCGTCCATCCTAGGGGCGATGACAACTGCGTCGGTCACGGTCGCCGCCGGCGGCGAGTCGTAGATCACGATGTCGGCATACAGCCCAAGCTGCTGCATGATCTGCGCTGCCTGCGCGGAGCCGAGCAACTCGGCTGGGTTCGGCGGCACGACGCCACAGGTCAGCACCCGCAGATTCTCCACGCCGGTCGGCTGTAAGAGATCCTCGATACACTGTTGCTGGTTGAGAACCAGGTTCGTGAAGCCAGGTGCCAAGGGCAGGTTGAACACATAGTGCAGGCGCGGCTTGCGCAAATCGGTATCCACCAGGATGACCCGGCTGCCATTCTGGGCTAGGCTGATCGCCAGGTTTGTCGAGACGAATGTCTTGCCTTCGCCAGGCCCTGCGCTGGTGATCAGCAGGCTGCGCATCGGCGACACCATGCCGGCAACCTGCACGCTCGTCCGCAGCGCGCGAAACGCCTCGGCGCTCGACGAGTGCGGGTCGCTGAAGCTGACGAGCTGCGATCCGCTGTGCGCCTGCCCGCGTTTCGTGGGGGCGACCCCGATCACGCCCTGAGCGGGTATGCCATAGACGGCATCCAATGATTCAGGCGTCTTCACCGTGTAATCGATGTATTCCAGCAGGAAGGCGATCCCTGCACCGATCGTCAGCATGACCATGAGCGCCAGCAGGGTGTATTCGACGATCTTATTCGGCAGCGGATTGGTCGGCAATGTCGCCGCGTCCACCACCACTGCGGTATTCACGTTGGGCGGCGTCGTGTCGGTGTTCGCCAGCGCCGCTTGCGTATCGGCCAGACCGTTGAGCGTGGTGATTCGCAGTGATTGCATATTGACGAGCTTCTCTTGCAGGGCCAGCAGGCGCTTGTCTTTATCGCTGGACTGCGGCTCGTTCCTGAGTTGGTCGATATCGCTCTGCACGCTCTTGAGTTGCTGGGTGTAGAGATCGAGTTCGTTCTGCTGGGCTGTTCGCAACTCCGACAGCCGCTGTCGCTCGGGGTTCGGGTTCCGCTGCGCCTCGATCTGTTCCTGCTCGGCCTGCTGCCGCGCGATGTTTTCGGCGATCAGCACCTTGGCCGCCGCGTTCGCCAGCGCCTGTGCGCTGGCAGGGTCGGAGTAGGTCGCGGAGATCCGGAAAAACTGGGTGTCGACCACATACTCGGTCGAGAGTGAAGCGGTGATCTTTGACTCGGCGATCGCGGGGTTCAGCTCTTGCGCCAGGTGATGCGCGAACGAACGCGTGCGCACAAACTCGGTATAGGTGCGCGAGAGCGCCTGTAGCGCGTCGTAGGGCTGATAGTTCATTAGCGCGCTGGCCGCCGCAGGATTCAAGAAAAGCGTTGTAGTGGAGCGATATTCCGGCGGGCGCTGATAGGTGTAGCTGGCCGCGCCCACGCCGCCGAGCACCATCAGTAACACGATCAACCAGAGTCGCTTGCGAATGATTTTCCCATATTCGCGGAGTTCCATAGAACCTCCCCCGAAAACCCGTGGCGTCGCCGATTCGTTCGTCGTACGCTTCACTGCTTCTGAATGTGTCCCGCGCACATCTGCATCGGGACATAGCGATCATTGAGCATTTTCAGCAGCACTTGCACCCGGTCGCCCCCGCCGAGGCGCGTGTCGAAAATGCCTTCATAGCCAGCGAAAGGGCCCTGCTGAATCCTGATCGGGTCGCCCGACTTCAGCCGGTGGAACAGCTCGCCACCGGCGGCAACGACCTCGTCTACGTGCCGACGAATCGCGGCGATCACACTATCGGGCACGTCGGCCGGCACGCCGTCGAAACACACCAGCCCGGCTGCGTAGGGCATCCAGCGGAATGTCGATACGCCCGTCTCATTCAGCTCGAACCGTACGAACAGATATCCTGGAAAATATGGCTTGACTTTTCGTGACCGCGGATTGGTCGGCTGGACATGGAGCCGAGGATAGAACACCTCAAAGCCCCCTGAAAGAGCGTGTCGCCACACCGCCTCTTCCTGGTTTGGTTTGCTACGAAGCACGTACCACTGATGAGCCATGACGAGACCTGAATATGGTTGCCATTATAAAATAGCATTGCGGTGATCAAAACCGCAGGTGCTCTATTGCTCAGGCAACATTGCGAAGTATTGGGAATGCATGTAAATATAAACGTAGCAAACCACAAAAAAAGTGCGATCCGCACTCCTTTCTAACAAAATTGTTATTCTTAGGAGCAGATCAGAGGCGTAACGTCATGGAGTGCGAAAGACGAGATCGAGCGTCCGATCCTGGTTTAGATTGAACGCGAACGACAGCATTGTATCCGTCCTGATCGTCGGCAGGAGCGAGGTGGATGTGACCACAGCCCCCGTCGGCAGCCGAACCTGGATCACGACCGGAATCGCGTCCGTCCCAGCCTGCTTCTGGATCGTAAGCCGATAGTGCTGCTCATGCGCATCGCGCACGAGCACGCTGGGTGCCAGATGGTAGCGAAAGCTGGTCGTGCGCTCCCCGCCGAGTGGGACGACCAGAAATGTGCTAAGAACGTTCGTCCCGGCCTCGCCTGCGCTAGCCGTCACCTCGCCGCCATCGCCCGCCGCCCACGCCAGCCACTCGCGCGGCACTGGCTGTGTGCTCGCGCTGATCAGTTCGCTGCCGCCGGAGATGAGCACGCGCAGGTAGTCGTAGTAGCAGCGGTTCATCCAGTCTTCGTAGCTGATCGCATGGGTGGCCCACTGTTGGCAGGGAGCTTGGCGCTTCAGCTGGTGCGTGTGGCGGATAGTTAGCTCGGCCATGGGCGCGTTGGGGTCGCTCAGGTCGACCGTGTAGCTGATCGCCTCTTGGATGTTGGGGTTGACCTTGTTGTAGCCCAGGTTGGAGTCGACAACCATCAAGAAGTCGGCCAGGCCCGGTCGCACGCTGCCATCCCACCCGCGCTCGGCAAGAATCTTGACCGCTGGGGTATCCTGGAGGTAGATCAGAATATGTCGCTCGTCCAGCGCGCGTTCGACGGCGCGCGCCAGCGCCACGATATCCAGCTGTGGCGATTTCGCCTCGATTCTTGTGATCAACGCCATCGCCAGGCGGCGCTTGAATTCTTCGCGTCCGTCATCCCAGGGCATGTTATACGGGCTGCGCATATTCTGGATCACGTTCTCGGTCGATATCGGGAACGGGATGCCGGCGACATCGATTGGGCCGGTTACGGAGAGGAGCATTTGGACTGCGGCTGGGTCGAATGCGATCACGTTGGAGATCGGGCGCTGCTGGCCCAGCTTATACAGATCCAGGGCAGCCCGCGCCGAGGTCGGAAAATCGGGCGACCAGTTGGTATCGCGGAAGACCCACAGCTCGATGCCCATATAATGCAGCAAGGGCTGCGGTGGATCGGGGTAGGGCGCTCCCGCCAGGTTATCCACATCGACGGAGTCGCCGATTGCGACGTTCGCGAGCCGACCGTGATCGACCGTCAGCACGCCCGCGCCGCTGATGAATCCGCCCGTGGCGCGGATTTCATCGGAGTTCTGGGCGATGAGCAGGTAATCGCGGCGGCCATCCGCGCCAAGCAGGTCTGGCATGATCAGGGCCAGGTCGATGCTGTTTCGGGCCAGCGGCAACAGGTCGCCAACCCGCTTGAGCCGATCGCGGAGCGGCGGCGTGAGCTCGTCGATCGGAACACGCGCCCATGCGTCGGCGGCACCGACGAGCGCCTGACGCGCGGCTTCGAGCTGGGGTCGAACGACGCGTAGTTGCCCGCTCAGGCCCTGGTTGAGCGTCTCGGCGGTGGGCCGCACACTATGGAGCGCCGCTACTGTCCGGTATCTCTACCCGGCGTCGATCGCGCTTTTAGCCGTTAGATCCAGGAGTGCTTCTCGCGCCTGTAGATCTGAGAGGGAGCCACGCTTACAAGCGGC
>Ga0075423_10002590_pt1 | contig 16492 bp, 13 predicted proteins | sample SoiMethybrSBSTD2_FD_80114 | JGI IMG/M metagenome (GOLD analysis project Ga0075423, IMG submission 80114) | Bulk soil microbial communities from a Populus tree surrounding site in Tennessee, USA - Soil MetaG P. TD hybrid SBSTD2 | ecosystem: Environmental > Terrestrial > Soil > Tree plantation...
CGCCTTGCGGTACATGCTGCCCCTGGCCGCCATGTGAACGTGCACGATTCGCGGTCCGGGGCCCGTGCACCAGTGAGCGAAAACGGACAGCGCGCGGCTGAAGAGGAGCAGTCTCTTGACCGGGTTTTGGCGGCGATAGGCACCGCGGTAGGTCGGAATAGCCTCGAGCTGGTATTGCTCGGCGAGCGGCGAGCGCAGCAACGCCCTGATCACGGCCGGCATCCCCCCGGGCCCGTCCGGAGCGGGTCCCAAATGGGCCACCCGAACGCCCCGCGGGCCATGTTCTCGGGATCCTGCCAAACGGCGGCAAGCCTACCGGCGGCGGGCGACGATCCGGCACCCCGCGAGACGGCGGACTAATTTGCAAGCACGCTTGCCGGATTGCTACGCGGACCGTGTTTGGCCGATTGTCGGATGGGGCAATAAGTCCCGCAATTGGCCCAGATGGCCCCGCTATGATGAGGCGCTCCACTCCCACAGGCACGCGGACCGGCTCCAACGGCCACAAATCCCGCGGCCGTCAGTCGTCCCGGCGTATCGGCCCATTGTCAAGCTTGCGACCATCCAAACCATCCGCGCTGCTGCGGCCTCACGGCCGTCATTACATGACCCCGTTCGAGCGGGCTCTGCTGATCGCGCGGCGCAACTGGATCCTGCTGCTCGTCTGCTTCCTGCTGGTCCCGGCGGCGGCGCTCGCCTACTCGCTCTCGCAAACGCCCGAATACACTGCTTCCGCGTCGCTCCTGTTCACCGAAAAGAACACCTCACAGTTCGACCCCGAACGCGCGGCCGCGACCAACCTGCAGCTCGTCTCCCTCGACCAAGTGGCCGCACGCACCGCCAGTGCGCTTCCCGACTCCGGCCTCTCCGCCACCGAAGTGAGCGACGAGGTGGCGGTCAGCCCCGCCGGCGAATCGGACCTGGTCGACGTCGAAGCCACGGATCCCGACCCCGAACTCGCCGCGACGGTCGCCAACGAGTTTGCGAGGCAGTTCATCGGCTTCCGCCGCGACGCGAACCGGGCCAAGGTCCTCAAGGCCCAGGGCCTGGTAGAAGCGAGGCTCAACGAATTGACGCCGGAGCAGCTGGCCGGCCCCGAAGGCCAAGCCCTCGAAGACCGGCGGCGCGAACTCGGGGTCCGCGCCGCCCTGCAGACCGGCGAAGCGCAGCTGGTCCAGCCGGCGACCGCGCCAAGCGCGCCCTCGTCGCCGAAGAAGACGCGTAACGTCGCGCTCGGGATCCTGCTCGGAATCGTTCTCGGGATCAGCCTCGCCCTCCTGCGCGACCAGTTCGACCGGCGCCTGAAGACGGTCGAGGAAGCGGAAGCCGCCTTCGGGCTCTCGGTCCTGGCGACGATCCCCCAGAGCCGTCAGATCGGCGACAGCGCCGGCATCGAAACCGGGCTGCGAGGCGAGGAGGCCGAGGCGTTCCGGATGCTGCGGGCAAACCTCCAGTACTTCGGCATCGACCAGGAGTTGAAATCGATCCTGGTCACCTCGTCCGCCTCCGAAGACGGCAAGACGATGGTGGCCTGGAACCTCGCCCTGACCGAGGCACACGCCGGCAAGCGAATCCTCTGCATCGAGGCGGACCTGCGGCGACCGACCCTTGCCCAGCGGCTTCAGCTCGCGAACGAGAGAGGCCTCGGCCTGGTGCTCGCCGGCAGCCTCGAGCCGCAAGCCGCGATCCAGAAGGCGCGGGGGGTCGACGTGCTGCCCGCCGGCGCGCTGCCGCCCAACCCGGCCGAGCTGATCGACTCCGCACGCATGGAAGGCCTGCTCGACTGGGCCGAGCGGGAGTACGACCGCGTCATCGTCGACACCCCGCCCGCCGCGATCGTCGCCGACGCCTTGCCGTTGATCAAGCGGGTGGACCGGGTGCTCGTCGTCGTCCGGCTGCGCCGCACCGCCCGCGACGCCGCCGAGCACCTGCAGGAGCAGCTGACGATCATCGAGGCACCGGTGATCGGCATCGTCGTCAACGGAGCGCCCACTCAAGCCGACGACAGCTATTACCGCTCGGCCGCGATCAGCGACTCGTTCGCTGAGATGCACGAAAAGCTCGCCGCCTCCGACGCCGCCGGCGGCGATGCACCGGAGCCTGAGGCCGAGAGGGCATCGAAAGGACGGGCGAGGAGCTGAGCCTTCCCCCGCCGTCCGCCTAGCGGGCGGTTCCCCCCTCCGGCGGCGCACGGCAGGCCGCGGAGAACACCAGGCCCAGGGTCAACGGCGCCACGTAGAGCATCGAGCCGTTGACCAGCGCATAGACGATCAGCGGCACGAGCACGATGCTCTCCAGCGGTGATCGGATCAAGGCGAACCAGAGCAGCCCCCAGGCAAAGAGGCCGGTCAGCCCGAACGTCACCCCGACCTCGATCAGGTCCGAGTGGCCGAAGAACGGGGTGCCGAGCTCACTGATCTCGGCCGCTTCGACCGAGCCCAGGCCGGTGCCGAAAAGCCACTGCGGCGGCCCCGCGTTCCACCAGGGGGTGACCGCCACCGTCCAGATCTTGCCCCGCTCCGAGCCGGCCGACGCCAGCGAGGTTTCCGACTTGGATTCTTTGGCGAAGCGCTCGGCGACGATCTTCGCGCCGCCGCTGGCGAAGGCGACGAGCACCAGGACGACCACGATGGTCACCGCCCTGCGGTCGAATCGCGAGCGGATCGTGTAGATCAAGATCACGACGAGCAGGGCCAGCAGGGCGGACCGCACGCCGGTCAGCAGGGCGGGAACGACGCCGAGGGCGAAGAAGGCGAGCTGGAGGGGCAGCCGCCGACTCGAGACCAGGCCCGCGCAGGCGACGACGACGAAGGTCAGCGTCATCTCGTGGACGATTCCGCGGCCGAAGCCGAGCTTCTCGCCGATTTCGTACTTGGTCCCGGTCTGGCCGAGGCCGGCGGCGATGATCCCGAGGTGAACCGTGAGCGCGGCGAGGCAGCTCGCGAGGATGAAGTTGCGGGCGTTCGGAAGCAGCTCCTGCCCCCGTTCGCTCAGCACCGCCAGCGACACCGCCGGAAAGATCATGTACTTCGCGACCTGCTGGAGCTGTTCGGAGTCGGTCGCGAAGATCGCGTGGCCGAGCACCACCGCCACGAACATCCCCGCGGCCACCGGCCCGAGGACGCGGCGGTAGCGCAGCGGCGTGGCGAGGGCCAGCAACGCGATCGCCGCCGCGGTCGTGACGAAGGTCTTCAGCAGGCTGGGCAGCAAGCCGTCGAAGACGACGAGCCACGGCAGCAATCCGACCAGCAGCTCGACCGCGCCGAGCCGGGTCAGGCGGGACGCCGTGGCCCCGATCCCGACCGCGGCGACCAGGCCGACGCCGGCCGCCGGTGACTTGACGAGGAGGGCCCCGGTGGCGACGGCCAGGCTCACCGCCAGCGCGTAGGCGGCGGCGGAGATCGCAACGGAGCCCGAGCGAGTGCCAGACAGCAACCCGGTACCGGCGAGGCGGAGAGTCGGGGGGCGAGCCCGGGAGATCACCAGGCTCTCCCGGCCGGCATGGGCGGCTCCTGGGCGGCTGGCTCCGCAGCGCCGACGCAATCCTCGACGAAGGCGGCCACCTGGACAGCTACGTTCAACCAGGACTCGGCCGCCGGCGGCGAGAGCTCCGCCGCCGACCAGTCGCGCTCCAAGTGCTCCCATACTCGCCGGCCGAGCTCCGGCGCTCCGGCGGCGGCGACGATCCAGCCGCGATGCGCCTCCGCGTAGTCGGCAAGGGCGTCGTCCGGTTCGCCGCCCGTCACCGCGAGCCTCGGGATCGGCAGGGTCAGGTACTGGACCGCCTTGCTCGGGAGCAGGTACCCGCGCTGGTTGCCGAGCACGACCGCGGCGTCGAAGTCGCTGGCCCGCGCAACGATCTCCTCCCAGGGCCGGGGCGGGTGACGATCCACACGAATCCCCTTCGGCACACGCATCAACATTCCCACGTAGTCGTCTCCGAACTGAGCGAAGGTGATCGTGCGCCAGCGGCCGCTGCGCTGCAGATCGGCGAGAAACGGCCCGACGTCGACGCGAATGTTCGACAGCGTTCCAAAGTGGGCCAGCGTCAGGGAAGTTGGATCGCGCGGCAGCGGTTTCTCGGCGGCGGCAGGAACAGGCGTCGGCACGTACCCGTTGGGCCGAACCAGGATTCGCAGGTGCGGGAATTTCCGCTGCAGTCGATCCCCCTGCTGCCGCGTGGTGACGACCGCGCCGGCGGCCGCGCGCCAGATCGGCAGCTCGGCGCGTTTCGAGCGCCAGGTCGCAATCGTGCGAGGCAGCGCGACCGCCTCGGTGAGGACCCAAGGGTCGCCCGCATCCACCACGTACGGGATTCCGAGGCGGTCGAGCCTGCGAGCGGCACGGGTGACCGGCGACCACGGATAGCCGACCAGCAGGGCGGCATCCACCTCCGGCTGCCAGCGGCGCAGGCGGCGAACCGCCCACGGCTCCCATCTGTCGAGCGCGAGGGAGCGCATGAGAGAACCGACCGCGCGGCGCAAGAACGGCTGGCGGGAGACAGGCGCATCGCGCTGGCTGAAAGTCTGCGAGGGGAGCGCCACCAGCTCGATGTCCCAGCGCTTGCCCAGCTCCTCGACCAGGTGCTGCGTGCGCTGGCCACGCGGGGTCATCGAGTTGTGCGCGAGGCCAGAGACGACGACGAGCCGGCCTCGCGAATCGCTCTTCGGGGGGGCAGGGCTTGCGGTGGTCATGACGCCGTGAGCAAGCGAGGGTAGTGCATGGGCTAGCCGCGACCGAGGCGGCGCAAGCGTCGTTTGGCCTTGGGCGACAGCCGCCGCGCCAAGGCCCGACCCACCCGCCGGGGCGCGAGCCGGAGCCTGACCAGCGGGTAGGCGGCACCGCGGGGAGCGATGACGCTCGACTTCACCGAGTCCTCCGAGTCGGAGAGCCTGTACTTGTAGTCCTGGCCGCCGGGCCCGAGGCTCATCGTGCGCTCTCCTCGCTCGGAGGCGTCGGCGAGAGCATGGACGAGGCACTGCATCGAGGGTGAGTGGGCGCGGTGCGCCTCGTCGAAGCCGCTGTTCCAGGCGCTGACCTCTCGACCGGCCGCGAGCAGCAGCTGAGAGGCGATCGTCTTCCCGTCCAACTCAAGCGAGAGCACTCGGCAACGTCCGGCCGGCAGCAGGTCGGCGGCAACGTCGAGCAGCATTGGCTCGATGCCCTCGTCGGGAAGGCTCGTGCCGCCCAGTTCCCCGAGGCGCATGCGGTGGAGTCGAAGGAATTCTCCGACGTCGCGCTCGACGCTCTCCTCGGTGGCAAAGCGGAAGCTCGCGCCGGCGTCCTCCAGCTTGCGCCGGTTGCGACGCAGGTCGCGGCGGAAGCTCGAGCTCTTCTTGCCGATCCATTCCTCGAAGCCGTCGCCGAGGTCGACGCACGGGACCGGCAGCTCGGACTCGACCTGGCACCAGACCCCCCGGCCGGCCTCCCACGCCCGGCTCAGCATTGCCGCCCAATCGGGGGCGCTGCCGTGCTGTTCGAGCTCAACGATCGCGGGCCGCGGCTCGATCTCCGCGAGCAGGCTCGCGGCGGCGTCGGCGACGGCCTCCTCGATCCCCGCCCTCGTCAGCGGTTCCACAGGCGCCAGCTCCCCCCCAAGCGGTCGGTAGGACCCGCCCGACGCGTAGAGGGGGACGACCCCAACGAGGCGTTCGTCGTCTTCGACCGCCAGGACCCGCAGCCGGGCGCCCTCGGGGCGCAGGTGGTCCCACCAGGCCAGCGCCCAGGCGGGCGCCGAGAACGGCCGTCGCGCTTCGACCGCCAGCTCATCCCATTGCGCCCGGTATGGGACCAGCTCGCCGAGGCTCTGGACGACGCGCGCGCTCAGCCGCGGCACCCGCTCACTCCCCGGCCAGCGCGTAGGCGTAGAGCACCCAGCCGAGATGGTACGGACGGCACTCGTGGAGCACTTCGAGCGAGTCGGGGCCGGCGTCGGTGCGGTCTGCCCCAGGGCGCAGGGAGCGCGCCACGACCTGGGCGAGATTGCGGCGCGAGATGCCGAACATGGCATCGGCGTCGCTGCCGACGCGCTGGATGTTGCGGAAGATGATCGGAGGATCGTGGCGCACCAGATCGGTCGACAGCTCGTTGCGGTTGGACAGCCAGTCGAGGCCCAGCGCCAGCGACTTTCGATAGTCCCCCACTCCGAGCGCTTCGAGCGGCAGCAACGCCATGAACGCCATCCCGTCCTGGTGCACCGAGTAGACCGGGTACCCCTCGAGGATCGTCCTGCCCTTGGTCGAGTAGAGCCACCACCATTGGCCAAGCGGCCCCTGAGCATTGACAATCCGCGCGGCAACGCGACCGAGGGCCGGTGCCGGCGCCTCACCGCTGACCCGGTGGTAGGCGGCGAGGCCGTGCAGGGGGTAGACCTGTGCGGCGAAGCTGGTGACCCGGCGAAGCAGCGCGCTGCGCACGCCGGTCGGCCGGCTGATCGGCCCGAAGAGGTCGGCCGCGGGCGAGAAGCGCCCCAGCAGCTCCGTCGCCCAGCGCCGACATGCCTCGATCGCCGGGCCGCTCTGCCGCGGGTAGGCCTCGGTGGCGATCGCGAGGCCGTTGACGACATTGCCCAGGGCGGCGCTGTCGCAGCCCGCGAAATCCTCGCGCCTGGCCAGCTCCAGTGCCAGCGGCGCCCCGCGCCGGTCTTCGGCCAGCGCCAAGGCCCAGACGATCTCGGCGAGCAGCCCCGCGGGCGTCGCGCTGCTCGCCGCGGCGTGCAGGGCGTCGAGCGCTCGCCCCAGTGGGAAGACGCTCTCCGGGGCCCGATCGGGTTGCCGCAGGATGCCGACGGTCGTCGTCGCGGTGTAATGGACGTTGCTGCCGCGATTGGAATGCCACTCCCCCTCGGCGACGGTCTTCTGGCAGAAGAGCCCACTCTTCTCGTCGAACATCGAAGGCAGGGCCTCCAGGCTCAGCTCGGCGAGCGCCCCGAGATGCGTCCGAAGATCGTCCGCCGCCGGTGTCATGGGTTACCCGGGCCGCTTGGGAACGAGGACAAGGCGCTTGAACTCGGCGACGAGGACGCCGTCCTGGTTGAGGACCCGGGTCTGCACCTTGACCACGCCGCGATCGGGCTTCGACTGCGAGGCCTTGACGTCGAGCACCTCGGTCTCGCAGAACAGCGTGTCGCCGTGGAAGACGGGATTCGGATGGCTGAGCTCTTCGGTGGCGAGGTTGGCGATCGCCTTGCCGGAGACGTCGGAGACCGACATCCCCAGGGCCAGCGAGTAGACGAGCGGCCCGACGACGACGTTGCGGCCCTGCTGCGAAGCGCCCGCGTAGACGTCGTTGATGTGCAGCGGGTGGTGGTTCATCGTGATCAGGCAGAAGAGGTGGTCGTCGGCCTCGGTCACGGTCTTCGCCGGCCAGTGCTTGTAGACGGCGCCGACCTCGAACTCCTCGAGGTAGCGGCCGTAGCTGTGCGCGCCGGACGCCTCGCGCTCGGCCTGGTCGGTGGTCAGCTCGTACTTCTGGTCGCTCATCGGTCGTCTTCGTCTCCTCTTGGGTTGCGGCGCGGAATCCTAGCCGCAGGCGGCGACATCGGAGCGGCGCGACTCTTGCCGCGCCGCTTGCCTGACGATACTTAGCGCCGTGAAGCGCCTCTCCAGATTCAAGCGCGGCTTCATCTCGACCTTCGTCCTCGACGTGGTGGCACGGGGCATGAGCGCGCTGACGCTGATCCTGCTGCTGCGCACGCTCTCGGTCGCGGACTTCGCCTTCGTCGTCCTCCTGCTCAACATCGGGCAGTTTCTGGGCAGCGCCGCGACCGGCGGCATACGCCTGCGCTACGCCCGCCTGGAGTCCGAGCGGATCTCGCGCGGTCACGAGGCGCCCTCCGCCTTCCACGCGACCCTGCTCAGCGGCTCCACGCTCATCCTCGCCGCCGGGGTCCTCGGCCTTGCGGTGGCGACGGTGCTGGGCCTCGGCAAGGATGTCGGCGAACGGCTTGCCTTCGTCGCGATCGGCACCGTCTTCACGCTGGGCAGCGCCGCTGTCGAAATGGCCATCTACCACCATCAGGCCCAGCTCGCCTTCCTCCGAGCGGGCTTGATCCAGGTCACCCGCGGGGTGGTGCTGCTGGCGGTGGCCGGCCTGGCGACCGCGGGGCTGCTCGAGTCCGGCGAGGCGGTCGGCGCCTACTTCGCGATCGGCGTCGGCGCGCTGGCGTTGATCGTCGCGGCACCGCTGGCGCTCTCCACCCGCGCGGCGACGGGCGGCCGCGAGGGACGCTTCGGCTTCGGCCGCGAGTCGGCCGCGCTGACGCTCTACTCGATCGCCTCCGCGGGTTGGGCCTACCTCGACCTGTTCCTCGTCGCCGCGCTGCTCGACGACACGGCGGTCGCCGCATACGGGGCGGCCCTCCGCTATATCTCGATCGCGATGGGCCCGGTCCCGGCGATGATCACGGTGCTGCGGGTGCGCACCTCTCAGAGCGACATGATCGACTCCGACGAGGCCCAGATAGCGATGATGAAACGCTGGGCGAAGCAGGCGGGGCCGCCGGCGCTGGCGATCCTCGGGCTCGTCGCGATCGCCGCGATCTGGGCGATCCCGCTGATCGACGGCGGCCGCTACCCGGACTCGGTGCCGATCTTCCAGGTGCTGCTGGTGTCGGCGTTCGCCCAGCTGATCACGCTGCCGAACACGAGCCTGCTGCTCGCCCAGCGGCGCTACAACACGCTCGGCTGGGTGAACGCGGCGGCCGTCTGCGTGAACGTGGTCGTGGCCACGATCTCCGCCGAGCTGTTCGGAGTCGTCGGCATCGCCGTCGCCGGCGCCCTGGTGACGATCGGCCAGGTCTCCACGGTGACCCTGTTGGCCGCCAACCCCCCGCCCCGCGACCCGACCCCCGTTGTCGAGACCGGCATCAGCGGCCAGGCGAGCGCAAGCGGCGGTAGATCCGTTTGAGCTGAGGCCGCAGGCGCGAGCGGTAGCCGTAGCGGATCGTCCCCGCAGGGCCGCGCGGGAAGGCGCGCAGGTTGGTGTGGGGCCTGCTGCCGGTTGCGACTTTCTGCTTCCACTCGCTCGTCTCTCCCAACAGCTCGTAGGCGCCGAGGCCGAGCTCGAAACAGCGCTCGATGATCGAGAGCTGCATCACCAACCCGGGAACCAGCTTGCGCCAGCGCTCGTCGTAGCCGACCTTGAGCGAGTAGAGGCTGCCTCCCGCCTGGATGCAGAAGCTGAAGGCGACGGCCTCGCCGTCGAGCGCGATGCGGCTCAGCCGCAGCTCGCCGCGATCGTCAAAGCGACGGGCGATCTCCCGGTAGAAGAGCTCGGTCTCGGGTGCCGAGAGGATCGCCGTGCCCGCCTCGCCCTTCCAGCCGCTCCGCTCGATTCGAAACCCTTCCTCGAGCCGCCGGTCGAGGCGGTCGGGGGCAGCGACGATCTCGAGCTCGGCGTCGTGTTCGCGCTCCATCTTGCGCCGGTAGCGAGCGAGGCGCTTCTTCCAGCTGGAATGGCTTTGCTTGCGCCAGGCCTCAAGATCGCCGCTCGTGTCCACCAGCGGAGAGACGAAGCCGGCTTCGGCGAACGGACGCATGGACGCCTTGCGCGCCGCCGCCTCGAGCAGCGGCAGGGTCGGGTCGGCGGACGGCAAGAGCTGAAGATCGACTTCCCGCCCGGGACGGGAAAACGCCGCCGCTGCCAACGCCTCCATCGCATCCTCGCCCCTCGCCAACGGGCGAAACATGCCCGAATGCCCGTTCGCCAGGCCTTTTACCCGTCGGCCCTCGACCCGCAGGGGAAGCGCGCCGGCGAGCTCTGCGCCGTCCCAGACGGTGCACACCGCCAGCTCGCCTTTCCCTCCGAACGCCGTCCACCAGGCCTCGTACCAGTCGTGCGAGTCGAACGGGTGCGGGTCGGCCGGCAGCAGGGCCCCCCATTCGGCGCGCAGCTCGCCGAAGCGCTCCGGCGTGGAGATCCACTCGGCCCTCAGGGCCATGCTCAGTGGGCTCTCTTCAGCCGGGAGCGCTGCTCCTGGCGCTCGACGACCTGGGCGATCAGCTTCTTCACGTTGGAGTCGCCGCTCGCCTTGATGTGGCCGGTCTCGAAGGCCCGACGGTAGCTCTTCAGCGTGCCGCGCTCGGCCAGCTCGTTGAACTGGGGGCGGTCGACCTGGACCAGGACGCGCTCGTCCTGCGCCAGGTCCTTGCTGATCTTCGGTCCCGGCAGCTCGACCCGGTAGAGCTGGATGTCCCCCCTGCCCCGCAGCTCCAGGCCGAAGACCAGCTTCAGCTTCCGCAGGGCGGGGACTTCCGCCTGAAATCGCTCGACCGCGGTCCGGATCAGGTCGGCGGTCGACGCCATCCGGCTAGATCTTGTGGCGCTGGAGCAGCTTCTTGCCGATCACCATGCGCTGGATCTCCGAGGTTCCCTCGCCGATCAGGAGCAGCGGCGCGTCACGGTAGAGGCGCTCGATCTCGTACTCCTTCGAGTAGCCGTAGCCGCCGTGGATGCGGAAGCACTCCTCGACGCACTCCTTGCCGGTCTCCGAGGCGAGCAGCTTCGCCATCCCGGCCTCGAGGTCGGAGCGCTCTCCGGCGTCCTTCATCCGCGCCGCTTTGCGGGTGAGGAGCCGGGCGGCCTCGACCTTGGTCGCCATGTCGGCGAGCTTGAACTGGATCGCCTGGTGCTGGGCGATCGGCTTGCCGAAGGTCTTGCGTTCCTGGCTGTAGCGGAGGGCCAGCTCCAATGCCCGCTGGGCGATGCCGACGCCGCGGGCGGCGACGTTGACGCGGCCGACCTCGAGCGCGTCCATCATCTGCACGAAGCCCTGTCCGACGCCGGCCTCCTCGCCGCCGAGGACGCGCTCCGGCGGGCACCGGTAACCGTCGTAGACCAGCTCGGTCGACTCGACCCCCTTGTAGCCCATCTTCTTGATCTTGGGCGGCACCGTCAGCCCCTTGAAGTCGCCAGAGTTCTGCTCCGCCCAGGGCTCCTTCTCGGTGATGAAGCAGGTCATCCCCCTGTACGGGGGGTCGGCCTTGGTGTCGGTCTTCATCAGCACGAAGACGACCCCGGACCCGAGCCCGTTGGTAACCCACATCTTCTGCCCGTTCAGCTCCCAGCTGCCGTCCTCGCCCTTCTTCGCGGTCGCCTTGATCCCCTGCACGTCGGAGCCGACCTCGGGCTCAGAGAGCGAGAAGGCGGCGCGGATCTCGCCGGTCGCCATCTTCGGCAGGAAGTAGTCCTTCTGCTCGTCGGTGCCGAACTTCATCAACAGGTAGGAGCCGATGAAGTGGGTGTTGACCACGCCGGAGATCGAGATCCAGCCGCGCGAGAGCTCTTCGACGATCATCGCGTAGGTCGTCAGGTCGAGCCCCATGCCGCCGTACTCCTCCGGAATCGTCACCCCGAACAGCCCCAGCTCCTTCATCTGCTCGACGATCGGCTCCGGAAACGAGTCCTCGTGGTCGTATTTCTCCGCGTTGGGGATGATCTGCTCGTCGGCGAACTGGCGCACCATCTCGGTGATGTCGCGCTGGATCTCGTTCTGTTCGCTGTATGCGGAGGTCTCTACGGCCATGGCTCGACGCGTGTGGGTGGTGGATAATATTCAGATGGCCTCGCTGGCGGTCAGCGCCGTCATCCCGACCTACAACCGGGCCAAGCTGGTGAAGCGGGCGATTCGGTCGGCGCTGGAGGCGCTCTCGTCCGGGGACGAGATCGTCGTCGTCGACGACGGCTCCAGCGATGACACCGTCGCCGCCGTGGAGGCTTTCGGGCCCCCGGTCCGCCTCCTGCGGACCTCGCACGGGGGCGCCGGGGTCGCGCGCAATGCCGGCCTCGCCGCCGCCAGGGGGCCGCTGGTTGCCTTCCTCGACAGCGACGATGAGTGGTTCCACGACAAGATCGCCCTGCAGCGCGGGTTCCTCGAGCGGCGGCCCGACGTCCTCTTCTGCTTCAGCGATTTCGGCGTACGGCTGGAGGACGGCAGCGAGCAGCTCGGCTACCTGCCGCGCTGGATGCGCACGCCGCGCCCGCTCTCGGACGTCTTCGGCCCGGGCACTCCGTATTCCTCGGTCGCGCCGCTGCCGCCCGGTCGCAAGGACTTTCCCGTCCACGTCGGCTCCGTGTACCTGGAGGAGATGCGCAACAACGTCATCGCCGCGTTCACGCTGATGGTCCGCAAGGAGGAGGCCGGGGAGGCGCTGCGGTTCGCGGAGGACCTGCCCACCTGCGAGGAGTGGCCGGCCTTCGGCCGCCTCGCGCGCCGCGGCCCGGGGGCCCTGTTCGCGACGGAGACGGCATGGCAGCACGGCCACTCCGGATTTCGCTTGACCGGCTTCCCCCGCCATGTCTGGGCCGATGCCTGGCTGTCGACGCTGGAGCGAGTGTGGGGAAGCGACCCCGAGTTCCTCGCCGAGCACGGCGAGGAGCACCGCCGCACGGTCGCCGACGCGCACCTGATGCGCGCGACCTCGCTCGCCCGCCACGGCAAGGTGAGCGAGGCAGCGAGGTCGCTGCGGCTCGCCGGCGGCGCTCCGAGCGCGTTCCGCGCCTTCTGGCGCGGCATCGACGCAAGACGGGGCTCACCCGCCTGAGAGCCGTCCATTCGGCGCGATAGGTCCTTAGACTCCCGCCGATGAAGATCGGCATCGTCGGCCTCGGCTACGTGGGGCTCCCGCTGGCTGTGGCCTTCGCCCAGGCCGGCAACGAGGTCGTCGGCATGGACGCCGACCCGCGCAAGATCGAGAGCCTGGGCGCGCGCCGCAGCTACGTCGAGGACATCTCCGACGAGGCCCTCGAGTCGCTCGGGGAGCGCCTCCAGGCGACCCCCCGCCACGCCGACCTCGGCTCCTGCGAAGCGATCGTGATCTGCGTGCCGACGCCGCTGACCAGCTCGCGCGAGCCCGACCTGGCCTATCTCCTCGATGCCGCCACGGCGCTCTCGCCGGTCCTCCAGCCCGGTCAGCTGGTCGTGCTCGAGTCGACCACCTATCCCGGCACCACCCGCGAGCGCCTGCTGCCGATCCTCGAGGAGTCCGGGCTGGCGGGGGGAAGCGACTTCCACCTCGCCTTCTCCCCCGAGCGGATCGACCCCGGCCGGGTCGACCACACGATCCGCACCACGCCGAAGCTGGTCGGCGGCCTCACGGCGGCCTGCTCGGAGCGCGCCCGCGAGCTCTACAGCCTGATCTGCGACGAGGTGGTCGTCCTCTCCGGCCCCGAGGCGGCCGAGCTGGCAAAGCTCCTGGAGAACATCTTCCGCTCGGTCAACATCGCCCTCGTCAACGAGCTGTCTCAGCTCTGCTACCGGCTCGGGATCGACGTCTGGGAGGTGATCGACGCGGCCGCGACCAAGCCGTTCGGGTTCATGCGCTTCGATCCCGGCCCCGGCATGGGCGGCCACTGCCTCCCCGTCGACCCCTTCTACCTCGCCTTCAAGGCGCGCGAGCACGACTTCTATCCCGAGTTCATCGAGCTGGCCGGCAAAGTCAACCAGGTCCAGCCGGTCTTCTGCGTCGAACGAATCGAGCGCGCCCTGAACGGGGCGGAAAAGCCGGTCAAGGGCTCGCGCATCCTCATCCTCGGGGTCAGCTACAAGGCGGGGATCGGCGACGTGCGGGAGTCGCCGGCGCTCAAGATCGCCAGGCAGCTGCAGCAGCTCGGCGCCGAGGTCTCCTACCACGACCCCCACGTCCCCGAGCTGGCCGAGCTCAACCTCGCCTGCGCCGACCTCGACTCGGCCCTGCCCGAAACCGACCTGGCGGCGATCGTCACCGCCCACCCTGAGGTCGACTACGGCGACGTCGTCGCCAAGGCCCCCTTGGTGGTCGACTTCCGCGGCGTCAGCCGGGGGATCGACGCGCAGAACCTCGTCCAGCTCTAGGCGAGCGTCACCTGAGGGTCGATCGCCTGCATCGGGGCGCGCGCCTTCAGCAGCGTCTCCTGGAACTCGTCCTCGGCGTCGGACTGCATGATGATCGCGCCGCCGGTGCCGAGCGTGGTGGCCTCGCCGTCGAGCACCAGCGTGCGGATGACGATGTTGAGGTCGCAGCCGCCGCCGAGGCCGAGGTAGCCGATCGCTCCCGAGTAGACCCCGCGCGCCTCGTCCTCCAGCTCGTCGATGATCTCCATCGTCCGCTTCTTCGGCGCGCCGGTCATCGAGCCGCCCGGGAAGCAGGCACGGATGCAGTCCGGCGGCTCGACGTCTTCGCGCAGCAGGCCGCGCACGGTGGAGACGAGCTGGTGGACCGTCTCGTAGGTCTCGACGTGCATCAGGTAGGGAACGTGGACCGTGCCGACCTCGCAGACGACCCCGAGGTCGTTGCGCAGCAGGTCGGTGATCATCAGGTTCTCGGCGCGGTTCTTCTCGCCGAGGCGCAGCTCCTCGGCGAGGCGTACGTCTTCGGCGGGCGTCTCGCCGCGGCGGCTGGTCCCCTTGATCGGCTTCGCCTCGACCCAGCGGTCGCGCCCGACCCGCAGGAAGCGCTCCGGCGAGGAGCTCAGCACAGCGGTCTCGCCAAAGCGCAGGAAGGCCGAGAAGGGCGCCGGGTTGATGCGGCGCAGGGTCCGGTAGAGCGGCAGCGGCTCGGGGGCGATCTCGGCGGTGACCTTGTTTGTCAGGCAGATCTCGTAGCTCTCGCCCTCGAAGAGGCGGCGCTTGCACTCGGCGATGTCGTCGAGGTACTGCTGGTGCGAGCGGCTGAGATGGAACTCGACCGGCTCGCGGGCCTCGGCCGTCGCGGCCCACTCGGGGTCGTGCCGCGGCGGCAGCGAGGCGAGGCGCAGGCTGGTCCCGGCGATCCAGCGCTCCGCCTCCTCCAGCTTGTGCGGGTCGGCGAGGCAGACGACGTAGGTGCGCTGCTCGACGTGATCGAAGGCGATTAGGCGGTCGGCGAAGACGAAGGCGGCGTCGGGTTGGGCGGAGCGATGGGCGTCGCTGCCGCCGCAGTCGGCCTTCAGCTCGTAGCCGAAGTAGCCGACGAAGCCGCAGTTGAAGTCGAACGGGAGCTCGTCGGCGATCTGCCTCAGCCGCCCCATCTCGCGGCTCAGGTAGTCGAAGATCGATTCGCGCCGGGTGTCCACCTCCCCCCCGCGCTCGATCTGGACCTCGCCCTCGGCGACGTCGTAGGCGATCGTCGCCGCCAGCGGGCCGGAGGCGTCCCCGATGAACGAGAAGCGCGCCCCCTCGTCGGCCCTGCTGCTGTCGAGCCAGAAGGCGCTCTCGCTGTCGCCATAGAGATGGGCGAAGGCGCGCTCGGCGTCGAAGAGCGTGTCGAGTCGCTTTGCCTGCAGCGCGAACCTCGTGCGCCGGCCGGCGCCGCCTCCCTCCGGCGCGGCGGGGGCGGAGGCCGGCGGCGACGGGGGGGCGCCGCGCCCCGGCGAGTGCTCGCCGGTGAGGTCGCGGAAGTTCGCCAGCAGGCGGCGACCGTGCTCGGTGCAGATCGACTCCGGATGGAACTGAACGCCCCACTGCGGCCGCTCGCGGTGGCGGACCGCCATCAGCACCCCGTCGCTTGTCCAGGCGATCGGCTCCAGCTCCTCGGGGAGCGCCTGCCCGACGCAGAGCGAGTGGTAGCGGACGGCCTGGAACTCGCGCGGAATGCCGGCGAACAGGCGCGAGTCCTGGTGCAGGACGGCGCTGAGCCGGCCGTGCATCACCTCCGGCGCATGGTCGACCGCCGCCCCGTAGGCCCAGCCGAGACCCTGATGGCCGAGGCAGACCCCGAGCAGCGGCACGCCCGAGTGGCGGATCGCCTCGGCGCAGACGCCGAAGTCGTCGACCCGGTCGGGGCGGCCGGGACCGGGAGAGATGACGACGTTGTCGAAGCGAAGGGCCGACAGCTCCTCCCACTCCATCTCGTCGTTGCGGACCACGATCGGCTCGTCGCCGTTCGCCTCGGCCAGCAGCTGGAAGAGGTTGTAGGTGAAGGAGTCGTAGTTGTCAATCAGCAGCGTCTTCACACCAGGTACTTGCGCAGGACCTTTCCGAGCGGGCTTTCGAGAATCGGCAGGATGGCACAATGACGGCGTGCTTCCGCCGAACCGGCCCGACCCCGCGAGGGGCGTCTTCGAGACGTTTCTGGTGGTCGAGGGGCGGCTGATCGAGCTCGATGCCCATCTCGCCCGCCTCGGCGCCAGCGTCGCGGTGCTGTTCGGGGAGGCGCTGAGCGCGGAGGTCCGCGAGGAAGTGGAAGCGCGTGCGCGGGACATGGCCCTGGGGCGCCTGCGGGTCACGCTCGCGCCAGATGGCGAGTGGGGCGGGCTGACGACGGAGATCGTCACAGCCGAGGTCGATCCGGACCTGGTCTTCCCCAGCCCCGAGCGGGCGGTCGTCGCGCGCAACCTCGTCGTCGAGGGCGGCCTGGGCGCGCACAAGTGGGCCGACCGCGACCTGATCGGAGAGGCCGAAGCGAAGTTCGAAGCCGGCGAGGTGCCGCTGATCGTCGTTCGGGGCGGCGTCGTCCTGGAGGCCTCGCGAGCGAACGTGTTCGCTGTGCGCGGCAAGACGCTGGTCACGCCCCCCGCGGACGGCCGCCTCCTTCCC
>Ga0075423_10002593_pt1 | contig 16487 bp, 17 predicted proteins | sample SoiMethybrSBSTD2_FD_80114 | JGI IMG/M metagenome (GOLD analysis project Ga0075423, IMG submission 80114) | Bulk soil microbial communities from a Populus tree surrounding site in Tennessee, USA - Soil MetaG P. TD hybrid SBSTD2 | ecosystem: Environmental > Terrestrial > Soil > Tree plantation...
ATGCCGGACAAACTGGCCATGACTGCCTGCACGGACAAGGACGACCCCCTTCACGCAGACCCGGACGGGAAGCGACGGTTCCTTCTGGACGATTCATGCCACGGGCTGGCGGTCGCAGCCAGGCCTGCGGGCGGGGGAAGTCACGAGACCGTCCGCATTTGCGAGAAGGGGATCGGCATCCTCTGCTATTTTCGGCCCACAACCGAACAACGATAGACTTCGTTCGTCACGACGATGGTGATTTCGGGATTGGGGCCTGCGGCAGCGGCCTTGACCTCGTCTTCGGAGACGAACTGGTGTGGTGGAAATCCCGGGTTGAAAACGATGAGGTTTTGATGCCACAAGGGATTGAATCCCTCACCCTGGATGGCATTGATCACCGGAGTGAAATCCTGTTCCTCGTCCAAATCGTTGGAAGCATAGATCTCGTTGAGACTCTGGTTGTTCGCGATGATCGAGGCGCCGGCATTGTCCGGCAGCTGTTTCATGTTGACGGTGAATAACTCACCCTCGTAGTAGGCGGGCATCTGACTGGCAGCGCCGTTGACGCTTCCTCGAGCTGCGACCGCCAAGTCCGCTTTTCCCGCGGTGGGCGATATCGCTTGGCTCGCCGAGGGCGCTGTGCTGAGCCCACCATCCTGCTGACATCCGCTCCCGAAAAATGAGAGCAATCCGAGCGCCATGAATGCAGGCGCCGATTTCCAGTCGAGGTCCATATGGCTTCTCCGGCGATGTTTGTGATGGGCAAGCGCGAGCCTGACAGCTCTGCTCATTGTCTGCTCGGACGTCGGGAAGACGCTCATACCAAGCGTCGCCCGCTGATAGACCGTAGCAGCGTCAGGAATATTCCCATCACATCCGCATCGCAGCCGGCTCGGCGGCCCTGAGCTCGCCCACGGGCTGCTGCGGAGGCGGCCCGCGTGCGACCTAACCCGCATCAGCCTTTGACTATGCGTCTGATGCTGCCTAACCTGCTTGATGCGCCAGACCGGTAGCCTGCTCCATGGAGATCGACCACATGAACGCCATCATCGCTTCCATCAGGGCCGAGTACCTCCGGTACAAGGCTCTGGCCGAAGCCGCCATCGCTCAACTGAGTGAGACCGAGCTCGCCATGCCCGGCGCGGGAGGTGGTAACTCCATCCTCACGATTTGCTGGCACGTGGCGGGCAATCTGCGCTCTCGGTTTACCGATTTTCTGACCAGCGACGGGGAGAAGCCGTGGCGCAACCGGGACGAGGAGTTTCAGCCTCGAGCGGCCACGCGAGCTGAGCTGCTCGCTCATTGGGAAGAGGGATGGGCGGCATTGCTGGACACGTTGGGCGGGCTGACGGACGCGGATCTTGCCCGGACGGTCACGATCCGCGGGCAGCCGCTCCGGGTGCATGAGGCTTTGCACCGGTCCCTGGCGCACGCCAGCTACCACGTCGGCCAGGTCGTGTATGCCGCCCGCGGCCTTCGGGGCGAGGCGTGGCGCTTCCTGAGCATTCCACCTGGGCAATCGGCGCAGTACAACGCGCAACCGGCCTTCGAGAAGCCCGGTGCCCAGGAGGCCCGGCTGCGACAGCCCGGCTGACCATCGTCAGTCACCCTTCCTGAGCGGATCCTCATCTACTCTTCAAGAGGTCGTGGACGATCCTCGATCCGCGGAGCGGGCACTGTGGGAAGGGCTGCGGTAGTGCCCCCCTGGCAATATATGATCTCCACATATATCTTTCACCCATGGCCAACGCCCGTACCGCCAACCTCCTGGGTGCCGCCGTCACGGCGCTCCACGACGAGCTGGAAGCCGCCACGGCGTCCGCGGCGGAGCATGGTGCCGCCTTCCCGGCCGCCCTGGTATCGGTGCATTGGGCACCGGGACTCAGCATCGAGCAGTTGCGCCGCATACTGGGACTCTCGCATAGCGGCACCGTGAGGTTGCTGGATCGGCTCCAGCGTGAGGGCACCGTGGAGCGGAAGGCCGGCCGGGACGGGCGCTCGGTGGCCGTGCACCTGACCGCCTCGGGGAGGCGGCACGTGCGGACCATCCTCGACCGACGGCGCTCGGTCATGGGCCACGCGCTTGAGTTGCTGGCCCCGGCGGAACAGGACCAGTTGCGCCACCTGGTAGAAAAGCTGCTCGCCGGCACGACGCGCGATCGTGAGCACGCTGAGCACATCTGCCGCCTGTGTGACGAAGCGGCCTGCCCCATCGCCGCGTGCCCGGTAGAGGGCGCGGTCCAGGGAGAGCAGGCCTGACTGGAAGGGCACCCTTGCGGAGGTTAGTTATATGTATGCCGCATACTTATATATCTCCCGAGCCTTCGATACCGCCGCCGGCTCTCGCCTTCGGAGGAGTCCAGATCCGGAGCAAGGGATCGCCGATGGCCGGTGGCCGAGTGCTGCAGCACGCCCTCCACTCATAGGCCTGGAAGGCGCAAGCCGCTGGCCACGCTCATTAAGTGGCCCCAAAGGGGACAGGGCTGTACCGTGCCCCTCTTGCCAAACGTCACCCGAAAGTGGCAGAGTCACCTACAGGGACGTGAGAGTCGTCCCGAAAATCTCCTAAACAGTACGAAGGATTTCCAGATGTGCACATTCGCAAGCAGACCAGCGGCCGCAACCCTGCTCCTTCTGATCGGCGGGCTTGTCGCGGCGTGTGGCGGCGATGGGGGCGGCCCCGGCCCAAGCCCGACTCCCACGAAGCTCGGATTCACTGCCCAGCCCGGCAACACGGCGGTGGGCGTCGCGATCACCCCCGCGGTCAAGGTGAGCGTGCAGGATGCGAGCGGGAGCCCAGTGACCTCGTCAACCGCGCCGATCACGATCGCGATCGGGAACAACCCGAGCGGGGCTGCGCTCGGCGGCACCACCACACAGAACGCGGCGAGCGGCGAGGCGACGTTCTCTGACCTGACCCTCGACCAGTCCGGTGCGGGATACACCTTGAGCGCCTCGTCCTCCGGTCTCACCTCCGCCACCAGCAGTGCGTTCAACATCTTCGGAGGCGCCGCCTCGATCGCGAAGAGCGCGGGAGACAACCAAACCGCTCAGGTCGGCACCGCGGTTCCGATTGATCCTCAGGTCGTCGTGACGGACGCGCACGGCGTGCCAGTGCCCCAGGTTCCGGTGACGTTCCAGGTGACCTCGGGTGGTGGAACCGTCAATCCCGCCACGCCGGTGAGCACCAGCGCCGCCGGCCTCGCGTCGGCACACTGGACCCTGGGCGCACAGACAGGGACCGATAACAACGCACTCCAGGCCAGCGCCTTGGGCGTGGGCAGCTCGGTAACCTTCACCGCGAGCGCCACGCCCACTCCGAGCGGGGTCACCATTCAGGTGGGCAACGGCCCGACCCAGTTCGTGTTCGTCCCCCAGTCCGTCACCATACCGGTGGGGGGAACCGTCACGTGGGTGTGGAACAGCGGGGGCACCCCCCACAACGTGACGACCTCTCAGGGATCACCCAGCATTCCCGGGACGCCGAGCGGAGCGCATGCCACTCCCTTCACCTTCGGGCCCGTTCAGTTCAATGCGGCAGGCACCTACACCTTCTACTGTTCGATTCACGCCGGCCCCACGGATCCTGTGACACCCGGGTTCATGACGGGGCAGATCACGGTACAGTAGCCGGCGGTGCTGGTCGCCGTTCTTCAAGGGATGTCGTACGTTGGTGGGAGGCGGCAGTCAGCCGCCCACCGAGGAGCCCGATGCAGGGCGTAGAGCTCGCCGTCGTCCTCCTGACCGTCGCGGCCGGCCTGCGCGTCCTCGCCGGCCGGCTTAACCTGCCGCACCCCGTCCTGCTGGTGCTGGCCGGGCTGGCCCTCGCTGCGGTCCCCGGGCTCCCGCACATCGGGCTCGAGCCCGAGACGCTCTTCCTGCTCTTCGTCCCCCCGCTGCTCTACCTGACCGCGTTCACCACCTCGCTCCGCGACTTCCGCGCGCAGCTCTGGCCCATCGCCCGCTACGGCACCGTCGTGGTGCTGCTCACCATCGCCGCCGTGGCCGCCGTGGCGCACGCCCTCGTCCCCGAGATCACCTGGCCCGCCGCTTTCGTGCTGGGCGCCATCGTCTCGCCGCCCGACCCGGTGGCCGCCGTCGCGGTCATGCGCCGCCTCGGCGCCCCGCGGCCGATCGTGACCCTCCTGGAAGGCGAAGGGCTGGTCAACGACGCCACCGCGCTCGTGGCGTACCGCATCGGCGTGGCGGCCGTCGTGACCGGCGCCTTCTCGCCGAGCCGCGCGGCGCTCCAGTTCCTCGTGACCGGCGCCGGGGGCGCCGCCATGGGCCTGGCCGTCGGCTGGCTCATCGGCCAGGTCCGCCGCCGCACGCCCAAGTTCCCCATCGTGGAGAACACGATCTCCCTCCTCACGCCGTTCCTGGCCTACATCCCCGCCGATTGGCTGGGTCTCTCCGGCGTGCTCGCCGTCGTGGCCGTCGGCCTCTACCTCGGCCGCCAGGGGCCCCGGTTCGTGAGCGCCGCCACCCGGGTGCAGGCCGAGTCGATGTGGTCAATGATCCAGTTTCTCCTGGAGAGCATCATCTTCATGCTGGTCGGCCTGGAGCTGCCCTACGTGCTTCGTGCGCTCCGGTCCCACACCCTGGCGGAGTTGGTCGGCTACGGTGCGGTGGTGGCCCTCGCCGCCATCGTCGTCCGCCTGGTCTACACCTTCGCCGCCGTGCTGCTAATGCGCATCGCACGCCGCCGCCGGGGCAAGCCCGCCACGCCCTCCTGGCAGCAGGCCACCTTCATCGGGTGGACCGCCATGCGCGGCGGCGACTCGCTGGTCATCGCCCTGGCCCTGCCCCTCCAGACCGCTGCCGGCCGGCCGTTCCCCGCCCGCGAGCTGATCATCTTCCTCACCTTCGCGGTCATCTTCGACACGCTGGTGCTCCAGGGACTCACCCTCAAGCCGCTGCTCCGCTGGCTTCGGCTCGAGGACGACGGCGAGCTGGACAACGAGGAGGCCCACGCGCGGCGGATCGCCGCGGAGGTCGGCCTGCGCCGGCTGGACGAGGAGGGACGGAGGGACGGGGTCGATCCCGAGGTAGTCCGCTACCTCCGGCGGAAGTACGCCGGACGGGTCGACCGCTGGTCGGCGCGCGACGTGGAGGCCCACGGAGCCGAAGACGCGGAACATCGCGCCCTCGCGGGGCGCGACGGCAGCGGCGCCGAGCGCGAGGCGACCGGCTACCGCCGCCTGCGGAGCGCGATGATCGGCGCCGAACGGCAGGCGATCGTCAAGCTCCGTGACGAGGGCGCCATCGGCGACGAGGTCCTCCGGCGGGTCCAGCGCGACCTGGACCTGGAGACGATGCTCCTGGAATCGGGGGAGGACGACGCGCCGGCATCGCCATACGATACGCGGTGATCAGCGGGTGACCTTCGCCGACGATCAGCGGGTGACCGTCGCCGTCACCGATGCGAAGCCCGCGCTCAGCTCTGCCATGGACTGGAAGCGATCCGCCGGGTCTCGCGCCATCGCCCGCTCGATCACGCTCTCCAGCGTCGCGGGCAGCTCGGGCCGCACGGCCCTGAGCCGTAGCGGCTCCTGTTTGAGCCGAGCGAGCACCATTTCCTGCGGGGTCTTCCCCTCGAACGGGACGCGGCCGGTGAACATTTCGAAGGCGAGCACGCCGAGCCCATACACGTCGCTGCGCCCGTCGAGCGGCTTGGCGAGCACCTGCTCGGGGCTCATGAACTCCGGGGTGCCGAGAGTGACGCCGGTCCGCGTGAGCTTGTTCAGGCCCGGCTCATCGCGCAGCACCTTCGCAAATCCGAAATCCATGACCACGGCCCGAACCCCTCCCGCGGCGTCGCGGTCGGGCACGAGCATGACGTTTTCGGGTTTGAGATCGCGGTGGAGGATCTGCAGCCCGTGCGCGTGGTCGAGGCCCTGGCAGATCTGAACCAGCAGGGGGATCCCCTCCTCGACCGGCAGCGGACCCTGGCGAATCTCGCGGAGGGCCAGCGGCTCACCCGGGAGGTAGGGCATCACCAGATACATGGGCCGCTCGGGCGTCTCGCCCACGCGGAGGATGGGGCAGACGTTCGGGTGGTCGAGCCGCATGGCGATGACCGCCTCGCGCCGCAGCCGCGCCACCGATTCCGGGTCGCCGGCCAACTGGGGCAACAGCAGCTTGATCGCGACCTCGCCGTCGGTCTCGAGGTCACGCGCGAGATAGACGTACGCCATCCCGCCTTCGCCGATCTGTCGCTCAATGCGGTAGCGCCCGCTGAGCGTCTCGCCGGTGAGGCCTAGGGTGAGCGGATCGGTCGGCTCGGTGACTGGTTCAGTCGCTGGGTCCTGCGCTGTCTTGATGGGGTTGGATACGGCAGGCGCAGGCTCCGTTCTTCCGTTATTGGGGCGACATGGCGTGGGATCGGCTGAATATGGCGCCCGCTCGTTCGGACGGCCAGCCGGACATCGGTCATCGCGGGACGGGCGAGGGAGCGCAGTTACCTTTCCGCGGCACCGGTTGGGCCCACCCTCCCCGCAGGAGACCGTCGTGACGAAGAACAAGGCGACCGTCGAGCGATACATGGACGGCTTCAATATCGGCGATCGCGGCCTGATCCTGTCCTGTCTGACCGACGACGTCGTGTGGGACATGCCGGGCGGCTTCCATCTGGTGGGCAAGAAGGCGTTCGAGCGGGAGATCGAGAACCCCGCCTTTGCCGGCCGGCCGAAAGTCGGGGTCACCCGGGTGGTCGAAGAGGACGACGTCGTGGTGGCCGAGGGGACGGTCCAGGTGATGAAGCGGGACGGCGGCCAGCTGAATGCGGCGTTCTGTGACGTGTTCGTCATGCGCGGCGCACTGATCCGGCAGCTGACTTCTTATCTGGTCGAAGTGAAGTAGAGCCGGCGTTGGTGTCCCTCGCCCGCTTCTGGTGGACGTTCGGTGAGCCGGTCTCCCGCCGCGACTACCTCCGGCACGGCGCGGCCCTGGTCGCGATCAAGTACGCCGGCGACGTGGGCCTCGTGGCGCTCGCCACCGGCCGCTTCTGGACGCCGCTGGATTACGTCCACTCCATCCCCCTCCTCCTCTCGACCAAGCTCGACGGCGCGCCCGCGTGGCTCATGCCCGTGCTGGCGCTCTGGACGCTCCCGTTCCTCTGGGCCGGCGTCACCCTCACGCTCCGGCGCGCGCTCGATGCCGGCCGCTCGGCCTGGCTCACGCTCTTCTTCTTCGTTCCCTACCTCAACTACCTGCTCATGCTCGTGCTCTGCCTCGTGCCGAGCGCGCGCGTCGCCGGGACGCGGGCTGCCGGCGTCCCCGTCGATCGGCCACGCCCCTACGAGCGCCGCCTTCCCTCCGCCCTCCTGGCCATCGCGCCCGGCCTGGCGCTCGGCCTGCTCATGCTGGTGCTCACCGTCACCTGGTTCGAGCGATACGGGCTGGCGCTGTTCTTCGCCACCCCGTTCGGCATCGGTGCGCTGACCGCCTTCCTGTTCAACCGGCGGTATCCGGCGAGCATGCGTGAGACCGCCGAGGTAGCGATCATGACGCTGGCGGTGACCACCGGCGCCGCGTTCCTGCTCGGGAGCGAGGGCGCCATCTGCCTGATCATGGCGATGCCGATCGGGCTGGGCACCGGTCTCATGGGCGCGGCATTCGGCCGCTGCGTCGCGCTTCGAGGCCGCGGCGAGCTTGGCCCCGCGGGCCTGGCGCTCTGCGCGCTGCCGCTCGCGGCGCTGTTCGAGCCAGTCGCAGGAACGGGCCGCGTCCTGCACGAGGTGCGCTCGTCGGTCGTCATCGACGCGGCGCCCGAGGCGGTCTGGTCCCAGGTCATCGCATTCCCGCCGATGCCCGCGCCGGCCGAGCTCGTGTTCAGGCTGGGGATCGCCTACCCGCGCTACGCCCGGATCGAGGGCACCGGCGTCGGCGCGACCCGCTACTGCGTCTTCTCCACGGGCCCGTTCGTCGAGCCGATCACCGCCTGGGAGCCCGGCCGCCGCCTGGCCTTCGACGTCACGCGCTCGCCCGCCCCGCTGCGCGAGCTCACGCCCTACGCGCACGTGGTCCCGCCGCACCTGAGCGGCTACCTCCAGCCGCGGCGAGGCGAGTTCCGGCTCGTCGTGCTGCCGGACGGGCGCACGCGGCTGGAGGGAAGCACGTGGTATCGGCTGCGGATGGCGCCCGAGGGATACTGGCAGCTCTACAGCGACTATCTCATTCACCGCATTCACGGCCAGGTGCTGGAGCACATCAAGCGGCAGAGCGAGCAGCTCAGCGGGAAGCTGGCCCTCCAATGAGGGCGGTGGCCCCTCCGCCCGCCTGCTCGACCACATCGATGTAGACGATTCGCCAGCGCTCCTCGAAGCGAATGAGACGAAGCTCGTCCGCCGCCCCGGGCGCGGCGGACAAACAGCGCGGCACCGATACCTCGGCCCAATCCGCGATGACGCTGATGCGGGCGCCCGCGAGGGCGCCCGTGGAATCGCACGCGACCGCCGCCATGCCCTCGGTCGACGCTGCGGCTGCCACCATCGCCTCGGGCGGCGGCCGATGGGCCGCGACCTTGGCCGGCAGCACCTGTGATGCAATCGCCTCCCAATCCCGGTGCGCCAGGTTGAAGTAGAAGGCGCGGAGCGTCGTGTTGATCCCGGCCGTGTCGGCGGCGGCCGACTTCTGGGCGCCTGCCGTCACGGGCAGGCCGGCCAGGGTCGCAGCCAGCGCCAGGTGCGTCCAGCGTATCATCGGGTGCTCCGCCGGGAGAGATTCCATTGATGTAACAGCGCCATCCGTCCATGGCACTCCGATTCTTGTGGTCGAATCGAGTGCGCGGCCGGGCGCGCATCCATCAACGTGTGCTTGCAGGCCTCGGAACGGGCAAACATACTTGCCAGACCGATCGAAGACCGAGATAGCGACTGAGAATCTCTTCCGCGTGAACCAGAATATCGAGCCGGCGACGTAGGGTCCCCCCGGGCCCGGCGCCTGGTCGGTGACCGCCACGAGAGGAGGCACGATGGGAACGACGCGACTCGTCCTCGACGCATGCGGCGCCGGCCTGCCGGTGGAGGTCGGCGTGGATCGGCTCGGCGAGCTCCTCGCCGGCTCCGAGAATCGGCTGTGGCTCGACATCAGCGATCCCGGTCCTGACGAGGTGGCGCTGCTCCGGCAGGCCTTCGGCTTCCATGAGCTGGCGCTGGGGGACGTGACCCGGCCGCACGAGCGCCCCCGTTGCGACGTCTACCCCGGTTACTTCTTTATCGTCGTGTATGCCGCGGAACAGTCCGGCGACGTGATCGTGCCGCAGGAGCTGAACCTGTTCTGGGGCGAGAACTACCTGGTCACGATCCACCGCCGCAACGCCGCCGTGCTGACCGCGCTCGCGGAGGCGCGCCGGCGCTGGGACCAGTACGAGCGGCACCTGGTGTCCGGGATCGCCTGCCTGGCGTACGCCCTGTTCGAGAGCCTGGTGGACGGCTACTTCGTGGTCCAGGACCGGGTGCGCGAGCGGATTGACGGGATCGAGGAGGCGATCTTCACCGGCGCCGAGGGCGCGGCGGCCGATCTGTTCCGGCTGCGGAAGGAGCTGCTTCGAGTCCCTCGGCTGCTCGCGCCGACCAGCCACGTGCTCGCCGAGGTGCTCCGCCGCGAGCGAATGATCCCGGAGAGCCTGCGGCCCTACTTCGCCGACGTCCAGGACCACGCGGTCCACGTCCTGGCGGAGCTGGACACCTATCGCGACCTGCTGGGCGCCGCCCTCGACGTGCACGTCTTCTCCGCATTCAACCGGCTGGGCCGCATCATGCAGCGGCTGACGGCGATCACCGTCATCATCATGGTGCCGAACTTCGTGGCCAGCATCTACGGGATGAACTTCATCCATCTCTTCCCGCCCACCGAGGCGACCTGGAGCTTCCTCGCGGTCATCGCGTTCCTCATGATCATGGTGGCGTGGGGCTTCATCCACTCCCGGATGCTGGGCTGGCTCTGACCCGAATGCGGGTCACGCCCGGGTCACAGCCTTGGTTTATCGTGGGCCAACACGCAAACGCCCACACTTGGAGAACGCGTGAACCCTCGCGCTGCCCTGGCCTCCTGCGGGTTCGTCCTCGCCGCCGCCTGCTCGGATGGCTCCGGCCCCTCTGTTCCCCCCGCCGGCGCGTTCAGCGCGCAGCTCACCGGCAGCCGATTCGGCACGCTCTCGGGCACATCCAACGCCGGGGAGGTCTTCACCGAGGAGCTCAACGGGTTCTTTGCCATCCGGATGTTCGACGAGAGCGGGGACGTGCTCCGGTTCGTTATCCTCGACTGCCCCGGGGAGACGGCGCCGGCGGTGGGGACGTACGCGATCGGGCCCGCTGCGGCATGTCATGGCCGATACGGGCGGGCGATCTCGTCGCTGGAGACCGGATTCGTCATGACGGAGGTCGCTGAAGCCGCCGGCGGGCGTCTCACCATTACCGCGTTCACTGGAGGGGAGATCGACGGAGCCTTCGCCTTCCACGGTGAGCTGATCGCCGACTCCATCCCGACAGGCACGCTCTCCGTGGCAGGCGCGTTCAGGGCGGTTGTGTTTTGATGAATGGGGACGTGCTGCAATAACTGGCAGCACGTCGCGTTTGCGACGCGATCGCCAGGTCCTTTGTCGCATTTCCGTCCGATTTCCGCCGCGCTTGCCCCTGGCCTCCCAACGAACTCAGAGTAGCTCGCCCGGTGGGGCTGGTGCTCGTCCACTGGAAGTTTGCCGCGTGCCCCATGGGTGTCTCGTGGACCGCTTTCTGCAGCAGGCGACCGTCGAGGGCTGTGGCGGGCCGCCGCAGCCGCGAAGTGCGAAATCGCCCCGCCCGTCCATGCATCCGTCGCCACCCACGCGCTCACCCAGGAAAGGGAGCCCGCCCATGTCTTCGGATCCCACGCCGGTGTCATCCCCGGAACGCCTGCGCTTCGACGAGCCGGCACAGGCCTCCGCCGCGCCCACGTGCGCGCGCTGCCAGGCACCGATCACGGCGGCCTACTACGAGGTGAACGGACACGTCGTGTGCGCCGGCTGCAAGTCGGCGCTGCAGCAGGCTCCGGCCGGCAGCAGCGGATCGCGCCTGCTGCGGGCCGCGGCCTATGGGTCGGGCGGAGCCATCCTCGGCGCGGGCATCTACTACGCCATCCTGGCCATCACCGGGTACGAGATCGGGCTCGTGGCCATCGCCGTCGGCTGGCTCGTCGGCCGGGGCGTGCAGAAGGGGTCGCGCGGCATGGGCGGCTGGGCCTACCAGACGTTGGCCGTCGGACTGACCTATCTGGCCATCGTGAGCACGTACATCCCGTTCATCGTGAAGTCGGCGATGGACCAGCCGGCGACAGCGAGTGCGGCCGCGGCGGCGCCAGACGCGACGGGCGCGGGCGGAGACAGCGTGACGGTCCAGCCCGTGGTCGCCACCACCGCCGATTCCAGCCGGAGCGGGATGACCGCCGGCAGGCTCGCGCTCGGCCTCATCGCGTTGATCGCACTCGCGGCCGCGGCGCCGTTCCTGGCCGGCTTCGAGAACATCCTCGGCCTCGTGATCATCGGCTTCGCCTTGTATCAGGCATGGCAGATGAACCGGCGGGCCTCGCTCACCATCAACGGACCCTACGCCGTCGGTCCCGCCGCGGGCGCGTCCGGCGGTGAGTAGCGTTCCGGCCGCGCGGGGCACAACCTGCGCGGGGTGCGGCACCGAGCTCGCGAGCACGCTGCTCCGCTGCCCGGCCTGCCGCCGGCTGGTGCACGCCGACACGCTCACCCGGCTCGCGGCCGAGGCCGAGGCTCACGAGGCGGCGGGGCGGCGCGACGAGGCGCTCGCGCTGTGGCGCCAGGCGCTGGAGCTGCTGCCGGCCGATGCCGCGCAGGTCCCCACGATCCAGCAGCGCGTTGGCGCGCTGGCGGCGGCCGGCGGCGATCGGCCCGCCGCCCCGGCGCCCGATTTCGCCCGGCGCTTCGGCCCCGTGCTCGGGGGCCTCCTGCTGGTGCTCTGGAAGGCGAAGTTCCTCGTCGTCCTGATTCTCACGAAGGCGAAGTTCCTCCTCCTCGGCCTCACCAAGATGGGCACGCTCCTGTCCATGCTCGCCGCGGCCGGAGTGTACTGGACCCTCTGGGGCTGGAAGTTCGCGCTGGGCATCGTGGGATCCATCTACGTGCACGAGATGGGACACGTCGCGGCCCTCAGGCGCTACGGCATCAAGGCGAGCGCGCCGATGTTCATCCCCGGCATCGGCGCCGTGATCCGGCTGCGCCAGCACCCCGCCACGCCAGGCGAGGACGCCCGGGTCGGCCTGGCCGGCCCCCTGTGGGGCCTCGGCGCCGCGCTCGCCGCCTACGGCATCTACCGGGCGACCGGGTCGGCGATCTGGGGAGCCATTGCGCACTTCGGCGCCTGGGTCAACCTCTTCAACCTGCTTCCATTCTGGCAGCTCGACGGCGGGCGCGGGTTCCGTGCGCTCACCCGGCGGCAGCGGTGGATGGCGACGGGTGCACTGGTCGCCATCTGGGCGCTCACGTCCGAGCCGCTGCTCGTGCTGCTGGCGCTGGCCGGCGCCGCCAACGCGCTCGCCGCCGGCCCGGACGAGCCGGACACCGGCGCGCTGGGGGCGTACGTCGGGCTCGCGCTCGCGCTGGCGGTGCTCTCGCGCATCCAGGTGCCGGTGGCGACGCGCTGACTCTTGCCTCGTTCCCCGCGATGATGCACAATAGGGAACGGGCGAACGATCCGCGCCCAACCTCCTCGACCCTGCCCCAGCCTGGGTCCTCGCGAGGCAAAGGGGGGCACACTCCCGGATCCGTTTGATTCGAGCCTTTGGGACGCCGCGGGCGTCGCCGCTGGGGGGCGTGGCCCGTGGCCCGACCAAAGGATCGCCACGATGCCTGCCAACAAGGACTTGAAGCGCCTGGTCCGCCGGCGCATGCAGAAGACGGGCGAATCGTACACCGCCGCCCGCGCGCACCTCCTTCGGTACAAGCCGTCACCCTCTCCCCGCCCCAGTGTGCCCGACTACGCCACGCTCGCCGGCCGCAGCGACGCCATCCTCAAGGCGCGCACCGGCTGTACCTGGGAGCGCTGGGTCGGGGCGCTGGACCGCGCCCACGCGCACACCTGGAGCCACCGCGACATCGTGAAGTACGTGCAGACCAAGTACAAGGTGACGCGCTGGTGGGCGCAGACCGTGACCGCCGGCTACGAGCGCATCAAGGGTATGCGGGCCCTGCTCGAGACATGAACGCGTCCGTGTTCGTCGGCGCCAGCGTGGACGGGTTCATCGCGCGGCCGAACGGCGGGCTCGACTGGCTGCCGGCCGGCGGTGGGGAGGAGCACGGCTACGAGGCGTTCATGGCGTCGGTGGACGCGCTGGTCATCGGACGCAATACCTACGAGACGGTGCTGGGCTTCGACGCGTGGCCCTACGGAGAGAAGCCCGTGTTCGTGCTCAGCACCCGTCCGCTCCCGCCCGCGCCCGCCGGCGCCGTGGTGGAGCACATGGCGGGCGAGCCGGCCGACATCGTGTCGCGGCTGGCCGCCCGCGGCTTCCGCCACGCCTACGTGGACGGCGGGATCACCATCCAGCGGTTCCTGCGCGCCGGACTCATCCAGCGCCTCATCGTCACCCGCGTCCCCGTGCTGATCGGCTCGGGAATCCCGCTGTTCGGCGAGCTCCCGCGCGACGTCCTTCTCCGCCACGTGGCGACGCGCCAGTACCCCAGCGGGCTGGTGCAGAGCGAGTACGTCGTGGTCACGGAAGGACAAGCGTAAGGAGAGCGATGGAGCCGGCGTGCGGTCAGGGGCTGGTGGGGGGCAGGACGTGGTGCGATGCGCCTGCGGCCACGGAGCGGGCGAGCAGGCCGGGGAAGTCCGGGTCGCGCACGTCCCACTCCTCGCGGCGACAGCTCACTACCCGGGTTTCCTGATCCGACACGAGCTCGAGCGTGACGTGCGTATCAGCCTCGTCCTTGCGAACCGCTTCCCGGATACGCACGAACCAGGTTTGCCCCTGGTGGAAGAAGAATTCGCGGGACGTCACATCGCCTCCCCCTGTCCTTCGATATCTCACATTCAGCCACCCCGGAGCGCGCGTCAACTCTCCAAAGTTGGACGCTGTCGAGGACATGGACACCGAGGCATTGGCCGGGTGCAGGACTTGGCGCGGGCCATTGCCGGCCCACGACCCTCCGTTCTGTGGACGGCGGCGCCGGGGCGCGCCCCATCGGACTCGACCCAGTCGAAGGGGTGGGCCCAGTCCAAAGGGGCGCTGGCGGGCTGGCTGATCGGCGCGGTCGCGGGCGCGGCCGCTGGATACTGGGCCTGCCGGCGGTTCGGCCCCGGCGGCGCCGACCACGGTTGCACCGGAAACGCGCTGTGGGGCGGCGCGCTGATCGGCGCGCTCGGCCTCCTGCTCGGCGCCCTCGCCGGACACGATGCGGAGCACTGACGATCGGATGTTGCGGGCCGAAATGTCCGTGGAATCGTCGGCGCGCCGCCCGCTCTGGCGACGGTCAACTTTGCCCCTATATTGGCGGAAACCCCCGTCAATGTGTGCGGCTCGCCGGGACGCGGGAGTGGGCGTCCGGGGGGTGCTGCCGTCTCCTTGCGGCGGCGAAGGTCCTGGCGAGCTTCCCGAGGATTCATCGAAACGGACCGGAGCGTGTCCGGTCGAGGTTGGTGATCGTGACTGGGCTGCTCGAGCGCCTCAGCGCGACGCTCGCGTCCCGATACCGGCTGGAGCGGGAACTGGGACAGGGTGGGATGGCCAGGGTGTTCCTGGCTCACGACCTCAAGTACGAACGTGAGGTCGCCGTAAAGGTATTGCGCCCCGACCTCGCCGCCGAGGTCGGCGCCGCCCGGTTCCTCCGCGAGATCCAGATCGCCGCCCGGCTTCACCACCCCCACATCCTGCCGCTGTACGACTCCGACCAGATGGACGACCTGGTCTTCTACGTCATGCCCTTCGTCAAGGGCGAGTCCGTCAAGCAGCGGATCGCGCGGGAGCGCCAGCTTCCGGTGAACGACGCGCTCCTGATCGCGCGCGAGGTGGCCGACGCGCTGAGCTACGCCCACGGCGCCGGGGTGGTGCACCGGGACATCAAGCCGGGCAACATCCTGCTCGACGCGGGGCACGCGGTGGTGGCCGACTTCGGCATCGCGCGCGCCATGGGGATCGGCGATACCACCACCGGCCACGTGATCGGCACGCCGGCCTACATGAGCCCGGAGCAGGTCGAGGACAGCCAGTACCTCGACGGCCGCACCGACATCTACAGCTTGGGCTGCGTCCTGTTCGAGATGCTCACCGGCGAGGCACCTTTCCGCGGCTCCACGCTGACCGCCGTCATCGCCAACCGCCTGACCTCTCCGGCACCCTCGCCCCGCGCCTTCCGCGAGCTGGTGCCGGAGGCGGTGGACAGCGCGGTGCGGAAGGCGATGGCGACCCTCCCCGCCGACCGGTTCAGCACCGCCTCGCAATTCGCCGACGCGCTCTCCCCGCCGGCCACGGTGGCCATCGCCGTCGGCGCGGCCCAGGCGATCCAGGAGGTCTCCGACGCCGGCAAGTCGGTGGCGGTGCTGCCGTTCGAGAACATGAGCACCGACCCCGAGAACGAGTACTTCAGCGACGGCATCACCGACGACATCATCGCCCAGCTCTCCAAGGTGAGCGCGCTCAAGGTCATCTCGCGCACCTCGTCCATGCAATACAAGAAGACCACCAAGAAGATCACCGCCATCGCCGACGAGCTCGGCGTCGGTGCGGTGCTCGAGGGCAGCGTCCGCCGGGCCGGGCAGCGCGTCCGCATCGTCGTGCACCTGGTGGAGCCCAAGACCGAGAAGCACCTCTGGGGCGACACGTTCGACCGGCAGCTGGCCGACATCTTCGAGGTGCAGAGCGAGGTTGCGCAGCAGATCACCGGCGCGCTCAAGCTCGCGCTCTCGCCCGAGGAGAAGCAGCGGGTGGAGAAGAAGGCCACCGGCGACGTGGACGCCTACAACATGTACCTGCTCGGCCGGTTCCACGCGAACAAGTGGGCCGAGGCCGACGTGCTGAAGGGCATCGAGTACTTCCAGGCCGCCATCGCCAAGGACCCGGCGTACGCGGTGGCCTACGCCGGCCTGGCCGACGCCTACGAGCTGCTCAGCATCGGCTTCAGCTCGAAGCCGCCGGCCGAGTACCTGTCGCTGGCCAAGGGCATGGCCCTGAAAGCGCTGGAGATGGACGACAGCCTGGCCGAGGCGCACACGTCACTGGCGTACGCCCGCTGGCTCGGCGACCTCGACTGGGTCGGCGCGGAAAAGGAGTTCAAGCGCTCCCTCGAGCTCAAGTCGAGCTACGTGATGGCGCACGAGTGGTACGCGGAGTACCTCGTCTCGCTCGGACGGAGCGAGGAGGCGGTGGCGGAGATCCGGCGCGCCCAGCAGCTCGACCCGCTGGCCGTGACGGTGACGCGCGCGGTGGGCTGGGTGCTCTACTTCGCCAGCCGCTACGTGGACGCGGAGAAGGCGCTGCGCAAGGCGCTCGCGATGAACGCAGAC
>Ga0075423_10002595_pt1 | contig 16477 bp, 17 predicted proteins | sample SoiMethybrSBSTD2_FD_80114 | JGI IMG/M metagenome (GOLD analysis project Ga0075423, IMG submission 80114) | Bulk soil microbial communities from a Populus tree surrounding site in Tennessee, USA - Soil MetaG P. TD hybrid SBSTD2 | ecosystem: Environmental > Terrestrial > Soil > Tree plantation...
GGCGATCGTGAAGTGCCGCGCATCTTCCGGCGCGAACGTCCGGGAGGCAGGCTCCTCGTGCTCGGCGGCGACGCCCATGCCGACCTTCCGATTGTGCTGTCGGAATTCGGCGGCATCGCCCTCAATCCGTCAGGGTCGGCGTGGGGCTACTCACGGGCACAGGACGTTGACGACTTCGCGCGGCGATTTGAGAGTTTGATGCGAGCCGTCCATTCGGTGGGCCTGTTCAGCGGCTTCTGCTATACACAATTCGCCGATACCTACCAGGAGGCCAATGGGCTGCTGACCGCGGATCGGCGGCCGAAAATTTCTTTTGCGCGAATCGCTGCCGCAACACGCGCCGAGCATCCCACGCCAATACCGAGCGAGTTGAAGGAGCACGTTCAAGCGCACCCTGACGAAATCTGATGGCCCCCGCCTTTGCTGATCTGTATGGCGGGCCGCCAACGGTCACGGCGGCCGCGCCCGGCCGCGTGAACTTAATCGGAGAGCACACCGACTACAACGAAGGGTTCGTCCTCCCCGCCGCGCTTCCTCTAAAAACCACCGTAGAACTGGCTCCGCGGGAAGACCCGATGGTTCGGGTGTGGAGCGCCGAGTTTCAAGAGCAACGGCCGCAGACGTTTTCGATCGAGCGAATTATCCATGCCCACGACTGGACCGACTACGTGCGTGGCATGGCGTGGGTCCTCGTCGAGCGTGGATTGCAGCGAGGATTTGATGTGCGGGTGTCGTCTCATCTGCCGGCCGGCAGCGGGCTCTCTTCGAGCGCCGCCCTGCTGATCGCCGCCGGACGGGCCATGCGTGCCGCGTTTGAGCTGTCGATCGATGATGTGCAGCTCGCTCAGTTGGCACACCAGGCGGAGACGGGGTTCGTCGGCGCGCCGGTCGGCATCATGGACCAGATGGCCTGCAGTCTGGCTGACGAGTCGAGCGCGCTGTTCATCGACACTCGATCGCTCCACTACGAGCGCGTTGCGCTCCCTCTGGGGAGCCGACTGCTCGTCATCGATTCCGGAGTGAGGCACAGCCATGTGAGCGGCGAGTACCGCACGCGTCGCGACGAGTGCGCGCGAGCCGCGGCTGCGCTCGGCGTCAGCAGCCTGCGCGAAGTCAGCGAAGACGACCTGCGTGCGATCGACTCGCTTTCCGAACCGCTTAATCGACGCGCCCGCCACGTCGTCACGGAAAACGCACGAGTCCTGGCGACCGTCGCCGCCCTGCGCGCGGGAGATTTGATCGAAATCGGACGATTGTTCTATGCCTCGCATGCTTCGATGCGCGACGACTTTGAAGTGTCGACCCCGGCAGTTGATGCGCTCGTCGAAGCCACAAGATCCGTACGCGGCGTGTACGGTGCGCGACTTACCGGCGGCGGCTTTGGCGGTTCGATCGTCGCACTCACCGAGCACAGCAGGGCAATCGCCGCAGGCGACGCAATCATTACCCAGCAAAAGCGTCGGTTTCCAAGTCAGGCACGCGTCCTCGTTCCCGCGGCATAATTCTTGGACTAATCGCCGGAGTGAAGGGCGACATCCTTTGTTTTTCCCACCTGCGTTGGAACTTCGTGTTCCAGCGCCCTCAACATCTGTTGACTCGTTGCGCCAGAGATCGACGCGTCTTTGTCGTTGAAGAACCGGTCTTCGACGCGGTCGACCGGTCGCATATCACTATCACTCACGCACCGGCACGAGTACGTGTCGTCGTGCCTCATCTTCGCGAGCTCGATCGCGAGTGCGAAGCCGACGTGCAGCGCCGGCTCCTTGATGATCTGATCGTCACAGAACACATCCGGCCCGAGGTGTTGTGGTACTACACGCCGATGTCGCTGCGGTTCAGCGACCATCTGAATGCACCGGCGGTCGTGTATGACTGCATGGATGAACTCTCGAATTTTGCCGGTGCTCCGCCCGGCCTTCGCGACGCCGAACGCGCGCTGCTGCGCCGCGCCGGTGTCGTCTTCACCGGCGGCCGCAGCCTCTACGAAGCCAAGAAGCACTTGCACCAGAACATCCATCCGTTTCCAAGCAGTGTTGACGTCGATCACTTTGCCACGGCGCGATCCGGCAATTTGCCCGAACCGCCGGACCAGGCAGGCCTTCCGTATCCGAGAATTGGATTCTTTGGTGTGCTCGACGAGCGGCTCGACCGGGATCTCATCGCCGGACTCGCCGATCTTCGCCCGCAGTATCAGTTCGTGCTCCTGGGACCGGTGGTCAAGATCGAGCCGGCATGGCTGCCGCACGCTCGGAACATTCATTACCTCGGACAGAAGTCATACACGGAACTGCCGCAATATCTCGCTGGGTGGGACGTCGCCATGCTGCCGTTTGCACGCAACGACGCCACTCGCTATATCAGTCCAACCAAGACACCTGAGTATCTCGCCGGCGGACGCCCGGTTGTCTCCACCTCAATTACCGACGTCGTGCATCCTTACGGCGACCTGGAGCTGTGCCGGATCGCGGACACGCCACAGGAGTTCGCTGAAGCGATCGATGCCGCGCTCGCCGAAGACGCGGTTACCCGTCAACAAACCGCCGACGCCCTGCTTGCCACCATGTCCTGGGATGCGACGTGGCAGGCGATGTCGGAACACATAGATGCCCTTTGCGGAAAGGATTCCGCCTCATGTTCGATTATCTCGTCGTTGGTGCCGGGTTCGCCGGCGCCGTCATGGCCGAGCGCCTCGCCGCAGGCGCTGGAAAAAAGGTTCTAATCGTCGACAAACGTAACCACATCGGGGGAAACGCCTACGATCACTATGACGAGGCCGGGATCCTCGTTCACAAATACGGACCCCACATCTTCCATACCAATTCGCGTGATGTCTTCGATTACCTGTCGCGCTTCACCGAATGGCGACCGTATCAGCATCGCGTTCGCGCATGGGTCGATGGCCAGCTTCTGCCGATCCCGATCAATCTCGATACGGTCAACCGGCTCTACGGTCTGAACCTCACCTCATTCCAGGTTGAGGAATTTTTCCAATCTGTTGCGGAGGCGCGCCCGCAGATTCGATCCTCTGAAGATGTGATCGTCACCAAGGTTGGTCGCGAACTCTATGAGAAGTTCTTCCGCAACTACACGCGGAAGCAGTGGGATCTTGATCCGTCGGAGCTCGATGCCGCCGTAACGGCGCGGGTGCCGGTCCGAACTAACCGCGACGATCGCTATTTCACCGATACGTATCAAGCCATGCCGTTGCATGGCTACACGCGCATGTTCGAGCAGATGCTCACCCACCCCAACATCAAGATCATGCTCAATGCCGACTACCGCGAAATCGAACGTGTGATTCCCTACGGTGAAATGATCTACACGGGACCGGTCGACGAATTCTTCCAGTTTCGGTTCGGCAAACTGCCCTACCGATCGCTCGAATTCCGATTTATCACGTACGAGCGTTCTGTTTACCAGGATGCGCCAGTGGTCAACTATCCGAACGAGAATCCCTACACCCGGTGCACCGAATTCAAGTATTTAACCGGCCAGGAGCACCCGAAGACGAGCGTCGTCTACGAGTATCCGCGGCCGGAGGGTGACCCGTACTATCCGGTTCCACGGCCGGAGAACGCGGCGATGTATCGCGAGTACGAGGCGCTTGCGCGCCTGACCACTGGAGTGCACTTCTGCGGCCGGCTGGCGACCTACAAGTACTACAACATGGATCAGGTCGTCGCGCAGTCACTGACCCTCTACAAGCGGCTGATTGGCACGCGCCCTCGTGCCGTCGCGCAATCAGCGTGAGAGTGGGATCGGCAGTCGCGCCTGGCTGCGGCGGTACTCTACTGCGTACGGCTCATTGAGGACGCGGATGAAGTTTCCGTTCGCATCCGGCGCGAAATCCCAGAGCCCACTGTTATGCCAGTGCGCTGGATCGTCCCACTCGAACCGGTCGATGATCGGATAAAGACACACGGCGTGAACGGGAATACCGATCGCAACCGCCTGCACGACTTCATCGGTCAGTTCATGAATCCATTCCGCGCGCCCGACGCCGACGTGGCTTGTTTCGGCAATGAAGATCGGCCGTTGGTATCGCTCGTAGACCTCTTTGAGCAGCAGATGAAAAGGTCGCCATCGCGGATCGCGAGGATGAATGTGCCACGCGATCTTGCGGCCGCCGGGATGCTCCCACTGATTGTCGTGATAGAAGTTCACACCGAGAACATCAAGATAACGAGGGTTGCCGCCCAGTTCGGGGCACATCGCCCCGATTAGCATGTCGGCCGCCTCGAATTGACTGTTCCGATAGGCCGCAGCTTCGGCCGCAAGTTCCGGACGATCGGTTGGAGGAACGACATGGATGACTGGCTCGACGGCGACGATTCGCGCCCGAGCATCGACGTCCCAGATCGCCTCGATGCCGGCGATACACGCGCGAATGAGCTGTCGCTTCAGTTCGCCGCCGCGTCCTTTGCCGTACGGATAGAACCAGCCAACTTCCCCGGCCGCCCAGGCAAAGAATGAGATCTCGTTGATTGGCGTGTAGAGCGGCACCTCCTCCGATCCATCACGGACGTGTTGGGCAACGGCGCGGGCAAAGCGGGCAAAGCGGTCGATGAACGCCTGGTCGAAGATGTCGAGTCCGTTGGGCCAGCCGTAGTGGCACAAGTCCCAAACGAGCTGAATCTTGTGGCGTCGAGCGGCCTCGAGCATCGGATCCACCGATGCGAAATCGAAGACGCCTGGTGATTTTTCAACGAGGTGCCATCGCACAGTTTCGCGCACCGAGCGAATGCCCATGTGCAGCAGGTTGGCGTAGTCGTCGTCCAAGAAGCGGTCGTGCTGGGTGGCATGGATCATGTCAAGGCGAACGCCCTTGCTGTTCACGTGACACGCTGATTCGAATCCTGCCATCCAGAATGAAGAAAAGATCTGGGCATGGGTCATTCACGTGTAAACGCTGCAACGAATATGCCCGGCCAATCATCACGACTTCGTCAGGACGTCATGTAAGCAGATCTTTTCAGCGGTCGTTCGCGGCCGCCGGCAGCTGGCTCTGTGCACTAGTCTTCGCGTATCCGTCGATGGTGGCGGCACGAAGCAGCTCTGAAATTCGCGACCAGGTTTGATCCCAGGACATTTCGGCGAGGGTTGAATCAGCTCGCGCGAGCCAGTTACCTTCACGGTCGTGAAAGGTACTGGCGATAGCGTCCACGAAACCCTCCGGTGTGTCGGCGATGCGAGCCAGGCCCATCTCCCCATACGGCGTTACGACGTCGCAATCCTCAACTATCGCGCGGGGCGTTCCGAGACTTGGCGATCGCTCCGATAGCTGCATTAGTCCAGCGCAAACCAATAATCGTACCGCGATGATCTGACGCCTGGGCGGCGTCGCCAGGGGCGCGGGTGATCCGATGCGACACCTTTCCGCTTAGGTCTCGTACGGCCGCACTACAGCACAGCCACAGCAACGACGGTCGAACTACTCCATCGCCGATAAATGCTGGAGAGCAGGGTCAGGGGCCGCATCTACCGATCGCGCCCGTGGCGGCGGAAAACCTTGCGGCAGGAACCACAGAAAGTGGTCGGCTTGCTCCGACGATTCCGGCACGATGACGATCGTCATCTCTCGCGTCGCTCGCTCCTTCGGCCTGACGGTCAAGGTTTCCTCAACGCGTGTCACCCCCGCGGCCACCGCGTGCAACGTCGAGGCAAGTTTCTGACGGCTGTCGACGAAGTGCAGCAATGGCTTCCCGACCAGGCGCTTCGCGCTCATGTTCAGGAGCAGCGCGGCTGCGCGATTGGCACTGACGATCGTTCCGCTAGTGTCGGTAATCAGCGCGGCCACCGGCAGACGATCGAAGAGGTATTGCCAGTTACCCTCCGTTTGCCGTGCTTCCGCCTGTATCCTCGCGTGCTGAAGTTGCGCACCCGCCAGCTCCTGCAGCAACGTCGCGCAGAACGTGACCGCATCGTCGAGCAAGTCCGCCACGGCAGCCGCCATCGGCGCGCCGTTGTTCTTCATCTTGCGCGCTCGGTTCTGCAAATCACCCAGTTGACGCGTCCACCGCCGAGTCGAAGCGTCGGCGGATATCCGTGTCCCCGTCGTATCAAGTATTTCTTGTAATTCCTGAGTCATGCCTCCATCTCCCGGGTGTTCGACCGTTGCGTACCGCACGGGCCATTCGCTGATTACGGTGTCAGGACGGGGTGGCAGGTTCCGCCAGCTCCTCCATCCGATCTGTCAAATGTCGTAGGTCGGTTTTCGTCATCAAGTCTCGGAGCTGCTCAGGGGTGACGGTCGTTTGCACGGCCAGATGTCGAGCGATGTCCTGGAGCAGTTGCAGTACAGCCGTCATTTCTCGCTCTGCGAGCAAATCGATCTGAAGGTCCAGATGGCTCCGCTTATCCGCTTGGCGAGCCAAGCGATTCTGGCTGGCGAGTACGAACAACGCCAGGAAGATGGCCTCCAGCGAGACCGTCATCGTCAAGAACGGGAATGGGAAGGCATCGAACGTACGAATGCCTCGGATCACACCAGTGTTAACGGTCACCCATACCCCAAACCAGATGACGTGAAGAATAAGAACAGGACCGCTGGCAGCCGTGCCGGCGATCCAATCACTTACCCGTTCCGCCTTTGATCGGGCCAGGAGGATAGCGCGCTCCCATCGCTTGATGGCCTGAACGTTCTCGTCGAGCGCGGACGAACGGCGGGAGTCGGCTGCTTCTCGGTCGTGCTGAGCGGCAGCGGGCGCTTCTCTGCTAGTTCGTGGACTGCTCATCCTCTACTCCAGCTGCTGACGTCGAGTCGATCTGCTCCGGCCGGCCAACAGCCGTGCCCGAACCAATCTACTGCGCAATGGCCGCCAACACTGTCGCGTGCGCGACTGTGTTGACGAGGCGGGCCGCGTATCGTGGGCTGGTGGAGAGTGTCGCGGAACCGGCCGCGCAGTCGAGTTGGAAGGAAAGGAAGACGGTGAATAGCGCGCTACAACTCGAGCTGAGCGAACAGGTCTTCGACCGTCCGATAACACTCGCACGCGCCCTGTTCCAGTCGCTCGCGATCGAGCACGTTCACGCGACCGTACGCATAGCTAATGATGTCGTCTTTCTGAAGCGCGCTGGCGACCACGTTCACAGTCTGCCGCGACGAGCCGAGCATCATCGCGAGAAACTCCTGACTGAGCTGAAATGCCTTGCGCCCCGCGCGATCGTGCGCCATCAGGAGCCAGCGGCAGCAGCGTGCCTCGACCGTGTGAAGGGCGAGACACGCCGCGGACTGCATCATCAACCCCATCAATCCCTGACTGTACCGTTGGACGCGCTCGCGAAACGGGCCGGCCCGCTCCACTTCACATCGAAACACTGCGACGGGCAGCGCGGCGGCAGTTGCACCAGGCACCTGGACCATGGACTCACTGTTGGATGTCGTGCCGCCGAGGAACGCATTGATGCCGACTAACCCTTCGGCGCCGATGGTGGCGACCTCCACTGCAGATCCATCCAACATCATCGTCGTCACCGACACCACACCACCCTCGGGAAAGACGATCTCGTGGATGTCTTCATTGGGTCGTTGGAGGACGAGCTTGTTGGTCAGTGCGAACGTTCGTAGGTGCGGAGCGAGACGCTCGAAATCCTCATCGGGCAGGCGCGAGAGCAACCGATTGCGAGGTCTGGTGCGGGTCTCAGTCTGCATGAAGCCTCACGCGCACCCGGGCGCCTTAGCAGGAATCCTTCTAATTGTTTCATGTCTGGCCGTCTCTGCCACGGCCTTCCCTGGCGTCACCATGGCGCGTTCGACACTGCCGGTCAGACAGTGCTGGGCGCGGCCCAGCGGCGACGTCGATCTACCACGCAACCCTATCGAAAGCTGATTAATGGCCAAGTCGAAAAAGAAACGTCCCCAAGCACCACCCGTCATCGATCCAAACAGTCGCGCGACCGTCTCGGGTCCGGCGGAGCCACAGCCGCTCGTCGACTCGCCGGATGACCTCACGGCGAAGATGGTAGGCACACAGCAGCTGTCCGCGGCCCAGCCCTTCAACGCGAACAAGCCGCTCGAGTACGACCCAGAGGCGGCGATCCGGCCGGGGCCAGGCGTCTTCGTGCAACCTGCCGACCCGGTAGTGGGATCGAGCACCGTCCAGGAGAAAAACGGTTCCGAGAAAGTTGGGAGCGGCGGACCCGTCATCGGAGAGAACAAGACGAACGGTCCTCTCGATCGGGTGCGAGTGGATTCAAGCAAACGAGCGTTGACGACCAATCAGGGCGTTCCCGTCGGTGACAACCAGAACTCGCTGAAGGCCGGCTTGCGCGGTCCGACCCTCCTCGAAGACTTCATCCTGCGTGAAAAGATCACGCACTTCGACCACGAGCGCATTCCCGAGCGCATCGTCCACGCGCGCGGGTCGGCGGCGCACGGCATCTTCCGCTGCACCAAAGCGCTCGGCGAGTTCACCAAGGCGTCCCTGTTCGCCGAAGTCGGTAAAGAGACGCCGGTGTTCGTGCGCTTTTCGACGGTGTTGGGCGAACGCGGTTCGACGGATACGGCGCGCGATGTGCGCGGTTTCGCCGTGAAGTTCTATACCGACGAGGGCAACTGGGATCTGGTTGGCAACAACATCCCGGTGTTCTTCATCCAGGACGCGATGAAGTTTCCGGATCTCGTGCACGCCGCCAAGCCGGAGCCGCACTTCGCGATGCCACAGGCGGCATCGGCGCACGACACCTTCTGGGATTTTGCCTCGCTGATGCCCGAGATCACCCACATGTTGATGTGGGCGATGTCCGACCGCGCCATCCCGCGGAGCTATCGGATGATGCAAGGCTTCGGCGTGCACAGCTACCGTCTCGTGAACGACGCCGGAGAGTCGGTGTTCGTCAAGTTTCACTGGAGTCCGGTCGCCGGCACCCATTCGCTGGTCTGGGACGAGGCCGTGAAGATTTCGGGCGCCGACCCCGACTTCCATCGACGCGATCTGTGGGAGGCGATTGAGGGCGGCGCCTATCCCGAATGGGAATTGGCGCTGCAGATCTTCACCGAAGCGCAGGCCGAAGCCTTCAGCTTCGACATCCTGGACGCGACGAAGATCGTGCCGGAAGAACTGGTGCCGTTGATGCCGGTCGGACGTCTGGTGCTCAATCGCAACCCGGACAACTTCTTCGCCGAGACGGAGCAGGTGGCCTTCTGCACGGCGCATGTCGTTCCCGGCATCGATTTTTCGAACGATCCGTTGTTGGCGGGACGCATTCATTCGTATGTCGACACGCAGATCTCGCGACTGGGCGGGCCGAACTTCCACGAGATCCCGATTAACGCTCCGGTCGCGCAGGTGCACAACAACCAGCGCGACGGCATGCACCGGCAAGCGATCAACCGCGGCCGCGTCTCCTACGAGCCGAACTCGCTGGCTGGCGGATGTCCGTTTCAAGCCGGCGCCGCGGGATTCGTCTCGTTTGCCGACAAGATCGACTCGGACGCCAGCAAGCTGCGCGGCAAGCCCGAGCGATTTGCGGAGCACTACGCGCAGGCACGCCTGTTCCTCGCGAGTCAAACGCCACCGGAGCGCGCGCACATCATCAACGCGTTTCGCTTCGAGCTCACTCGCGTACAAACCCCCGCAATTCGAGAGCGGATGGTGTCGGGCCTGATGAATGTCGATCGCGAATTCGCAGAGGCGGTGGCGACCGGGCTGGGGATGCGGACGATGCCCGCGCCGATGCCCAAAGTGCTCGAGACGGACGTGACGCCGGAAGTCGACGCCTCACCGGCGCTGTCACTCATGGCGCGGCCCGGCGATGGCAGCATCAAGACGCGCCGCATCGCCATCCTGGTCGCCGATGGCGCCGAGAGTCAGTCGCTGGAGGCGCTGGCCGGCGAGTTGCTCGCGGCCGGCGCGGTCCCGCGCTTTGTCGGAGCGCGCCTCGGTGAGGTGACGATGACCGGCGGTGCACGCCAGGTGGACGCGACCGTCGAGACGATGCCCTCGGTGCTGTGGGATGCGGTCGTCATTCCGGATGGCGATGACGCGGTCGAAGAGCTGGGGATCGACGGACGGGTGCTCGAATTCATCAAGGATCAATACCGGCACTGCAAGCCGATCCTGGCGATTGGGTCAGCCACGGGTTTGCTGCAGAAGGCCGGTATTCCAGAAACGCTGGTCTCAGGTCACGCGGACCCGGGCCTGCTCCTGGTGGAAGGCGACGATTCGGCCGGCATCACCGCGTTCATCGCGGCCATCGCCAAGCATCGGCACTTCGAACGCGAAACCGATCCGCCGCGCGTGTAGCGTCGGACCATCAACATCAACCGACATTGGCCGCCTACGGCACGCTCGTTGCGTGGGCGCAGACGATGGGGACCGGTACAGAGCCTGGGCGCCATGGTATTGATTCAGGTGTTGTTACCGACGGTTGGCGCAACCCCTGATGATGGCCTGGCGCCACTCGCGCAGACCCGCGCCGAGCTAGCGGAGCGCTTCCGCGGTCTCACGGCGTACGTGCGCTCCCCCGCGAAGGGATTGTGGACGGCTCCTGATGGGCACACGGAGCAGGACGACGTTGTCATGGTGGAAGTGGTAACCGACTCGTTCGATCGCGCTTGGTGGCGCACGTATGCCGCAACGCTGGCGGAGCGTTTCGGCCAGGAAAGCATTCACGTGCGCGCGATACCGGTGGACATGCTGGACGAAGGGAATCCATGAGCAAGCCATTTGCAATTGTGACCGCCAAGAAGGCGGGCTTGTAGGCGTGGGAGCGAGAGCGGAAGAGCCGAAGGAGAGACGGCCGTGAGCGCGACCGACAGACGTCGTCGAATCGCCCACATTGTGAAGAAGGTGTTTGGACTCTCCGGTCTTCGACCTGGACAGCAGGCGGTCATCGACGCCGTGCTGGCGGGCAGACACACGCTCGCCATCATGCCCACGGGGGCTGGCAAGTCATTGTGCTACCAAGTGCCGGCGATGCTGATGCCCGGGACGACGGTGGTGGTCTCCCCTCTCATCGCACTTATGCAGGACCAGTTCGAGAAGATGTCAGATCTCGGCATTGCGTCCGTACAGGTGAACAGCGCAGTCCCTCGAGATGAGGTGCGTCGAGCGCGAAAGAAGATCGGACGGCGGACGGTCGAATTCGTGTTCACGACCCCTGAACAACTGGCCTCAGAACAGTTCCGGACGCTCTTGGCCGACGCGCACGTCGACCTCCTTGTCATCGACGAAGCGCATTGCATCACGCAGTGGGGGCACGATTTTCGGCCGGCGTATCTGGAAGCACTCGGCGCGATGCGCGCGTTGGGTAAGCCGACGGTCCTCGCATTGACCGCGACCGCGCCTCCAGAAGTCATCGACGACATCACCGAGCAACTGAACTTGGGGCAGCTGCACATTGTGAACACGGGCGCGCATCGCCCCAACTTGTCGTACCTCGTGCGTCCCGTCACCAACGACACCGACAAGCAACGGCAGCTGGTAGAGCTCGTTCGTGAGTTGGATGGTGCCGCCATCGTCTACGCGGCGACGGTCAAGCACGTCGAGCAGATTCACGCACTGCTGCGGCAGGAAGGCGTTTCCGCCGTCTCGTATCACGGCCGGATGCGCGCGAGCGACCGTGCCGCGGCGCAGGACGCGTTCATGAATGGTGGCGTGTCACTCATCGTCGCCACCAACGCCTTCGGCATGGGGATCGACAGACCGGACATCAGAGCCGTCATCCACTACGACCTGCCAGCCTCTCTCGATGTCTACTCGCAGGAATCCGGCCGCGCGGGGCGCGATGGTTTGCCGGCGCGGTGCATCTTGCTGTTTCAGCGCGCCGATCGGGCCCTGCAAACATTCTTCATGGCGGGGCGATATCCGACTGCCGCGGACTTCACCAGCCTCATCGACGGGCTGCGGCCGGTCAGCGGGCGCGGGACGCTCAGCTTCGACGACATCCGGTCGGCGGCACCTGCGGTCAGCGCGGGAAAGACTCGCGTCATGCTGGCGGTTCTAAAGCAAGCCGGCCTCATTCGTGAGCGACGCGGTCCGCGCTTCGAGGTGACGCCCCGACTCTTCGTCGACTCCGCGGAACGCGTTGCGGCCGCGTACAACGAGCGCCGGCAGCGCGATCAAACCAAACTCGAACAGATGGTCGTATACGCCCAGACCGCTCTCTGCCGCACGGCGGTGCTGCTCGAAGCTCTGGGTGAAACCGGTGTGGACCGGTGCGGTGAATGCGACAACTGTCGCGGCACGGCGATTCGCGCCGAAGCTGTCGCGCAAGGCGCTGCCTGAAAGAATCTGCAAGCGGGAGGAGCGACGACCATGATTCGATATCAGGACGACACCATGCGACTATCCAACCGTGATCAGCGCAGCGTACGGAACGTCACTGAGTAGCGCAATTCAGTCACGGGAGGGATGTGATGTTCATACGCGGTGCGGGACTCGCGCGTCATGAGATAGGCCGAACGCCGCGCCAGTACGATTTCGTGTGTCGCCGAGCGACGGACCGGCTGCAGCTCTGTCGCGGTGGAAGAACGGTACGGACGAAACTTCATGCGGCATGGCGACAGCAGGGAAATGCCGGCGACGATGTCGTACTGGGGAGCGTCGCGATGCCAGCCGATGGGCGAGCCGGGTCGATACTCGTTGATGAGTGCCATCGCAAAGGCATCGGCCTCGACACCGGACCATTGAGCCACGCGTGCGCGCAACGGCAACAAGAACGAGGGAAGCGGCCCTGCCGTCATGCGGTCGTACGATTGGCCAAAGAATGCGACACGCCGCCGTGCGACGACGCCACGCATTTCGAAGTCCGAGAAGGCGATGCCGGCAATGGCGTCGAGCAACTCTCCTTCTTCGGACTCCGTAATGAAGTCATCGCGGTAGTGCAATCCTGGAGGGATATCGGGCTCGAAGAGACGTGGCGATCGGGCCATGATTCAGTGTCCCACGATGCGCAACCCAATCGTCGTCCAGGGAACCGGTGCGCGTGCTACTCATGGCGCAGCGTCACGAGCGGATCGACGCGCATCGCACGGCGCGCCGGGACGTAGGAGCCGGTGGTGGCGACCGCCATCAGCAGTGCGGTGACAACGCCGAACGTCAGTGGATCGCGCGGCGTCACTGAATACAGCATGCTGTCGACGAACCGGCCACCGATCGCCGCAAGTACAATGCCCGCGATCGCACCAGTCACGGCCAGCCGGACACCGCGTGCCAGCACGAGCATCAGCACCATGCCCGGAGTCGCACCCAACGCCAGCCGCAGACCGATTTCGCGCTGGCGCGACGCGACGCTGTAGCTCATGACGCCGTAGACGCCGACGAGAGATAGCAGCAGCGCGACGATCGAAAACCCGCCAACGAGGGAGAGGTTCAGCACCCGCGGCGCGATCGACAACGATGTCGCTTCCGCCAGCGTGCGCACGTGCGATAACGCCACTTCGTGGCAGGACGCGATCCCAGGATTCCTCCCGAGGTCCCGAGAGCGGCGATCGGCGTGACGGTCGCCGCGTTCCTCGACACGTACTACGCGAACTACGTCGAGGCCGAAAGCCTCCGCGATCCGGCAACGATCAGAGGCCGCCTCAAAGCGATCAAACGCGGTGCTCGGCGATCAGCCGGTCACCGCACTGGAGAGGCCGGCAGAAGTACTTCGCTTCAAGGCGGCGTACCGGAAGGGCCGCGAGGTCGCGACGGTGAACCGTGCATTGAGCACGCTACGAGCGGCGATCAACTGGGGACGGTTCCAGGATCCGCCGTATCTCACAACAACGCCGTTCCACCGGTTCGGCGTGACGATCAAAACCAAGGAGGAGACGAAACGCGATCGTCGCATTGGACTGAACGAGGAACAGGCGCTGCTTGCAGCATCCGGGTAGATGGCGGAGCCGAACACAAGTACGTCGGTTCCGCGATGCACGACCGCATCATCGGCGCCTTGGAGACGTGCTGCCGCCGGGGCGAGATGCTGCGGGTTCAGAACCGGTACGTCGACTGGGAGCGACACCAGATCGCTATTCCGGGTCGTCATGCGAAGGATGCGGAGAATCGCCGCATTCCGTTCGACCCACAAGGACGCTTGGCGCCAGTCCTCAAGCGCCGCGCGTCTCTCGGCCCAAAACGCGTACGTGTTCGGTTCACCAGCTGGCGAGTTCGTGGCCAACTTCAAGACGGCCTGGGAGTCGCTGCTCCTGATCGCCAATGGCCACGACACGAAGCGCGCCAAGCCAGGTGCCCGCGTCGATCGCGCCAAGCTGCGGCAGATCGACCTGCATTGGCACGACCTGCGTCACGAGGGCGCCTGTCGCCTCCTGGCGGAGCATGTGTGGATATCCGCACGATTCAACTGATGCTTGGCCATGCCGACATGAAGCAGACGCAGCGGTACCTGAACATCACGGACGAAGAACTGCGGAAGGCAATGACCGGAGTGTGGGAGCGCCGGCGTCAGTTGAAGGCGGTCGGTCAGTACCCGGCTCCGCCGAGGCTACGGCGGGCCAAGGGAGGGCCCGTAAGTGAACATGAGCCCCTACCGATTGTCCATGGATTGTCCATGGACCCTTCGAAAAGTGGCGCGCCCGGCAGGTCTCGAACCTGCGACCCTCGGCTTAGAAGGCCGATGCTCTATCCACCTGAGCTACGGGCGCGGAGGAATCGATCTTACAAGGATTCAATCGACCCTGTAGATGAGGAACAGCTGCCGTGGAAGAAAGCCGTGCTGCGCCTGAAGCGAGAATCCGGCCTGCTTCAATTCCGCGGTGATCTCTTCCGGCGTGAATCTGAACTCCTCGGGCGGTCCTGACGGGGCGCCTTTCCGGAAATCGATGATCGCCAGTCGCGCCGCAGGCTTCATCGATTTCCGAAGCTCGCGGAAGTACACCGGCCGGTCCGGAATGTGATGGTAGGTGTCGACGACGAGGACCACGTCGACGGGCTCGGGCAGATTCGCACTGCTGGCGCTCGCCTGGACCGCGACCACCTGTTTCAACCCCTCTTTGGCGGCCCGCTGCCTGACGTAGTCGACCATCGCCTTCTCGATGTCGACCGCATACACCGTCGGTCGTGCGGCTGATCGTGCCAGACGCACCGTGAAGTAACCGGTGCCCGCGCCGATATCGGCGACGGCCTGGCCAGGAGCCAGTGCGAGCGCGTCGATGACGCGGCCCGGCATCTGCCACTCGTCACGGGCCGGATCGTCGAACGACTTGGCGTACCGCTCGGGATCGTCGAATCGGTGTTCCATGTGGGCACCGTGTGCCGGTTTCTGGCTCGCGTCGCCGGTCGCCGCTTGCCCGTGCGGCGGTGGCGCCTGAACGAACGCCATCAAGCCAACAACCGAGACCACCCGCATCACGATCTCTCTGGCGTTCATGAGACCTCCACGACAGATCTGGTGCCCAGCATAGAATGGCGGCACCTGTGCGCGCCATTCTGACCACACTCCTCTTCGCCATTCTCCTCCGCGTCCCGTCCCCGGCGAGCCAGGATGCGCCGCCGGCCGATCCGAAGTTCGAGCAGCTCGCCGCGCTCATTACCCGGAAGATGACCGAGTACCGGGTGCCGGGTGTCGCGTTCGGTGTCCTGCGGGACGGCCGCACGACGATGAGGGGGTTCGGGATTACCAATGCGGAGAACCCTCAGCCGGTGACGCCCGAGACGGTGTTTCCCATCGCCTCCATTTCGAAGACAGTCACCGCGACCGCAATCATGCGGCTCGTCGAGCAGGGAAAGCTCGAGCTCGCGGCGCCGGTGAAGCGCTACCTGCCCGAGTTCGCGGTGAAGGATCCGGCCGCCACACGCGATGTCGCCATCTGGCACCTGCTGACGCACACGCCCGGGTGGGAAGGGCAGCTGACACCGGAAGATCGGGGCATCGACTCGCTGGCGCGCTTCGCCGAGTCGCAGAAAGATCTTCCGCAGCTGGCGGCGCCAGGCGAAGTCTGGAGCTACAACAACGCCGGCTTCACCATCGCCGGCCGGGTCATCGAAGTCGCCAGCGGCCAACCGATCCACGACGCGCTGAGGTCCCTCGTGATTCAGCCGATTGGGCTGACCCACACCTTCACCCGGACCGAAGACGCGGTCACCTACCGGTTCGCCGCGGCGCATCGTTCGTCGGGGGAGACTCTGACCGTGGTACGGCCGATCAGCCGATCGAGCACGGTGACCGCAGGCGGCGTCTGGATGAGCGTGTCGGACCTGCTCGCGTTCGCGAAGTTCCATCTCGGCGACGGCACCGGCCCGGACGGCACGCCCGTGCTCACGCGCGCCTCGCTCGAGCTGATGCGAACGCCGCGGGTCGCAAAGGTGGGAACCGACGACGAGATGGGGCTCGGGTGGCATCTGCGCAAGGTGGGCGGCGTGATGACGGCGGCGCATGGCGGCACCCTGGGGCACATTTCGCTGCTCGAGCTCGTGCCGGAGCGCCGGTTGGCGCTCGCGATCCAGACGAATCACAGCGAGGGCTGGCGTCTGATCCAGGACGTCGAACGTACCGCCTTGTCCGTGCTCGAAGGCCTGTCGCTGGATCCGGCGCA
>Ga0075423_10002597_pt1 | contig 16475 bp, 13 predicted proteins | sample SoiMethybrSBSTD2_FD_80114 | JGI IMG/M metagenome (GOLD analysis project Ga0075423, IMG submission 80114) | Bulk soil microbial communities from a Populus tree surrounding site in Tennessee, USA - Soil MetaG P. TD hybrid SBSTD2 | ecosystem: Environmental > Terrestrial > Soil > Tree plantation...
ACAACGCTCTCGCGGCGAGTAGTAGGTCCCGGACGGCAGACGATATCCGTCCGGTACTCTGCTAGTAGCTGGTTTTCTTCGGCGCTGTCTTAGTTGTGGATTTCTTCGTAGTGGCTTTCTTCGTGGTGGTCTTCGAAGTGGTGGTAGCCGCCGCGGTGTCTTGCGCCATCGGCGCAGTCGAGCTCGCCGTCATCGTCGACGATGATGTCGTGTCCGTGTAGCTTGCGGATGTATCAGCTGAGTAGTTGTCCTTCTTCGAACAGCCGACGACGACAACTCCTGCGACCAGCGCTGCGATGATGCCGGTTTTCCTCAAATCTGCCTGCACGTTGCCCCCTTGATGGTGGGCGCGCTGCCTGGTGACTGCACTGGCTGTATCGCGCCTCTCAAACGGCATTCCACCGGCAATCGCAGTGCCTAATCCCGCCTCAACAGACCATCAGCCGTTGTCTGCTGAACGCAGCCCATTTAGACTTCACAATTCACAACGGCCGACATTTTCGGCCTTCACACCTTCCCCCCGCTTCAGGCAACCAGCGGGGGGCGGATAACGACCAAAAGGAGGATTGCCAGTGCCTCGCACATACGAGGCGGTCTACATCTTCGATTCCACTCTCGAAGACTCCGCCATCAACGACAAGATCACCCGCTTTCACGGCCTGCTTGGCGCATCACAGCAGCCCGAGGTCGCGCATTGGGGTCGTCGTCAGCTCGCCTATTCCATTGGACCGAGAGAGAACGGCTACTACGTCGTCTCCAAGTTCAACATTGAGCCCACAGCGCTGCCCGAGTACGAGCGCGCGCTCAAACTCGACGACGGCGTCATTCGCTATCTCATCACTCTCCACGAGCACGAAGTCGGTGCTCCGCCACAGTCCGAAGAAGATCTCGTTGCCGCCACACGCCGTGACGACGATGACGACGACGAGGATTGATCAAAAATGAGAAGACAACAAAAAAGCTGCCCGTTTTGCGAAAGCCGCGTGCGCTGGATCGACTACAAGGATGATCGCACGCTCGGACGCTTCATCACCGATCAGGGGAAGATTCTTCCTTCTCGCCTCAGCGGAGTTTGCGCGCGTCACCAGCGTCAGCTGTCGACTGCGATCAAGCGGGCCCGTTATCTGGCTTTGATTCCTTACATCCGCGGACACCAGGTCTAAATGGCGAGTGCCGCCACGATGACCGCAAAGAATGATTCGTGGCGGCCGCTTCTCTGGGGGCTGGCTGCTTTTCTCAGCGCGCCGTACCTGCCGTTTCTGGAAGCGCTGATGCCAATCCAGCAAACGCTTCTGTTGCTGTTCCCTGCCGTCGCGGTCTGCGCAACCATCGGCTGGCGACTCGGATCGCGAGCAGCGTTGGCGTTCATATGGATCGCGCTTTCGGTTTGGATGCTCGTTCAGCCTGCCGGACCAGCTGGCACTCAATACGATCAGATGGCACGTGGTTGGGCGGTACTGCTCGCGGCAGCGTTCGGCCTCGTTTGTCTTTGGAACGAGAGCGTACCGTTCTTTACCCGAGCGCTGTTTGCTGTGGCACTAGCGCTGGCTGTGGGATTCGCTATTGCACTGTCCTCAGCGAGCGGCATGGACAGATTCGAGCACGCGGCCGGTGAGGAATTCACACGGCGTGTGTCGACGACAATGCAAAGGATCGAGAAATCACAAAGCACACCCGACTGGCAGGAATTCGCGCAGAAATACCCGGTCTTCGACACGATGGACGACGAGTCTGAAGCGGTCATGCGTGCAGTGCCTGCGCGGGCCGCGACATTGCTGCCCGCTCTTCTCGCTCTCGAATCGTTGGCAGCTCTCGGACTTGGTTGGGCTATTTACCGGCGACTGTCTCGGGTACAGATCGGTCCGGCGCTCGGTCGCTTGACCGAGTTTCGCTTCAACGATCAACTGGTCTGGGGACTCGCGGTTGGAGCGACCCTGTGCCTGCTGCCTGCGTTTGATGAAGGAAAGAACGCCGGCTACAACCTGTTGCTGTTTTTCGGCACGCTGTACCTCATGCGCGGCACCGGCATTCTGGCCTGGATGTCTCGCGGACGTTACACGTTGGTGTTTGTGCTGGGCCTCATTCCCTACGTCTACATCCCGGTTACGTTGGCGCTCGGACTGGGCGACACCTGGCTCGATCTGCGCAACCGCGTCAAAACAACTTCGCCATAGGCAACGGCGAAAATTCCACTAGAATTACGTTCAAAACGATCAAGAAAAGGAATCTCGCAACAATGGAAGTCATACTCAGACAGGCAGTTGAGAACCTCGGTCATCCCGGGGACATCGTGAAGGTTTCGGCAGGCTACGCGCGCAACTATCTGCTGCCGCGCGGCTTCGCATATGAGGCGACGGCCGGCAATCGCAAGCGCATCGAGCAAGAGCGCCAGCGTCTGGAGCAGGCAGAAGAGCAGCGCCGCGCCGGCGCATCGGAGCAGGCGACGAAACTCGAGCAGGTGTCGCTCACCTTCTCCGCGCGGGTCGGCGAAGAGGGCAAGCTCTTCGGCTCAGTGACTGCCGCGGACATCGCCCACCAGCTCGAGGCGCAGGGCTTCGTGATCGAGAAGCGCCAAATCGATCTCCACGAGCCAATTCGTGCGCTGGGCGTCTACCGCGTTCCCATCCGCCTGCATGCTGACGTGCATCCCGAGATAAAAGTCTGGGTCATCAAGCAGTAGGTCCGAGGTAGGGAAAGCCGTGACCTGGTTGTCCTATATGCATGGACGGCCAGGTCATTTTTTGTCGCACACGTGGCAGGGGAAATGCGATTTCATACCCCTCACGGAACATTAACCCGACGGATAAGCTACATACCACGTATGAGCCGACGAGCCGCGATAGACCTTCACCCAACCGCATGGCCACATCCCTACCATCTGTAACCGCCCGCGAGAGCGCGCAACGAGTCCAGCGCGCCGCCCAGCTTTGCCTGGACATGAAAGCCAACGACGTCGTGATACTGAACCTGGCCGGCGTCACCGACATGACTGACTACTTCGTCATTGCGAGCGGAACCTCCGATACACACGTAAGATCGATCGGCGAGCATGTGATAGCGGAGATGAAGAAGGCAGGATTGACCGTGCACCACACAGAAGGTTTACAGCAGGGCCGCTGGGTGTTGCTCGATTTCTTTGATTTCGTAGTTCACATCTTTCATCCGACGCTCCGTTCGTTCTATCAGATCGAACGTTTGTGGAGCGATGCGGAAACGGTGGCGCTGGAACCACAGGAGTAGTAAAAAATGAAAGCGGTTCGGATCATTCTGGCCCTGCTTGCACTGCTCGCGAGCTCTCGCCTCGACGCGCAGCAGTATTTCGGCATGAATCAGGTTCAGTACAAGCATTTCAACTGGCGGGTGATAGAGACTGAACACTACGATGTTCACTACTATCCCGAAGAGCGCGAAGGAGCGATGGCCGGTGCGCGGATGGCCGAGAGGTCATACGCCAGACTGTCGAAAGTCCTCGACCACCAGTTCCGCGAGCGCAAGCCGATCATCCTCTTCTCTTCCCGGTCCGAGTTCGGTCAGAACAATGTGACCGGCGATCTTGGCGAAGGAACGGGCGGCGTCACGGATTACGGCCGCCATCGCATGATCATGCCGCTCACCGGGGATCTCGGCAGCTTCGAGCACGTGCTCACCCACGAAATGGTTCACGAGTTCCAGTACGATATCTTCGCGCGCGGTAAAGCTGGCGCCGGTGTGCAGACGCTCAATCAGCTCGATCCGCCACTTTGGTTCATGGAAGGAATGGCGGAGTACCTGGCCAGCGGTCCCAACCACCTGCTCACTGAAACCTGGATTCGTGACGCGGTCGTGAACGGTACGCTACCGACGATCGAGCAAATGACGGAGCGTCCCGACCAATACTTCCCGTATCGTTTCGGTGAATCATTGTGGGAGTACGTCGGCCAGCGTTGGGGCGACGCCGCGATCGGCGAGATCCTACAGAACGCGACCACGCTTGGCATCGCCCGCGCGTTTCAACGTCAGCTCGGGCTCACGCTACACGAGCTGAGCGACGACTGGCGCGAGGCAATGAACGCCAAGTATCTGCCGCAGGCGGCGCAGCTCGATCGACCGCGGGCTTTCTCCCAGCCGTTGCTCACTGAAAAGAAGAGCGGCGGTCAGATCTTCCTGGCTCCGGCGCTGTCGCGCGATGGCAACCTGATTGCCTTCCTGTCCAACGGCAGCATGAAGCGCGGCGAAGTCTTCATCGACCTGTGGCTTGCTGACGCCCGCACCGGAAAACGCATCAAGCGTCTCGTCAACAGCACCACCAATCCGAATTTCGAAGAGCTGCGTTTGCTCTACTCACAAAGCTCTTTCTCCAACGACGGACGCACGCTCGCTTTCACCGGTGAACGCCAGGGTAAGGACGTGCTGTATTTGCTCGACGTCGCCAGTGCCAACGTCAAGAAGCGCATCGATCTGCCGATCGACGCGGTGTGGAGTCCGGTGTTCTCTCCTGACGACAAGCAGATCGCCTTCAGCGGCACGCATGGCGGCATCACTGATCTCTACGTCGTCAATGCGGACGGTTCGAATCTTCGTCAGCTCACCAACGACGAGTACGCTGATTTGCAGCCTTCGTGGTCGCCGGATGGGACAAAGATCGCTTTCGCGACGGATCAGAGTCCGGAGAGCAATCTCAACATCCTGAAGCTTTCGAAGTGGCGCATTGCAGTGATGGACATCGCCAGTGGCCAGATAACGGTTTTGCCAGGTCAGGACGGATTGAATCTCAACCCGCAGTGGTCGCCCGACGGAAGTGAGCTCGCGTTCGTCTCCGACCGCACCGGTGTGCCGAACATTTTCATTTATGATTTTGGTACGCGTGAGCACTACCAGATCACCAATGTCCTTGGTGGCGTGAGCGCGATCACCGAGTACAGTCCGGCGATCACGTGGGCGCGCGGTGCCGATCGCGTTGCGTACACGTACTTCGAGCGCGGTGACTACACGGTCTGGACTTTCGATCACCCAAGTGCCTTGAAACGCGCGGCCTTCAGACCGGGCCAGACGAACACCGTCGCCTCGAACGTCACCGTCACGACTCCGGCGCCTGCGGCAGTTGATACAAACACGCTGCGCCCGCGTCCGGGCGAGCCCACCTCGACGTACCGCGCTCCGGCAGGATCGCGTCAGTCATCGGTACTGCCGACGCAGGAGCTGGTGGCAGATCTGCCGCCGAGTATTGCGACGCTGCAGGCGGATCCGCTGTACGGTTTGCCCGATACGGCGCGTTTCAAGGAGCACCCGTATCACGTGTCCTTCCACCCTGATTACATCGCAGATCCCTCGGTTGGTTACACGCCCAGCTACGGCGGCATGTTCGCCGGCGGCACTGCGTTCGTGTTCAGCGATCTGCTCGGCGATCATCAGCTGGCGGTGGCGGGGAACGTCTATGGCCGCCTGAGCGACGCCAGTGTATTCCTCGGGTATGCGAACCTGAGTCACCGTCTGCAGTATACGACTGGCATCTCACAGGATCCGGTTTACGTGCCAGTGGCGGGTGGTGCGTTCCCAATCGATCCGCAAAACCCGAACGTCGTTCGCTTCGAGACGGACTATCTGCGCTATGTGATCAGGAATCTTTTCCTGGTTGGCCAGTACCCGTTCAACAGGTTCTCGCGATTCGAGACTGGTGTGCAGTTCAACAGCATCGGCCAGAGCATCATGCGAGTGTTTCAGGATTGCAACCTGGCCGGGTTTTGCACCGACGTTCAGTTCAAGACTGACACGTCGTTCAAGACTCTCAACTACATTACTCCTTCGACAGCATTCGTCTCCGACAATACGTTGTTTGGAACGACCGGCCCAATCATGGGACGGAGGATGCGGTTCCAGGCATCGCAATCTGTGGGTAACGTCACCTTCAGTGATTTCCTCGCTGATTATCGCCGGTACGATCCGATCATCTTCAACACGCTCACCTTCGCGACGAGAATCCTGAGCTCGATCTCGGTGGGACCGGACGAAGGTCTATTTCCGAAGTACATCGGTCGCCCCGATTTCGTTCGTGGATACGATCGCGCGAACTTCAACTTCTACGATTGCACGTCAGTGCTTAACTCGCAGCAGACGTGCAACAACGCGCAGCTCGCCGGTAGCAGGGTCGTGGTGGCGAACGCGGAGTTGCGGTTCCCGATCATTCGCCGGTTCGACGTGGGAAGCAGCTTCGGCTTGCCGCCGGTCGACGGTCTCATTTTCTATGATGCCGGTCTGGCCTGGAGCAGTGGGCAGACGCCACACCTTGGGCGCGCGCCCGACAACAACGATCCGAACTTCAATCGTTACCCGTTGACGAGCTGGGGTGGGGGTCTGCGCGTGAATCTGTTCAACCTGGCAATTCTGCGCTGGGATTACGCGAGACCGTTGTCGACTGATCGTAAGCCGAACTGGACATTCTCACTCGGAGCGAGCTACTAACCGTTGCGTCGCCTCGTACTGCTGGCGCTGCTCTGTGCAGCCTGCTCCAACGAAAGAGCAGCGCCTGACAGCACTAACGTTCAAGTAGCGGAAGAGAATCATGGCCCCGAGCAACTCCTCCTGCGCGTTCCGCGCGCGGGCGGAAATGCTCGGGTCTATCGCTATCCACACCTCGATTCCGCGGTGTGGACCGTCGACGAAGTGCCGGCCCCCGAGCGAGTACTGGCGTTCGATCCCGACGCGGGCACCATTGCCTTCGTCGATGCCAAGGGATTTCCTGGGCGGATCGACCTCCGCGAGACGGACATCGGGAAGGCATCACGCGCGAAGCTGACGTCATTGACGTCCGCTAACGGAACCGACATCTACGGCGTCAATCCCAAGGGTGAGATCGTCCGCCTAAATCCGACAGCCGCCGATTGGCATTTCAAACCGCCGGTTCCCGCACGTGCGGTATCCGCACAACCAAACGGCGATTTGATCGTAGCGGCGAACAAGGGCGCCCAGACGCTCGTCTGGAAAGTTCATCCGCCTGACGACGACATCCAGGACAGTGTGGTGCTTCCGCTCTCCAGTCGCGCGGTTCGCACCCAGGTCGGTGACCGCATCTATTTCACCGTCGATAGCGGTCTGGTTGGAATCAAGGCAAAGGATCTTTCTCCGGTCGGCGCGGTCGATCTGCCCAGCCGTGTTCGCGCGCTTGCACCGACGCCGAGTGGCGATCGCATTTATGTGGCAACGATGTCCGACAGTGCCTTGTCAGTCGTAGATCGCTACAGTGGTCGGGTCGAGACTGGCCTCGCCTTGCCCGCGCCCGCGCTCGATTTGCGGATGGATGCACTTGGACGCTATCTGCTGGCCCGATTTCCGAAAGCAGACTCGGCGTGGGTGATAGCGATTGGGACCAATCGCCTCGTCGGCGCCGTGGCTACCAAATGGGAGAATGATCTGCCTGCCGTTACACCGGACGGCGAGCTGGCAACGCTCCTTGCAAAGGACGTGGTCCTGCTGGACCCGGAAAAGCTGGCGACAAAGTCAACCGTCGCCGGCGGCGGTAAAGATTACTGGTACTTCTTCGCCTGGGATGGATTCAAGCCCCGCGCGCAGGGACTGGATCAACCTGTCACTTTCCCATCCGACAGTGTTGGCGACACGCTGACCGCAAGCTCAACGAGCTCGACGACGCCGACAGTGACGCCTCCGCCGGTGGACACCACGGCAGCTCCGGTCACCACTAATCAAGCGACGCCCTCGACGGGGTTCACCGTTTCGTTCGCCGCGCTGCTCAGCGAAGACAAGGCGCAACAGCTTGCGTCGACGATCAGGGTCAATAACGTCGCTGCGCACGTCGTGACTACGAGTACTGCTGGCTCGCCGATCTTTCGTGTTGTGCTCGGACCTTATCCGACGCGCGACGAAGCAGTCAAAGTCGGCCGAGCGTCGAAGCGCGAGTACTGGATTTACGAGGGCTCCCCTTGAGCGCGCGCGTGTCCGGCGGGCGCCCCATCGCATGGGAAGACGCCGGACGACAGATCGCTCCTCTCCTTGGCAGCTACTCCGCGGTAGCTGTTGTCTCTTCCGACCCATTCGCAGCCGCCTACGTCGCGCTTGGCCTTGCGCGCGCAGAGGCGCGCCATCGTCGCACCGTCATCGGCGACCTCGTTGGTGACGTGCCGCCCTTGCGCGACCTTGTCTCTCAGGAAGACGCGCACGGAATCAACGACACGTTTGCGTACGGCGTTTCACTCAACCGGATCGGCTATCCAGTCCCCGGCACTCAGAACCTTTTCGTCATGCCGAGTGGCACCGATCCGGACATTGACGAAGAGGTTTTTGAGAGTACGCGCTGGAAAAAAATTGCCGCAGGGTTCGCCGAGGTCGGCAGTCTCCTTCTTCTCGTCGCTGAGAACGATGCCCGCGGCCTCGCAGACCTGCTCGACAAGCTCGACGGAGTCGTTCTCGTAAAAGAGAACGAGCTTCCCGGCGCGCCTTCGGCCGTCGTTCTCGCTCGGGTGCCGACGGCGACGCCGACACTCAAGCTGCCGATCCATCGCATGAGCGAGCGCGCCGCAACCCTGAAGCAGCGCGCATCAACGTGGCGAGCGAGCCGGTGGTTCATACCCATTGTAGGCACAGTGGCGATCGTGATTCTCGCTTCTCTCGCCCTGGCATTCGGGCTGCCGTACTTGCGACGTATAAACCCGCCGCCGCGCGTCGCCGTCAAGGCGGCTGCGACCCCTACGACACCTGCGCCCCCACCTGCACCGGCAGAAACCCTGCACGTTGGACCACCGATAAACTCAGCAGATTCCGCCGCGGCCGCGCAGTTCACCGTTGAGTTGCAATTCGCAAACACGGACGAAGGTGCTAACTTGTTCGTCAGGAAAAACGGCAGAGCGCTGCCCGCGGCGGCGATCTCGCCGATTCCCATCGAGCCCAATCGCACACTTTGGTTCAAGGTCACTGCAGGCGCGTACACGAGGAGAAATCAGGCTGACTCACTCCTTCTGGCTTTGCGAAACCTGGGGATTCCCGCCAACGGAGTGGCGACGGCGCCGATGGCGCTGCTCGTCGATAGCGTGCCGACACAGGGTGGAATCGCCGACAGCGTGCGCGCGACGGTCCAGCGGTACGCCGATCGCGGACTCACGGTCTACGCATTGATGCAGGACGACGGAGGCGCACTGATCTACGCAGGTGCCTTCGCGAGGGCCGACCAGTCGGCTGAACTGATCAGAAGACTTCGTGTTGCCGGACTAAAACCAGTGCTCGTCTACCGAATCGGGAGAGCGCCGTAGTGCGTTTAACGAAGCTCGACATTCACGGATTCAAATCGTTCGCGGATCGAACCGACATGGTGTTCGAGCCGGGAGTAACAGCCATCGTCGGGCCGAACGGGTGCGGCAAATCCAACGTCTCCGACGCTGTCCGGTGGGTGCTCGGCGAGCAGCGCGCACGTGCGTTGCGCGGCGCGAAGATGGAGGAAGTTATCTTTCAGGGATCTTCGGCGCGGCGCGCGGTCAACGTCGCTGAAGTTTCTCTCCATTTTGAGAATGACGATGGCGCGCTCGACATCCCGTTCCGCGAAGTAGTGATCACGCGCCGGCTTAGTCGCTCCGGCGAGAGCGACTATTTCCTGAACGGATCCGCATGTCGTCTGCGCGACATCCACGACATGGTGCGCGGTACGGGTCTGGGCGCGGATTCCGGCGTTGTCATCGAATCGAAAATGATCGACGCCCTGCTCAGCGATCGTCCTGACGATCGCCGCGAGCTGTTCGAGGAGGCGGCCGGCATTGGCCTGTACCGGGATCGGAAGCGGAGCGCGGAACGGCGTCTCGAAGAGACGACTACCGACCTCGCGCGGATCGATGACTTGATCACCGAAGTACAGAGTCAGGTGCGCTCACTCGCGCGGCAACGCAAACGCGCGGAGCGCCACGCGGAGCTGATGGCTCGGCGTTTCACGCTCGAGGTCGCGCACGCCGCACGTGAGATGTCAGCATGGCGCGACGAGCTCGCCCAGCTCGAGCAAAGGGTCGCAGTGCTTCGTGTCGAAGTACCGAGCGAAGACGAGCGCCTGCGCGCAGCTGAAGCAACCCGAGATTCCGCGCTCGGCGAGCGGACTGCCGCTGAAGCGCGGCGTAACGAGCTTGCACGGCTGTTGTCCGACGAGCGCGAGCGCACACAACAGCTGCGTGGCGAGATCGCCGTCGCTGAAGAGCGGCTGCGCAATGCAACGTCCAGGCGCGAGCGCGCCGAGGAAGAGCGCCGTGAGGGTGACGCGGTTGCCGGCCGCGTCAGCACCGAGCTGGAACGCGCCGCCACCGAGCTGGCCGACCTCGAGAACGCAATGCGCGCGGCTGATGCGGCGCTAACGAGTCACTCGCGTCATGAAGAAGATGTTAGGAACAGCCTGAGTGCGGCGCGCTCGGGTTTGGAACAGGGAGAACGCACGCTGAGGGAGCTGCGCGAGGAGCTGCATCGCACCGACCTCGATCGACAGGGCGCCGAGCGCGAGCGTGACGAGCTGCATGCAAGGCTCTCGACTTTGCGCGCCGAACAGGAATCTCTCCTTGATGCGGCCGAGTCCGCGCGTCGCGAGCTCGCAGCTGCGGAAGACGAAGCGAGCGTGGTTGCGGCGCGCGCTGCTGAAGCTGTCGCCGCCGCGGAAGACGCCGCGATGGCGCTGGTGCGAACGCGTGAGCGGGAGGCTGCGGCTCGCTTTGAAATGACTCGGGCCGAGGAGCTGCACACGTCGTTAACGGCCAAGCTCAACGCGCTGGAAGGTCTCGAGCGCGAGCGGGTTGGTCTCGCGCCGGCAGCAGCCCGACTCCTCAAGGAGCGCGCGATTTTTGGCGAGGGCGCGATCCTCGGTCCGTTGAGCGATTTCATCAGCACCGATTCCGCCGCTGCTTCCCTGGTCGAACGCTTCCTCGGCCCGACGGTCAACGCCGTGCTCGTTCGCGATCGCGAGGCAGCTGAGGCCGTTCGTTCATGGCACGCGTCCGCATCGCCCGGTCCGCTCCTCCTTCTGCCCGTCGATGCGGTCAATGGCGACTCGAATGGTGCGGCAAATGGTGAAGTCGACCTCGCTGCGCTCGTCGAAGCGACGTCCCCTGCCCGCGGTTGGGTCGGGTCATTGTTGGGACGTGTCACTCCAGTCGAGAGTGGATCCGCGTTCGTCGATGCGCGCGGCGCGATCTGGCTGCCGGCGCCCGAATCGGGCCCGGGGCCGCTGCGTCGCCGCGCTGAAATCACCGAGCTGCAGCAGTCAGTCGCGAATAGCGCCGCGGCGCGTCATGCCGCCACGCTGGCGGCTGAGACAGAGCGCGCAACTCTCGCCGCCGCGGAACGCGAAGCCGTACTGGCGCACGAGACCGCGGCCCAGAGCGGGCGCGCGAGTGCCGAGGCCGCAGAGCGTTCCGCGACGCTCGGCCGCCAGCACCAGCGCGCTGCGAGGGAAGCCGCCGAAGCGCGAGCCCTGATCGACAGACTCGGCGAACGCGAGTCGGTAGTTTTGGCCCGTATCGAAAGTCTCAATAGCGCGGCGCGAGAAATCGAAGCGAAGATCGGCGAACGCGAGGCCGTCGTCATTGGTGCCCGAGAAATGCTCGCCAACGCGGAGCGCAGCCAGGAAGAAGCGCGTGAGCAGCGCACCGCCAGTCAAATTCGGCGCGCACAAGCCCAGGCACAGCTCGAAGTTGCTTCCGATCGTCATCGCCATTTACACGAGGAATTCGCTTCGGCTACCGGCCGGCTCCAATCATTGCAACTCGAGCTGACTGGGTTGTCGAGTGCCGATTCGCAGTTGCGCGAGCAGATCTCGCAATGGCAATCGGATCTCGATTCGCGACACGCAACTCTGGAAGCCACCGAACAGCGGTTGTCGGACGCCGAGCGCGCAGTTCACGAGCTAGATGAGCGGTTGACCGCGGATGAGCACTCGCTGGCAGAAATGCGGCGATATACTGCGGCGCTGGGCGAGGAGCTGCACGCCGCGGAGTTGCGTTACACAGAGTTGGCGGGCAAGCGCACGGCCATTAGGGAACGGCTCGAGGCGGAATGGAAGAAGCCGGTCGAGGAGCTGCTCGCTGGTGCCGAAGCGCTCGAGCTCGACGACGAAACCTTGCGTGCCGAAGCGGCGTTGGTGCGCGAGCAGCTCGACGCGCTCGGGCCAGTGAACCCCCTCGCGATCGAAGAACACGAGGAGGAGACGAAACGTCTCGGCTTCCTGACCACCCAACGCGACGATCTGAATTCGGCGAAAAATTCGTTGCAGCAGGCGATAAGGGAGATCGACACCACCGCGCGTGAGCTGTTTCTGCAAACTTTCGTGCGTGTTCGCGAGAATTTCCGCAATATCTTCATGACGCTGTTTGGTGGTGGCGAATGCGATCTGCGCCTCGAAAATCCCGAGAGTCCGCTCGAAGGAGACATCGAAATCCACGCTTCACCCCGTGGCAAGCGGACGCAGAGAATTCATCTTCTTTCGAGCGGCGAGAAGGCGCTGGTTGCTCTTTCCCTGCTCTTTGGAATATTTCTCACCAAGCCCAGTCCCTTCTGCCTGCTTGACGAGGTGGACGCGCCGCTCGACGATCAGAACATCGGCCACTTTGTACGTATGCTCAACCGCTTCAAGAACAACACGCAATTCATCGTCATCACGCACAATCCGCGAACGACCACTGAAGCTGCCGACGCGGTTTATGGCGTGACGATGCAGGAGCCCGGCGTGTCGTCGCTGGTAAGCGTTCGCATGCGCGGCCGCACCGTCGACGAGACGATTACACCGGATCACCCCGCGCACATCCCACAGCTGCACGACGACGAGCCCGAAGCCGCCGAGTCAGCCCCACTTATAGCGTAGATGTTGATCGTAATGCAGCACGACGCGACGGCGAAAGACGTCGATCGCGTGGTAGCAATTATCCACGAGATGGGCTACGAAGCGCGTCCGATGCCTGGTGCGCAGCGCACCGCCGTCGGCCTCGTCGGCAACGACGGACGGGTCGACTCCTCTCGCCTAGAAGCGTTGCCCGGCGTGGCGCAGATCATCCACGTGACACAGCCGTACAAGCAGGTATCGCGGGAGTGGAGGAACGAAAACACTGTCGTTGATATCGGGCATGGAGTAGGCGTTGGTGGCGACGAGGTCGTGGTGATCGGCGGGCCGTGTTCCGTGGAGTCAGAAGAGCAGATCATGTCCGCCGCACGAATCGTAAAGGCTGCGGGAGGCACAGCGCTTCGTGGCGGCGCCTTTAAGCCGCGCAGCTCACCCTACTCGTTTCAGGGAATGGGAAAGAAGGGTCTCGAGCTGCTCGAGCGTGCAGGGAAGGAATGCGATCTGCCTGTCGTGACCGAGGCGATGGACGCCGACGGCGCACAATTGGTCGCCGAACATGCTGATTGCATTCAGATCGGCGCTCGCAACATGCAGAACTACTCGCTGCTCAAGACCGTCGGCAAAATGAGGAAGCCAGTGTTGCTCAAGCGCGGTATGGCCGCGACGATCAATGAGCTGCTGCTGAGCGCCGAGTACATTCTCGCCGAGGGGAACGAGAACGTAATCCTCTGCGAGCGGGGAGTGCGCAGCTTCGATCCTGCGGCGAGGAACATGTTCGACCTCACTGCCGTGCCGATCGTCCACCGACTCTCGCATTTGCCGATCATCGCTGATCCCAGCCACGGCACGGGCTTGCGCGACAAAGTGATCCCGATGGCACGCGCCGCAGTCGCCGCCGGCGCGGATGGTGTGATGATCGAGGTTCACCCTGAGCCCGATCGCGCACTATCGGATGGCGCGCAGTCCCTCTACCCCGATCAGTTCACGCAGCTCGTGAGCGAGCTGCGCGCGGTCGCCGCAGCAATTGGCCGCTCCGTGCCAGTCGCCAAGGCAGGAACGGCATAGCACCTGCCGGTGTACCGCACATATGAAAAAGATCTTCCTCACCACGGCTATCGCGTGCGTAGCAGTGTCGTCCGCTGCCACTGCGCAGAGTGCCGAATCGGTTATCGACCGGGCCGCTGCCGCCTATGGGCGCCTTGGCAGCATGCGCGCGGAGTTCCGCCAGACTCTTACGAACCCGCTTACCGGCAGTACGCAAACCACCAGCGGCGTCATCCTGCGCAAGAAGCCAAACCTCCTCAGCATCACATTCGATGGCGGTGACCGTGTGGTTGCAGATGGATCCACGCTGTGGGCATATCTGCCCAGCAGCGTTCCAGGTCAGGTGATGCGGATGCCGTACAGCATGACCAGCGCTGGCTCGGTCGACCCAGCCGACCAGTTTCTGAACTCCCCGCTCAAGCGATTCACTGTGACATCGGCTGGAACGGCGACGGTCGCTGGTAGAGCCACTCACGTGGTAACTCTGGTGCCGAAGCGTGCGAACTCCCAGTTCCGCAGTGCAAAGGTCTGGGTCGACGATGCCGATTCGAGCATACGCCAGTTCGACGTCGAGAGCAGCAATGGGCTGCGTCGTCGCGTCGTGATCACTCGTTTTGTTGCGAACCCTGCGCTAACGAGCTCGAGTTTCCGCTTCTCCCCGCCCAAGGGCGCGAAGATCGTCGATCAGCAGACGCTAGCGGACTTCTAGTTTTTGCCGGCGGGTCGGAGCATCGCTCCGACGGCCGCCAGCTTCCGCGCGTCGGTGCCGCGTTGACGCGCGATCTCAACCGCGGCATTGGATAACGCGCGATAAATCTCGCGCGCTGGTTCCATTCCCTCGAGCGCGCGCAGATGCTTGCCGACCGTTTCGGCATCGCCGCGCACCACCGGTCCAGTGAGCGCGTCATCGGGCATCGACTGCTTGATGTTGGCGATCGCGCCGCTCATCAGACTGTCGACCGCCTGATACGCGCTCGCATCGGGAATCCCGATGTCGTGAAGTAGATGTCCGGCAACCGACGCCAGCACCACCGGGAAGTTGCTCGAAATAACGGCCGCCGCGTGATAGGCCGGTTTTCGGCCCGGCGGTATCTCCAGGGTGCGCGCGCCGAGGTGACCGGCCAGACGCCGGGACGCATTCTTGGCGGCGTTCTCGCCATCGATTCCGATCCACGCTTTGCGCAGCAACTCGGCGGACACATCCGGATCGCTAAACGGAACAAGGGGATGAAACGTCCCGCCCGGAAAGCCGGCGCTCGATAAGGCGAGCAAACCCGCCGGCTCAGCGATCGCCGACGTGTGCAGAATCACCGTGTCACGCGACACGCGTCCATCCTTTGCAGCGGCGGCGACTTCCTGAATCGCATCGTCGAGCTGTGGATCTCGCACGCACACCAACACCACGTTTGCCTGAGAAGCTGTCCGGGGGATCTCGCCGCTCGACGTCGCAACAGCCGACGGTCGTTTTCCATGCAAGCCGACGACTTCGACTCCTGATGCGCGAAAGGCGCGGAACAGTCCGCGCCCAACGTGACCGGGTCCGATGATGAATACGCGCTCGCTCACCTTCCCCCGCCGGGCGCGGCGACGTCGTCCACTGTGTCTGCCGCGGCCTTCGCAGTTGCACGCCGCAGCAGGTCCCGCTCGGACTGAGCACCACGCGCGAGCTCGAGCGCCTTCTGCAGAACCTTATCCGCCGACGCACGACGGCGGAATTCCGCGTCGCTGCCGAATACGTAACGCGCGATTTCAAACGCAAGCTGGCGCTCTACCAGCGCCTGCGCTTCGTCGAAGACGGCTCGTGGAATGTCGATACCGCGCGCGCGCATCCGGTTCCAGACTTCTTCGCGCATTGCCGGCGTGACGACAAAATCCTGCGTTATGATGACGTGATTCGCCTTCAGATAAAGCGCGTAGTCAGTGATCGCGTCACGAAAATGTCCGGTTTGCGCGCCGAGCGCACGCAGAAAATCCGTCTCGGCGGTAGGCAGCGCACTATCTCCAGCGATCACGTCCGGGGTGATGCCGCCACCACCGTACACGACGCGACCACCGTCGGTGCGGAACCGTTCCTTCTTGGCCGGCGGAGCATCTTCCTCGTCATCGCTCGGCTGAAGCCTGGTGATCGAGCGACCGGCCGGCGTGAACCAGCGTGCGGTGGTGATCTTGAGACCACCCTGATCCCCGAATGGGATGACGCTCTGCGTGCTTCCCTTCCCGTACGTCGGCTGGCCAATGATGACCGCACGGTCGTGATCCTGGAGAGCTCCAGCGACGATTTCCGCGGCGCTCGCACTGCGGCCATCGACGAGAACCATCAGGGGAAGATCTGGCCAGCGTTGTTTCGCGGTATCGGAGTACTCGCGGTTGGCGTCGGCAACCCGCCCACGCATGCTGACGATTCTTTGCCCGGGGTTGAGGAACAGATCCGTGACGCGTACACCCTGCGTCAACAATCCGCCGGGATTGGTCCTGAGATCCAGCACCAGTGTCTTCATGCCGCGCGAGAGAAGCGAGCCGATCGCGTTCGTGAGCTCGTTAGCGGTCGAGTCACTGAACGCTTTCAGATCGATGTAACCAACGGCGTCGGCAAGCAACGCGTTACGGCGCACGGCACTTTGGTGGATGATCGTCCGCTCCAGCCGCA
>Ga0075423_10002598_pt1 | contig 16471 bp, 14 predicted proteins | sample SoiMethybrSBSTD2_FD_80114 | JGI IMG/M metagenome (GOLD analysis project Ga0075423, IMG submission 80114) | Bulk soil microbial communities from a Populus tree surrounding site in Tennessee, USA - Soil MetaG P. TD hybrid SBSTD2 | ecosystem: Environmental > Terrestrial > Soil > Tree plantation...
TACGGCGGCGCGTTCAAGGTGACCGAAGGCTTCATCGAGCGGTTCGGCCCGCAGCGCGTGATGGACACGCCGATCGTCGAGGAGACGATCGTGGGGATGGCGCTGGGCGCGGCGATGGAAGGATTCCGCCCGATCGCCGAGTTCCAGTACGCGGACTTCATGTCCAGCGGCTACGACGAGATGACGACGGCGCTCGCGCGCTACCACTACCGCAGCGGGGTGCCGGTGCCGGTCGTGCTGCGCGGGCCCTCCGGCGGCGGCGTCCGTGCCTCGAGCTTCCACTCGACGAACCCGGAGCCGTGGATCTCGCACGCGCCGGGCCTGAAGGTCATCTGCCCCGCGTTCCCCTCGGACGCGAAGGGGCTGCTGAAAGCGGCGATCCGCGACGACAACCCGTGCGTCTTCCTGGAGCACAAGTGGATCTACCGGCGCATCAAGGAGGTCGTCTCGGACGACCCCGAACGCCTGGTGCCGATCGGCAAGGCGGACGTCAAGCGCGAGGGCTCGGACGTGTCGATCATCACGCACGGCATGCTCGTGCACTGGGCCCTCGAGGCGGCCGAGACGCTCGCGGGCGAGGGCATCGACGTCGAGGTGCTCGACCTTCGGACGGTGCAGCCGCTCGACAAGGAGGCGATCCTGGCGACGGCCACCAAGACGAGCCGCGTGATCTCGCTCTACGAGAGCCAGCGGTATCTGGGCATCGGTGCCGAGGTCGCGTCGATCGTGGCCGAGGAGGCGTTCGAATCGCTCGACGCGCCGGTCGTGCGTCTGTCGCCGCCGCACGTGCCCGTCCCGTTCTCGCCGCCGCTGGAGGACGCGTACCTGCCGCAGGTGGCCGAGCTCGAGGACGCGGTTCGGAAGCTGTCCGCTTGGTGAGGCTGGAGGCCGGATGACCGCGATCAAGATGCCGCAGCTCGGCGAGACCGTCGTCGAGGGCACGATCCTGAAGTGGCTCAAACAGGAGGGCGACGAGGTCTCCCTCGACGAGCCGCTGTTCGAGATCTCGACCGACAAGGTCGACACCGAGGTGCCGTCCGCCGCGGCCGGCACGCTGACCAAGATCCTCGTGCCCGAGGGCCAGACCGTGGCCGTCGGCACGGAGGTCGCCGAGATCGGAGAAGCAGGCGCCGGGGACGGACGTGGTGGTGGTGCCACCGAGGCGGCGGAGGAGCCCGCCGCCGCCCAGCCCGCCGCTCCTACGCCCGCGTCGGACGCGGGCGCAGACGAGACGCCCGCGGCGGCCCCCCAACAGCCGGCGGCTCCCGCCGCGAAGCCGGCGGGGACCGAGGAGCCGGTGCCGTCGCAGATGGCGGCCTCGGCTCAGGCCGCGCCGCTCCCGGATCGGGGGCCACGCTCGCAGATCCTCTCGCCACTCGTGCGCCGGCTCGCGACCGAGCACGGCGTCGACCTCGCGCAGGTCACCGGCACCGGCACCGGCGGCCGCATCACGAAGAACGACGTGCTGGGGTTCGTCGCCTCGGGTGGGCAGGCAGCTCCCGCCGCCGCAGCCCCTGCCGCTGCGCCGGCCGTCCCCGCACCGGCTCCGTCCCCGGCCCCCCAACCGGCGGCGGCTCCCGCTGCGGTGGCACCGGTCCCCGCCGCCGCGGGGGAGGAGATCGTCCCGGTCACGCACATCCGAAAGCTGATCGGCGAGCACATGAAAGCTTCGCTCGAGGTCTCGGCACGCGCGTGGAACGCGGTCGAGGTGAACATGGAGAACGTCGCCCGGCTGCGCGAGCGGGCGAAGGACGGGTTCAAGGCGCGCGAGGGATTCGGCCTAACCTACATGCCGTTCGTGACCAAGGCCGTCACCGACGCGCTGCTCGTCCACCCGATGGTGAACAGCGAGCTGCGCGGCGAGGAGATCGCCGTCAAGCACTTCGTGAACATGGGCATCGCGGTCAGCTACGACGAGGGACTCATCGTCCCCGTCCTCAAGGGCGTCGACACGATGAACCTGCTCGGCATCGCCCGCGGCATCAACGACCTCGCGGCGCGGGCGCGGGCTAAGAAGCTCCAGCCCGACGAGGTCCACGGAGGCACGTTCACGATCACGAACCCCGGGCCGTTCGGCTCGATGATCTCGGTCCCGATCATCAATCAGCCTCAGACCGGGATCCTCGCCTTCGACGGCGTCGAGAAGCGCCCGGTCGTGATCGACGACACGATCGCGATCCGGCACATGGTCTACCTGTCGATGTCCTGGGATCACCGCGTGATCGACGGCGCGCTCGCCGCGCAGTTCCTGGCGAGGATCAAGCAGAACCTCGAGACGTGGGACTTCGCCGAGGACCTGGCCCTCTAGTCCGATGGCCCGCCTGATCCGCCCGGCCGGGACCCTCGACTACGACGAGGCGAACGAGCGCATGCACGCGCTCGCCGAACGCCGCCTGACCGGCGACGGCGAAGACACCCTGATCCTGCTCGAACACCCGCCCGTCTACACCGCGGGACGCCGCTGGAAGCCTGACCACATCGTGTGGACCGAGGACCGCATCCGCGCGGCCGGCGCCGAGGTGCGGTTCATCGACCGCGGCGGCTCCCTGACGTTCCACGGGCCGGGGCAGCTGGTCGGCTACCCGGTGTTCGACCTCCGCTCGCGCCCGGACGCGATGCGCTACGTGCGCGACCTCGAGGAAGTCGTGATCCGCGCGGCGGCCGACATCGACATCACGGTGCACCGCAGCGACGTCCAGACGGGCGTGTGGTCGGGTTCGAAGAAGGTGTGCGCCATCGGCGTCCGGCTGATGCGCATGCGCGTGTCGCTGCACGGGTTCGCCTTGAACTGCACGACCGATCTGTCCTGGTACGACGCGATCGTGCCCTGCGGCCTGGCCGACGAGGGCGTCACCACGCTCTCGCACCTGGCCGGCCGCGAGGTCACCGTCGAGGAGATGGCGCCGATCGTGGCGCGGCGATTCGGGGAGGTCTTCGGCGTCGCGCTCGAGCCCGATGACGAGGGATGGCTCTCGGCCGGCCCGGCCGAGGCCCTCGCGGCCAACACGCCGGCGTGAGCGACCAGCGGATCCACCCCGCGGCCGGTCGCGGGTTCGAGGCCGCGGTCGAGCACTACGAGCGAGGGCGGCCCAGTTACCCCGACGATGCCGTCACGTATCTGGTCAACGAGCTCGGGATCCGCGAGGGCGTCGACGTCGTCGACCTGGGCGCGGGCACCGGCAAGTTCACCGAGCTGATCGTGCACACCGGCGCCAGCATCACCGCGCTCGAACCGGTCCCCGCGATGCGCGCGGCGCTCGAGCGCAACTGCCCCACGATCCGCGTGGTGGACGGCACCGCCGAGTCCATCCCGGCGAAGGACGAGTCGTTCGACGCCGCCGTGGCCGCGTCCGCGTTCCACTGGTTCGACGGCGAGCGCGCGGTCCCCGAGGTCCACCGCGTGCTCCGGCCCGGCGCGGCGCTCGGGCTCATCTGGAACGCGCGCGACGAATCCAGCGACTGGTCCGAGCGCCTGACCGAGATCTTCGACGAGCTCTCCGGCCCCGACCAGCCGCGTTACCGCAGCGGGAAGTGGCGGAAGGCGTTCGAGCGGACGAACCTGTTCGGACCGCTCCACCACCGGGTGGCGTACCACGTGCACCACGTCACGCCGTCCGCGTTCCTGGACCGCGTGCTGTCGGTCAGCTACGTGGCGGCCGCGTCCGAAGCGCAGCGCGAGCGTGTCCGCGAGGAGGTGGCCGAGCTGCTGTCGACCGACCCCGAGCTGAAGGATCGGGATGAGATCGTGATGCCGTACCGGACCGACGTGTTCTGGACGCGTCGCCGCTAGGCGTCGGCGACCAGCGTGTAGCGCGGGCGGGCCTCGAGCGACCCGAGCGGCCAGGGCTCGTGCAGCTTGGCGGCCCATTCGACATCCCGCAGCCGCTTGATCCGCACCGCGGTCCATCCCGCCTCGTACACGGCGTCGATCAGCGGCACGGCCGAGGGCAGGCGCGCCAGCGGGAGCTCGGCCAGCACGTCCTCGGGGTACGGCGCGTGGTGATCGTGGGGGACGGCCATGACCCTGCGCAGCCCGTCGGCCAGCATGTCCTTGAGCTTTCGGCGCAGGTCGGTCTCTCCCCACACGCCCTCGAACAGCACCAGGCGCCGCGAGACCTCCCTCCACCGCGCCATCGCGCCCACGGGGTCGGGCATCGTCCACAGGACGTGTCGCTCGATCACGGCGTCGAACGGCCCCTCGGGCGGTTCGGTGGCCGAACCCACGACGAGGCGCATCCGCTCGTCGAGCCCGCGCTCCTTGGCCTTGAGCTCGGCGCGCCCGAGCATCCCGGGCGACAGGTCGAGCGCGGTGACCTCGTAGCCGAGCTCGGCCGCGAGCAGCGACAACGCCCCGGTGCCGGCACCGATGTCGAGCACGGTCGCCCCGGGTGCGGGCAGCGCCTCGGCCAGCGCCTGCCGCCAGGCGGCCGCCTCCAGCGTGTCCGAGATCGAGTGCGAGCGCGTCTCGTCGTACGTGTGCGCGTCCGCGTCCCAGTAGTCGCGGATGCGGTCGTGGACGTCGTCTCTGCCGATCGGGTCCCCGGCCTCGGTGGCCATCGGGCGCTCCTAGAACAGGGCGGCCGCGAGCTTGCGCCGGTAGTCGGTGACCAGCTCGTCCTCGTCGCCGAGCACGGTGAAGACCTCAAGCATCGCCTGCCGCGCGTCGGGATCGTCGGGCAGGGCGCCGAGCATGCCGTCCAGCGCCTCGCGCCACAGGCCCTTGGCCGCCAGGCGCTTGGCCGACGCGAGCGTCCCGGGTTCGGTCAGGTCGGCCCAGTCACGGACCTCGAGCATCGCCAGGATGCGTTCGGCCTCGGGATCTGGCAGGGCCGGCGCGAGTGTCTGACGCGCATCGTCCTCGCGGCCGGTCTCGGCGAGGATCCGGGCCAGGCCCACGCGGGCGTCACGGTTGTTGGGATCGACCTCGAGCGCCTCGCGGTACTTCTGCTCGGCGTCGTCCAGGTGACCCTCGAGCTCCTCCTCGAGCGCGTCCTCCGCCTCGAGCTCGGCCTCGGTGGGCATGAGCCGGTCGACGAACTCGTTCACCATCGGCTCGGGGATCGCTCCCACGAACCCGTCGATGGGCTGGCCGTCGCGGAACGCGACCACCGTCGGGATGCTCTGCACGCCGAACTGCCCGGCCGTATACGGGTTGGCGTCCACGTCGAGCTTGGCGAGCAGGAAGGCCCCGCCGCGCTCATCGGCCACCTTCTCCAGGATCGGCCCCAGGGTTCGGCACGGCCCGCACCAGGATGCCCACAGGTCGACGACGACCGGCCGCTTCCTCGATTCCTCGACGACGGTCTGGACGAAGTTCTGGTCGGTCGCCTCGACGACGACCGGCCCGCCCGAACCCGTCTGCTCCTGGGTCTCCTGCACGGACCCAGGGTAGTCAGTGCGCGTGGGATTCGTCGACCGGCACGAGGTTCATCCCGCACTCCGGGCACCGGTCGTCCCGGCCCCCCCGAACCTCGGGATGCATCGGGCAGGTGTACCCGCCTGGCGTCTCGTCCGTCCGGGTCACCCCCTTCCGGGCAGACGGGAGCCCCGCCGGCGCGTTCATCATCCGCAGCATCGCGGGGCCTCCGGTCCGCAGGAACCGGACCACCAGGACGGCCGACAGGGCGAGGAACACGATGTTGAGGATCGTCGCGTAGTTCCAGGTCACGCTCGCCTCGACGACCCTGGCGTTGCGCTCGTCCGGGACCAGGCCGAACGCCTGGAACAGCACCTCGACCGCGATCCCGGCCAGCACCATCGAGACGTAGAACGTCGCGAGCAGGAACAGCGACATCCGCCGGCCGTAGTACTTCCGGTAGATGTTCAGGATCGGCAGCACGATCAGGTCGGCGAAGATGAACGCCGCGACGCCGCCGAAGCTGATCCCGCCGTTCCACAGCACCGCCGCGAGCGGCACGTTCCCGATCGAACAGACGAACGACAGCATCGCGACGATCGGGCCAACGAGCGGGCCCCAGATCTTCGAGAGCAGCGGGTGGTCGACCAGGAAGAAGCTCTCCCAGAACGACTCGGGCACCCAGGCCGCGAGCGCGCCGGCGATCAGCAGCCCGGCGGCGATGTCCTTCCAGATCGAGGCCCAGTCCATGACGTAGGAGTGGCTGATGGCCGTGAAGCCGCGCGGCGAGGTCAGCCGGGTCAGGAGCGAGTCCGCGCCCACGGACATGTCCATGTCGGCGTGGCCCTCCATCACGCCGGCGACGCCCTTGTCGGCTTGCACGCGGGCGGCCTCGACCATCTCGGGCTTGAGGAACAGGCGGAACAGGACCGCCAGGATCGCGATCATGATCGGGCCGCCCACGAACTCGGCCAGCGTGAACTGCCACCCCAACAGCACGGCCAGGATGATCCCGAGCTCGATCACCAGGTTCGTCGACGCGAACTCGAACGCCATCGACGCGGTGAAGTTCGCACCCTTGCGGAAGATCGAGCGCGCGAGCGCGACCGCCGCGTAGGAGCACGACGAGGACGCAGCCCCGAGCCCACAGGCGATCGCGATCGATCGCGGTGAGTCGTCGGGCAGCAGCCCGCTCATCTCGTTCTTGGACACGACCGCCTGCACCGCGGCGGACAGCGCAAACCCCAGGATCAGGGCCCAGGTGATCTCCCACGTCATCGCGAACGCGAAGCTGAGCGCCTCCGCGATCTGAGATCCGATCGAAGCGATCACGGTTACTTCCCCGAGAAGCGGGCGACTGCCGCGAGCAGCTCCTCGACCTTGTCGTCGGCATCGCCGGTCTCGATGCTCTCCTTCACGCAGTGACGGACGTGGTCGTCGAGGAGCCCCATCCCGACCGACCGCAGCGCCGAGACGGCCGAGTTCACCTGCGTGAGCACGTCGATGCAGTACACGTCCTCCTCGACCATCCGCTGCAGCCCGCGGACCTGCCCCTCGATCCGCCGGAGGCGGTCGTGCAGGTCCTTCTTGTTCATCGCGTAGCCGGCCATCTGGCCTCCTTGCGTTCGGACAGACTTCAGCATATACCCCTAGGGGGTATATCGTACAAAGACTTCGCCCGGGCGGTTGCCGGTGCATCGCGCGAAGGCGCGTTCGGCGTCGCGCTCCACCCATCGAGCGATGCGCGTCCCGGCCGGGACCAAGAAGGGCCGATGCTAGACTCGCCGTGTGGCGACCCGAGTCACGACGGAACCGTCGCACGAGGCCCACGGCCTGTCACCCGACGACCTCCGATCGATGTACCGCACGATGGTGACGGCACGACTGATCGACGAGGCGTCCTTCCGACTCAACCGGCAGGGCAAGGCGCCGTTCGTCGTGCCGGTGTCGGGACACGAGGGCTGCCAGGTCGGGACCGGATGGCCGCTTCGACCCGGTCAGGACATGTGGGTCCCGTACTACCGAGACGTCGCGATCGTCCTGATCGCGGGCATGACGCCGTACGAGATCTTCCTCGGTCTGTTCGCCAAGGCCGACGACCCGTCCTCGGGCGGCCGGCAGATGCCGAGCCACTGGGGTTCGCGCCGGCTGGGCATCATCAGCCATTCCTCCCCCATCGCGACGCAGGTGCCGCACGCCGCTGGCATCGCCTGGGCGGCCCGCTATCGCGGCGAGGACACCGTGGTCGGGTGCTGGTTCGGCGAGGGCGCCACCAGCGAGGGCGGCTGGCACGAGGGCCTGAACTTCGCCGGGATCCACAAGCTGCCGGTCGTGTTCGTGTGCGAGAACAACCGCTACGCGATCAGCGTGGCGCAGCCCCTGCAGATGGCGATCCAGAACGTGGCCGACCGGGCCGCGGGCTACGGCTTCCCTGGCGTCGTCGTCGACGGCAACGACGTCCTCGCGTGCTACGCGGCGATGAAGACCGCGGTCGAACGCGCGCGCGCCGGCGACGGTCCCACGCTGATCGAGGCCAAGACCTACCGCTACTTCCCCCATACCTCCGACGACGACGACCGCTCCTACCGCACGCGCGAGGAGGTCGAGGAGGCGAAGCACAACGACCCGATCGTTCGGTTCGCCGACACGCTGAAGGAGCAGGGCGTCCTGGACGACGCGGCGATCGACGTCATGTGGGCCGAGACCAAGGCCGACGTCGATACGCAGATCGACCAGGCGTGGAACGCGGCCGACCCCGAACCCTCCAGCCTCGAACGCCACGTGTACTTCGAAGGGGACGGTGCGTGACCGAGAAGAACGTGGTCACGGCGATCCACGACACCCTGCACGACGAGATGGCGGCCGACGATCGCGTGGTCGTGCTCGGGGAGGACATCGCCACCAGGGGTGGGGTGTTCCGCGTGACGCAGGGGTTCCTAGACGAGTTCGGGGATCAGCGGGTGATCGACACCCCGCTCGCCGAGGGGGGCATCATCGGCTTCGCCGTCGGGATGGCGCTCCACGGCCTGCTGCCGGTTGCCGAGATCGAGTTCGCCGACTTCATCCACCCGGCGTACGACCAGATGGTCTCCGAGGTCTCGCGGATGAGGTACCGCAGCAACGGCGACTTCGGGCTGCCGATGGTGGTGCGCGCGCCGTGGGGCGGCGGCGTGCACGGCGCGTTGTACCACTCGCAGTCGATCGAGGCCACCTACGGCCACATCCCCGGCATCAAGGTCGTCGTTCCGGGAACGCCTTACGACGCGTCCGGCATGCTGCGAGCCGCGATCAAGGACCCGGACCCGGTGCTGTTCCTCGAGCACAAGCGCACCTACCGCCTGATCAAGGGCGACGTACCCGACGAGCCGTTCGAGGTGCCGATCGGCAAGGCCGACGTCAAGCGTGAGGGCGACGACCTCACGGCGATCGCCTACGGGCTCGCGCTGCACCTGTGCCTGGAGGCCGCGAGCCGTCTCCAGGAGGAGCAGGGCGTCTCGGTCGAGGTCGTGGACGTTCGGACGATCAGCCCCCTGGACAGGGAGACGATCCTCGCCTCGGTCGTCAAGACCGGCAAGGCTCTGGTCGTATACGAGGACAACCGCACCTACGGCGCCGGCGCCGAGATCGCCGCCACGATCGCCGAGGAGGCCCTGTTCGACCTCGACGCGCCGGTGGCGCGGATGGGAGGCCCCGACGTCCCGGCCATGGGCTTCGCTTCCAGCCTCGAGCACGCGTTCATGCCGAACGCGGACACGGTGGCCGAGCGCATGCTCGAGCTCGCCCGCTTCTAGCTCCAAGCTGAGGCCCGACCGTTCGGTCTCCCCCGGCCGGGCTCAAACCACCCCCGGAGCGGCCGATACCTCAGGCACAGTCATGGAAGCACGTCGCGGGCGGCCGAGTGGCAGATCGGCGGCGCTGCGGGATCTCCTGTGGATCCTGCTCGCCGTGTTCGTCCTGGTCGCGCTCGGCACGGCCACGGGCCTGTTCGATCGCGTGTACCGCCTGTTCTCCGAACCCCTCCAGGGGCAGGTCCACGAGGCCCTTGCCGCCCTGGTCCTGCTCTCGGTCGGGCTGTCGGTCTTCGCGCTCCTGCAGGGCCGAGCCGGCCGGCGCGAGACCAACGCGCGAGAGCAGGCCGAGAGCCGCTTCCGGGCGCTCGTCGAGAAGATGCCGGCCGTCATCTACACCTGGGACCCACGGCGGCCCGCCGGCACGACCGCCACGCCGTACGTGAGCCCGCAGGTCGAGCAGATCCTCGGTTTCACGGCTGGGGAGTGGACGGCCGACCCGGAGCTTTGGATCCGCCAGATCCATCCCGACGATCGCGAGCGAGTGCTCGAGGCCTCCGATCACGCCGATCGCACGGGCGAGCCGTTCGCGGTCGAGTACCGCCACGTGAAGAAGGACGGCACGGTGATCTGGGTGCGCGACGAGTCCGTCGTGATCGACCGCGACGCCGATGGCCGCCCCTGCCTCGCACAGGGCGTGATGTACGACGTGACCGAGCGCAAGCGTGCCGAGCAGGACCTGGCAGCGGCCGAGGGCCGCTATCGGACGCTCGTCGAGCAGCTCCCCGTGGTCGTGTACCAGGACGCGATCGACGAGGTGAGCACCGCCTTGTACATCAGCCCGCAGTACGAGCGGATGTTCGGCTTCTCCCCCGACGTCCGGCTGCGCGACCCGAATTTCTGGGTCGACCACCTGCATCCCGAGGACCGAGATCGCATCGTCGAGCTGTCGAACTGGACCAACGAGACCGGCGAGCCGTTCTCGGCCGAGTACCGCTTCCTCGGCCGCGACGGGCGCGCCGTGTGGGTTCGGGACGAGGCCGAGCTGCTGCGCGACGCGGACGGCGAGCCGATGATGTGGCAGGGCGTCCTCCTGGACATCTCGGCGCGCAAGCAGGCCGAGGAGGCCCTGTCGCGGCGCGACGAGGTGATGACCGCGATCGGGTTCGCGGCCGCCCGGTTCCTCAAAAGCGACGACTGGGGGGCTGCGCTGCCCGACGTGCTCGAGCGGCTCGGGACCGCGTCCAAGGCGGGGCGCGTGTACGTGTTCGAGAACGCCCCGCTCCCCGACGGCCGCCCCGGCATGCGCCTGCACCGGCAGTGGTTCGCGCCCGGCATGCACGCGCCGGCCGGCGGCTCGGAGCAGCTCCACGCCTACGACGACGGCTTTTCGCGCTGGCGGGAGGTCCTGTCCGCCGGCCAGGAACTGCACGGCCTGGCCCGCGACCTGCCCGAACCCGAGCGCGCGCACATGCTCGCCGAGGGCGTCCGATCGCAGATCGTCATCCCGGTGTTCGTGGGCGGCCAATGGTGGGGGTTCCTCGGCTTCGACGACTTCGAGTCCGAGCGCGTGTGGCCGCAGGCCGAGGTCGAGGCGCTCAAGGCGGCCGCGGATACCCTGGGCTCGGCCGTCGGCCGCTCCCGTATCGAGCACCAGCGCGCCGAGGAACGCGCCGAACGCCGGCACGCCGAACATCAGCTCCGCGAAGCCGAGCAGCGGTACCGGACGCTGGTGGAGAACCTGCCCGCGGCCACGTACATCGACCTGGTCGACGAGGTTTCGACCACGCTGTACATCAGCCCGCAGGTCGAGGCGATCTGGGGCTACACGCCGGCCGAGTGGTCGACCAACCCGGATCTGTGGATCGAGGCGATCCATCCCGAGGACCGCGACCGGGTCCTCGAGGCCGTCCGACGGCACAACCTGGGTGAGCCGTTCGAGGTCGAGTACCGGTTCCGCGCCAAGGACGGCCGGTGGACGTGGGTGGGCGACCACGCGACCGTCGTACGGGACGAGACGGGAACGATCGCGTTCTCCCAGGGCGCGATGTTCGACGTGACCGAGCGTCGCCTGGCAGAGGAGCAGCTTCGCGAGGCCGAGGAGCGATACCGGGCCATCGTCGAGCACGTGCCGGCGGCCATCTACGTGGACGTCCCGGACGGCAGCATGCAGACGCGGTACGTGAGCCCGCAGATCGAGCAGATCATGGGCTGCACGCCCGAGCACTTCATCGAGCAGCCCGATCTCTGGCTGGACCTCATGCCGGACGAGGAGCAACGCGCCGAGATGCAGGACACGTACCTCGCCGCGATCCGCGAGCGCCGGGGCTGGATGGGCGAGTATCGGATCCATCACCCGGACGGCCGAGAGGTGTGGGTGCACGACGAGACCACCTTCGTGACCGACGAGAAGGGCAACCCGCTGTTCCTGCAGGGCGTGATGTACGACGTGACCGAGCGCAAGCTGGCCGAACAGGCGCTCCGGGACAGCGAGCAGCGCGAACGTGACGCCGCCGAACGCCTGCGCGGCCTGGACGAGATGAAGAACACGTTCCTCGCGGCCGTCTCGCACGAGCTCCGGAGTCCCCTCACGTCGATCCTGGGGCTGGCGCTCACGCTCGAGCGGCAAACCCTCTCGGCCTCGGACCAGTCGGACCTGCTCGGGCGCCTGGCGATGAATGCCCGCAAGCTCGACCGGCTCCTCAAGGATCTGCTCGACATCGACCGGCTCTCGCGAGGCATCGTGACGCCGAAGTGCCGCACCGCCGACCTGTCGACGATCGTCGGGCGAACGGTCGAGAGCCTGGACGTCCTGGGTGAGCGCTCGATCCTGGTGCGAGCCAAGCCCGTGATCCTGTTCGTCGATCCGCCCAAGATCGAGCGGATCGTCGAGAACCTGGTCATGAACGCGGTGCGTCACACGCCGCCCGAGGCGACGATCTGGGTCAGGGTCTGGCCGGAGGACGGCGGCGCTATGATCGCCGTCGAGGACGACGGGCCGGGGGTACCGGCGGCGATCCGAGGGGAGATCTTCGAGCCCTTCCGCCAAGGCCCGACGGCATCAGCCCACTCCCCCGGCACCGGCATCGGGTTGTCGCTGGTCGCGATGTTCGCCGAGCTGCACAACGGGCGGGCATGGGTGGAGGACCGTGACGGGGGCGGGGCCTCGTTCCGGGTGTTCCTGCCCGGCGACGGCGCGGATGACGACCCGCCGAACGGCGCTCCCAGGGGAGGCTCCCACACCGACGTCGCGAGCGAGGCCGCCGTCTAGGGTTCGGCCGGTCGCCGTCTAGACTGGCCTTCCATGGCGGTTCGCGAACACAACCCGCGGCAGCGGCGCCTGTACCTACCGATCGTCTCGACCAACGGGGCGCCCGCCTCCACCGATCGCAAACCGCCCTGGCTCAAGGTGCGCCTGCAGCGCGGGCCGAACTATCGCGAGCTCGAGTCGATCATGCGGGGCCGCTCCCTCCACACGGTGTGCGAGGAGGCGATGTGCCCGAACATCTCCGAATGTTGGGAGGAGCGCGAGGCGACCTTCTTGATCCTCGGGGACCGGTGCACGCGCCGGTGCGGGTTCTGCGACGTGATGACGGCAAGGCCGGATCCGGTGGATGAGGACGAGCCGGCGCGGATCGCCGAGGCCGTACGCGAGATGGGGCTGCGGTTCGTCGTGGTCACCGGGGTGGCGCGCGACGACCTGCCCGACGGGGGGGCGCGCATCTGGGCCCAGACGATCCGCGCGATCCGGGAGGCCGTGCCGGGCTGCGGCGTCGAAGTGCTGCCGACGGACTTCAAGGGTGGCGAGCGAGACATCGCAACGGTGATCGAGGCCGAACCCGACGTGTTCGCCCACAACCTGGAGACGGTTCGGCGGCTGCACGCGCGGATCCGGCCGGCGTTCGGCTACGACCGCACCCTCGAGGTCCTGCGGATCGCCGAGCGCCTTCGCAACGGACAGGTCACCAAGTCGAACCTGATCCTGGGGATGGGCGAGCGACCGGACGAGATCCCGCAGGCGCTGCGCGACCTCGCCGACGCGGGCGCCGACATCGTGACGATGGGTCAGTACCTCCGCCCCACGCAGCACCACCTGCCGGTCGACCGGTGGGTCACGCCGGAGGAGTTCGGGCGATGGAAGGACGTCGGCGAGTCGTTCGGGATCGCCCACGTCGAGGCGGGGCCCCTGGTGCGGAGCTCCTACCACGCCGGCACACAGTTCCGCCGCGCGACGGAGACCGCCCCCATCTGAGAGTGGAGGAGCCGGCCTGTACGCCGGATCCTGTCCCGGCCCGGAGGCCGGTGGCGACCATCTGTCTGAGCGCTCAATGAGCGCCCCGGGGCCGAAGCCCTCGTGCGGCCTACCCGGGAGCTCGGACGGGCCGCCCTCGAACGCTCCCTGCTTGGCCTAGCTCCGGGTGGGGCTTGCCGAGCCGGACCGGTCACCCGGCCCGCTGGTGAGCTCTTACCTCACCGTTTCACCCTTACCGCTCACGCGGCGGTCTGCTCTCTGTTGCGCTTTCCGCGGGTCGCCCCGCCTGGGTGTTACCCAGCACCCTGCCCTGCGGAGTCCGGACGTTCCTCGAGCGTTGCCGCCCGCGGCCGCCCGGCCGGCTCCTCCTCGCCCAGTATAGGAATCGCGTGCGCCGCAACCGAAGACCGGGCCGTATCATCGGCGCATCCATGCGTGTGCGAGCCGCGTTCGTGCTGCTGTCGGCAATCGTGTTCGCGGCCTGCGCCGACGAGACCGTGGGCCCGGCCGCCCCGATCGCTCCGGCACAGCTCACGCCCGCCCCCGCGCTGGACGCGTCCGCCGCGCGCGAGGCGGTCGTCCAGTTCGTCGAGGCATACCGCGACTCGCCCACCGACGGGATCGACCCGCTGATGGCGCTGGTGGCGGGCCCGGACCTCGCCACGTGGGCCAGGTGGCTCAACGTCCAGAACACGGAGTTCGACGGGACGATCCAGGGGGCGGCCGACGTTCGCGACGTCGAGTTCGTCGGCGCACTCTCGACGCCACGCGCCTCGGGCGCCTCCGTGGGCCTGTCGGCCTCGGTGGCGTTCCGGTTCTCTCCCACGAGCGACAAACCGTTCGAGTACGTGCGGATCCTCGACGGTCCCGTGACGCTGGTCCGAACCTCGCCGGGCTCCTACCGGGTCCTCGACCTCATCCGCGACGGCGTGCCGATGTCCGACAGCATCCAGCCGTTCCGGAACCAGACCCGGACCGAGGACGGGATCACGGTGAAGATGGACTCGCTGTTCATGTTCATACCGAACTGGCAGTTCAACGTCATCGTCGAGAACAACACCGCCCACGACGTGCAGCTGGCCGAGGACGGCGCGGTGCTGTTCGTGGATCGTGGCGACGGATTCGACCGCGTGGGCGGCACGGTCGCGGTCACCCCGTCGCTGATGACGATCCCGGCCGGCCAGACCGTCGAGGGGCTAGTGGCGTTCCGGGCGCAGCCGACGGCCGACGGACGGGTCTTCTCGCTGACCTACGGGGAGGGCAAGGGCGCACTGAACTTCCAGTTCGCGCTCGGCGACCTGATCACGCAGGTTCCGCCTCCCCCGCCGTCGGATCAGACCGGCGGGACCGGGTCGACGGGCGTAACGGGCGCGACGGGCGCGACCGGGGCGACGGCCTAGCGGCCCTCGGCCGCCAGCCAGGCGTCGACGCCCACGTTCGCCAGGCGGTCGGCCTCGATGTTGCGTTCGCGCCGGACGTGCTCGAGCTCGACGCGCCCGAACCCGGCCAGGAGCGACCGCGCCTGCCTGTGCAGCTGCTGCAGCGTCGGGTTCTTCACCTTCCAGCGACCCGCCAGCTGCTCGATCAACAGCCGGCTGTCCGAACGCAGAAGCACCTCGCTCGCGCCGAGCTCCTTCGCGCGTTGAAGTCCCCTGATCGCGGCGGTGTACTCGGCGACGTTGTTGGTGGTCTCCCCGATGCCCTCGGCGATCTCGGCGACGACGACGCCGTCACCGTCGGTGATCTCGACGCCGATCCCCGCGGGTCCCGGGTTGCCCCTTGCCGCCCCGTCGCAATGCAGCGTCAGCCGAAGACCACGATCCGCCGGCAGTACTCACACCTCTTGACGCCTTCGGTGCGCTTCAGGCGGTCGAGTTCGACGGCCGAGAGCTTCTCGTGGCAGGCCTGGCAGACGCCGTCGACGATCGCCGCGGCGCCCACGCCGTGCTTGCTCTCCCGCAGCTCGTCATAGAGCTCCACAAGCTCCTCATCGAACGCCGGGAGGAGCTCCTCGCGTTCGGTGCGGCGGGCGGCGAGCTCGGCCCCCAGCTCGTCGAGCTCCTTGACGGCACCGCCGCCGACCTCCTCGACCTTCGCCCGAGCAGCGGTGGCGTCCTTGTCGGCCTCGGCGCCGCGCGCGTCGAGGTCCTCCTTGCGGACCATCTGCTCGAGCAGGTCGTCCTCGGCACGCGAGCGGCGGTCGGTCAGGCTCGCGATCTCGTGCTGGAGGGCGTCGAGCTCCTTGGGGTTGGCGATCGACCCGTCGTACATGCGCTTCTGCTCGGCCTCGAGCTTCGCGTTCATCGACTCGATCTCGAGCTCGAGACGGCGCGACTCGGACGCGACGGCGTCGGAGGCCAGGCGGATCTCGCCCAGGCGGGCGTCGGCCTCCTCCATCTCCTTGCGGACGGCCGAGAGCTCCTCGCCGGCCTCGAGCTGCTCACGCCGGTGATCGAGGCGATCGATCGTCGAGTCGAGCTCCTGCAGCTCGAGGATCCGGTCCAGCCCACGCATGGAGCGCAAGGGTAGCCGATGCCGTCGGCTAGACGAGCGTGAGCTGTTCGCCCGACGGTTTCGGCGTCGGGTCGCCGTGGCCACGGCGGAACCGCTCCGGGGGCGGCGTCGCCGGCCGAACGCCGCCGAGCGCGCGGATCAGTCCGGCGACACGCCGGCCGAGCGCGTCCCGGTCGTTCGCGGGCGCGTAGGGCTTCGCGTACATGGTCTCGTATCGTTCGACCAGGTCCGGATAGTGCTTCGCCAGCCACGGCATGAACTCCTCCCGAACCCCGGGGCGCAGGTGCAGCAGGATCGGCGAGACGTGGGTGGCGCCGGCGTCGATCGCCGCGGCAACGACCTCGCGGAGCTGCCGCGGATCGTCCGAGATGCCGGGCAGGATCGGCGCCATCAGGACGCCGCACGGGATGCCGGCCTCGTTCAGCGTCCGAACGGCCTCGATCCGCTTGCCCGGATGCGGCGTCCCGGGCTCGCTCGCGCGCCACGCATCCTCGTCGAGCGTGCCGATCGAGAACGCGGTGCCCACGTCCGCCACCTTCGAAGCCTCGACCAGCAGGTCGA
>Ga0075423_10002600_pt1 | contig 16463 bp, 9 predicted proteins | sample SoiMethybrSBSTD2_FD_80114 | JGI IMG/M metagenome (GOLD analysis project Ga0075423, IMG submission 80114) | Bulk soil microbial communities from a Populus tree surrounding site in Tennessee, USA - Soil MetaG P. TD hybrid SBSTD2 | ecosystem: Environmental > Terrestrial > Soil > Tree plantation...
CGAACGCGCTCCTGCTCCGCGGGCAGCTTGACGCCGCGAAGGTGCGCCAGGAACTTCCCCGCCTCGACGAGGCGATCCGCGAACGGCGTGCCGGCGAGCGTCTCGGTCAGGTAGTCCCGCAGCCCGGCGGTGAGGCCGTCGGCCAGCGCGTCGTCCCGCGAGACGTTGATCCCGATGGCCCTGGGGTTCAGCGACTCGAGGATCTCGAGCAGCGCGGCCCTCGGGCCTTCCTTGTACGTGCGCACTTCGTCGAAGAGGCCGGCGCGTTCGAGGTCGGGCGCGTCGAACGTGGCCACGAGCGCGACCGTTCGGCGGCGCGTGACGAGAAAGAAGGTAGTCCATGTGAAGTCGGAGTCGAGGAAGTAGCGAAGAATCGGGTCGGGCCGGGTCGCGGACTCCCGGACGACGGTCAGCCAGGCGTCGAGGCCGTGTTCGGCAAGGAGCGAGCGGGCCTGCTCGAGCTTTTCGACGCCGAGCGAGACGGGGCGCGCTTCCGATGCGGTCGGGTTCATGGGCCAACGATAATCTGCCCGGCGCCATGCGGCAACCGGAGACTGCGAAGGCGCGACCTAGAGGTCGCCGCGAATCAGCGCGTGCAGCTCTCCCGCGGTCGGAATCTCTTCGGGGTAGATGACCTGCTGTCCGCCGAGGTGGATTTCACCCGGATTCGGAAGCGAGCGGACGCACTCGAGGCGCGGCAGGAGCAGGTCGAGGCGCCTGAGGAGCGCGCCGCCGTTCTTGTCCGTCTCGGGAGAGAGGACGGCGAAGCGGCCGCCGCCGATCCGCGCCACCGCGTCCACCTCGCGAACATTCCGCGAAAGCGCGACCGCGAATTCACGGAGCAGGCGCTCGCTCCAGGCCGGCCCGTGCTGCGTCTCGAGCCGCGGAAAGTCCATGATGGAGCAGACCGTGAGCAGGAACCGTTCGTGATAGCGCTCCGCGCGCTTCACTTCCTCTTGGATCCGGGCCTCGAGGCCGGCGCCGGCCAATAGTCCCGTCAGCGGGTCGTGGCTCGTTCGCTCCTCGCCCGCCAGGCCGCGGACGTGGTCCCACGCGATGGAGACGTAGAGCGCGAGCTTCCTTATCGCCTCGAGCTCCAGGCCGCCGAGCGATTCGCCGGCGCCCTTCATCCCGGAGGGCAGCACCACGCCGAGCGATCCCGCGACGAGGTCCGACGTCCGGACCGGCATCACCGCGACCGCGTCCTCTCCCGTGTCGATCGAGCGACCGCGCACGTCGTGTGCGTCGAGCGTGGCGGGGGAGAGCTCCATGCCCTCCGCCACGGCCTTGGCCGCGAGCGAGGCCTCGCTTTCGTGCGCGTGCTGCCGCGCCTCCTCCTCGCCGTCGTAGGCGGTCTTGAGGATCAGCTCGCCGGTCTTGCCCATCAGGCGCACGGTGACGAGGCCGCGCGGAAAGAGCCCGCGAAGCGCGCCCAGGGATTCCAGGACCAAGGCCTCCGCGTCCCGCACGACCATGAGCCGCGGCGCGATGTCCGCGAGGAGCGCGAACAAGGCGCCCCGCCGCTCGCTCCCGCCGTCGTCGCGCTGCGCCTCGAGGAGACGGCCCAGATAGCGGCCGAGGCGGCTCAGGAGTCGCGTGAAACCCTCGAGATCCGTCTCGACCCGGGTGACGCATTCGATCGTGAGGACGCCGTGGATCCGGGCCGCCTGGAGCGGCGCCGTGACGAGGTTGGGCGTCGTCTCCATCGTGCCGGCCGTTCCCGAGCGAGCCGCGAGGAAGAACGCCTCCCCCTGGCGAAACGCGCGGGCCACCACGCCCTTTTCGATCGGAACGCTGCCCTCCGAGCCGGGCGCGGAATCCGACGTGACAACCGTGAACCGGCGCTGCCGCGGGTCGGCCAGGTAGATCTGCGCCGCGCCCGCCTCGAGATGATCCGCGAGGCGCGTCGCGACGAGGCGCAGTCGCTCGATGAGGGGCGTCTCCCTCTCCTGGAACGCGGCCTCGAGGATCTGCCGCGCGCGGAACTCGATCGCGTCTTCGTCGCGCCGCGTCCGCCGGACGACCCGGTCGAGGATCGCCGAGACCTGGCCGCCCAGCTCCGTGAGGCGCTCCAGGTCCGGGGTCGCAAATTGCTTTCCGGGGCGGTCGCTCGAGACGTTGATCACGCCGATCACCCGCCCGTCGAGGAGGATCGGCGCCGACATCGCGGCGGCGATGCGCGCCCGCTCGCGGCCGTCCTTGAACCGCGGATCGTCGATCTTGTCGTTGATGATGAGCGGCCGCCCGTCGAGGGCAACCATCCCGGCGACGCCCTCGCCGATCTTCTGGCGAACCGTGCGCACCGTGTCGGGAGAAAGGCCCTCGGCGAAGGCGATCCGAAGCTCCGACTCGTCCGGATCCACGATCATCAGCGACCCGGCGTCCGCCCCGGCTTCCCCGACCGCGAGCGCGAGGATCTCCTTGAAGAGGCGCTGGCGGTCGTCCGAGAGCACCATCGCGTCCCGAATCTCGCTCAGGCGGCTTCCCGTTCCGGTGGCCGCCTCGAAGTCCGCCTCCCATTCCTCGATCGGCGTCGGCGGATCGGGCTCGTCGGGCGGCGTCCCGTTCGCGAGGAGCGCCGCCAGCTCGTCGAGCGGGGTGAAGATGCGGGGGGAAATCCCCGCCTTGATCAGCGCGTTCGCCCCCGCGGATCCCATCGAAGGAAGGGCGACGCGGTCGGGCTTCAGCTGGAGGAGATCGAGGGGCTCGGTGGAGCGCGGAATCTGGAGGACCTCGGCGATCTTGAGGGCGAGGGCTTCCGGGTCGGAATGCGTCACCAGCACGAGCTCCACGTCGCGCGATTGCCGCGCCGTGGAGATCAGGTCGACCTGATCGTCCGGCAAATCTAGAAAGGCGAGCCTCATCTGACCCCTGCGTGATCGGCCCGATAGTTAAGGAAGGCGGACGTGTCCGGGAGCCGAAAACGCAAGGATTGTACCACCGCCGGAATCTCATCCGTGCGCGCGTCTGGAATCGCGCCCGAGTACCCCGCAACTCCCGAATCGAGGCCCTAGGAGGGGGTTACGCGACCGGTCTCAGGGGCTTCCTGAGGCGAGGCCCTCCGGGAGTGCCGAATCGAGGGGGCCATGCAAATTGCACGGTTAACGGACGACGCTCAAGACCTTGGCAACGGCCACGTTTCTGTCCTGATCCGAGGCGCGAACGGTGATCCGATGCTCGCCCACCGTGAGATCGCGAACCTCGAATCGGAACGACTCCGTCCGTTGGTCGAAGAGCCCGTCCGTCGGAAAGACGCGCGTCCAGTCTCCTCCGTCGACCGAGTACTCGATGACCGCGATCCGAGTGTCGGCGTCGATCGCGGTGCCCGAGACCACGGCACCCCGCGATCCGCGACCGCCCGTCAACGCGTCGGCCTTCAGGCCCTCGATGCGGGGCGGCAGGTTGTCGATCCGGAACACGGGGGTGACCTTCTCGGTGGAGAGCGACCCGTCCGGCGGGTTGTCCGGCCGGTCCGAGGCTTCCACCTTGATGCGGTAGGCATCGTTGGGGAACGACTCCGCGTCCCACGAGAGCACGCGATCCTTGCGGTCGGTCGCGAGCGAGCGCCATTCGCGTTCGTCCTCGGCCTTGATCGACACGTCGAAGAGGAGGTCGTCCCCGTTCGGGTCGAGCGCCTCCCAACTGATGGTGCGGATCCCCCTCGCCCAGGCGGCGCTCGCGTCGGACACCGCGCGCGGTCCGCTACGCGGGAAGGAGTACTCGACCTTCAGCCCGTTCGGGTAGGTCTGGGAAATTTGCGGCGGCCGGTACTCGGGCCCTCCCTCGAAGAACGGGACGTCCGGCCCGAACAGTTCGATGTTGCCGATCTCGGGCGGCAGATTCCGCTGGCGGTAGGCGACCTCCACCGAAGACACCGTGGGAGACGCGTCGCCGCTTCGCCTGAGCGTGAGGCGGAACTGGAGGAACCGTGCCGCGGGGCTCCCGATCGGCGCGTCGCCCTTGAGCGGGGACTCCGCGCTCCACGCGCTCCATCCCTCGTCCGGCGTCTCTCCCAGCCCGCTCCGAGACGCGACGGTCACCTCGCCTCCCCGAATCTCGGCGGCGATGCGGCCCCACGACGCGACCGACCGAAGATCGTGCGGATCGGAGAGGTACGTTCCCTCGCGCGCGTTCGCGGCCGAGAGCGAGTAGAGGACGGCGGGGTTTCCGGTCGAGGCGTAGGTCTCGTTCCCCGCTCGCAGAAGGGCCAGCATTTGCGGCTCTTCCGGTGCGGCGATCAAGGCGAACTTCTTGTTCCGGGCGACCCGGAATACGGCGCCCGGCTCCCCGGTCGCGACCCACACTGTCTGGCTGTCGACCGGAACGATCGAGTAGACGAAATCGGCCGGCGGCGCGTAGAGGACCCGCGCGCTGCCGTCGGGCTGGACGAGGAAGACACCACTCTTGCCGCCGCCGGAGGGCGTGACCTCGATGGCAAAGGGCGAGTCGCCCGCTCCCGGCCCGCGACCGCGTGCGCCGCCACGGGGCGCCGCGTCGGCGCCGCCCGCGGACGGGCGTCCCGCGGTCGTCCCACGACACGTCCCCACGGCGATCGCCCCGTCCGCGAACACCGCGATCGCGCGAAGCTCCTCGGCGTCCGCGTCGTAGAGCACGCGCGCCTGGCCCGCGGCGTCGATCCGGAGCAGGAGCCCCTTCGACGCCGTGCCGGCGAGTAGCGCCCCGTCCTTGGCCCACGCCAGCGCGAGCACGTTCACGTCCTTGGTCTCGGCGAAGACCGATCCCGCCTTCGCGCCCGTGATCTTGAAGACCTTTCCGTTCGAGCCGGTGCCCGCGTAGAGCGCGCCGTCCTTCCCGGCCAGGAGCGACCAGATCGACTCCTCCCCCGTCTCGAAGTAGCGGCTCGTGTCGCCCGCCGCCGTGACGCGGAACACCGTGCCGCCGGGAGCGGAGCCGGCGTAGACGTTGTCGCGCGCGTCGACCGCGATCGAAGTGATCTCGCCCGCACCGGTGCGCCAGACGAGCTTCGCCTTCTCGCCCTTCGACCACCGGTAGATGCCGCCGTCGTCTCCCGTCCCGAACCAGACGCGCCCCTTCGAGTCGCGCGCCAGGCACCAGATGTAGGAGACCCCTTCGAGGCGCGTGGCGAGCGAGTCCATGGCGGGTCCCAGCGTGAGATACCCCTCGCTCTCGATCGCGACGCCGGAGACTTCCTCGCCGCCGAGGAAATCGCCCGCGTCGTTGAGCCGCCAGAAGGATGTCTCGACCGCCCGCGCGGCGGGGGCGGACGCAACGAGCGCGGCCAGGATCGCCGCGGCGACGATGCCATGCGTGGTCCTCAGAGGAGTCGCTCCTTTCCGGTGGTCCGACCCGTCGCGGCGCCTAGCGCCGCCGGTCCGCCGCCACGTTGATCGTGGCGCTCTCGCATCCGTGCACGATCCGATCCATCGTCAGCGACTCCTCCGCCAGGGTCGCTCCCTTCGTCGTCGACGTCTCACCGGACTTTCCGTCTCCGCCCAATACCTGCAAGACGGAGGATGGGGCTTGGGAAATTTCCCGGCCTCCCACCACCGCGCCGCCCGCCGCGCGGTAGAGCTGCACGTAGAGATGATCGAGGCGCCGGCTCCTCTCGATGAGGCCCGCGAGCTGATCGAACGTCTCGGGCTGGTAGCGCTCCGGCGCGCGCGCCATTTCCCATCGCTCCGTCTCCTGGCCGTCGCAGACGCGCACCGTGATCTCCCCCTCCGGCGTCCCGGGGGGAACCTGGATGCGGGTCCGCCGCGTCTCGATGGGCTTCGCGGTCGGTCGGTACGTCAGCTCGACGTCCACCCACTCGCCTGGCGCCACGGTGGCCGGCGTCGCGCGGATGCCGATCAGGGCCGCGTCGTTCACGCCGTCTTCGACCTGGACCGTGACGGCCGCCGAATCGAGGCGCGACGGGCGAAAGCGGTCGCCGAGCAGGATCGTCAGGGTTTGACCGACCGTCTCCCCCACCCCGGAGAGCGGCGACGTGGTGATGAAGCGATCGCCCGCGCGGATCGTCCGGGCGCCGCCGTTCATGAAGTAGGACAGGTCCCAACGGACCGTCGACACGCCGGTGTCGTAGAGCGCCTCCGAAATCGCGCTGACGACGGCGGAGCTGACGAGCGCCGGCGTGAGATAGCGGCCGCGCGCGACCTCGAAGTGGAAGCGTCTCGAGCGCCCGCCGCTTCCCTGGATCGCGACGGCGACCGGGATCATGTCGGGGGCGGCGCCGATCGTGCCCGCGACCCCCGTCGTGCGGTCCGCGATCAGCGTTCCGCACGTCACGGTCGGCGAGCCCACCTTGTTCGAGATCTGCGTGCTCGCCATGATCAGGTGGATCCGCGCGGCGGTGAGCGGGAACTCCACCCAACCCATGCTGAGGAAGGGATGCCCGAAGGCGAGCACGCGGTCGCCGTCGCGGTAGGTCACCGTGCCGATGGCGGCGGCCGAGAGGTCGCCCTGGATGAGCGACACGGCCAGCGCCGACCCGGGCACGAGGGAGTCGCACGAGCCGCCCGCCTCCTGCCCTCCTCCAGGCACCGCGATGAAGCCGCGCTCCTTCAGCCACGGATCGAGGAAGCGGATCGCCTCCGGCGTGAACCCTGAGAGGGAGAGCGGCGTCGCGATCGGCCGCCCGCCCGCCGCCTCGGCCTCCGGCGACACGGGCGCCCCCAGCGATCCGAAGCGGTCCTCGCTGTCGCGCGGCGGCCCGCCGGGGCCCGGGAGGATGGTGAGCATCTCCTCGATCGGCGTGATGCCGGCGATCGGCTCCTTGAGGAACCCCCACGTGTAGGAGACGGCGCCGATGAGCTTCCCGTTCACGTAGACCGGGCTGCCGCTCATGCCGGCCTGAATTCCGGTCTTGTCGAGGACCGGGCTCTGGGCGCGCGCCATGATCAGGTTGGCGCCGGGGCGATAGCCGCGAAGGATGCCCAGGACGGTCACGGTGAAGGAATCGATCGTCGTGCCCTGGAACACGGAGTAGCCGACGCCGGTCATGCCCTCGCGGATCTCGGATACCGGCATCATCCGCGACGCCGGGATGCGCGGCGTGGCGGCGTCCGAGGCGCCGGAAGAGAGCGCGACGGCGGCAATGGCGAGGGTGGCCAGGATGGGGGCGAGGCGTGCGGCGCGGCGGGTCGTCATGGGATTCGCGAAAGGATACGGAGTTCGCCCGCGACCGTCAACGAATCCCGGCCTTGCGCGCGCGATCGCGGAGCGAGGCCAGCGTGTTCATCGCGTCGATCGGCGTCATCCCCTCGACGGCCGCGCCGGCGACGTCCTCGAGAAGCGCCGCGCGCTCCTCCGACGTCACGCGCGCGGTCGCCTCCGGCGCGGATCCCGACGCCGCGAGGGCGGCGCCGGTGACCTTCGCGTGCTCCGCTTCCAGTTGGAAGAGTATCTCGCGCGCGCGATCCGTGACCGACGACGGCACGCCGGCCAGCTGGGCCACGTGGATGCCGTACGAGCGATCCGCGCGGCCGGGGGCGATCACATGGAGGAAGACGATCTCGCCGCCCCGCTCCGAGACCCGCACGGTGCGGTTCTTGAGGCGCGGCAGCCGCTCCTCCAGGTCCGTCAGCTCGTGGTAGTGGGTCGCGAACAGGGTTCGCGGGCGGGCCCGGGGTCCCTCGTGAAGCGCTTCGGTGACGGCCCATGCCAAGGAGAGGCCGTCGTACGTGCTGGTCCCCCGGCCCACCTCGTCGAGGAGCACCAGGCTCCGATCGGTGGATTGGCGAAGGATGGTGGCGGTTTCCTCCATCTCGACGAAGAACGTGGAAGCGCCCCGGGCGATTTGATCGGAGGCGCCGACGCGGGTGAACACCCGGTCGACGAGGCCGATCGTGGCGGAGGAGCACGGCACGAACGAGCCGACTTGGGCCAGGTAGACGCAGATCCCGACCTGGCGGAGAAAGGTCGACTTGCCGCCCATGTTCGGGCCGGTGATGAGCCAGATCTGCTCCCGGTCCGGATCGAGGACGCAATCGTTCGGGACGAACGCGCCAGGCTCGAGCGCGCGCTCCACCATCGGATGCCGCGACTCGCGAAGGTGGAGCCCGCGCTCCTCGGAGAGGACCGGCCGCACCCAGCGCTCGCGGGCGGCCACGTCCCCGAGGGAGAGGTAGAGGTCGGCTTCGGCCACGACGCCCGCCGCCGCCGTCAGGTCTCCCATCGCCTCCACGCAGCGGTCGCGGATCCGCTGAAATTCCGCGGCCTCCCGCTTCAGGCTCTCGACGCTCGCGGACTCGATCCGATCCTCCATGCGCTTCAGCTCGGGCGTCACGAAGCGCTCGGCGCCGGTCAGCGTCTGCTTTCGGATGTAGTCGGGCGGCACGCGGGAGAGCTGCGAGTTCGTCACCTCGAGGTAGTACCCGAAGACGCGGTTGTACCCGACCTTGAGATTGGGGATCCCCGTTCGCGTTCGCTCGCCCGTCTCGAGGGCGAGTAGCTGCGCCCGCACGTCGCCCGCGTCCGAGCGGAGGCGGTCCAGCTCCGGGTCGTACCCGGCGCGGATGATCCCGCCTTGCGTGGCGGAGAGCGGCAGCTCGTCGGCGAGGGATTCCTCGAGGTGCTCGGCGAGGGGCGAGAGGTCGGGGAGCGCGGCGAGCCAGGCGGCGAGCGGGCGCTCCTGGCGTCCGGAGAGAGCCAGGCGGATGCCCGGCAGCCGCCGGAGCGACTCCCGGAGCATGCCGAGATCGCGCGGCGAGGCTCGTCCCGAGCCGAGCAGTCCGAGCGTGCGCTCCAGGTCCGGCAGTCCGCGCAGGCGATCCCGCAGTTCCGCGCGGAGCGTGGCCGCGTCGGCGAAGCATGCGGTCCGGTCGAGCCGCGCCTCGAGCACGCCGCGATCCCGCGCGGGGGCGCGGAGGAGCGCGCGAAGCGCCCGCGCGCCCATCGCGGTCTCGGTTCGATCGAGCAGGTGGAGAAGCGAGTGCTCCTTCCCCGCCGCCGAGTCGAAGATCTCGAGATTCCGGAGCGTGACCTGGTCGGTGGCGAGCGGCGCGCCCTGTCGAAGCGGGCGAAGCTCGCGGAGCTGCGGCAGGTCGGACTTCTTGAGCGAACGGAGGTAGTCGAGGAGCGCGCCCGCCGCGCCGAACCCTTCGCGGGCGACCGAGAGCCCGAAGGCGTCGAGTCGCGTCACGCCGAACTTCTTCGCGAGCGCGGAGCGTCCCGAGGCCGGGTCGAAGCGCGCGGGCTCGCGTCGCGTGACGGGCGCGCCGCCGTACGCCGCGGACGCCTCGGCGGGAAGGAGCACCTCGCGCGCCGGGATCTCGAGCGGCAGCGACTCGAGCGCGTCCAGCCCGATCTCTCCGACCCGGAATTCGCCCGTCGACACCTCGGCCACCGCCACCCCGATTCGATCCGGCCCCGGAAGCAGCGCCACGATGTAGTTGCTCTCGCTCTCCTCGAGAAGCCCCAGTCGGGTCACCGTGCCCGGCGTGACCACTTCCGTCACCTGCCGATCGACCAGCCCCTTGGCCTGATCCGGCGACTCCATCTGCTCGGCGATCGCCACGGAAAAGCCCTGCTGCACGAGTTTTCGGAGATAGCCCTCGATCGCGTGGTACGGAACGCCCGCGAGCGGCATCGGGTCCCGCTTCTTGTCGCGGCTCGTGAGGGCGATGCCCAGGACCCGGGACGCGACCAGCGCGTCCTCGCCGAAGGTCTCGTAGAAGTCGCCCATCCGAAAGAGGAGGATGCTGCCGGGATGCTCGGCCTTGAGGCGCCGGTACTGCTCCATCATGGGGGTCGCGTCCACGGCGCCCCTAGCGCGGCACGACCTGGTAGGAGAATCCCCGTTCGCGCCGTAGCCGCTCGCCGAGCGCGCGGGCCTCGTCGCGCGACGCGAACGAGCCGGCGCGAACCCGGTAGATTGCCGGCGTCTCGCTGCCCTGCTTGACCGACACCGAGCCCACTCCCGCCCGGCGGAGGTCTCGCGCCAGCGATTCGGCGAGGTCGCGGCGCGAGAAGGCGCCCACCTGAATGGCGAAGCCGCCGCCGATCGGGAGCGCGCTCGCGTTGGGGGACCCCGGGCGAATCCCACGGTCCCGCACGCGGGTCGCCTCGTACGAGTCCGGGAACCGCTGCGCCACCTGGCGGAACACGTTGGTCGCGTCGGCCGCCCGCCCGAGGCTCTCGAGGCACACGCCCATCGCGTACAGGGCCTGCGGCGCGTAGTCCCCCTGGGCGTGGCGGTCGAGGACGACCTTGAGCGCGTCCATCGCCTCCGTGGGTTTTCCGGCGCGGAGCGCCGCCTGCGACACGGCGAAGTAGTACGACTCCTCCTGCGCGGTGCCCTTCAGATCGCCCTCGGCGGACGTGAGAAATTGATACGACCCGGTCGCGTCCCCTCGGGCCAGCTCGGCCAGACCGCGCGTCACGAGCGCTTCGCGCCCGACCTGGTCCCGCTCCACGCCCGGCGAGAAGATGCTGAGCAGGTTCTCCGCCGCGCCGTAGTCCCCTTCGACGAAGCGGAACTTGGCGAGAAGGAGCGTCGCCTCGCGGCGCCTCTTCCCGTCCGGGAACGCGCGCAGGTATTCGACGAGCGCCCCCGAATGGTCCGGGCCGGACGGCGCGACGGCGGCGCGCAGATACGCCGCGGTCTCCTCCTCCGGCCGCGGGAGGGATCCGACGGGAATGCCCGTCAGGAGATCCCGCGCGTCGTCGGTCTTTCCGCGGGCGAGGGCCTCCTCCGCCCGAGCCAGGCGCACCTCGCCGGTGGAGTTTTTGCCCGCGCGTTTGCCCGCGACGCGTCCCGGCTTGGCCTTGGCGGCGTCCCCGACGGACGGGGCCACGAGCGCGCCCACGAGCCCGAGCGCCACGAGCGCCGCGAGCGCATTGAGGGGCCGCCTCATGCGACCGCGATCCACGCGAGGCAGGACGGACAGCGGGACCAGAATTCGTGGAGGCGCTCGCCGCAACGCGCGCAGGAGCCCTGCTCCACGGTGCCGAGGCCGCGAAGCAGATCCTCCACCTCGCTCAGCGCGCGGTCGGAGTCGCCGCGGCGGCGATGGATCTCCACGGCGAGGAGCCGCGCGGGGAGCGACGTGGGCTCCACCTCGAGCGCCTCGTTCACCGCGCGGAGCGCCTCGGCGTGGTCGGCCCGCTTCAGGTGCATCCGGGCCAGCGCGAGCAGGATCCTCGTGTCGCGCGGGTTTCGAAGCAGGAGTTCCTCGTAGAGATGCCCCATCTCGCTGAACCGGCCGCGCTCGAAGTAGGAGACCTCGAGCCGTTCTAAGACCAGGTGCGAACGGTCAGGGTGCGCCGCCGCGAGCCCCTTCCAGAGCACCATGGCCCGCTCCGGACGATTCGTCTCGTAGTAGATGTCGCCCAGGCGCAGGAGCGCCGCGGGATGATCGCGCTTCAACCGGAGCGCCGCCTTGAACTGTCGCTTGGCGTCCTCCAGCCGCTCGGCCCGGAGGTAGATTTCGCCGATCGCCGCCCGGTAGCGCGCCAGACCCTCGGGGTCCTTTTCGCCGGAGGCGCGCGCCATCTCCGAGCGGATCTCGAACGCCCGCTCCCAATCTCCGGCCGCCTCGTAGGCGGCGAGGAGCACCTTCAGGGCGTGGCCGTTCCGGCGGTCCATTTCCCGGAGCGCCTCGGCCTCCACCACCGCGTCCTTCGGACGGCCCAGCGCGATCCAATCGTGCACCAACGCCTCGCGCACGGCGCGGCCCTGCGCGTTCGTCTGCGCGGCGCGAACGGTGAGTTCCCGATGAATGAGGAGCGCGCGCTCCGGTTCGCCGCGGTCGCGGAGCAGATTCCCCAGGTGGATGTACGCGTCCACGTTGTCGCTGTCCTGCTGAACCGAGTCCGCGAAGGCTTCGAGCGCCTGCTCGCGGTCTCCCCCGAGCAGCGCGTTCAGCCCGCGCTGATACGGCGTCTCGGGCTTCTGGGGCAGGGTCGCCGCGTCGCGGGACAGGAGCCACGCCGCATAGCCCACGCCGGCCAGGACGCCCCCCACCAGGAGCACGATGAAGAATTCGGACATCAGATCCCTCCTCCGCCGCGCGAGCCGATCTTGAGATCCTCGAGGGGGAGGTTACGGAGCTGCCCCAGTTCCTTCTTCAACTCCTCGTTCTCCCGGTTCAGCTTGCCCACCACGGAGCGGGACCGAAGCACCTGCACGAGCGACAGCAAGAACGCGGAAGCCATGCCGAGGATGAACGCGATGAAGAGCACGACGTTGGCGGGAAGGGACGTGTAGACGTGCCCGGGTAGGTTGATGGCGGACACCGTCTCCTTCATGTTCAGGATCGCGAACCCCACCACCAAGATCATGATGACGAGCCAGAACAGGTTCTTGAGGAACCACATGAGATTGCCCTCCTAGGGCTCGGGGGACGCACATCGACCCGCGCGGAGGATATCGGGCCCCGACGGGAGGGTCAACCCGCGGCCCACAAAAGAAAACCCGAGGAGCCTGCTTCGGCTCCTCGGGGTCGTTCGATCTCTGCCGTCACGAAGCGCGCCGTTAGGCGGGGGTTTCGTCGCCCGCCTCCACGTCAGCGATCAGTTCGGTCGTCGCCTCTCCGGCCTCTTCCGAGGCGGAGGGGTTGGGCTTGAACTTCTCCTGGAACGCCTCCTGCGTCGCCTGATCCTGGTCGGCCAGCCAGGCCCGCACGCTCAGGATGATCCGGTGGGCCTGCGTGTCGACGCGTGTGACCTTCAAATCGAGGTCGTCGCCGGGCTTGAACGAGTCGGACGGCTTCTTCAGCCCTTCGATGCCGAGCTGCGAGAGCGGAATGAAGCCCTCGAGGCCGTCCTCCAGATCCACGATCACGCCGCGATCCAAGAGGCGGACCACCTTCCCCTTCACGAGAATGTCCGGGAGGTAGCGTTCCGCCAGGGTTGGCCACGGATCGTCGCTCACTTGCTTCAGGCCGAGGGAGATGCGCCGCGCGTCCTTGTCGATGGAGAGCACGACCACGTCCACCTTGTCGCCCTTCTTCAAGATCTCGCTGGGATGCGCGATCCGGCGCACCCACGACATGTCGCTGATGTGCACGAGCCCGTCGATCCCCTCTTCGATTTCGACGAAGGCGCCGAAGTTCGTCAGGTTCCGGACCTTGCCCGTGAGCCGGGTGCCGATCGGGAAGCGCTGGTCGAGCGTCAGCCAGGGATCCGGCTCGATCTGCTTCAGACCGAGGGAAATCTTCTCGTTGTCCTTGTCGATCTTCAAGATCATCGCCTCGACCTCGTCGCCGATCGCGACCACCTTGGACGGATGGCGCACGTGACGGGTCCAGGACATCTCGGAAATGTGGATCAGACCTTCGACGCCCTTCTCCAGTTCGACGAACGCGCCGTAGTCGGTGATCGAAACCACCTTCCCCTTGACGCGCTGCGTGACCGTGTAGCGCTTGTCGACGTCTTCCCATGGATACGGCGTCAGCTGCTTCATGCCGAGGGAGATGCGCTCCTTCTCGGGGTCGAACGACAGGACCTTGACGCGGACCTTGTCGCCGATCGAGACGAGCTCGCTGGGATGACTCACCCGGCCCCAGGACATGTCGGTGATGTGGAGCAGGCCGTCGATGCCGCCGAGATCGACGAACGCGCCGAAATCGGTGATGTTCTTGACGACGCCGTCGCGCAACTGATCCTTGGCGAGCTCCTGGATGATCTCGCTCTTCTGCTTGGCCCGATGCTCTTCGAGCACCGAACGGCGCGAGACGACGATGTTCCGCCGCCGCTTGTTGAGCTTGATGATCTTGAACTCCATCGACTGCCCGAGGAGCGAGTCGACGTTCTGCACCTGGCGGAGCGCGATCTGGGAGCCGGGGAGGAACGCCTCGACCCCGTACAGATCGACCACGACGCCGCCCTTGATCTTCCGCATCAGCCGCCCCTCGACGAGCTCGCCCAAGTCGGCGGCCGCCTTGACGCGGTCCCACACCTTGACGAAGTCGGCCCGCTGCTTCGAGAGGACGACCAAGCCGTCCTGATTTTCGGTCTTCTCGAGGAAGACCTCGATCTCGTCGCCGACCTTCACGCCCTCGAGATCCGGGAACTCCTCGACCGGAATCACTCCCTCGGACTTGAAGCCGACGTCGACGGTCACTTCCTTATCGTCGATCTTGAGGACCCGTCCGCGGACGATCTCCCCTTCTTCCAGGTCTTGCAGCGACTCCTCGTACAGCTGGAGCCACTGGCCCATCGCGTCCGCCGACTCCTCGTCGGAGTCCAGCTCCGCGATCCCCACCGACGTGACCGTTCCCACGTCCGCGGCGTCCTGGTGAATCAGCCGCGTCGTCGACCTCCGCTTCCGCGGCTTCGCGTCGGCTTCGATCTCATCCGCCGCGTCGTCCTTTACGTCCAGATCCTCTTCGTGCCGTCGAACCATGCTTCCGTGTACCCCCTGTTTCTATGAATTTCGGCCCGGTGGGCCGGTACAGCCTTCGTCAGCGCGGCGACGCGCCCGCCGCGGCGGGCTCCAGATTCGTCAGCCGCTCCACCACCTCCGCGATCACCTCGTCCGGCGTCGACGCTCCCGCCGAAACGCCGACCCGCCTGATCCCGGCGAACCAGCTCTCGTCGATCTCGTCCGCCGATTCGATCTGGTGGACGCGGGGGTTCACCTTCCGACAAACCTCGGCGAGCTGCGCGGTGTTGGCGCTTTGCCTGCCGCCGATGATGACCATCGCCTCCACGTCCGGCGCGAGTTCCACGGCCGTCTTCTGCATCGACGTCGTCGCGCCGCAGAGCGTGTTGAACACCCGCACTTCCTTGCCGCGCTTCAAGAGCGCGCCCACGATCTCCTGGACGTGCCCGATGGCGTGCGTCGTCTGGAAGACGACCCCCATCCGCGGAATGAACTTGAGCGCTTCGGCCTCCGCGACCGTGTTGATCACGATGGCCTTCCCCGCCGTGTACGCCACGACCCCGATCACCTCGGGGTGGTCCTTGTCTCCGATGACCACGACCCGGTAGTTCTCGTCGATGAGCTTCCCGGCGTACTGCTGCGCCTTGGTCACGAACGGACACGTCGTGTCGACGACGCGAAGCCCCCGATCCACCGCCTCCTGCTTCACCTCGGGTCCGACCCCATGGGAGCGGATCACGACCGTCGCGTCGCTCGCCACCTCGTCCAGGTCGGCCACCACTTGGAGGCCCTTCCGCTGGAACAGATTCACGACCTGAGGATTGTGGATCAACTGTCCCAGCGACTTGACCGGCCCCTCGGAGTGGTCCAGCGTGTCGCTCGCCATCTTGATGGCGCGCTTCACCCCGAAGCAGAACCCGGCGTTGTCGGCGACGATCACTTCCATGTGGCTCCCTTCCGCGCCCTAGAGCGCGGCGATCGCGTCCATGACGCGACACGCAAACGCATGCTCCGCCTCCCGGTCCCCCGCGATGTGGAGCGGCGGTACCAAGGGCGAGCCGTGCGTGATTCGAACGACTTCGAGCCGCGCGATGGAACGGCGGATATGGTTCGAGCCGGTGATACGGACAGGCAGCACCGGAGCACGTGTCACCGCCGCGAGCCGGCCGATTCCGGCACGCGGCGGAAGCATGGCCCCGCTTTTGTTGCGGGTGCCTTCCGGGAAGATGAGCACCGCTCCCCCCCGATTCAACGCTTCTTCCCCGCCCCTAAGTCCGGACCGGGCCTGGGCTCCCCGTTGAATCGGGATCGAATTATACCCCCGGAGCATCGCCCCGAACACCTTATTTTGGAACAGTTCCGCCTTCGCGAGGAAGTGGAGCGGCCGCGGAAAATTGGACCCGACGAGGGGTGGATCCCAGAAGGAGATGTGGTTGCAGGCCACGATCAGGGGACCGGTCCGGGGCACGTGATCGAGCCCCTCGATCCGAAAGCGGAGGCCGGTCCGCGAGAAGGCCTTCACGAGCCGGCTGCCGAACCAGTAGAAGGGGGTCGTCGGCCCGTGCCCCCGCATCGCCAGCGAGGACCACTGCGCCGTCAGGTCGATCTGCTCCTCGAGCGTCAGCGCCGTCGTGTCGAGGGGCACGGCGTCGCCGGCCGGAACGAGGGGGCTCTCGGCGCGCCCCGCGTCCCTCAGGTCGCGATCGCGGATCATCGCCTCGATGGCCGCGAGATCGGGATGTTCGCCCCGCCCTTCCAGCTCCCGAAACCGCCTCGCCGCACGGGCTTCCACGGAGGCGCTGAGAAATATCTTGAGGTCCGCCTTCGGGAAGACCACGGTGCCGATGTCGCGGCCCTCCATCACCACGCCGGGGGCGCGGGCCAGGGAGCGCTGGGTCCGGACGAGGCGCTGCCGGAGGCGCGGATGGACCGCGACGATCGACGCCGCTTCCCCCGCCTCGGCGGTCCGGATCTCGGCCTCGATCGATCGGCCGTCCACGCGGAGCCCGTCGGGCCCGACCTCGAACCGCACGCCCTCCAGGGCGCGCAGGACCTCCTCCTCCCGGTCCAGCGCCGCGCCGCGCTCCCGGGCCAGCCACGCGGCCGCGCGGTACATCGCGCCCGAGTCCACGTGGAGGAGCCCCAGGCGGGACGCGAC
>Ga0075423_10002601_pt1 | contig 16462 bp, 17 predicted proteins | sample SoiMethybrSBSTD2_FD_80114 | JGI IMG/M metagenome (GOLD analysis project Ga0075423, IMG submission 80114) | Bulk soil microbial communities from a Populus tree surrounding site in Tennessee, USA - Soil MetaG P. TD hybrid SBSTD2 | ecosystem: Environmental > Terrestrial > Soil > Tree plantation...
ACCTCGGCGGTGACGACTTCGATCAGCGCGTCATGGACTGGATCGCGGACGAGTTCCGAAAAGAAAACGGCATCGATCTCCGCCGCGATCGCATGGCCCTGCAGCGGCTCAAGGAGGCCGCCGAGCGGGCGAAGATCGAGCTCAGCTCGACGCTCGAGACCGAGATCAACCTGCCGTTCATCACGGCGGACGCGAGCGGTCCCAAGCATCTCGCGATGAAGCTCACCCGCGCGAAGCTGGAGTCGCTCGTCGACGACCTGATCCAGCGCACGGTGCCCCCCTGCCGCCAGGCGATGAAAGACGCCGACGTCAGCGCCAACGACATCGACGAGGTCGTGCTCGTCGGTGGTCAGACTCGGATGCCGAAGGTGCAGCAGCTCGTGACACAGCTGTTCGGCAAGGAAGCGCACAAGGGCGTCAATCCCGACGAGGTCGTGGCCGTCGGCGCCGCGATCCAGGCCGGCGTCCTCGCGGGCGATGTCAAAGACGTCGTGCTGCTCGACGTCACGCCGCTGTCGCTCGGCGTCGAGACGCAGGGCGGCGCGATGACCGTGCTCATTCCGCGCAACACGACCATCCCGACTCGCAAGAGCGAGATCTTTACCACCGCCGCCGACAACCAGACAGCGGTGGACGTCCACGTGCTGCAGGGCGAGCGCCCGCTGGCGCGTGACAATCGCACGCTGGGACGCTTCCGGCTGGAGGGCATCCCGCCGGCGCCGCGTGGCCTGCCGCAGATCGAGGTCGCATTCGACATCGACGCCAACGGCATCCTGAACGTCTCGGCCAAGGACCAGGCCAGTGGTAAGCAGCAGCAGATCACGATTACCGCCTCGTCGGGACTCAGCAAGCAAGAGGTCGAGCGGATGGTGCGCGAGGCGGAGGCGCACGCGAGCGAAGACGCGCAGCGGCGACAGGAAATCGAGGTGCGCAACCAGACGGACGGGCTCGTGTACGCCACCGAGCGCGCGCTTCGCGAGCACGGTGACAAGCTTTCGGAGAGCGAGCGTCGCGCGATCGAGGTGGCGCTCACCGACGCCCGCGACGCCGTGAAGAGCGAAAACGTCGAGCGCATGCGGCAGGCGCAAGAGAGTCTCGGCCGCGCCTCGCAATCGCTGGCCGAGGCGGCGTCGCGCGAGGCCGCGCCGCAAAGCGGATCGGGTGGACAACCGTCAGGCGGTCCCGGGCAAGACGAGGTCATCGACGCGGAGTTCCGGGATGCCGAAGACCGGAAAGCATCGTGATGTGGCCGTAAAGTTCCGCGACTACTATGAGGTCCTCGAAGTGCCACGCACTGCGAGCGCAGACGACATCAAGCGGGCATACCGGCAGCTTGCGCGCAAGCACCACCCGGATCTGCAGCCGGCATCAGAACGCAATCAGGCCGCCGAACGCTTCAAGGAGATCAACGAAGCCTACGAGGTCCTGAGCGACCCGGACAAGCGCTCGAAATACGACGCGCTCGGCCGCGACTACAAAGGCGGCATGGATTTCACGCCACCGCCCGGCACCGGCCGAGGCGGGACGGCCGGTGACCGGGACACCGCCGGCAACGTCGGCGACTTCAGCGACTTCTTCGCCTCGATTTTCGGCCGATCCGCGGGCGGCACGCGGCGCGGTGGCGTCCGCATGTCGATTCCGGGCAGCGACATCGAGGGAATGTTGCCGGTCACGCTCGACGACCTGCTGCACGGCGGGCAACGCCGCATCACACTCGACGGCCACAGCCTCGACGTCATCATTCCGCGCGGCATTCGCGACGGCGCCACGCTGCGTCTGGCCGGCCAGGGCGGGCCCGGGATCAACGGCGGACCGGCCGGCGACGTGTACCTGCACGTTCGGCTGCTGCCTCACCCACGTTACCGCGTCGCTGGTGACGACCTCGATATGGATCTCCCGCTCTGGCCGTGGCAGGCGGTCCTCGGGTCCGACGTGCGCGTCGACACCCCCGACGGTCCCGTGATGCTGACCATACGGCCGGCCACGCAGAGTGGGGCGCGATTGCGGCTTCGCGGGCGCGGGCTGCCGCGAGGCAACGAGCGCGGCGATCTCTATGCCGTGGCTCGCGTCGTCGTGCCGACGCGGCCAAGCGCGGAGGAGCGCGAAGCGTACGAGACTTTGCGGCGGCTCGCGTCGGCGCCCGCGGATCGGCCGGCGACGCCATGAGCGTCACCCGTCTGCCGCCACGCGTGGAGATCCGCCTGTCGCTCAGCGACCTCGCCACCGCCTGCGGGCTCAGCGCAAACCGCGTCAAGCGCCTCGTGAAGCTTGGCCTGGTGGAGCCGGAACCCGACGCGCCCGATCGCTTCAGCAGCGCGACGGCCGCGCGGCTTCGCCGCATGCTGCGCTTGCGCGCCGATCTGGGTGTGAATCTCGCCGGCGCCGCGATCATCGTCGATCTCGTCGAACATCTCGATCGACTCGATGCAGAGCTCTCGAGACTGAGGGGGCAAGGATGGACGTGAATCGCTTGACCGAGAAGGCTCAGGAGGTGCTGCGCCAGGCGCAGACACTCGCGCAGCGGCACGGTCAGCAGCAGATCGAAGTCGAGCATCTCGCCCTCGCCCTGCTCTCCCAGGATGGCGGCGTGGCCGCGCGCGTCGTCGAGAAGGCGGGCGCCAATCCGTCGTCGACGCTCGTCCAGCGCCTGCAGCAGGCGGTCGAGAGGCTGCCGCGGGTGTCGGGCGGCGGGGCGCAGGCCGGCCAGGTCTATGTCTCGCCGCGCGTGAACGAGATCCTCAACAACGCCGAGGCCGAGGCGCGGCGGATGAAAGATGAGTTCGTGAGCGTCGAGCACCTGCTGCTCGCGCTGGCAGAGGTCAGGGACGGCGCGGTGGCCGACGCCCTGCGCGCCGCCGGCCTCACGCGTGACAAGCTGGAGCAAGCGACGGTCGCCGTGCGCGGCGGGCAGCGCGTGACGAGCCCGACGCCCGAGGGCACCTACGAGGCGCTCGAGAAATACGGACGCGATCTCACGGCGCTCGCGCAGCAGGGCAAGCTCGATCCCGTCATCGGACGCGATGAGGAGATCCGCCGCGTCATTCAAATCCTGTCGCGCCGGACCAAGAACAACCCGGTGCTCATCGGGCCGCCGGGCGTCGGCAAGACCGCGATCGTCGAGGGCCTCGCGCAGCGCATCGTGCGCGGCGACGTGCCGGAGGGGCTCAAGAACAAGCGCATCGTCACGCTCGACATGGGCGCGCTGGTCGCGGGCGCCAAGTATCGCGGTGAGTTCGAGGAGCGGCTCAAGGCCGTGCTGAAGTCAGTGCAGAAGGCGCAGGGGCAGATCATCCTGTTCATCGACGAGCTGCACACCGTCGTCGGCGCGGGTGCCGCCGAAGGCGCCATGGACGCGAGCAATCTCCTGAAGCCGATGCTCGCGCGTGGCGAGCTCCACTGCATCGGCGCCACCACGCTCGACGAGTACAAGAAGCATATCGAGAAGGACGCGGCCCTGGAGCGGCGATTCCAGCCGGTGCTGGTGGATCAGCCGACGGTAGAGGACACGATCTCGATCCTGCGCGGGCTGCGCGAACGCTACGAGCTGCATCACGGCGTGCGCATCAAAGACTCGGCGCTGGTGGCGGCGGCGGTGCTGTCCGATCGCTACATCACCGACCGGTTCCTTCCCGACAAGGCCATCGATCTCGTCGACGAGGCGGCGGCTCGGCTACGCGCGGAAATCGACTCGATGCCCGCCGAGCTCGACGAAATCACGCGGCGGATCCTCCAGCTCGAGATCGAGCGCGAGGCGCTGCGCAAGGAGACGGATCCGGCGTCGCGCGAGCGGCTCACGAAGCTCGAGAAGGAGCTGACCCAGCTGCAGGAGCAGGCGCGAACGCTACGCGCGCAGTGGGAGAGCGAGAAGGCCGCCATCGAAAAGCCACGCCAGCTCCGCCAGCGCATCGAGGACACGAAGGTCGACGTCGAGCGCGCGATGCGGGCCGGTGACCTGTCGCGCGCGGCCGAGCTGCAGTACGGCACGCTCGCGCAGCTCGAGCGCGAGCTGAAGGATGTCGAGGCGCAGACGCAGAGCAGCGGCGGACGCCGGCTCGTCAAAGAAGAGGTCGACGAAGAGGATATCGCCGAGGTCGTCGCGCGCTGGACCGGCATTCCCGTCAGCAAGCTGATGGAAGGCGAGCTGCAGAAGCTCCTCCGGCTCGAAGAGGAGCTGCACAAGCGCGTGGTCGGCCAGGACGAGGCTGTCCGCGCGGTGGCCGACGCCGTGATCCGCGCGCGCTCCGGCATCAAGGACCCCAAGCGCCCGATCGGCTCGTTCCTGTTCCTCGGCCCCACCGGTGTGGGCAAGACCGAGCTCGCGCGCGCGCTGGCCGCGACGCTCTTCGACAGCGAAGACAACATGATCCGCATCGACATGTCCGAGTACATGGAAAAGCACACGGTGGCCCGTCTGATCGGCGCGCCTCCGGGCTACGTGGGCTACGAAGAGGGCGGCCAGCTCACCGAGGCCGTCCGGCGCAAGCCCTACTCGGTCATTCTGCTCGACGAGATCGAAAAGGCGCATCCGGACGTCTTCAACATCTTGCTGCAGGTGCTCGACGACGGTCGCCTCACCGACGGACAGGGACGTACGGTGAACTTCAGGTACACCGTGATCATCATGACGTCCAACATCGGCAGCCAGCTGATTCTCGAGATGCGTGGCGACGACGAGCGCACCTACCAGCGCATGCGCGAGCAGGTGCTGGACGCGCTGCGGCGGCACTTCAGGCCGGAGTTTCTCAACCGGGTCGACGAGATCGTCGTCTTCCGCGCGCTGACGGAAAGCCAGCTGGCCCGGATCGTCGAGATCCAGCTCGAGGGCTTGCGGCGACGTCTGGTGGAACGGCGGATCACGCTCGACGTGACGGATGCCGCCAAAGCGTATCTGGCGCGGGCCGGCTACGATCCCGTGTTCGGCGCGCGGCCGCTCAAGCGCGTGATCCAGCGTGAGGTCGAGACACCGGTCGCGCGCCTCATCGTCGCCGGCAAGCTCAGCGACGGCGGCACCGTGCGCGTCAACGTCGTCGGCGACGCGCTTCGCGTGGAGCCGGTGTCGTGAACGCGTTCGAAGAGACGATGACCGCGGAGCTCACCGGCCTCCTGCGCGCCGGCGTCCCGGTGCGCGGCGTCCGTCTGACCGTGCGCGAGCTCGTCGTCACGCGGATCGAGCGTGGTCCGCTCGACGCCCGCGAGGTCACCGAGGCGGTGGAAGCCGCGGTGCGCGCGGCGTGCCGGCTCGTGCGCGACCTCGACGCGCCGCCGGAAGTCGTCGAGACCGTCTGCCGCGGCGCACTCGAGGCCGTGCGCGGCCATGGGGGCGAGAGCGCGCGCTGGCTCGGTGAGGCGGCGGAGGCCGCGCTCGCGGTGCTCGAGGCACAGGCGCACGAGTACATCGACGAGCGGACGTGGGGTTGGCTCGTCGGGAGGGCGCCCCGATGGTAGTTGGACGGCCGCGCCGCTGGGCCGGCCTACAAGCTGAGGTTCAGGATGCGCGCGGCGCGCTCGAGCTCCCCGGCAAGCCTCTCCGCCTCGGCGATCTCACGCCGAGGTCCCTTCGTGAGCGGCAGGTCGTGGCGCAGGATCAGCCCACGTCCATTCGCAGCCGCCGTCGCCTCTGCGACGTCGAAGAGGTCGACGAGCTTCCGCTCGGCGAGCGCCACGCTCGCCACGTCGCGGCTCAGCTCAGTGGAACCTCGACCGCCACGTCGAACTTCGAGTAGTACTTCTTCACGTCGTCGGCGCCGTACTTCGCCCGGAATTTCTCCACCACGTCACGGACGCGTCGCGGATCGGTGATGGGCCGGGCCACCGCCGTGATCGCGACATCGTTGGCGGCAAGGCGGATGCTCGGCGTCTTCACCACATTCTTGAACCACCAACTGCCCGAGCCCTTCACGGGCAGCAGGGTCAGCGTGTCGCCCTCCGGAACGAACCACACCGGGCGTGTCGTCTCGCGGCCCGAGGCGGCGGTGATCACGGTGAGCTGGACTTCGTCGGTGTCGGCGAGCGCGTTCTTGAAGTCGGCGAGATTCATAGGTTTCATGCGCAAAGTATCGATCGGACCGCGTGGCCGAGCGTCCGGAAAGCGTGCCCGGCCGTCCGCGGAACGGCACGGCTCGGAACACGTCACACGCACTGCGTCGAAGCGATGCGTCGGAGCAATGCGGCGTGACTCGCTCCGCCGGCGGGCATACTGTGAGCTGTGAGGACGTGATGTTTCTGGCGCTTCCTTGCTTGGTGCTCGCGCTTACATCACGAACTTCGTGTTCTGGATCGGCATCGGGCACGACGATCTTCGCCATCATGACGGCGGCGCTGTTTCCCCGATCCACGTCGGGCGACTGTGGTTCGCGTACTTCTTGTTTCCGATGGGGCGATCAGGCGCCACACGCAGCATGACCCGCAATGGAGGCACCCACAATGACTGTCGCCGCGATTCTCAAGACGAAAGGCACGCATGTCGAGACCATCCGGCCCGACGCCACACTTCAGGTGGCCGCTTGGGACCTCACCCTCAAGCGCATCGGCGCCCTCGTGGTCAGTCGAGACGACGAGACGGTTCTCGGCATCATCTCGGAGCGCGATATCGTTCGCGCGCTGACCGATCACGGCCCGGATGTCGTTCGACTCCTGGTCTCCCAGGTCATGACGACGCCCGTGAAGACCTGCGCACCAGGCGACAGCATCACGGCGCTCATGGCGCGGATGACGCGCGACCGCATACGTCACCTCCCCGTCGTCGAGGCCGGTCGCCTCGCCGGCATCGTCAGCATCGGTGACGTCGTCAAACACCGCCTCGACGACTTGGAGCTCGAGGCAAACATCCTTCGCGATGTGCTCATCGCGAGCCATTGAGCGCATCCGTGGAGGCTGTCGATAATGTCGATCGCGAGCGCGTGACGCGCGCCGAAGCGCGCGTCACGCGCCTTTCACGGTCTTGTGTTCCGCGAACCCGCGATTACTTCTTCACGACGGGGTGCACTTCGCGGGCGATCATCTGCTGCCCCTGCTTCTCGTACGCAACGGTCACTCGCTCACCGGGCTTGAGATCCGACAGCAGAGCCCGATCGTACACGGTGAACGTGTGCTCCTTGTTGCCGCGCAGCATCCTGTGCTGCTCCAGCGTGAAGGTCTTCGTGTCCGCGTTCACCGCCCTGACGTCGCCCGTCATCGTATGAGTAGCCGCGACGACGGGGCCCGCGAGCAGGCCAAGCGCCAGGACGACGCTCAAGAAAACGACAAACGCCTTCATTTGCGCTCCCTCCTCCGCGGCCCAGATCCCCGACCAAGCCGGGATTAGACCGCGCCAAGAGTACGTAGCGAGAGGCGGGCCAACTGCCTCGGTCGTCCGCGCGTAAATTTTTCAATTGCCGGATATCCCTGCGGAGTGTCCAGAAGCTCTCAGTGCGCAGATACGAAGATTCCACAATGCGGCGATTCACAATGCGGCGATTCACAATGCGGCGATTCATTGGTGTTACATCGGAGATGCTCTAAAAAAAGAAGCGCCGGGGATCGACCCTGAACTGCGCGTCGGTCGGGCGCGACATCGTCTGGACGTGATCCAGACGATGTCGCACCGTGCTTGGCGATTACGCGTGCGCGGCGATTACGCCTTGCCGCCCTGTTGACCGTACCAGCGGTCGAACTCGCGCTCGGCTTCTTCGCGATTCCGGCCGTAACGCTCCTGAATCTTACCGATGAGCATCTCGGCGCTGCCCTGGGCCTGGTCGAGATCGTCGTCGGTCAGCTTGCCCCACTGCTGGCGGACCTTGCCCTTGAGCTGCATCCATTGCCCCTTGAACGTGTCACGATTCATCGTGACCTCCTGTTGACACGAGAATGGTCGTGTCGTGTTTCCACAGCCCGCAAGCCGAGTGCCAGCGAGTGGGCGTCCACAAAAATTTAGTGGTGTCTCAATCGGCAGAAATAGGGCGCACGGATTGCACGTCAAAGAGCTATCCGAAGCGCCGAGAGGTGCAGCGTGCTTGCTTTTGATCCAGCTGAGCTTCGAAACGCCGGCGTCGATGTCGGGAGGCTGCCTGACGAGCGTGGACACTTCATCGACGCCGAGGTGCTCCCCGCCGACTTTGCCGACAAGCTAGAACGCGAGGGTCTCGATACGTCAAAGCCGATACGCGTCGTGGGCACGATTGCGCGCGGTGCGGACGGCAGGCCCGGTTACTACTCGATCAGCTTTCACCAGCCGTAGGCGGGCCGGCGCTCATCCCCGCTTGCGATCGATCCACTCCCGCGCGGCCTGCTCGACGCGCCGACCCGCTTCGCCCCAATCGTCGTAGGTCTCGTCGGGACGCAGCTCGTGCGTCAGCTCCTGGCCATCAGCCTCCAGGCTGACCGTTGCGACGCCACGATAGCGTCGGTGCCCGGCCAGCTCGAATCCGATCACGACGCGGCAGTTGCGGTACACGAATTCGTTCGGCATGACTCCATCATCTTGCCGCCCGGCTACAGCGCTTTCCAGTTCCACCCGCCGTCTTCCGCGAGCTCGAGCACGGCGTTGTGGTCCTCCAGCCGATCCCCGCCGTCGCCGAGCGTGAGATAGGTGATCGATCGGTCGCGGAGCAAAGTCATAACGCGATCGGCCTGTTCGGCGCCCAGCGTCGCGCGCGGTCGCTCCAGGAACACGAAGCCCGGCGCGGCGAGAATCACCCGCGCCACCGACAGCAGCTTCTGTTCGGTGACCGAAAGCGCATCGTCCCAGTCCCGCTCGACACTCAGACCCCCGACCCGCTCCAGCGCGCCATCCACATGCAACGCACGCAGCACACCCGCGATCTGCTCATCGTCGATGGCATGCTCGCGCCCCGCGGGAAGCAGCGCCTCGCGGAGCGTTCCCGGAGGCACGTACGGTCGCTCGGGGAGAAACAGGATGGCGTCGAGGCCGGGCCGGATGATGCGTCCGCTCGCGTGTTCCCAGATTCCGGCGGTCGCGCGGAAGAGCGCGGCCTGAGCGGCGTCGTTCGGTCCGGCGATCAACACGTTGGTCCCGCGAGCAATCGAAACCGACAGGTCTCTCACGAGCACGTGGTCGTCCCTGAGTGCGCGGAGCGTCACGTCTTCGTACGCCACGCGCGCAGCGTCCTCTCGTATCTCGAGGGGACCCGTGCCAGCCGGTCGGACGCCTTCCAGCGCATCGACGAGCGATCCGATCCGCGCGATCACCGCGGCGAACGACGAGATCGACTGGAACTGGGTAACCACGAGCGAAAGCGCACCCAGCAGGGTGGAGAAGGCCATGGCCGACTGGGTGATCACGCCGAACTCGACCTCGCCGCGGATGAACATGGGCGCCACGACGAGCGCGGGGATGATCTGAATGAGGTAGTTGTAGCCGTTGGTGAAGAAGGCAAGGTTGCGGTTCACGGCGATGAGCCGCCGCATGTTGGCCGCCAGATCGTCGAACCGACGCCGCAGCCGAGCGCCGATGCCACCCTCTCGATGCAGGAGCGCGATCGATTCCGCGTTTGCCTGCACATGAAGGAGGTTCGCGCGGAAGTCGGCCTCCTTGTCGAGCTGGTTGTAGTTGAGCCAGACGAGTCGGCGTCCGAACAGCACCGTCAGGGCCGAGCCGGCGAGTGCGTACAGGACGGCGACGCCGAACAGCGTGTGGCTGATCGACCACAGCACGCCGGAGAACGCCACCACCGTCACGGTGGCGTTGGACAGCAACAGCACGAACGAGAGGGTGGTGGCGGTGAACGCCTTGACGTCTTCGGCGATCCGCTCGTCGGGGTTCGTCAGCACGCCTGCCGCGCCCAGGCGATAGTAGGCTCTGCGGTCCAGATACGCGCCGAGGAGCTCGTGCGTGAGCCACTCGCGCCAGAGGAGCCCCAGCCGCTGCTCGCTGAACGAATAGAATGCGCCGACGAGCGTCGATGCCGCGAACACGCCGATGTACGCGATGGCCTGGCGGACGAACCTCGCCGAATCGCGGTTGGAGATCGCGGTGAAGAAGTCGCGACCGACGTAGCTGTTCAGGACGTTCAACGCGTTGAAGACGATGACCAGGGCGATGAGCACGGCGAAGAGCCCGCGCGCACGCCAACCGACTTCGCAGTTGGCGAAGTCCTTCACCGCGCGGCCGAACCGAGACCAGGCCAGCCGCGTGATCGGAACCCGAGGTTCACTCATCCGGGAGGTGCCCCCACATGAACAAAGGACGTCTCGAAGCCTTCAGCGATGGCGTCATCGCGGTCATTATCACGATCATGGTGCTGGAGATGAAGCCTCCCCATAGCCCGTCGCCCGCGGCATTGCTGGCCTCCGCGCCCGCCTTTCTCACGTATCTGCTCAGCTTCGTGCTCGTCGCCATCTATTGGAACAATCACCACCATCTCATGCATGCCGTTCACCGCGTCAACGGCGCGATCCTCTGGGCCAACCTGCATCTGCTGTTCTGGCTGTCGCTCGCTCCGTTCGTGACCGCCTGGATGGGCGACAATCACTGGGCACCGGTCCCCGTTGCCGCCTATGGGGTCGTGCTCCTGTGCGCCGCGATCGCGTTTTTCGTGCTCACCCGCGTTCTATTGTCGGCCCACGGGAAGGACTCGAAGCTGGCGACAGCGTTGGGCAACGACGTCAAGGGCAAAGTCTCGATGCTGCTTTACGCGGCCGCAATCCCGGCCGCATTTGTTCACCCGCTGATCTCCGGCTCGCTGTACGTCCTGGTCGCCATCACGTGGCTCGTCCCGGATCGGCGCTTCGAGCGAGTCCTGATGGAAGGGTGATGCTACTTCTCGCCCAGAAAGTCGCGGATCGCCGCGACCGTTGCGTCCGGCTGCTCTTCCATCAACCAATGTCCCGAGTTCGGAATGACGACCGAGCGCACATCCGTCGCGACGAACCGCACGATGTCCGCCATCGCCGCACCGAATGACTTGTCGCCGCCGATCGCCAGTGCGGGCATGGCCAGCTTGGCTTTGGCGGCGAAGGCCTGGTTGTCGATCGCATCCTGCGCGAACGCCGCAAACTGATTGAACGCCGAGTGCATGGCGCCCGGCCGCGCGTAGAGCGCGGCATAGTGCTGACGGGTCGCTTCGTCGATCGACTTCGGATCGGCTGACAGCTCGTTCCAGAACCGATCCAGGTAAATACGCTCGCGGCCGGCGACCAGCCGCTCGACATCGGGCCCCCGGAAATTGAAATGCCAGAGCAACGGGCTTCGCGTGATCTCGTCCCACGGTCCAATGCCAGGAAGCGGCGCATCCATCAGGACGAGCCGCACGACGCGCTGGGGATATTGGCCAGCGAACGCGTACGCCACCATGTTGCCGATGTCGTGTGCGACGACATCCGCCCTCTGGATCTTCAGCGCGTCGAGCACGCGAGCGACATCACGGCCCTGAGTTTTCTTGTCGTATCCGGCCTCCGGGTGTGACGACAAGCCCATGCCGCGCAAGTCCGGGACGACAACCGTACGACGTGGCGCGAGCGCCGCCGCCAGAGGCACCCACATGTCGCCCGTATCGGCAAAGCCATGCAGCATCACGACCGCAGGCCCCTGGCCGCCGACGCGGATGTGGATCGTCGCCCCTTCGCTGGTGATCTCCTCGGTGCGGAAGCCGGAGGGGAACGGTTGAACGCCCAGGCCGGCGCGCATGCGTCGCATGATCCGCGCAATCGCGGGCCGCGTCAACACAGCGCTGTGATACCTTCAGCGCGGCTCGAGCGACGTCTATCCGACCCGGAGGGAAATATTCGATGAAGCGACGGCTCGCACTCGCGGTTGCCGTGTTCGCACTCGCGGCCTGCATCGCCCCCGTCGGCGCGCAGGACAAGACCGTCATCAAGTTCGCGCACCATGCGCCGGTGACGTTCCCGTATCAGGATGGCGCGATGAAATTCAAGGAGGTCGCCGAGCGGTTGTCGGGCGGCAAGCTCGACGTGCAGGTGTTCGGCGGCGCGCAGCTCGGCGGCGAGCGCGATCTGCTCGAAGGCATCCGTCTCGGCACGGTGCACATGTGCATCGGGGCGGGCGCGCTCGCCAACTTCGCGCCCGCGTACAACGTCGTGCAGCTGCCGTTCCTCATCAAGAACCAGGAGCACATGACGCGGATCGCCGAGGGGCCCGCCGGCAAGCTCCTCTCACAGCGCATCGAGGAGCAAGGCGGCTACAAGGTGCTCGGCTACTTCAGCACGGGCGACAGCGGGATTCAGACAGTGAAGGCGCCGGTCCGCACGCCGGCCGATCTCAAGGGCGTCAAGATCCGCGTGATGGAGAATCCCGCGCTGATCGAGTCGATGCGCGCGCTCGGCGCGAACCCCACCCCGTTGCCCTTCCCCGAGCTGTACACGTCGATGAAGCAAGGCGTGGTCGAGGGCGCGACCATCGATTACACGGCGCTGTGGACGACGAAGGTGTACGAGGCGGTGAAGTACGTCACCGAGCCCGGCTTTCACTTCCTCGCCGAGCCGCGGCCGATCCTGATCTCCGCGAAGTTCTTCGGCAGCCAGCCGGCCGACGTTCAGAAGTGGATCGCGCAGGCGGCGGCCGAGGCCGCGGTGTACGAGCGCTCGCTGTTCAAGGACCGGCAGTCGAAAGCCATCGAGGACCTGCGCGCCAAAGGCATTCAGTTCACGAAGATGGACGATCGCGCGTTCCTCGAGGCAATGCGTCCCGTGTGGCAAAAGGTGGCGTCTACCTACAAGGCCGAGGACCTGCTGGACGCCATCGTCAAGGCAGGACAGTAGCGCGGTGTCTCCGGCCGCGTCGCCCGCGTGGCGAGCGCTCGAGCTCGCCGCCGGGCTGCTGATCGGCGCGATCACCGTGCTCGTCAGCATCCAGGTGTTCGCGCGTTACGTGCTGAACGATACGCCGCCGTGGAGCGAGGAGCTCTGCCGCTATCTCTTCGTGTGGGCGTCGTTCCTCGGCGCGTGCGTGGCCATGCGACGCGCCGCGCACCTCGGCGTCGACAGCCTCGTCGTGCGTTTGCCCGCGGGCGTTCGGGACGTGCTCCACCACGCGGTGACGGCGCTGGTCGCGGTCTTCGCCGGCGTCCTCGCCTGGCAGGGCGCAGCACTCGTCCCCGCGATGGCGACTCAGCGCTCGCCGTCGATGGGCATTTCCCTGCAGTACGTCTTCATCGCCATCCCGATCGCCGCGGTCATCATGCTCGGCTTGCAGCTCGCCGCGCTCGCGACGGCGCGGACACGCGCGGTGTGGGGCGGCGTGGCGCTCGCGGCCGCCGTCGCGGCGGCCGTCGTACTCGCGGGCCGACTCGCAAACGTCTCGGCAACTGTCGCGGTGATCACGCTGATCGTCACCATGACCGCGCTCATCGCGCTCCACACCCCGATCGCGTTCGCGGTGGGCCTCGCGTGCGTGGTCTACGTGCTCTTGCAGCGGGACGTGCCGCTCATCGTCGTGCCTCATCGCGTGATCGCCGGGATGGACTCGTTCCTGTTGCTGGCGCTGCCGCTTTTCGTGCTCGCGGGCGATCTGATGAACACCGGCGGCATCACCGAGCGGCTCGTCGGCTTCGCGCGAGCCCTTGTCGGCCACATCCGCGGCGGGCTCGGCATGACGACGGTGGTGAGCGAGTATCTCTTCTCGGGGATCTCGGGCTCGTCGGCGGCCGACGTCTCCGCCGTCGGCTCGCTGCTGATTCCCGCGATGAAGCGCGCCGGCTATCGGCCGGAGCTGGCCGTGTCGATCGTCGCGGCCGCGTCCGCGATGGGCGTCCTGGTGCCGCCCTGCCTGATGATGGTCGTCCTCGCGAGCCTCACGGATCTGTCCATCGCCGCATTGTTCATGGCGGGATTCCTACCGGCGGCGGCCATGGCTGTGTTCCTGCTGGCGCTGATCTATCTGCAGGCGCGCCGCGAAAACCTGCCGCGCGAGCCGCGCCCATCGTTGCGCGAGGTGGCGCGCGCGTGCGGACGCGGGCTGCTGCCCCTCGTCGCGCCGGTGATCATTCTGGGCGGCATCCTCGGAGGGATCGTCACACCGACCGAGGCGGCGGTGCTCGCGGTGCTCTACGCGCTGCTGCTCGGCCTGGTAATCTATCGCGAGATCCGCGTGCGCGATCTGCTCCCCCTGCTGATCAACACCGCGTCGCTCACGGGGATGGTGATGCTGCTCGTCGGCACGGCGTCCGTGCTGTCGTGGATCTTCGCCGCGCAGGGAATCCCGCGGATGATCGCGGGCGTCCTGCTCGGCCTGTCCTCCGACGCCACGCTCGTGCTGCTCGTCACCATTCTCGTGTTCGTCCCGCTCGGCGCGATCCTCGAAGGCGTGCCGGCCATGATCATTCTGGTGCCCGTGTTCTTCCCGGTGATCGCGCGCTTCGGCGTCGATCCCCTGCACTACGGCATCCTCGTCGTCGCTTCACTGGGCCTGGGGCTCTTCGTGCCGCCGTTCGGCGTCGGATTCTTCATCGCGTGCGCGCTCGGCCGCACCGGCGTCGAGGCCGCGGCGCGTGCTTACGTTCCGTACGTCATTGCCCTGCTGCTCGGTTTGCTGCTCGTCGCCTTTGTGCCGTGGATCACGCTCGTCGTGCCGCGGCTGATGAAGCTGTGAGGGGCTCCACGTGATTCACGAGCTTCGCGCGACGCCGGCCACGTGTTTCTGGGGTTTCTTCGACGCCGCGCTGCCGCCGGTGCTGCACGTGCGGTCGGGCGATCTGATCCGCATCGAAACACTGACGCACCAGGCCGGCGACGCGCCGGATTTGATGATGGACGACGGGGTGGATGCGGTGTATCGCGCGATCCCGGCGCGCGATCGGGGACCCGGCGTTCACGTGATGACCGGTCCGATTCACGTCGCGGAAGCCGAGCCGGGTGACACGCTCGAGATCCGGGTGCTGTCCATGGAGCCGCGGCTGCCGTACGGGACCAACATCGCCGCGTGGTGGGGCCATCTCTACGACGACTTCGGCAAGGAGCGCCTCACGATCTATCGGATCGACGCGGCGTCCGGGCTGGCCCGGGCGGCGTTCGCGTTCGACTACAAGACCACCGCCCGCTACGACGAGCCCGGCGTCGTGATCGCGCCGGATCACCAGGCGCGGCAGCCTGCGCTGCCGAACGTGGTCGTGCCGCTCCGACCGCACTTCGGCGTCGGCGGCGTGGCACCGCGCGCGCGCGGACGTATCAACAGCATTCCGCCCGGCGAGTTCGGCGGCAACATCGACAACTGGCGCTTCGGCCCAGGCTCAGCGATGCACTATCCCGTCTTTCACCAGGGCGCGCTGTGCTATCTCGGCGATCCTCACATGGCCGAGGGCGACGCCGAGCTCTCGGGCACGGCGATCGAGGCCTCGGCGAATGCCGTGGTGCAGCTGACGGTACGCAAGGATCTGCGGCTCACGACGCCGATGCTCGAGACGCCGACGCACTGGATCGCGCACGGCTTCGACGAGGATCTGAATCGCGCGATGAAAGCCGCGGCGCGCGCGCTGCTGGACTTCCTGGTTGACCACCAGGGCCTCAGCCGTGACGATGCCTACTCGCTGATCTCCGTCGCGGCCGACTTCGGCGTGACCCAGGTGGTCGATCAGCGTCAGGGCGTGCACGGCATGATCGCCAAGAACCTGTTCGTGCCGCCCATCGCGTGATGACGTACGACCTCGTCGTCCGCGGCGGCCTCGTCGCGACGGCATCCGACGTCGTCGTCGCTGATCTCGGCATCCGCGGCGGACGGATCGCGACGATCGACGCCGGCCTGCCTGCGAGCCCACAAGCGCTCGACGCGCGCGGTCTCGTCGTCGTGCCGGGCGGCGTCGACGTCCACACGCATCTGGACCTCGACCTCGGCGGCATGCGGACCGCCGACGACTTCGAGTCGGGCACGGCGGCAGCGGCGTGCGGCGGCGTGACGACCATCTGCGACTACGCGTGGCAGACCAAGGGCATCGGCCTCGCGCAGACGATCGAGACGTGGAAAGCCAAGGCACACGGACGGGCGCACATCGACTACGGCTTTCACGTGATCCTGTCCGAGGCGAGCGACCAGCGCCTGTCCGAGATTCCCGCCCTCGTGGCGGCAGGCTTTCCGAGCCTGAAGGTGTTTACCATCCGTGAGTTCGGCCTGGCCGACGACGCGTTGCTGCGTGTGCTGCGCGCCGCCCGCGGCGCCGGCGCGCTGGTGAACGTGCACTGCGAGAACAGCGAGATGCTCGACCTCGCGCAGGCTGATCTCGTCAGCGCCGGCCGCACCGACCCGCGCCACTACGCCGACAGCCGCCCCGCACTGGCGGAGATCGAAGCCACCCGCCGGGTGATCGATTACGCCGAGCTCGTCGACGCCGAGGTGTACATCGTCCACATGTCGTGCTCGGGCGCCGCCGATGCGGTGCGCGCCGCGCGTAAGCGTGGCCTGCGCGTGTGGGGCGAAACGCGCCCCATCTATCTGGGACTCACGCAGAACGCGTACGCCAAGGGCGGCGTCGAGGCGGCCAAAGTCTGCGGCGCTCCCCCGCTGCGCACCGAGGCCGAC
>Ga0075423_10002602_pt1 | contig 16460 bp, 16 predicted proteins | sample SoiMethybrSBSTD2_FD_80114 | JGI IMG/M metagenome (GOLD analysis project Ga0075423, IMG submission 80114) | Bulk soil microbial communities from a Populus tree surrounding site in Tennessee, USA - Soil MetaG P. TD hybrid SBSTD2 | ecosystem: Environmental > Terrestrial > Soil > Tree plantation...
CGCGCCGTGGTGAGCGGCTGGCCACGGGTCGGGGTGGTCGGGGGCTCGCTCGGCGGGCTGACCGCCGCGCTGGTCCTCCGCGATCTCGGCTGCGAGGTCGAGGTGTTCGAGCGGTCGATCGCGGAGCTGGAGAGCCGCGGCGCGGGCATCGTGGTGCTCGACGAGACCATCCGCTACTTCCGGGAGCGGACCGACCTGGAGCTGGACCGGCTCACCACCGTCACGGGTTTCCTGCGGTACCTCGGCCGGGGCGGCGCGGTGGAGTACGAGGAGCCGCGCCGCTACCGGTACTCGGCCTGGCACAGCATCTACCGTGCCCTGCTCGGCTGCTTCGGGCGACGCCGCTACCACCTCGGCAAGGAGATGGCCGGCTTCCACCAGCAGGGCGAGCAGGTCCAGGTGCGGTTCGTCGACGGCTCGACCGCCGCCTACGACCTCCTGGTCTGCGCCGACGGCATCGCCTCCAGCGCCCGCGCCGTGCTGCAGCCCCAGGCCCGGCCGGCCTACGCCGGCTATGTAGCCTGGCGGGGCACCGTCGAGGAGCGCCACCTCAGCCGCGCCGTGCGTGACCTGCTGGCCGACTCGATCAGCTACCAGGTCATTCCCGACAGCCACATCCTGCTGTACCCGATCCCGGCGCTCGACGGGTCGGTGGCGCCGGGTCGTCGTCTGGCCAACTTCGTGTGGTATCGCAACTACGCCGCCGGGGACGAGCTCGACGACCTCATGACCGACCGGGACGGGGTCCACCGTGGCATCACCCTGCCACCGGGCGCGGCCCGCCGGGCGCATCTGGATGCGTTACGGGCCGTCGCCGGGGCGCAGCTCGCTCCCCAGTTCGCGGAGGTCGTGCAGCGCACCAGGCTCCCGTTCGTCCAGGTGATCTTCGACATCGAGGTCGACCAGATGGCCTTCGGACGTGTCTGCCTGATCGGCGACGCCGCCTTCGCCCTGCGACCCCACGCCGCCGCCGGAACGGCCAAGGCGGCAGCCGACGCCTGGGCCCTCGCCGAGGCCCTGGCGGCCACCCACGGTGACCTCCGCACGGCACTGCCGCGATGGGAACGCCGCCAGCTCGCCATCGGACGCGCCGTCCTCCAGCGCACCCGACGCAACGGCGACAAGTCCCAGTTCGAGGCCGGCTGGCACCCCGGCGACCCGGAGCTCGTCTTCGGCCTCTACGAACCGGGCCGCTGACCAGGGGCATCCGACCATCACCCCGACACGGCCTGAGCGAGTGCGCATGACCCGGCACAGCACGGCCCCGAAGGACGGGATGGGTGAGCCGGGACGCCGGCTGGACAGCTGCAGCGCCACCCCGCACCCGACGATCAGCGGGGTAGCCCGCGATCGTGACCGCTCGGCTGGTCACCGGCGCATCAGGACCACCCGAGCGCCAGCCACGCGGCAAACCCGACCGGGCGCCCGGGATAGCCAGTCCCGGTAATCACCCGGCCAGCATGAGGACGACCCGCGCGGGTCTCCCGCATCGTGGGCACGGGCGGACAGGCCAGCGTCACGGAGAGGGGAGGGATCGTGGGGCTGGGGTTGTTCTCGTCGCTGGCCGGCTATCAGCGGGGCTGGCTGCGGGGCGACGGTGTGGCTGGGCTGACGGTGTGGGCGATGCTGGTGCCCCAGGTGCTGGCCTACGCCACGATCGCGGGGGTCTCGCCGGTGGTCGGGCTGTACGCGACGCCGGCCGCGCTGCTGCTGTACGCCGCCTTCGGCAGCTCCCGGCATCTGGTGGTGGGGCCGATGTCGGCCACCGCGGCCCTGTCGGCGGCCGCCGTGGCCGAGCTGGCGACCCAGGGCAGCGGCCGCTTCGTCGCCCTGACCGTCACGCTGGCGATCACCACCGGCGTCATCGGGGTCATCGCGGGGCTGGCCCGGCTGGGCTTTGTGGCCAACTTCATCTCCGAGCCGGTGCTCAAGGGCTTCATCATCGGCCTGGCCCTCACGATCATCGTCGGGCAGCTGCCCAAGCTGTTCGGGGTCCCCAAGGGCGCCGGCGACTTCTTCGAGCAGCTGTGGCAGCTGCTCGGCAACCTCGACCAGACCAGCGGGCTGACGCTGCTGCTCGGGCTGGTGTCGCTGGCGCTGATCCTGGGGCTGCGGCGGGTCGCTCCGATGGTTCCCGGGTCGCTGGTCGCGGTCGTGTTCGGGATCGTGGTCGTCCAGCTGTTCCACGCGGACCGGCACGGCGCGGCTATCGTCGGCCACATCCAACCTGGCCTGCCCGCCATCGGGTTGCCCGGCGTGGCCGCGGTCGACTACCTCAAGCTCGCGCCCGCCGCGGTCGGGATCTTGCTGGTCGGCTTCGCCGAGGGCCTCGGCGCGGCCAAGACCTATGCGGCCCGCGAGCACTATGAGGTCGACACCAACCGCGAGCTGCTCGGGGTGGGGGCGGCCAACCTGGGCGCCGGTCTGTCCAGCGGCATGGTGGTCAGCGGGAGCCTGTCCAAGACCGCCGTCAATGGCGCCGCCGGGGCCCGCACCCAGCTGTCGGGGCTGGTCGTGGCCGCCCTGACCGTCGTCACCTTGTTGACCCTGACCGGACTGTTCCAGCGCCTGCCCCAGGCGACCTTGGCGGCGGTGGTGATCGCCGCGGTGATCGAGCTGGTGGACTTCCCGGCCCTGGCCGCCCTGTACCGGGTCTACACCCGCCGGCTCGGTCGCTACTACGGCGTGGCCGCCCGTCCCGACTTCATCGCCGCGGTCGCTGCCCTGGTCGGGGTGCTGGTGTTCGGCACCCTGCCCGGGCTGTTCATCGGCATCGCCATCTCGTTGCTGCTGTTGATCTACCGCGCCTCCCACCCCCACATCGCCGTGCTCGGCAAGGTCCCCGGCACCACCGGCCAGTACGGCGACCTGGAGCGCCACCCCGACAACCAGCAGCTGCCCGGCATCGTGATCTTGCGGGTGGAGAGCGGCCTGTTCTTCGCCAACGCCGACGCGGTCAGACGGAGCGTCCGCGCCCACGCCGCCACCAAGGGCACCAGGGTGGTCGTGCTGAACGCCGAGACCGTCCCCAGCATCGACGTCACCGCCGCCCACATGCTCGCCGAACTCACCCAGAGTCTGGAACGCGAGGGCGTCCGGCTGCTAATCAGCCGCCAGATCGGCCAGGTCCGCGACGTGGTCGGCCACGCGGCATCCGACACCACACCCGAAGGCGTCTACCCGACGGTCCAGGCCGCCATCGAAGCCGTGCAGCGACCCCCCGACAGCGCCAGCCCAGACGCACCGGGCGGCGGTCGAGACGCTCAATGAGCCTCTGCCCTGGTAGCGGGGTGATCGGCTTCGACCGCGGTCAACGCCGCCTCGAGGGTGGCCAGGGCCTCGTCGATCTCGCCTGCGGACACCGTCAGCGGCGGGGCCAGACGCAACGTGCCGCCCTCCGGGTGCTGCGCGACCACGCTGCGCGCCGACCTGCCCCCGGAGCGCATCCGCCGGCCTATGACCCCGACGGCCTGTTCGAGGCGGCCGCCCACCGACGCTTACCGGTCTGGCCGGATGGACGCAACCGCCGAAGATCCCACGGCGAGGAGCACCCAGATGACGGAAGCACTCCCGGTCGTGCTGGTCCCCGGCCTGTTGATCTCACCGCGGCTGTACGCCGAGCAGCTCCCGGCGCTGTGGCGGTTCGGCCCGGTGACCATCGCCGACCACACCCGTGACGACACCGTCGCCGCCATCGCCGGCCGCATCCTTTCCCACGCCCCACCCCGATTCGCCCTGGCCGGGCTGTCGATGGGCGGCTACATCAGCTTCGAGATCCTGCGTCAGGCCCCCGACCGGGTCGACCGGCTGGCCCTGCTGGACACCAGCGCGCGCCCCGACACCCCCGAGCTGACCCAACGCCGCCAGACCCAGATCGCCCTGGCCCACGGCGGCCGTTTCGCCGAGGTCGCCGACCAGCAGTTCCCCCTGCTGATCCACCCCTCCCGCCACGGCGACCCAGCCATCCGGGAGCTGGTGCGGCTGATGGCCGACGAGACCGGGCCCGAGGCGTTCATCCGCCAGCAGCGGGCCATCATCGGCCGCCCCGACTCGCGGTCGGGGCTCGGCGCCATCGGCTGCCCGACGCTGGTGCTGGTCGGCGACGGCGACCAGCTGACCCCACCCCAGTTGTCGGCCGAGCTCGCCGACGGCATCCCGGGGGCTCGGCTGGTGGTCGTGGCCGGCTCCGGGCATCTGTCCCCCCTGGACCAGCCCGAGCAGGTCACCAAGGCGCTCGTGGAGTGGCTCCAAGCCTGATCCATGTCCACCCCTGGCCTGGAGCGCCGGCGGCGGCGAAGCGCGCAGCTACTCCCGCGCCGAGAGGGCGCCCGACCCTCAGGCTTGGTCCGGGACCAGGATCAGCTTCCCGCGAGCCCCTGGCTCCAGGATCCGGCGGTGCGCGACCGCCGCCTCGCGCAGGGGCAGCTCCTCGCCGACCACCGGCACGAGGGCACCGCTGCGCAGCTTGGCCGCCACCGCCGCGAGCGCGCCCGCCGTCTCCGCATCCGAGGCGTTCCACAGGGCGGTCCCCATGACGGTCGCCTCCTTGATCATGGTGAGCCGTGGGGTGAACTCCAGGCGTCCCCGGCTGCCGACAACCACCACCCGCCCGCCGGCGGCCAGCACGCCCAGGTCATGTTCCAGGTTCACATCCGCCAGCATCTCCACCACCACCGAGACCCCGCGGCCACCGGTGATGCCAGCCAGCTCGTCCAGGTACCCGGGCGTCGAATGGTCGAGGACGTGGCCGGCGCCGGCCCCACGGACCACCTCCATCCCGGCCGCGGACCCGGCCGTGCCGACGACCACGGCGCCGGCGTCGGCGGCCAGCTGGGTGGCCGGGATCCCGACGCCACCGCTCGCGCCGTGGATGAGCACGGTCTCGCCCGGTTGGAGGCGGGCCTTCTGGAACAGCGCCCGCCAGGCGGTCACACAGGGCACCCCCACGGCTGCGCCCTGGCCGTACGACAGCGTGGACGGCAGCGGATGGACCACCGCCGCGTCAACCACGGCCAGGTCCGCGTACAGGCCGGAGCAGCCGGGCGTGCCCAGGGCCGCCACGAAGGCCCGGTCCCCCGGCGCGACCTCGTCCACTCCGGCACCGACCGCATCGACCACGCCGGCCCCGTCGAACCCGGGCGTGTAGGGCAGCTCCGGGGTGAAGAACGCGTAGGTACCGGTCCGGATGTAGGTGTCGGCGGGGTTGACGCCGATCGCGCGCAGGCGCACCCGGACCTGACCGGCCCCGGGTTCCGGCACGGGTAGCGCTCGGTGCTCCAGCACCTCCGGCCCACCGAACTGCGACACCTGGATTCCGTGCATCAGGCCTGGCCCTCGGGCGGCTCGGCGCCCTTGGTGTCGGCATGCTCCAGCAGCGTCCTGCGTGGCGGGGTGAACATGTCCACCTCGACACACGAGGACTCGTGGGTGCGGGCGCCGTGCGGGACCCATGGCGGGATCACCGCCACGTCCCCGGGGCGCATGGTGCGCGACTCCCCGTCGATATGGAACTCGAACTCGCCCTCGAGCACGACGACGATCTGCTCCTCCTCATGGACGTGCGTGGGAGCGACCGTGTGGGGCGCGAACGACACGAAGTTGGCCATCGCGTTCTCGCCGAGCACCGGACGGAACGCCAGCCCGGGGACGAACTCGACCGGGTCGATGTCGTCGACCCTGACGAAGCGACCCGGCCCCGTGGGCACGCCATGGGCCTGGCTGCTGAAGTGTGCTTCACCGCTGCTGCTGGTCATCAACCCAACCTGTCATCGGAGGGGACGAGGGCGCCAACCCAGGCCTGGCTGCCCACGTTGACGCCTGCTACCCGAACTACTCGGCAGCCTACCCGAGGTGGGGCGCGCTGACCCAGGTCGGCCCGACTCGGGGCCAACGGCCCGACCGTCGCCGGTAGACTGCCGGCGTGGAACGAGGCGGCGGGCCCGGCACGAAGCCTCGAGCCAGCGGCAGCTCCCACCCGCCCGCGGAGCTGACGAGGCGCCGGGAACCCTGGCAGGGGAGATGAGCGCGTGTCCGACAACCGCGAGCGCGGTCCGCGGCTTCCGCCGCGCTTCATCATCCGTCTCGCCTGGTCGACCCACCGCGCCATCTACCGGGTCACCGGCGGCCGCCTGGGTCTGTGGCGCCCCAAGCCCGGCCGCTGGGGCACGCTGCGCCTGACGACCACGGGCCGCCGCACGGGCCGGTCCCACAGCGTCATCGTCGGCTACTTCGAGGACGGCCCGAACCTGGTCACGCTGGCGATGAACGGCTGGGCCGACCCGGAGCCGGCCTGGTGGCTCAACCTGCAGGCCCAGCCCGACGCGACCGTGGAGCTGGTCGGTGACACCCATGCGGTGCGGGCGCGCGCTGCCCAGGGAGCGGAGCGGTCGCGCCTGTGGGCCCGCTGGTTCGACATCGACCGGCAGCTGGACGGCTATGCGGCGAAACGGTCGTCACCGACGGCGGTCGTGATCCTGGAGCCGCGACCGGCATCGCCCTGATCGGGTGGCCGCGACCATACGGGCACTCGCGCCGGAGCCCGGGATCCGCGTACGGTCCAACTAGGCGTGCCTGTTGTTCCATGTCGGCTGCACCGCCGACGCGGAGGTCGCCGCCGAGACCTTCGGCGACGATGATGCGCTGACCACCCATGCCATGCCGGCCAGGTTCGGGTCGAGGCCCGAGATGGTAGCGGGGATGATGCGGGGCGCTTGCCAGCTCGGGTAGCCCGGCGCCGGTGCGGGCCATGCAGATCATGCTCGGCGCGCCCAGGGCGGCCCGGGAGTTCAAGGGCCATGTCACCGCGTTCTGCGAGGTGGCCCAGATGCTGACCGACCGGTTCGGCCTGCCCACCTCCATGCAGGGCCTGTTCGCGTCCCTGGTCGAGCGCTGGGATGGCAGGGTCTGCCCGGTCGGGCCAGGCACCAGGAGATCCCGCTGCCGGTGCGGATCGCCTCGGTGGCCCGCGACGCCACCTTCCAGCGCATGCTCGGCGGCCCCGAGTTCGCCGCAGGGGTGGTCCGCAAGCGGGCAGGAGGGGCGTTCGACCCGGACGTGGCCACCCCGCTCGCCGACGCAGCTGGGAACGGATCCGGCTGCACGCCTACCATTCCGAGCGCGTCCTGGCCCGCTCTGCGTTCCTGGCCGCGCTGGCACCCGTGGCCAGCTTCCACCACGAGCGGCTCGACGGCTCGGGCTACCACCGAGGAACCGCCGCCGCCGACGCCTACCACGCGATGACCGAGCCCCCGCCGCACCGGGCGCCGCATCCCACGACTCGAGCGGCCGGCGGGGCTGACCGAACGCGAGGCCGAGGTGATCGGCCTGCTCGCGCGCGGCCTGCAGACCAAGCAGGTCGCGCGTCGGCTGGGGATCTCGGTCAAGACCGCCGACCATCACGTCCAGAACGCCTACGCCAAGATCGGCGTCTCTACCCGCGCCGCGGCCGCGCTGTTCGCCATGGAGCACGGGCTCACGGCCTGGGGAGAACTCCCCATCGGCCGCGTCCGAGACCGCTCGTAGCGTTGCTGGTGGCCGACTACCTGGAGGCCTACGCGGTCCGGTTCCAGCTCCATTCGGCCGGCTACCACAACCCTCCCCAGCTCCAACAAGGAGGCGTCCTCGTGGTCGGAGCCGGCAACTCCGGAGCCGAGATCGCCCTCGAGGTCGCCAGCCGGCACCCGACCTGGCTGGCGGGCAAGGAGTCCGGCCATGTCCCGTTCCGCGTCGAGGGCGCGCCGGCGCGGTATGACTACCAGCCCCTGCTGTTCCGGGTCGTCGGCCATCGCATGCTCACCGTGGAGACGCCGATCGGCCGCAGGATGCGCCCCAGGCTCATCTTCCACGCCGCCCCGCTGGTCCGGGTAAAGCCCAAGGACCTCGCCGCCGCCGGGATCGGGCGCCTCCCCCGGGTCGTGGGGGTGCGCGACGGCCGGCCCCTGCTGGCCGACCAGCGGGTCCTCGAGGTGGCCGACGTCGTCTGGTGCACCGGATCCGGTCCCGACTTCTCCTGGATCAACCTCCCGGTCTTCGGTGACAGCGAGGACGAGCCGATGCACCATCGAGAGGCCGTCGCCACCCAGCCGGGCCTGTACTTCGTGGGCCTGCACTTCCTCTACGCCATGTCGTCCGGATTCCTTCCCGGCGTCGACAGGGACGCCGAGTACGTCGTCGACTCGATCCTGAGGGGCGCGTTGGTGGCCGCTACCGCTACCAGCAGGAGGTGCTCATCGACCCAGCTGACCTCGGGACCGGGCAGGCGAGCCAGGAAGGCGGCGATGGCCTGGCGCAGCTCGTCAGGTTGGTAGAGCGAGAAGGTCGAGTAGTGGCGACCCTCGACCTGCGCCCTGAGCCGCTCGGGGGTGCTGGACCGGGAATGGCTGAAGCTCTGGATGTCGACCAGCTGCAGTCCCCGGGTCCGGACGACCGCGTCCCTGAGGGTGGCCTCGCTGTGCAGTCGCTGCTCGTGGGTGGTGAAGCCAGGGAACCAGCGGCCCCAGATGGTCGTTGCGTTCTGCTCCGGGGTCCGGGTGTAGACGAACAGCCGCCCGCCTGCCCTGAGCACCCGGGCGACCTCGGCCAGGAACCGTCCGAGGTCGAAGTGGTGCACGCTGTTGAACGCCATGACCAGGTCGAGGCAGCCCGTCCGGACCGGCAGCTGCTCGGCGGTACAGCGCAGCGGCACCATCAGGGCGCGGCCGTCATGGGCCGCCGGGAGCTCGGCCAGCATGGCCTCGGAGACGTCGCTGGCGGCCAGCAGCGAGCCGTCGGCCAGCATGCTCTGCAACAGCCGCGAGTACCGTCCGGTCCCGCAGCCGAGGTCGAGGCCGACCACCGGACGATCGGGCAGCAGCTCACGGATCCTGCGCACCGGCGCCTCGTCGGTGGTACGCAGCGAGTCGTAGACGGACGCCACCAGCTTGAAATGGTCGTTCACGGTCACGTGGCCACCTCCTGCCACTGGAGGTTCACCACTACATCATGCGCTCGACCTGGTTGGTTCACATCATAGACATCTGCAGGACGCGCCCACAGCGCAAGGCGAGGCGGTGCTCGTGCCGGCCGCCGCTTGCAGCCAGCAGGGATCCAGGTGTCCGGCTGGTCGCCAGCGACAACTGGGGCTGACGCCAATGACACCGGGCCCGTCCAGGCGCACCGTGACGGTATGACGGACGGTTGATCCACCGCCCGCTCAGACCAAACTGAGGAGGTTGTTTCGATGCGGCCATGGACTCGTCTGCAGGGCTGGGTCACGCTGCGCGCGGTCGCCTACGAGCGCGCCTAGGCACCACTCGCCCGAGCTGCGAGCCATCCACCGCCAGCTCACCGCCGGGATCGGGCTGGCCATGGTCGCCACGCCGTCATCCGGGTGCTGATCGTCTACTCGTTCTCAACCGGCACCGCGGTGCTGGGCCAGGAGGTCCCCGGCCCGGCGTTGCTCGCCTTGGTGGTGGTCCTGACCCGGCGGCGGGTGCCCCGGCTGCGCCGCATCGTCGACGCCGAACAGGCGGCCCTTGCGGCGGAACACGCTACGTCCGGCGCCGACGCCGGAACAGCTGGAACCCCAGCATGACCGCCTACAGATACGCGTGCTGTCGCAGCCAGCGCATGGCGATCGCGCCCCAGATCGGTGGGAGGTAGTAGGTGACCATCCGGAAGGCGATCGCGGTGGACATCGCGGGGGCGCTGGGGACGCCCAGGGCGACAAGCCCGGCCGTGTAGGCGGCCTCGGCGACCCCCATGCCGCCGGGCACGGGCAGGAACCCCGCGAGCAGGCTGGCGATGGTGTTCACCAGAATCAGTTCGGCCATCGTGGCGTGGTGCCCAAACGCCCGCAGGCAAAGCCCAAGGATGACGGCCTGCAGCAGTTGGGCTCCCAGGTTGCCCGCAAAGATCATCCCGACCTTCGGCGGTAAGCGCAGCACGCGCAGTGCCGTGGTGGCCGATGAGGCCTGAGCGTGGAGCATCGCGCGATACCTGGGGACGGCAAGCCTGACCGCCCTGCGATACTTCGGGACGGCCAGCGTGACGATCACGCCGAGCACGACCAGGACCGCGGTCAAGATCAGCAGCCGATGGCCGACGGAGGCGGACGGGTCGCCGGTCGAGGACGTCGGGGTCGCGCCGCCGCCCCCCAGCTCCAGGGACGCCAGTCCCGACAGGCTGATCATCGCAATGAGCACGACCTGGACGATGAACCCGCAGACGCCGTCGATCACGCCGATGGAGACCGCTCCGCCGCCCTCGGTGCCGTTGCGCCCGAAGAGCCGGACATCCAGGGCCAGCCTGGCGGCCGAGCTCGGCACGGCCAGCGCGATGAACTGGATGGCGTACTCCAGCATGAGAACGGGCCCGAACCGCAGAGGCCGGAACGAGGCCCCGAGGTGGCGAAGGCCTGCGCCATCGGGAGCACGGGTGACAGCGCCAACGCGACAGCCAGCCATCCGAGCTCCGCCGCCTTGAACTCCTCGATCAGGCTGGCGAGCCCGACGTCGGCCAACGCGGAGATGATCGCGTACGCGACCAAACCGATCAGGATCACCACGCCGAGCGACCGGAGCGACACCCGCCGGAGCTGCGCGAGCTTCGGAAGCTCGACACCGGCCGCATCGGCGCAGGCCTTCCTCAGGTCCTCCAGATCCCAATCCTGGTCGCCGATCGCGTGCCGGGTCTGCCGCTCGACCACCGCCGGCTGCAGCAGCGGCAGCGCCTGCTGGAGGGCGTCGGTCCCCAGCGCGGCCAGCGCGGCCGACGCGGCGCATTGCGGCCCCGCGGCCAGCGCGGTCGCTACCAGGAGCTGTGCCCGGTCAGCCGCGACATCGGTGTCGGCGGCGGCCACCGCCGCGCCTCCGAAGTCCCCGAATGCCGGTGTCCCGTCGGGCCGGACCACGATCCGCGAGGCGTCCAGCCGCCGATGGGCGACCCCAGGGCATGGAGCCGGGCGGCGTTCCGCTCGCGATCCGAGGCCATCCCGGCCGCCACCACCGGGAGCACCCAGACCCCGGCCCGCTCGGCCAGCAGGGTGACGAAGGCCTCATGCTCGACCTGCTCGCGGCGACCCAGCGACAGGCCGACCCGATCCCAACGGCGAAGGCCGCGACCATCCCAATGGGCAGGCTGGTCCCCAGCGCAATCCCGGCCACCGCCCCGACTCCGACCACCGCCCGCCCCACGTACCGCAGCGGCCGCGCCATGTACGGCGAGGCCATGACGACCACCGCGGTGGCCAGCGCCAGGCGCACCGCCAGGTAGACGGGCGGCGCGCCGGAGGCGACGACCGCCTTGACGCTCTCCGACCAGTCGGTCCCGGCGAGCCATCCGGCGAGCAATGCCAACCCGACCGCAAGCCCACCCGCCAGTAGCTCATCCAACAGCAGGCGTCTACGCCCGCGGGCGAAGAGCGCCACGGCGACCAGCACCAGCATCCACGCGATCAGCAGGTCATATGAGATCTCCCAGAACCAGCCGAAGAGTCCGGGAAGGGCCTGGACCCAGGCCGGTCACCAGCGAGTCGACCGAGGTGGGCCCGGGCGCCGGGAAGGTGAGCACCACCACCGTGAGCACGGCGAGGGCGAGCAGGACCACGTCGGTCGGGCGCCGGGAACGAGGGGCGTCGCTGGCCGACGAGAACACGCGCATGCCCTGGCCCCACGCGCGCACGACCGACCGGGCCGGGTGGTCCGAACCCGCTGGCACGACGGCGTGCTCTCGCTGCGTCTGCGTCTCCGGCCCTCCTCCTACGTCGGCCTGGATGAACGGGCCGCCCGACGGGGAACCTAACGCCACGCCCGACCCTCCGCGCCATCGGCGACCAACAGAAGGGCAACGACGCCATCGGGCGCTGCCGGTGGGTCCGCAGTGGCTAGCGGTCCCGTTTCCAGTGGCTGCGGCCGAAGGTGCGGCCGAACCAGTCGTGCAGCGAGCCGCCGGTGTGCTCGGACGGGTCGGCATGGTAGACCGCCGGCCCCTGGGGCCGGCCCAGCCGTTCGGCCTCCTCCACCGGCAGGTGCAACACCACATAGCGGTCGGTGATGTCGGCGACCTGGTCGGCGTCGGCGAAGCGCAGACCAGCCGGCGTCTTCACCACGATGCCGTCGAAGACGTCCAGCTCGGGGACCTCCAGCACGTGCTCCACCGTCCCCAGCTCCTCACCGCCCGAGGCGCGGACGGGGACACCCTTGGGCAGCGCCTGGTAGGAGACCCTCCTCGCCTCACCCTCCACGATCAGCCCATCCCCAGCGCGGCCCGCACCTGGTCCAGCATCTGCCGTTCCCCGGCGCTCACCCGCTCGGCCCCGAAGCCCATGAAGCCGCCCTCCTTGCCGGCGTTGGCCGCCGCCTGGGCCGCGGCCACCAGCCAGCGGTGGAACGCCTCGACCTCCTCGGGGGTGGCCTTGGCCGTCACCAGCTCGTTGACGGCCTTGAGCTCCTCCAGCACCTGCTGGCCGCCGCGCGGCTTGAAGTCCCCCAGCGGGTTCTGTTTGTGCTGGGTCATGGCCTGGACGTCCAGGGCCACCGAGGCCAGCAGCTCCTCCTGGCTGGGGGGCAGGGTGGCCGACCGCAACGTCGCCATGGTCTCTTTGGCCACCTCGATCGGCCCACCGGGGTCGGCGAGCGAGATCGCCACCCCGGCGACCAGGGGGGCGCGACGGATCCGGGCCCATTCCTCGTCGCTGAAGTCCTGCTTGGATGTCATGGCACCTCCTCGGCCGGGAACACCAGCCTAAACGAGAACAGGTTCATCCTCCGCGGATGATGGCAACCGGGGTCAGGCGAGGGCTTTGGCCTTCAGGGCGTCCTCCTTGAGCGTTGTGTTCTGTGGCAAGGGAACGGACCCTACAACCCGCCGGCGGCGTGGGCATCATCGCCTGCGGGCTGTGTCGGGCGTCGACCTGGCCATGGTGGCCGTCTGGGCCGGCTCGGTCCGGCGCGGGTTGTCAAGCCTGTTGTCGCACGGGATTGGACGGGAGCAGCAGCGCGGCCCCCATGCCGATGAGCCCGATCACGGCCAGGGAGGCCATCGCCAGCGCGTAGGACCGATTCCCCGCCGCCAGGTCGGACACCAGGATGGTGCCGGCGATGGCGGTGCCAAGCGACGAGCCCAGGTTGGAGACGCTGCGCGACAGCCCCGAGATCTCGCCCTGCTGGTCCTCGGGGAAGGCCGACTGCACCACGTTGACTGACGGGGTCAGCATCACCCCCAGGCCCAGGCCGATCAGCAGCAGCCCAGGCACGAAGGCCAGGCTGGTATCGGAGGCGACGACCAGGCCGATCAACAGGCCGATCCCGACGATGGTGGTGACGAAGCCGGCCAGGATCAAGCTCTTCTGGGTGCGCCGGCCGGCGAATCGCTCGGCACCCAGGGAGGAGACCAGGATGCCGACGGTTGCCGCGGTGAAGATGACGCCGGTCTGGATGGCGTTGTAGCCACGAACGGTCTGGAGGAAGACCGAGACGACGAACGAGATCCCCAACAGCATCAGCCACTGGACGTTCTGGGTGACCAGCCCGAGGTTGGAGATGCGGTTGCGGAACAGGTCGGTCGACAACAACGGTTCCTTCCCGGACCGCTCCCTGGCCCGGATGTGGAGGAAGAACCAGAACAGGAAGGCGGCCCCGAGGGCCAGCAGCACGACCATCAGCAGGCGGTTGTCGCCGGCCTGCAGGATCCCCACCACCACAGACACCATGCCCAGGGCCGACAGGACCGCCCCGACGGTGTCGAAGGGGCGGGTCGGATCCGGCGGCAAGGGATCGACGAGCTTGCGGCTGAGGAGCACGATCAGGGCGATGACCGCGGCCTGGAACAGGAACGCGGCTCGCCAGCTGATCGCCGTGGTGATCAGCCCCCCGATCAGCGGGCCGGCGGCGGCGCCGATGCCGCCCATCCCGCTGATCCGGCCGAACGCGCGGGCGCGCGAGGTGAGGTCGGTGAAGATGAGCGTGGTGAGGATGTAGACGGGCGGGATCAGCAGGGCCGAGCCAAAGCCTTCCAGGAGCGAGTTGCCGAGGATCAGGACGCCGAGCCCGGGGGAGATTGCGCTCAGCAGGGCGCCGACGCCGTATACGGCCAAGCCCACGGTGAAGCATCGCTTGCGGCCCACGCGGTCCGACCACTTGCTGCCGGGGATCATCAGGGCGGCCATGACCAGCAGGAACAGCGTGATAGCGGTCTGCACACCCTGCACGGTGGTGTCCAGGTCCTTGCTGATGTCGTTGATCATCACGTTCATGTTGGAGCCGGCGAAGCTGCAGATGAACTGGGCCAGGGCGAGGGGGATCAGCATCCTCCGCGGGGAAACGGCCGTCCTGGCCACGCTCAGGTTGTCGGTCATGTCGCTCCTCTAGGTGCAGCTGCAGCTCGAATCAGAGCGATCGCCAGCGGCTCACTCGGCGCCACCGGCGTGCACCTGCCGGACGGGATCGAAGCCGGCGCCGTAGTCGAGCTGGTGGTCCAGGTTGATGGCGGCGTTGATCAGTGACAGGTGGGTGAAGGCCTGGGGGAAGTTGCCCAGCTGCTCGCCGGTCTGTCCGATCTCCTCGGCAAACAGTCCCAGGTGGTTGGCGTAGGTGAACATCTTCTCCAAGGTCAGCCGGGCCTGCTCCAGCCGGCCCGAGCGGGCCAGGGCGTCCACATACCAGAAGGTGCAGATCGAGAAGGTCCCCTCGTGGCCGAGGAGCCCGTCGGGGGAGGCGGCGGGGTCATAGCGGTAGACCAGGCTGTCGGAGACCAGCTCGCCGTCCATGGCGTCCAGGGTCGACAACCACAACGGGTCGCGGGGAGCGACGAAGCCGACCAGGGGCAGCATCAGCAGCGAGGCATCCAGCACCTGGGTCTTGTCGTGCTGGGTGAAGGCCCGGCGCTGCGGGTTCCAGCCCCGCTCCATGACCTGGGCATAGATGCGGTCGCGTTCCTGGGTCCAGCGGGCCAGGTCGGCCGGGCGGCCGTGCTCGCGGGCCAGGCGGACCATGCGGTCCAGGGCGACCCAGCACATCAGCCGCCCGTAGGTGAAGTTCTGGCGGCCCCCTCGGGTCTCCCAGATGCCCTCGTCGGGCTGGTCCCAGTTGTCACAGACCCAGTCGGCGAGCTGGGACAGCTTGACCCAGCCGCCATGCCCGACCCGGATCCCGTAGCGGTCGGCCAGCCAGATCGAGTCCAGCGCCTCGCCGTAGATGTCGAGTTGGAGCTGGTCGGCGGCGCCGTTGCCGATCCTGACCGGCCTGGAGCCGGCGTAGCCCTCCCAGTGGTCCAGGATCTCCTCCTCCAGGTCCGAGGAGCCGTCCACTCGGTACATGATCTTCAGCAGCCCCGACCCCTCAGCCTGGCCGACCTGCTCCTGCGCCCGGTCGGACAGCCAGCGCCCGAACGCCTCGGCCTCCTCGGTGAACCCCAGCCCCAACAGGGCATGCACCGAGAAGGAACCGTCCCGGATCCAGGTGTAGCGGTAGTCCCAGTTGCGCTCCCCCCCGACCTGCTCGGGCAGCCCGGCGGTGGGCGCGGCGACCAGGCCGCCGGTGGGGGCATAGGTCATCAGCTTCAAGGTGATCGCCGAGCGGGCCACCATCTCCCGCCAGCGACCCCGATAGGTCGATCCGGCCAGCCAGCCCCGCCAGAACCGCGCCGTCTCGGTGAACAGGCCCAGCAGCTCATCAGGGGCCATGGTCCGGGGTGGGCCGTCGGCGGCCGACTCCAGCATCAGCCCACCGGCCTGGCCGGCGGACAGGGTCAGCTCGCCGCGGACGTCGTCGCCGTCACGCTGCATCGCTTCGGCGCCCCCGCCGTGCAGGGTCAGCGCCAGGGTCGGGGTGTGGAACACCGCCCCGTGCTCGGTCAGTTCCAGCTCATGGGGCTGGCGGCCGTAGTCGAAGCGGGGCGCGCACTCGGCTACGAAGCGGATCTGGCCGCGGACACAGCGCACCACCCGGACCAGCCGATGACGGTCCGTCGCACGGTGGGGATCCTCGACCGGCATGAAGTCGAGCAGCTCACCGACCCCCTCGGGGGTCATGAACCGGGTGACCAGGATGGCCGTGTCGGGGAAGTACAGCTGGCGGACCACGACGTCGTCGCCTTCGGCGGCGATCCGGAACCGGCCGCCCCGGTCGCGGTCCAGCAGGGACGCGAACACGCTGGGACTGTCGAACCGCGGGCAGCAGAACCAGTCCACACTGCCGTCGGTCGTGACCAGCGCCGCGGTCTGCAGATCTCCAATCAGTCCATGCTCGGCGATCGGCGGGTAGCCCTCCATCGATGACCCTCCAACTCTGATGTGCCTGGTCGCGGCACGCGACCAGGTGATGACAAGTGATAGCGAGGCCCGGGGTGGAGCAGCATCACCCGTTGGGGGTGAATCACGATTCCGCTCAGTGCGTTCCTGACCTGCCGTGGTCCGGCACGGGGAATGAGCGGTGCCCATCCACCACGACGATGCTGGAGGCTCAGGCCCGGATGAAGGCAAGCAG
>Ga0075423_10002603_pt1 | contig 16459 bp, 13 predicted proteins | sample SoiMethybrSBSTD2_FD_80114 | JGI IMG/M metagenome (GOLD analysis project Ga0075423, IMG submission 80114) | Bulk soil microbial communities from a Populus tree surrounding site in Tennessee, USA - Soil MetaG P. TD hybrid SBSTD2 | ecosystem: Environmental > Terrestrial > Soil > Tree plantation...
ATTCGTAGCGCACCGGATTCGGCGTGAGTCGGCGCGCTGACCGCTCCTGCTCGCGACCGTCGCGATCGCAGCTTGCCACGATGCCGTTGAGGTCCTGGCCTTGCATGAAGATCATCTTGCGGGAGAGACCGCCGTGCTGGCTGATCCACCGCCGAACCGAAGCTGGGTAAATGCTCCACAAAGCTTGTGTGCCCAGTGGACTTGTCACCGGTCTTCCATCGCGATCCGGCATCCAGGCCGCGTGAAAGCCGAAGCGCGCCCGCTGCGTGGCGCAGATACGCTCGCGCGGAACGACGCCGAGCACCAGCGTACAAGCGGACAAGCAATTTCCGTCAACGACGACACGGTCGCCCGATGAGCGCACCGTTGCGAACGCTTCCAGATAGCGACCGATCTGACCGCCGCGGTCCTCTGAGATCCGCATGGTCGCGGACGCCGATGTCATGCTGAGCGCCAAAGCGGCGGCGCCGAAAACCAGGCCCCGAATTTTCATTTCCCCGTCCCGTTATCGTCGCCCCTGCCTAGGCGGCGGAGCGATCTTAGAATCAAGTCTATGCCAACCCGGGCGCCGACGGGAAGCTTTGATTTTCAAAAACAATCGAAGAACGTTAAGCCCATGGCACATTTCATGAACGAAATCAGGCGGCGTGCTGGCGCGAGGATGTTTTTGCACTGTAGAGAGCGGCAGGGCGGAGCGGGACCGCCTGGTGAGTTCCACGGCCTGACCCTCAGCCCCAAAGCACGGGCGAGGGCGGAAATACCATGCTGTCTGCGTAACGCAGGCCATTGGGGCGATCTCGGCTGAGCAGGAGCGGCCCGTCAAGGTCGATAAACCGTGCTTGTTGCGCAATCAAGATGGCCGGCGCCATCGAAAGCGAAGTGGCGACCATGCACCCAACCATGATGGTGAACCCTTGCCGCCGAGCCTCGGCTACCATCGCGAGGGCTTCGGTCAATCCGCCGGCCTTGTCGAGCTTGATGTTAACGGCATCGTACCGGCCGGAGAGGGCGGATAGCGAGGACCGGTCGTGCACGCTCTCGTCCGCGCATACGGGTATGGGCCGCCGCATGTGCGCGAGGGCCTGATCCTGTCCCTCAGGCAACGGTTGCTCGATCAGAACAACGCCTGCCTCGGCACACGCCGCGACATGGGCCGCAACATTGGACTCATTCCAGCCCTCGTTAGCATCGACGATAAGGGCCGCCTGCGGCGCAGCGGCGCGAACCGCGGCAATGCGCGCGCTGTCGCCCTCGGCGCCCAGTTTGATCTTAAGCAGAGAGCGGCCGGCTGCTCCTTTCGCCGTTTCTGCCATTGCCTCCGGAGCGGCAAGGGAAATCGTGTAAGCGGTCGTCAGCGCGAGCGGAGCAGGGATTTCGGCAAGTTCATGTACCGGCCGCTTGGTGCGCTTTGCCTCCAAATCCCAAAATGCGCAATCAAGCGCATTGCGTGCCGCGCCCGGTGGCATTGCTGTCTGCAAACCCCTGCGATCGATGCCCGCTCCAAGCTGCGGCCGCATGGCTTCGATTTGAGCCCTGACGCTGTCCACGCTCTCGCCATACCGCGCATAGGGGACGCACTCGCCGCGGCCACGTGCGACACCATCGCTGAGTTCCGCAACAACGGTTAGTGCTTCGGTTTTGCTGCCTCGGCTGATGGCAAAGGAGCCGGCGATGGGCCAGCGCTCAACTGCAAGCGCAAGGGTCAACGGCGGGCTCACCGGGCAATCCGGAAATCCAGTAGCGCAGCCACAATTTCACCGTCCGCGATATCCGGCGAAGGTCAGTCGAATCGCCCTGCGGCGTGCGCAAGCATGGTGTAAACCTTGCCGGTCTCCGAGGTGAGATAGGTCCGTGCTACCACCTGGCCGCGATCGTCGCGAGACACTTCGTCGAGCAAACGCTCGAACTCGGTGATGTAACGATCCACCGTTTGCTTGAATTCGCGATCCGCCCGGTATTTCTTACGAATATCGTCGAACGCCTGCTGGCCCTGCAAGGTATAGAGCCGCCGCGTAAAGACGTTGCGCTCTCCGCGCTTGTAACGATCCCACAGGTCCGCGGCGGCGTCATGATCTATCATTCGCGCGATATCGACTGACAACGAGTCGAGCGATTCGATGGTATGCCTCGGGGTTCGCTCGCTTGCCCGGGAAGAAGCAGGCTCTCGTGCGCTGTCGCGCGCCGGCTCCCGCAGTGGTTCGCGCTGCGGACTGCCCTCATCGCGTGAGGCGCGATTGAGCAGATCGGTCAACCAGCCACGGCCGGGCGTCATTGGAGCAGGGGTGAGGGAGGGCGCATCCGAATTCCGGCGCAGCGGAAAACCGCTTGATTCGGGGCGTTGCGCGGGACGCGACGGGACTTCACTGCGCGGAGGAATTTCGCCGCGAGGCGGCCCCTCGTCGCGCGCAGGGGCTTCATTGCGCGGGGGCGCATCGCTGCGGGTCGTAACGTCATTGCGGCCGCCGACTACAGCGAGCGTCGGGCGCACGGGCTCGACCGCATCGAGATTTCGTCCATGGCGGGCGACAATGCGGTTAAGTTCGGCCAACGCCTCGATCTGGTCCACGATGACACGACGCATCTGCGAAGCGCTTTCAGCCGCTTCTTGCGGCAGTTCGAACACTCCGCGCCGCAGTTCGCTGCGCGTGGATTCAAGTTCGCGATGCATTTCCGCGGCCATCTGCTTCATGCCTTGCACGGTTTCGGCAAAGCGCTCATTTGCCTCGTGGAAGAGCGACTGAGTGTCGCCGGCAGTCTGCGCGTAGATTGTCCGTAACGCTTCGGACGAGCGTTGGCGCTCTTCCTCGGCGCTCTCACGCACGCGTTCGTATTGCTCGCTGATAGCACGCGTCCCCTCTGCACTGGCGTCCGACACCACGCGCGCAACTTCGCGTGCGCGTGCGGACGCAGCTTCGAGCGACTCGTCGAGCAGGCCGGAGAAACGGCTTAGCCGCTGCTCGAGATCATCGGTGCGGATATCGAGAGTGGCGATTAGGGAATCAAGCTGAACACGACGTTCATTGACGCTGGCTTCAGTGCGCTGATTGCTGTAGCCGATCATTTCGACCGCCTTGGCCAATTCGTGGCCGTGAACATCGAATTGACGCGCAAGCTGGCCGAGATCGCCAATGATCTGGGCCATGAGATCGCGGAAATTGGCGATATTCGTCTCAACGCGGCCTGTAGCATCGCCGGTCGACGCTGTGATCTCTTTCATGGCGCCGACAAATTCGGAAACCCGCACCATCAGCGTGTTTTCCAACCCACTCATGTTCTCGTGAGCGCCGCTGAGCACTTCCTGCAGCATGATGTTGGCTTCGCGGAGCCGCTCGAACAGGGCGGTTGTATCGGAGCGCAGCATCGTGTGTGTTTCAAGCATTTCCTTGACCGTCGATGTCGCGGTCTCCTTGGAATGCGTGATCGCATTCTGCGTGACTTCGTTGAGCTCCTTCAACGTGCGGGATACCGTGCTGGTAGCGGCTTCGCCCGCAGCATTGATCATCCGCGCCATCTCGCTGCTGTTGTCCATCATGGTGCGCGAAAAGGCGAAACCCCTCTCTTCAATCGCCTTCACTGCCTGGTCGGTTGCGCTGGTCACTTCGCGCGTAAACTGCTCGCCTTTTCCGGAGAGCGCAGCGAGGACACCGCCGCTTTTTTCCGACAGAAGGGTGGTCATTTCGTTGGTACGGTGGCTGACGGTTTTGGCGATCTCATCGGCCTTGCCGACGAAGCTGCGGGCGGCCTCTTCGCTCACCCCGACCAAAGTGCGTTCTGCATCGGCGGCGCTGGCGCGAATTGCCTCGGTGGTTGAAAGCGCAAGCTGGCCGAGCGAGCGCTCCGCCTCGGCAGAATTGACCTTGATGGCCTGGCTCAGCTGTTCCAGCCTGGCATTGAGCGCATCGGCGGCCGCTTTGCTGCGTGTCTCGATTTGGCTGGCGACTGTTTCTGCACGACCGACCAACAGCTCCTCAAACCGGCCGATGCGGCTGTCGAGATTGTCGGCGACCTCGAGAGCACGTGCGCCCAACGTTTTGTCCAGCTCTCCGATCCTGACGCCGATCGCGTCGGCCACCTCGGTTCCTCGTGAATTGATTGTGCCGGCCACTTCACCAATGCGCTGATCCAGGGCACTGACGACATCCTTCCCGCCTTCGGCCAGTGTCTTTGCCAGCTCGGAAACCCGAGAGCCCAACAGTGCTTCGAATTGGGCGATCCGCTGGTCCAGCGTGCTCGAAATTTCGCCCGTCCGGCCTGTCACACGCTGATCAAAGGTATCGACGTATTTGCGCAGGGCCTCGGCCACATCCTGGGTGCGCTGACCAAGTCGTCCGACCAACTCCCCGCCATAATTCTGTACCGTGTGGTCGAACTCGGTGATGTGACGGGTGATCAGGTTTCCAAGGTTGCTGGAATCACGAGAGATTTTCTCGGTCAGCTCGGCGCCGCTCTGGCTGAACATGCTCTCGAAGGCCTCGAGCCGCGCGGCCAACATGTCCTTGACGACCTCGCCACGGTTATTGAGCGCGGCGGCCAGGGAGTCGGCGCTCTGGCTGAATGTGTCGGCGACGGCCTTGCTTCGATCGGCGATTGCTTCGGTGATGCGGGCGCTTGTTTGCTCAAGCTTCGACACGACGTCGCCACCCCGAAGGGAGAGGTCGAGAACAAGCGAATCTCCCGTCGAACGCAGCGCGGCGTTGACCTCATCAGCGCGTGCGGCAATTGACGCGGCCAGCCGGTCTCCGGTCTCCGTAATTGCGTCGGTGAACTGGTGCGAACGGGCCGCCATTGAATCGATGGTGACGGACGATTTCTGGGCAAAGCTTTGCGCGACCTGATCCAGACGGGCGGTCATCATCTGCTGCAGGCGGGCAGCGAGTTCGGCGAACTCATTGTGCACGTGCTCGGTCTTGAAATGGAGGCTGCCGGAAAGCCGGTCGCTGGCTGACGAGATGGCCGTGCTCGCCTTGTCACTGGTCGTTTCGAGCCGGTCGAGCAACGTTGATCCACGCTCGCTGAGGGCGTCGATCATGGAATCCCCAGCGTGTCCCAGGGCCAAGGTTATATGTTCACCTTTTTCCGTGAGCGACCGTGTGACCCTTTGAGCCACCTCGTTGACCTTGTCTGCAACCAGGTCTCCAACCGAGGTGACATCGTGCGCGAGGTCGAGATGAACGCTGGCAATGGCGTTTCGCACGTGTTCGGCCTGGTTGACCAGATTTTCGCGTTGATTGCCCAACTCGGTCAGAAGGTCCCGAATCCGGACTTCATTGTCATTGTAAGCACGCTCAAGCGCGGAGACTTCGTTGTGCACGAGCGCTTCCAGCTCCGCGGCACGGGCAAGGGCGCGTTCCACGCCATCTCCCATGGCTGCGACCTCGCGGCGAATGGCCTGTCCGACCGTAACAATCGATTCTCGCGCGACAGCCTCGGGCTGCGCGAAGCGCATCGCCACCTCGGCCATGGATTCGGCAACGATTCGCATGTCCTGCGCGCGGTTGAACATATGCGCGAGAACGAAGAAAAATATCACCGGCACCGCAATCAGCGCCGCGAGTGCAACTGTGGCGGCAGATCCGAACCCGGGCGCCGCGAAACGTATTTCCGAGCCATATAGCGACGCAATCGCGAGCCAGCCGGCGATCCAAATGAAGCCACTCACACCTGCGGCAATGTATGGACCGCGCGCCGGGCGGTGGCGCAGGGCTTGCAAGATCTGACCGATGCCCTCGCGATCATCATTGGCGGCATTGCGTGGTGTGGCTTCGCCAAGCGGCCAACCGGCCTGCGATGCTTCATGGGGGAACAGATCAGTGGTCCGGGAGGTCGGTGAAGCGTCTGGCTCGCTCTCGGGAGCCGGCTCGGAAGGCGTTTCGGTTCGTGATTCAGGCGGACGAACGTTAAGGACCTCCTGAATGGCGGAGAGAGCCTCCTCCGTAGCGTCTTTTGATTTCTGTGGAATATTCGCCATATCGGTTGTCGCCCTGTCATTTACGCCGGGCTTTTCACCGCGGCCCAACTGTAACTATAGGCAGGGTTATGCCGTCAGCACGGCCTGTTGCGGGCCATTAGAGACCGCAATCTCCCCGCCTTATCCCCCGTAGGGGCATCCTATCGCCTTGTCATTACGAAAGAAACCACGCTGGTAAGGTCTTTTTCATCGTCGTTAACTGTTTGCTAACCATAGAAAACGTGGCGTTACGCATACCTGCGGCCAGACAATGGCCGTCGAATTATGGCCGCCGAATTGAGGCCGCGATGCGGCCAAATGATCGACGCGCTCAAGGAGCTAAATCGAATTACGCCGCCTCAACCACCCGCTCGCCTTGGCACACGAAATCGGCGCTTCGGGGAGCTTATTTACCTGAATTTGGTGTGGTTAGGCCACGTTCCTGGCAACGAGAAAAGGAACGGCACGCCAGAATGCTCCAGCTCGCAGACAAGACACAGGAGGTGGTGGCATCCGAAAGCGCCGTTCTTGATCGCGCCCACCTGGCACGCATGACCTTCGATGACCCCGGGCTTGAGCGGGAAATCCTGCAGCTCTTCCACCGCCAAGCTGAGCTTCTGTTGAATCGCATGGGTCGAAGCGAGCCGCCCTCTATAGCCACCCTTGCCCACACACTGAAAGGGTCGGCCGTCGGCATTGGGGCCGATCGTGTCGCGCGGGCCGCCGCCGCAACGGAAGCGGCTGCACGCGCGACGCCACGCGAGTGCATTGAGGCGATGGATCAGCTCGCAAGAGCGGTCGATGAGGTGCGGATCGAGATTGCGGGACTGCTGCGCACCGGCTGAGAAGGGATGGCGCCTCGGTTCGAATGACTATATAGAGGCCGCGCACCAACCCTGACTAATCCCCGCTATTCTTCCAAATGCCTAGGATCACGTATACCGACTTCAGCGGCACAGCTCGCACGGTCGAAGGCGAGGTTGGCTCGACTGTGATGGAAACCGCAATTCGTAATAATATTCCGGGCATCGAAGCGGAATGTGGAGGCGCCTGCGCTTGCGCCACTTGCCACGTCTATATTGATGAGGCCTGGCGGGAAAAAGTCGGCGGCCCGTCTCCGATGGAAGAGGACATGCTCGATTTCGGTTATGACGTGCGCCCGAACTCACGGCTGTCATGCCAGATCAAGGTCACGGAAGATCTCGACGGTCTGGCCGTGACGGTTCCGGAAAAGCAGGCATAGCTTGCGCTGATAGAATTGAGGTTCTTGTCAGTTTAACGCAGGATCGTCTGTGGCCTCGACCAAGACCACCTGCTGCATCGTCGGTGGAGGACCGGCGGGCATGATGCTCGCGTTCCTGCTCGCGCGCGCTGGTATTCCAATTATCGTAATGGAAAAACACGCGGATTTCCTGCGCGACTTTCGCGGGGATACCGTCCACCCCTCGACGCTTGAAATGATGCACGAGCTCGGCTTGCTCGAGGAATTTCTGCAGTTGCCGCATTCAGTCGTCAGGCAGATTTCCTTGCAGATCGGAAAGGATCGAGTGGTGATCGGACATTTCGAACACCTGCCGGTTCATTGCAAATTTATCGCATTGATGCCGCAATGGGATTTCCTCAATTTCCTTGCCGATCACGGCAGACGCTATCCGACCTTCGCTCTGCGCATGCAGACGGAAGCAGTCGATTTGATCGAGGAGAACGGTCGCGTTGTCGGCGTTCATGCAAGGACGACACGGGGTGAAGTCGAAATCCATGCCGACCTGGTGGTCGGTTGCGACGGCCGCCACTCCACCATACGCGCGAAGGCGGGCCTCAAGAGCGATGACTATGGCGCGCCTATGGATGTGATGTGGTTTCGCCTGTCGCGGAAGCTGGGTGATTCAGAAGAAACTTTCGGCCATATCGAGGATGGCCGCATGATGGTGATGCTGAACCGTACAGATTACTGGCAATGCGCCTACGTAATACCGAAAGGCACTGCGGGCGAAGTGAAGCGGGCGGGGCTGGACAAGTTTCGCCAGACGGTCGCCGAAATGTCGCTCTTCGCACGCGACCGCGTCGACGAGATCGAAAGCTGGGATATGGTGAAGCTGTTGACCGTTGCGGTGGATCGCCTTCGTCGATGGTATCGTCCGGGCTTGCTCTGCATCGGTGACGCGGCGCACGCGATGTCGCCGGTCGGCGGCGTCGGCATCAATCTGGCGGTGCAGGACGCGGTAGCCGCTGCCAATATCCTCGCGGAGCCGTTGCGCCGGCGCGCGGTAACGATCGAGACCCTTCGCGATGTTCAGGGGCGCCGCGAGTTTCCGACGCAATTTACCCAGCGTCTACAGATCCTGGTGCAAAACAACATCATCGGTCCCGCGCTGAGGGGCAGGCGGCCGAAAGCGCCTCGTTTTATGAAGATGCTGCAATGGCCGCTGTTGCGGCGCATTCCCGGACGGCTGCTAGCGCTAGGCATCAGGCCGGAACACATCCGCACGCCCGAAGTCAAGCCTCCCACGCGCGCGCCTGCGAGCTAGGGCTTCATTCCCGCCGGGGCGACCTGCGAAGACGTAAGGCCCATTTCGTCCAGGGCCCTTCGCACCAGGCCGGAGGCTTTCGCCTGCTCGATGAAATCGCTCACCAGCGCGAGCGCCGCCGGCTTGCCCTTGGGCACACAAACGGCGGTGCTTGAATTGAGGAATGCATCATCGAGGATGCGCGAGCCCGGAATTTTTGTCACCAAACCGGATAGCGATTCGCGCGAGAGCGCAATGGCATCGATCCTGCCCTCGCGCATGGCTGCAACTGCGGCGTCGACCCCCGCAAATTCAACGTGGGTCGCGTTTGAAGTGACTTTCTTGGCGGCGCGGAAGGTCGCCGTATTTGCAACGCCGCCGATACCTATTCCCTTTGCGTCGGCATCTTTAACCGACTGTATTTTCGACCCGGCGGCGACAAGAAACGTACTCTGCAGCAAATGATATGCATTGCCGAAGTCGACGAACTTCTTGCGTTCTTCATCGACCGGAAGAAAGGCAACATCCCAGCGATTGGCCGAGGCCGAATTCTGTATTTCGCCGGAAGCCTGATGGGGGATAATCTCGAGCGGCACGCCGAGCGGTTCGGCGAGCGCCCGGCCAAGGGTGACGGCCACCCCGCGGTAACCGTCCCCGTCCTTGACGGCGAATTGCGCCGACGGGGAGGGGGCGACCGCAATAGCAAGCCGAAGCTTTCCGGTTGGCACGAGTTCTTTTAACGCGGCGGCATCGGCCATATGACGCTCCAAAAAACAGGGCGGCGATGCGGCCCCGCGCACCGATACCATGTGCCGCCTAAGGTTTCATCCCTGGAGGAGCGACTTGCGCACTCTGCAGGTTCATGGCGTCGAACGCTCTTCGTACCAGTCCGCTAGACTTCGCTTCCTCGACAAATTGGCTGACGTAAACGAGCGCTTCCGGCTTGCCTTTCGGCACCGCGACCGCCGTCGATGAATTCAGAAATCCGCCGTCCAGGATACGTGAGCCGGGGATTTTCGGAGCCAGGCCGGAGAGAGATTCGCGCGACAGCGCGATGCAATCGATTTCCCCGTCCTTCATGGCGGCGACTACAGCGTCCACGCCGGGCAGGGCGACGAACGTGGCTTTCGGAGCGGTACGCTGTGCGGCCCGGAAAGTCGCCGTGTTTGCAACACCGCCGATGCGAACCCCCGATGCGTTCGCGTCATCGACGTTTGCAAGCTTGGCCCCGCGCGCGACAAGGTATGTGCTTTGCAGCAGATGATAGGCGTTGCCGAAATCGACAATTTTTTTTCGCTCCTCGTCGACAGGCATGAAGGTAACATCCCATTTCTCGCTTGCCGCCGAGTTCTGTATTTCGCCCGAGGCAAGGTGCGGCACGAACTCGACCGGAACGCCGAGCTTTCTTGCCATCGCCGACCCAAGCTCCACGGTCACCCCACGATATTGGCCGGTCGCATCGTCCTTGATTGCATAAAGCGCGGACGGCGCGGGCGCGACCGCAATAGCAACGCGCAGTTTGCCAGTGGGAGCGAGCTCCTTCATGACATCGGCCTTGGTTGGCATCACGAAGGCAAACGTTAGGGTTGCAAGCCCGACACATATCTTAATGGCGATCGTCATCGCTGCAGACCATTTCACAGAGTGCAAAAGACGGCGAATGCCGCCGTCTTTCATCCAAGTAGCACGCCGGCCTTATGTTTTCATCAGCCCGGCGCGACGAGACGTTCAGGACCAGACAATAGGCAGACGGCTTCCGGGTGAGATGGAAAAGTGCCAATATTCACGCCAGTTCGGGAGCGTTGGGTAGCCCCGGATAAGCGAAATGACCCCACTGGGAGGATACATGTCATACAAAGCGAAATTGCTCGCGGTACTGTCGCTTTCGCTCGCGCTTTCCTCAGGCGCGCTGGCGCAAGGCACGCTCAAGATCGGCGCGCCCCAGCCGATGACGGGGCCGGATGCTCCGTTCGGAGACAAATTCCAGAAGGCCTACTCGATGGCCGTGGAAGAAATTAATGCAAAGGGCGGCGTCAACGGTCGCAATATCGAAGTCATTATCGAGGACCACCAGGCGAAGAACCCGCTCGCGGCGACTGTGGCCGAGAAACTGATCACGCAGCAGCAGGTGCTCGTGCTGACTGGCGGTCGCGCCTCCGGACAAGCGGTCGAGATTGCTTCGGTCGCACAGCGGCTGAAGACCCCCTACATGGTCGACCACCCGTCCGCAGACATCGTCACGGCAAAAGGATTCGAGTGGGTGTTCCGCAACAACCCCACCGGCTCGATCTATCCGGAAGCATTCAATAAGTTCATCAGTGAGGTGCCGAATGCTCTGCCAAAATCGGCAGCGGTGGTTTACGACAACACGGTGTTCGGCAAGACCATCGCCAATTCTGCGATGACGTTCCTCAAATCGAAGAACGTGCCGATCGTCAACGACGAGGCCTATCCGGTCAACACGCTCGACTTCAAGCCAATCATGACCAAGGTCAAGGCAAGCAATCCCGACTACGTTCTGCTGGTCGCAGTGTCGACCACCGATGCGATCCTGATGACCCGTCATGCCAAGGAAATTGGCATTACGCCTCGCGCTTTCGTCGGCTTCGGCGGTGGCTTCGGCGTCGTCGACTTTGCCAAACAGCTCGGTCCATTGGCGGAAAATGTCTTCTCGTCCGCGGCGTGGTCGGGCAATCCCAACGAACCGGCGACCAAGGAGTTCTACGACAAGTTCAAGGCTAAATACGGCTTCCTGCCGAAGGAGCATGAGGTGGAAGGGTATGCTGCCATCTACATCATCGCGGACGCGCTCAAGCGCGCCAAGCTCACTGGTAACCTGGATACCGACCGCGAGGCCGTGCGCCAGTCACTGCTGCAGACCGACATGACCACCGTATTCGGCAAAATCAAATTCGCCAACTGGGAGGGCCCGCTCGGCGACAAGTACACGAACCAGAACGCGTACTCGCGCGACCACTCCGTGCTCGCGCAGTGGAATGCCAAGGGCGAACTGCTCAACGTATGGCCGAAGGCCAACGCCGAAACGGCCTATGTCTTCCCCGACAAGGCGCTGGTGCGCTGAACGGCATTATCTGATCCCCGCTCGTGAACTGGGCGGGGATTTTTCTTGAATCCAAAATGGAAATCTTTGCCCAGAGCGTCGTCAGCGGCGTCCTAACCGGCTCGCTTTACGCAATGATCGCCGTCGGGCTGACCATTGTGTTTGGCGTCATGCGCATCATCAATCTGGCGCACGGCGAGATGGTGATGCTCGGAATGTTCGGCGCCTATTGGTCCTACACACTGCTGGGCATCGATCCGTTTCTTTCGGTCGTCATCTGGGCACCGGCAATGTTTGCAGGCGGCATGTTGATCCACCGTTTTCTGCTCAAGGACGTGATCCCAAAAGGCGAGCTCAATACACTGCTGTATACTGCCGGCCTCTCGCTATTGCTCGCCAATCTCGCGCTATTTTTCTTTACCGGTGACTATCGCACCCTCAATCTTCCTTATGCGCTGATGCCGGCGCGGCCTTTCGGAATCGCGGTTCCCATCCCGCTCGCGATTGCCTTCGTCATGGCGATCGCGATCACGCTCGGGCTCTATCTGCTGCTTTCGCGCACCGACGTTGGACGGGCGATCCGCGCCACCGCGCAGAATCCCCAATCCGCGGCGCTGATGGGGGTCAATGTTCTCCGAATTGACATGATCACGTTTGGGCTCGGCACAGCGCTCGCCGCTGCGGCTGGTGTGCTCCTGGTGCCCTCGCTTTATCTTTATCCGACTGTCGGGGAAATCCTCATCGTCAAATGTTTCGTCATTGTTGTGCTGGGTGGGCTCGGCTCGGTGCCCGGCGCTATCGCCGGCGGCATCCTGCTCGGCTTGGTGGAATCACTTGGCGCCGTCTATGTTTCGGTCGCGTACAAAGACACCATCGGTTTTGTGCTGTTCTTGCTCGTCCTCTTGTTCCGGCCATCCGGACTGTTCGGGGTTGGCCGGTCATGAACCGCCTGCTCGTTGTGGCTGGGATCGCCTTCCTGCTGGTCGCACCGTTGCTCACCAGCAATGCGTTCTTCCAACATCTCATGATCATGGTGCTGTTCTGGACGCTGCTCGGGGCATCCTGGAATCTGCTCGGCGGCTTTGCCGGGCAAGTCTCGTTTGGCCACGCCACCTTCCTGGGCATCGGCGCCTATACGACGATGCTGTTCTATCTAAGTCTGCAGCTATCGCCCTGGCTGGGCATGCTTGCCGGCGGCGTCTTTGGCGCGCTCTTTGCGCTTCCGATCGGGCTCATTTGCTTTCGCTTGCGGGGGCCCTATTTTTCACTCGCGACGCTGGCGGTCGCCGAAATTGCCCGCCTGGTGGCGCTCAATTGGGAACAGCTCACCGCCGGGCCGGTCGGGCTGCTCATCACCACCCTGCCGCAGGTTTCAATCGCGGGCCATGCGATCAATTGGGAGAGCAAAATCCCGTTCTGCTACCTCGCGGCCGGACTCACTTTGTTCGCGATGGGCCTGACTTACGCCGTCTCGCGGTCGCGGCTTGGGGCCTATCTCACGGCGGTGCGGGAAGATATCGACAGTGCCGAGGCGATTGGCATCGACACTGTGCGCACGCGCGTCATTGCTTTGGCCCTCTCGGCTTTTGTCGTCGGTCTCGCCGGCAGCTTCTATGCGCTTTATTTTCGTTACATCGATCCCGATGCTGTGTTTGCGATTTCGCTGTCCGTGGAGATGGTGTTCATCGCGGTGGTCGGCGGGCTTGCAACGACCGCGGGGCCGATCGTTGGCGCGATCGTTCTTGTCACCATCAGTGAAATTTTTCGCGACCGTTTTGCCGCCGGTCATCTGATTTTTTATGGGCTCTTCATGATGTTGGTGATCCGTTATCTGCCCGAGGGCATTTGGGGCCGGTTGCGCCTGTTGCTGCGGCTCACGCGCGGGTGAATGCCATGGCGCTGCTCAAGATATCCGCCTTACGAAAGGATTTTGGCGGCCTGCGCGCTGTTTCCGATCTGTCCTTCGAACTCCGAAAAGGCGAAATCCTCGGGTTGATCGGGCCAAACGGCGCCGGCAAGACAACCGTCTTCAATCTGATCACCGGCTTCATTCCGCCGACTGAAGGGCAGGTGCTGCTTGAAGGCCAAAGCCTGATCGGCTTGAGGCCTTATGCCATTGTCAAAAAAGGCATCGCTCGCACCTTCCAGATCGTCAAACCGTTTCGCAACCTTTCGGTGCTGGAAAATGTCACGCTTGCCACTTTCCTGCATGAGCCAAGTCGATCGAAAGCCGAAACCAAGGCGATGGTGACGCTCCGACGCGTCGCGCTCGCTGAAAAGCATGCCGTGAACGCATCCGATTTGACACTGGGCGAACAGAAGCGGCTTGAAATTGCCCGCGCGCTTGCGACCGACCCGAAGATTTTATTTCTCGACGAGCCGATGGGCGGCCTCAACCCCACTGAAGTAGAGAGCGCCTGCGCGCTGGTCCAGCGGATCAGGCAGGACGGCATCACCGTTATTTTGGTCGAACACCACATGAAGGCGATCATGGCAGTTTCTGATCGCGTCATCGTCCTTAATTACGGGGTCAAGATCGCCGACGGCGCTCCACAGGACGTCGTGCGCAATCGCGACGTGATCAGTGCCTATCTCGGTGAACAGGGGCCGTGATGCTGACGATCGATCACCTGCAGGCGTCCTACGGCAAGGTCCAGACCCTATGGGATATCTCTTTCGAGGTGCCAAGGGGGGAGATCGTTGCTCTGGTCGGCGCCAATGGTGCCGGCAAGACCACCACGCTTAAGGTGTTGTCCGGGCTGCTTAAGCCGCAAGCAGGCAAGATCACTCTAGACGGAGAACATCTTGAGGGATGTTCGCCGCCGGACATCGTTCGCCGCGGAATCGTCCATGTCCCGGAAGGACGCGGTCTGTTCCCGGACATGACGGTGTTCGATAATTTGTTGATGGGCGCCTACGGCACGCCGGCCACAGGCCGCCGCGACCGAATGGATAGAGTTTTTGCGATATTCCCGCGCGCAAGGGAGCGCCGGCAGCAACTGGCCGGGACGCTCTCCGGCGGCGAGCAGCAAATGGTCGCGATCGGACGCGGCTTGATGGCCGATCCGAAATTATTGATGTTGGATGAGCCTTCCCTCGGCCTTGCCCCGCTGATGGTCGCGGAGGTATTCCGCGTCATCAAGGAGATCAACGCCTTGGGCGTCACGGTATTGCTGGTCGAGCAAAACACTCAACATGCGCTCGCTCTCGCCAGCCGGGCGTATGTGCTGGAAGCGGGCCGCGTGGTGCTGTCCGGAAGCGGTCAGGAATTGCTCACGAATGACGACGTGCGCAAGGCCTACCTGGGCCTCTGACCGTTTTCTGTTTGGTCGAAGAAAGCTGCGGTCGCTTGCTAAGGGCCAATGCTCGGCCCAAATTAACAGGCGCGCGAGCGTGCCAGGAAAGCCGGCCGATGTTCGTATCGTTCTTTCAGGAGCTCAAGAATGCGGGTCTGCCGGTGACGTTGCGCGAATATCTCACGCTGATGGAGGCGATGGAAGCCGATCTCGCATCGCGCAGGATCGATGATTTTTATTTTCTCTCGCGTGCGGCGCTGGTGAAGGACGAGCGCAACCTCGACAAATTCGATCGCGTGTTCGGACACGTCTTCAAGGGACTGGAAACGCTTGATGACATCGTCGAAGCCGACATTCCCGCCGAATGGTTGAAAAAGCTCGCCGAAAAATATCTGACGGAGGAGGAGAAGAAGCAGATCGAGGCGATGGGCGGTCTCGACAAGCTACTCGAAACGCTCCGCAAGCGACTGGCCGAGCAGAAGGGCCGCCACCAGGGCGGATCGAAATGGATTGGGACCGCCGGCACCTCGCCTTACGGAGCCTATGGCTACAATCGGGAGGGCGTTCGCATAGGTCAGGACGCCAACCGCAATTTCCGCGCGGTCAAGGTATGGGACAAGCGTGAATTCAAGGATCTCGATGACGAGGTCGAGCTGGGTACGCGCAATATCAAACTAGCACTGCGTCGCCTGCGGAAATTCGCTCGTACCGGCGCATCTGAAGAATTGGATCTCGAGGGCACCATCAAAGGGACGGCCCATAAGGGTTACCTCGACATCCTGATGCGTCCCGAGCGTCACAATGCCGTGAAGGTTCTTCTGTTCTTCGATGTGGGCGGCTCCATGGACTGGCACATCAAGGCGACCGAAGAATTGTTCTCGGCCGCTCGATCCGAATTCAAGCACATGGAGTATTTTTACTTTCACAATTGTCTTTACGAGCGGGTGTGGAAAGAGAATCGCCGGCGTTTCCAAGAGACCACTCCGACGTGGGACGTTCTGCATACCTACCCGCACGACTACAAGGTCATATTCGTCGGAGACGCATCCATGTCGCCGTACGAAATAGGGGCGCCCGGAGGCTCGGTAGAACACTTCAATGATGAGCCCGGCGCGATCTGGCTCGAGCGGGTGACCCGCACTTACCCAGCCTGTGTATGGCTTAACCCGCTAGCCGAGCGGGAGTGGGGATATACGCACTCGATTTCCATGGTGCATCAGCTTACGGGCGGGCGAATGTATCCTCTTACCCTTGAGGGCCTCGACCGAGCGATGCGCGAACTCGTTCGCTGAGGAAATCAGCTAACGCGTAGTCACAATCCGCGCCGGCTCATTCGCCAGCCTCATGTGGCTAGCATCCGGACGAAGCCGTGCCGCTGGCCGGCGGTTGCTCGTCTGGTTGGTGCCAGCAGTGGGATTGTTGTTCGACGAAAGCGTGCAGCTCGTCGAGCTGTGGGCCAAAAGCAGACCCCGCACCACAACAAAAATCGCAGCTAAAGAGCCGCAGCGATTAGTGCTGCGGCTCTTTTAGCGAAGGCCGAGAAGCTGGCGCAAGTGCGCCCTGCACGTTGACAGCTGGCCTTCAGTCGGGCTGAGTTCGAACACGACATTTCCCGGTGTTTCCGGAGTTTATGCTTTCGACTGTCGCA